>Ga0247737_1000330_pt1 | contig 18223 bp, 18 predicted proteins | sample UWRJL028104C2_FD_180937 | JGI IMG/M metagenome (GOLD analysis project Ga0247737, IMG submission 180937) | Plant litter microbial communities from Arlington Agricultural Research Station in Wisconsin, United States - UWRJ-L028-104C-2 | ecosystem: Environmental > Terrestrial > Plant litter >...
GCCGTTGGGTGTTCTAATCGCCCGGCAACCGCGCTAGGAGGCCGGGCATGGGCCAGCCTTATTATATCACCACCGCGATCAGCTATCCGAACGGGCGTCCGCATATCGGCCATGCCTATGAGGCGATCGCGACCGATGCCATCGCGCGCTATCACCGCCAGGCCGGGCGCGATGTGCGATTCCAGACCGGAACTGACGAGCATGGCCTGAAGATGGTCCAGACGGCGCGCGACCGCGGCGTCGAAACGCGCGCCCTCGCCGATGAAATGTCCGGTTATTTCAGGGAAATGGATGATCGGCTGAACATCTCGTACGATCGCTTCATTCGAACGGTAGAACCGGGCCATCATGCGGCGAGCGCGGCGATCTGGCAGGCGATGGAAGCCTCGGGCGACCTGTATATGGACAAGTATGATGGCTGGTACTCGGTCCGCGACGAGGCGTTCTACGACGAGAAGGAACTGGTAGCCGACGAGAATGGGGGGGAAGGGGCCAAGCTCTCTCCCCAGGGCACGCCGGTGGAATGGACGGTCGAGGAAACCTGGTTCTTCCGCCTGTCGAAATATCAGCAGCCCTTGCTCGACCTGTACGAATCCCAGCCGGACTTCATTCGGCCCGACGCGCGGCGCAACGAAGTGATGCGGTTCGTCGAGGGCGGGCTTTCCGACCTGTCGGTGTCGCGCACCAGCTTCGACTGGGGGGTGAAGGTGCCCGGTAGCCCGGGCCATGTGATGTATGTCTGGGTCGATGCGCTGACCAATTACCTGACCGGCGCGGGTTATCCCGACAACGAGGCCGACATGGCGCGGTACTGGCCGGCCGATCTGCATGTGATCGGCAAGGATATCGTGCGATTCCATGCGGTTTACTGGCCGGCTTTCCTGATGTCGGCGAAGCTGGCGCTGCCTAAGCAGGTGTTCGGGCACGGCTTCCTGCTCAACCGGGGCGAGAAGATGTCGAAATCGGTCGGGAACGTCACGGACCCGATCGAGCTGGTCGAGCGCTTCGGCGTCGATGCGCTGCGCTATTTCCTGCTGCGCGAAGTGAGCTTCGGCCAGGACGGGAGCTATTCCGAAGAGGCGATCGTCACGCGGTGCAATGCCGATCTTGCCAATAATCTCGGCAATCTGGCGCAGCGGTGCCTGTCGATTGTCGCGAAGAATTGCGATGGGCAGATACCGCCGGCCGGTGCGCGGACGGAAGCGGACGAGGCGCTGCTCGCCAGCGTTTCTGCGGCCGAGGCGGGCCTGCATGACGCGATGAAGGATCTGGCGATCCATAACGCGCTCGAGGCGGTGTGGTCGGCGGCGCGTGACGCCAACCAGTATTTCGCCGATGCGGCGCCGTGGAGCGTGCGCAAGACCGATCCGGCGCGGGCTGATGCGATCCTGCACCTGACGATCGAAGCGATCCGGCGGATAACGATTATGGCGCGCTGGGCGATCCCGGACGGCGCCGACCGGCTGCTCGACCTGATGGGCCAGGAGGCTGGCGCACGCGACTTCGATGCGCTTGGCATGTCCGTCGTTGCGGGTACCGTGTTGCCGGCGCCGAGTGGCGTGTTCCCGCGGCTGGAGCTGACGGAGGCCTGATGTTCGCCGACAGCCATTGCCACCTCAACTACAAGGGGCTGGCCGAGCAGCAGCCAGAGATATTGGCGCGAGCGCGGGCCCGGGGCGTCTCGGCGATGCTCAACATCTCGACGCGCGAGAGCGAATGGGATGCGGTGATCGGCACGGCGGAGCGCGAGCCCGATGTGTGGGCGACGGTCGGCATCCATCCGCATGAGGCCGACGAGCATCCCGATGTCGGCACGGCCAAGCTGATCGAGCGCGCGGCGCATCCGCGCGTGGTCGGGATCGGCGAGAGCGGGCTCGATTATTATTATGACCATAGCGACCGCGACCGGCAGCGCGCGAGCTTTCGCGCGCATATCGCCGCGGCGCGCGAGACCGGGCTGCCAATCGTCGTGCACACCCGCGACGCCGAGGAGGATACGGCCGAGATATTGCGCGAGGAAATGGGGAAGGGCGCCTATCCGGGCGTGATCCATTGCTTCACCGCGAGCGGAGCTTTCGCCGATATCGCGTTGGACCTGGGCCTTTATATTTCCATTTCCGGCATCGTGACGTTCAAGAATGCGAAGGATTTGCAGGAGACCGCGACGCGGTTGCCGATCGAGCGGTTGCTGATCGAGACGGACGCGCCGTTCCTGGCGCCGGTGCCGAACCGTGGGAAGACCGGGGAGCCGGCGTTCGTGGCGGATACGGCAGCGTTCCTGGCCAAGCTACGCGGCGAGGAATTGTCCGTGCTGGCTGAAACCACGGCGGCGAATTTCTACGCATTGTTTGCCAAGACGCGCGCATGAAAGTCCGGATCCTCGGGTCCGGCACCTCATCGGGCGTGCCGCGGATCGGTGATGACTGGGGCGATTGTGATCCGAACGAGCCGCGCAACCGGCGTTTGCGGGCCTCGATCCTGGTCGAAACCGACACCACCCGGATCCTGGTCGATACCAGCCCCGATATGCGCGAGCAGTTGCTGGCGGCACGGGTTTCGGCGGTCGATGCGGTGATCTGGACTCATGATCATGCCGATCATTGCCATGGGATCGACGATCTGCGGCAGGTCTATCATGCGATGGGTCATCCTGTTCGCGGACTGGCGCGGTCGAACACGCGCGACGCGCTTGTCGAACGTTTCGCTTATGCCTTTCTCGGGCGCGACGGCTATCCGTCTACGATCGAGATGGAAACGCTGCCCGATGCGATCACCATCGGCGACATCGCGATCCGCGTGGTCGACCAGCCACATGGGAATATCTCGTCGGCCGGGCTGCGCTTCGACACGGTTGCGGGATCGATCGGATATGCCACGGATTTCAACATACTGACTGACGATATGCGAGCATTGTATCAGGATCTGGACGTGTGGGTCGTCGATGCGCTGCGGTATCGGCGGCATCCGACCCATCCGGATGTGCCGACCGTGCTCGAGTGGATCGAAGAACTGAAACCGCGACGTGCCGCGTTCATCCATATGGACCAGTCGATGGATTATGCCACGCTGCGCGCCGCGCTTCCGGCCGGAGTGGAACCCGGTTATGACGGCATGGAGGTGATGCCGTGACCGACCAGTCATTCGACGTGATCTATTATCTGCTGATCCTGTTGCTGCCGATATCGGCGCTGATGGCACGACGGCTGCCGATCAAGGACGTGTTCAAGATGGCGTTGGCTTGGATCGCGATCTTCGGCGTCGCATTCCTGCTGGTGGTGCTGTGGCAGCAGGCGACCGGCACCGGCGCGGCGATCGGGGGCCTGTTCGGGTGACGAACACCGTGAGGGGGCTCCCTTGAGAATGTCTGGATTTAACATAATGTGTATTATCGAACTGGCTGATATGGCCGGTACAGGACTCCCCCGTTCGTGAGCGGCCCTTCCGATATCCCTTCCAACATCGCCCCGTCCAACATCGAACGCCTCGTCGCGATCATGGAGCGGCTGCGCGATCCGGAGCGTGGCTGCGACTGGGACGTCGCGCAGGATTTTGCGACGATCGCGCCGTACACGATCGAGGAAGCGTATGAAGTCGCCGACGCGATCGCGCGTGGCGACATGGCCGATCTCAAGGATGAGCTTGGCGACCTGCTGTTCCAGGTCGTGTTCCACAGCCGCATGGCCGACGAAGCCGGCCTGTTCGCGCTGCCTGACGTCGTGGCGTCGATCAGCGACAAGATGGAGCGCCGGCACCCGCATGTATTCGGCGACAGCGACGGCGGGCATGAGCAGCATTGGGAACGGCTGAAGGCGATCGAGCGCGCCGCCAAGGGCGACGCCGGCGCGCTGGACGGCGTGGCGGTCGGCCTGCCCGCCTTGCTCCGCGCCGAGAAACTGCAGAAGCGCGCGGCGCGGACCGGGTTCGACTGGCCCGATCCAACGGGCGCGCGCGCCAAGATCGACGAGGAGATCGCCGAGATCGAAGCCGCCTCTCCCGCCGAGCGCGAGGAAGAGATTGGCGACCTGTTGTTTGCGGTGGTGAACTGGTCGCGGCATCTCGGCGTCGATCCCGAGGCGGCGTTGCGGGTAGCGAACGCCAAGTTCGAGCGGCGGTTCAAGGCGATGGAGGCCGAGGCCGGCGATGCTTTTGTTGGGCTGGATCTGGAGGCGAAGGAAGCGCTTTGGGTGAAAGCGAAGCGCGCCGAGAAAGCGTAGATGAACGACTTAGAAGTCAGGGATTGTCGGATGGCATGGCAAGCTGTCCCAAGGTTGTGCGCTTATACCACTCCATTTGCGAAATGATGCTTGCGCGAGGACGCCCATTCGAACATAATGGGAACAGGACAAGCGGCCGAGTCAAGGCAGTAGGTCGTCGTGACAGCCTTAACCTTGTTCATGAGAATTTTCGGGTGCTTGAGCTTCGGGCTCTTGGCTCTGGGAATGACGAACGATTCACATGCCGAGGAGCCATGCGGCTTCTATCCGGAGAATGTGCACGACGTTGACGGATATCTCGGTTGGTCGCCGTGCCTTCTGAAGGATCAGGGTGAGCGGCCGATATGGAAGCATTTCCCGAAAAAGCAAAAACGGATCTCGCGGTTCGTATTTCTCGAAGGTCATAACGCCTTCTTCCGGTTCGTCGTCGTCAGGGAAACCCTGGATGGCACAGGCGAGATCAAAACCGGAGGTGCCAATAACCCTGAATGGCGTCCCATTCGCCTCCGCCGATCCCCCCTTTCCGCTCAACAGATATCTGAACTGAACGCTTTGGCGGCGCGGTCAGGAACTTGGGACCATGATGTTGGATCCTGGGATGGCGATGAAGTATTCGTGGATTGCGAAATACTCGAGATGGAAATGGCGACCGCAAGCGAGTACAAATTTTCGTCCGTAAATATCGGCTGCAATCGCCCCGAAGCTCTGATGCCATTCATCGACGAAGTCGTCCGCCTGGCCGGAATGCAGCTTACCGATGATGGTCGTTACCGATAATGGTCACCCGAGGCATGGGTACGCGATATCCCCTTCGGTACAGATTTTTCCACGGATTCAGTCGTTCCGCTGGTTGAACCGCTCGAAATCGCGCTCTGCCATGCGGACTTCGTAAACGGCCGTGTCGTCCCCGATTTCTTGCGAGATCACGTCGCCATGCTGATGCAGCCAGGCAGCCCCCGCGCCGTCGGATGCCGCGAGCTCGATGCGGTAGCGGCGATGGGCCTGAGTCAGCAGCGCGGCGACCTTTTCGATCAGGGTGTCGACCCCTTCCCCGGTCATGGCCGAGAGCGCCACGACGTCGGGGCGATGCTCCGCCTCCCCCACTCGCTCCGTGCGATCGTCGTCGTCGAGCAGGTCGAGCTTGTTCCAGGCCTCGATCCGCGGCGTGGTGATGGCCACGCCGATTTCGGTCAGCACGGCCTCGACATCGGCCTTTTGCGCGGCGCTGTCGGGGTGCGCGATGTCGCGGACATGGATCAGCAGGTCGGCCGAGATGACTTCCTCGAGCGTGGCCTTGAAGGCGGCGACGAGCTGAGTCGGAAGCTCGGAGACGAACCCGACCGTGTCGGAGAGGATCGCCTTGTCGATGCCGGGCAGCGATATCTGACGCAGGGTCGGGTCGAGCGTTGCGAAGAGCAGGTCTTCCGCCATGACGTCAGCGCCGGTCAAGCGATTGAAAAGCGTTGATTTACCAGCATTGGTATAGCCGACCAACGCAATCACCGGCCAGGGCGCGCGCTGGCGCCGGTCGCGGTGCAGGCCGCGGGTGCGGGTCACCTGTTCGAGTTCGCGCTTGAGCCGCGCCATGCGGTCGCGGATCAGGCGGCGATCGGCCTCGATCTGGGTTTCGCCCGGGCCGCCGAGAAAGCCGAAGCCGCCACGCTGGCGCTCAAGGTGAGTCCAGCTGCGCACGAGGCGGCCGGCCTGATAGTCGAGATGGGCCAGCTCGACCTGCAACCGCCCCTCGGCGGTCGCGGCGCGTTCGCCGAAGATTTCGAGGATCAGGCCGGTGCGATCGATGACCTTGGCGTCGAGCGCCTTTTCCAGATTGCGCTGCTGGATCGGGGTGAGCGGCGCATCGAACACCACGAGCCCCGCCTCTTCCATGCGCACAGTCGCGGCGAGCTGTTCGACCTGACCCGAACCGATCAGCGTTGCGGGCTTGGCCTGGCGGACGCGGAACGCGACCTTTTCGGCCACGACAACGCCGATCGCCTCGGCGAGACCAGCGGTCTCTTCCAGGCGAGCGGCCGCGTCACGCGAGGACACGCCATGTTCGGGATAGACCACGACGGCCCGCGCACCCCGCGCGAACTCGTCGCGATCACGTTCGAACCCTGTGGTCAATCGTCGTCCGAACCTGCTGTTTCATCGGCCAAATTCAGCGGATGGGCCGGCTGGATCGTCGACACGGCGTGCTTGTAGACGAGCTGCGACATGCCATCGCGCTGGAGCAGCATGCAGAACAGATCGAACGCGGCGATCTGACCTTGGAGCATGACGCCATTGACGAGGAACATCGTGACGTTGTCGTCCGACTTGCGTACGGCGTTCAGGAAGATTTCCTGCAGCAGCGGCGCCTTCTTCTGCGCCTCGCCCACCGCGTTGACGATAGCCGCGACATCGACCGTGGCCGAAGGCATGATCGTCGAGATAGCGTGCTTGTAGATCAGCTGGGACTGGCCGTCGCGGCGGAGCAGCACCGAGAAATTGTCGAACCAGGTGACGATGCCCTGGAGCTTCACGCCCTTGACGAGAAACATCGTCACCGGCGTTTTCGAGCGGCGCAGGGCGTTGAGGAACAGGTCTTGCAGCGAAGTCTGCTTGTCGGCCATCGGTCGATCCTTTGTTCTTGGCGGGTGGTTTTTCCCGCGATGCGCCGGGTTCCCGGCGTCGGATGCGCGCCATTATGACGCGGTATATCCATTTAGGAGCGATGGCCGGTTTCGTCCACTATTCGTCGCGCGTTTCCGTAATTCCGAGCAGCTTGAGTTTGCGATGGAGCGCCGAACGCTCCATCCCGATGAAGCTCGCGGTGCGCGAGATATTGCCGGAGAAGCGGCGGATCTGGATGCGGAGATATTCACGCTCGAACGTTTCCCGCGCCTCGCGCAGCGGCGAGCCCATAATCGCATTGGTGCTGCCGCCCATCTCGCCCGGATCGCCCAACACCTCGGCCGGGAGCAAATCCAGGTCGATCCGGCCGATCCGGTCACCCGGCGCCATGATGACCGTGCGCTCGACCACATTGCGAAGCTGGCGGACATTGCCCGGCCATTCATAGCTCTGCAGCGCGACCATGGCGTCAGGCGCGATCTCCGGCGTCGGCACGCGGCGTTCAGAGGCGTAGTGCGCGATGAAATGGCCGACAAGCGCCGGAATATCCTCGCGCCGTTCGGAAAGGCCCGGGATCAGCACCGGAACGACGTTCAAGCGATAATAAAGGTCCTCGCGGAACCGACCTTCGGCGATTTCGTGCGTAAGGTCGCGTGCAGTGGCGGAGACGACCCGCACATCGACCTTCACGACTCGCTGGCCGCCCACGCGGGTGAAGCTCTGATCGGTCAGCACGCGCAGGATACGCGCCTGAGTCGCCATCGGCATGTCGGCGATCTCGTCGAGGAACAAGGTGCCGCCATGCGCCTGCTCGAGCAGGCCGGAGCGGACGAGCTGCCCCCCCTCCTCCACCCCAAACAATTCCTCCTCGACTCGCTCGGGCGTCATGCGCGCGGCGCTGACGATGACGAACGGCGAGTTGGCGCGCTGGCTCCAGCCGTGAAGCAGCCGCGCCGCGACTTCCTTGCCAACGCCGGCCGCGCCCATCACCAGCACTCGACTGCCGGTCGACGCGACGCGCTTGAGCGTTGCGCGTACGCCGTTGATCGCGGCGGAACTGCCCGTGAGATCGTTATTGGCGCCGACCGAGGCGCGCAGCGACGCCACTTCGCGCCGCAGCCGCTCGGTCTCGGTCGCGCGGGCCACCATCAGCAACAGACGCTCGGCCTCGAATGGCTTTTCGATGAAATCGGCCGCACCGCGACGGATTGCGGCAACGGCGGTGTCGAGATTGCCATGGCCGGAGATGACCAGCACCGGAATCGAGGGATCGCGGCGCTTCAGCTCGTCGAGCAATTCCAGGCCGTCGAGGCGTGAGCCCTGCAGCCAGACGTCGAGCAGCACCAGCGAGGGCCGCCGGGCGGAAATCGCCTCGAGCGCGGCATCGCTGTCGGCGGCGCCGCGCGTTTCATAGCCTTCGTCCTCCAGCACACCTGCGACCAGTTCGCGAATGTCGTGCTCGTCGTCGACGATAAGGATGTCGAGTGCCATGTTCAGGTCCGATTTCGTGTGAGTTCAGGGGTGCGGCGGTCTTCCCCCTCGACAGTGTCGCGATCCCCCATATCCATCGCCGCCAGCGACGCCGTGTCGAAGATCATCATGACCACCGTGCCGCCCCCCTCGCGGTCCGTGAAACCGATGGTGCCGCAATGTTCCTCGACGATCTTCTTGACGATCGCGAGGCCAAGGCCAGTGCCGCGGGCGCGCGTCGTCACATAAGGTTCGACCAGCCGCTCGCGGGCAGCCGGCAGGCCCACACCATCATCAGCGACCGAGACGATCACCGCATTGTCCTTCTGGGCCAAGGTCATTGTGATGGCGCCCTCCGCCCCCTCGCCGCGCGCTTCGATCGCCTCGACGGCGTTCTTGACGATGTTGGTGAAGGCCTGGCCGATCTGGCGCCGATCGCACACCAGCATGGGGCCGGTATCGTCATGAACGAGATCGAACCGGATCGACGGATGCGCGACCTCGTGCAGGAACAGGGTCTGTCGCGCGATATCGAGCAGCGATTCGTCGTGGAAGGTCGGCTTCGGCATGCGCGCGAAGGATGAGAATTCGTCAACCATCCGCCGCAGATCGCCGACCTGGCGGACGATCGTTTCGGTCAGGCGGGTGAAAGTGCCGTCATCGTTCGGCAACTGCTTGTTGTAGCGCCGCTGGAGCCGTTCGGCGGCGAGCTGGATCGGGGTCAGCGGGTTCTTGATCTCGTGCGCGATGCGCCGCGCGACATCCGCCCAGGCGGCGCGGCGCTGATCGAGCAACTGGCCGGTGATATCGTCGAAGGTCAGGATCGGCCCTTCGTCCGCGCGCTTGATCTTCACCGCGAGCGTGCGGGCTTCACCATCGACGTCCACCTCGACGATCGATTCGCGCGACTCTCCGCGAATCAATGCGGCGAGCTCCGGCGAAATGGTGTCGAGCGGGCGACCTACCAGATCCTCGTCCCCGGTGTGGAGCAGCATTGCGGCCGAACGGTTGATCAGCCGGATTTTGCCATCACCGGTGATCGAGATGATGCCGGCGGTAACGCCCGACATCACGGCCTCGATGAGCGCGCGTCGGCTTTCAAGCGCGCTGGTCTGCTCCTGCAACCGGAGGGTCATCTGATTGAAGGCCTTGCCGAGCGTGCCGACCTCGTCGTCGGCCTTCGGCGTCGGCACCCGCGCGGTCAGGTCGCCAGTCGCGACACGATGCGCCGCGTCGACAAGCTCCCCGACGGGCCGCACCAGGCGATCGGCGACCGCAAGGGCAATCCACACCGCCACACCGACGATCAGAAGCGAGATGAGCAACAGAGCTGCGTTGAATTTGAGCTGCAGTGAGCGCGAGCGAGTCTGAAGCGTGCGATAGTCGCTCAGGATCGTCTGGCCGCGCTTGAGCTGGTTGCTCAGTTGGGGGTCGAAGATGCGCGCTGCATAAAGATAGGTATCGTCGCCATAAGCGAGCTTCACCACCGCTGCCGCGCGATCCTTGCTCTGCAGGATGACGCTGGGCGCACCGGCGTGAATCCTGCCCGCGATCTCCGGAGTGATTACCTTGTCGAGGGGGCGATCGTATAAATTGACCATCGCAAGCACGCGGACCTGACCGTCCGATCCAACTCGGGCAATGACCGCCTCGGACAGGTTCCGGCGATAAACCTGATAGCCGTAATATTGCGAAAAACGCTTGTCATCCAACGAGTTGACGTCGAGATAATCCGCGAGATCGCCGCTCATCGTGGCCGTTTCGCTGCTGACCCGGTTAAGCTCCGCGCGATAATTTTCCTGCGCGAGCGTCGTCGCGTTTTCGAGCATGCCGCGCGCCCGGTCCGAAAACCAGAATTCGACGCCATATTGGAACAGCAGCGACGCGAAGACGACCACCAGCAGTGTCGGCACTGCGGCAATCACCGAGAACAACGCGACCAGCCTTACGTGAAGCCGCCCCTTGCCGCCGATAGGAGACCGGGCAGCGCGACGCATCGCGATCCGCCGCCCGAGCAGGACCAGCAGGGCAACACCCGGCAGCAGGTTAGAAACGAGCAGCAACGCAACGAGCGACGGCGTCATCGGGGTCGGAGAATTTGCCCCGCTGCTGATGACGAAATAGCTGACGATGGCGATCGCAACCGCGCCGGCGAGCACCAGCAGTTCGACAAACGGCGTCACGCTGAAGCGCAAACCCAGCGGTTTCTTTATGTTCGCGTGAACCGCGTCGCCCGTCATCGTGTCTTCAATACAACGTTTTGTTGCAGAGAAAACACACAAATACGCACAGGTCAGCCCGTCTCGTTACCGCTCGACCGTGCCGCGTCGGGGTCGATACCCAAAGTGTCGAGTCGTTTGCGCAGCGTATTGCGGTTGATGCCAAGCGCCCGGGCGGCCCGCAATTGGTTCTGGCCATGGCGGGCGAGCAGGGCCTCGATGAGCGGGCGCTCGACCTCGCCAATGATACGATCGTAGAGGCTGCCATCGTCGAGCGCGGCCGGTTGCTCGCGCGCCAGCCTTTCGAGTCGGGCATGCACGGCGGTTTCGATGCCGGGATCTCCCATCGCCGCCGGAGACGATGAGGAAGATGCGCCGATCATCGCCCGCACTTCGTCGGCGCCGATGCGTTCGTCGCGGCTCAGCACCGCGATGCGGCGCATGATATTTTCCAGCTCGCGGACGTTGCCGGGCCAGTCATAACTTTCGAGCGAGGTGATGGCGGCGGCATCAAGCTGCTTACGCGGCAATCCGCCCTCCGCGGCCCGATCGAGGAAGTGGCGGGCCAAGAGCGCGATATCCTGACGCCGTGCCCTGAGAGCGGGCAGGCTGACCGGCACGACGTTGAGCCGATAAAACAGATCCTCGCGGAACTGACCGGTCGCGACCAGCTGAGCGAGGTCGCGATTCGTCGCGGCGACGATGCGGACGTCGGCGCGGATCGTACGCGCACCGCCAACGGTGGTGAACTCACCCGACTGAAGCACGCGGAGCAATCGGGTTTGCGCCTCCATCGGCATATCGCCGATCTCGTCGAGGAACAGTGTCCCCCCTTCCGCCTGCTCGAAACGGCCGGCCGAGCGCGCCTGTGCGCCGGTAAAGGCACCGCGTTCATGACCGAATAGCTCTGCCTCGATCAGCTCGCGCGGGATCGCCGCCATATTGAGCGCGACGAAGGGCGAGCGCTTGCGCGGACCCAGATCGTGGATCGCCCGAGCGACGAGCTCCTTGCCAGTGCCCGATTCGCCGGAGATCAACACGGTCAAGTCGTTCGAGACCACGCGCGCGATGATCCGGTAGACATCCTGCATCGCGGGCGAACGACCGATCAGCGGTAGCGCCGAATCGACGTCGTCCGGGCGTTCCTCCGGCGCGCCTGGGCCGCGAGCCAGCGCGCCCTGAACCGCCCGGGCGAGCACATCGAGATCGAACGGTTTGGGCAGATAGTCGTACGCGCCGACCTCGGTCGCGCGCACGGCGGTGGTCAGTGTATTGCGGGCGGAAAAGACGATGACGGGCAGGCCGGGATATTCCGCGGTCAGACGCTCGACCCGGTCAAGCCCATTGCCGTCAGGCAGCACCACATCAGTGATAAGCACGTCGGGCAGGCTGGCCGCGAGTTGCACGTCGAGTTCGGCAAGAGTCGCGGCGGTGGTCACGCGGTGGCCGTCGCGGCGCAATGCCTGGGCGACGACGGTGCGGATCGCCGAATCGTCATCGACGACCAGTATACTGCCCTGGTTCTTCATGCTCTGCTCTTCACATTGATCCTCGGGGCAACAGGATGCGGAACACCGACTGGGGCGGCGACCCTTCCCGGGCATATTGCACGATCCCGCCCATATCGCGCACCAGCTTGTCGACGAGCGCGAGGCCAAGCCCCTGCCCTTCAGGCTTTCCCGACACGAACGGATCGAACAGATGGTCGGCGATGTCTTCTGGCGCGCCGGGGCCATTGTCGATCACGCAGATCTCGATCGGTAATGGCTGGCGCGGGCGGCCGGGTGCCGGGCTGACCGCCATGCCGTGCCGATAGGCGGTGGCGAGCGTGATGCGCGCATCACCCTGTTCGGCCATCGCTTCGGTGGCGTTCTTGATCAGGTTGAGCACGACCTGAAGGATCGCGTCTCGATCAGTCAGCACAGGAGGCAGCGAGGGATCGAAGCGTTCATCGATCGTCACGTGCCGGGCAAACCCCGCCAGAGCGACGCGGCGGGCATGATCGAGCAGCGGGTATATATTCTCGGGGTTGAGGCTCAGCGGGCGCGTATCGGTGAAGTCCTGCATCCGATCGATCAGCGCGGCGATTCGGTCGACCTCAGTGGTAATCAGGGTGGTCAGTTCCTCAGTGCCGTCACCGTCGCCGGCGATGAGCTGCGCTGCGCCGCGGATGCCGGAAAGCGGATTCTTGATTTCGTGCGCGAGCATCGCCGCCGCACCGATCGCGGCACGTGCGGCCGAGGCACGGTCGACCGACTGGCCCATGCGGCGCGAGGTGGCACCGTGATGCAGGGTGATCGATCTCCAGCCGGCGTGATCGGGCACCCGCGCCTCGATATAATCGACCATGACCCGGCCGTTACGGACGATTTCGATCTCGGCGTCAAAGGCGGAAAAGCCCTGATTGTCGCGACGGCTCGGCTCGCCCGGCGGCGTGAGCACGCTGTCGAGCGGCTGGCCGCGCATTGCGCGTTCGGAAAGGTTCAACAGCGCTTCGCACTCGGCATTGGCAAAGGCGATCCGCCCTTCCGGGTCGATCACCATCACCGCGACCGGAAGAGCGGCAAAAAGAGCGGCGAAGCTTGGCTCCGGCCGTTCTGTCATGACGTCACGCAGCCGCGCGGCTGCGCCACGGCGCATAGAATTCGGCAAGCATCGCCTGGACGGTCTTGGGATCCGGTATCTGGTTCACGCGGTTGCGGAACTCGGCCGATCCATGCAGGCCCTTGGTGTACCAGCCGATATGCTTGCGCGCCATATTGACGCCGACCTCATTGCCATAATGCGAGAGCATCGCTTCATAATGCTCGGCAATCAGGTCATATTGTTGCTCGATCGTGGGATCGGCAATGCGCCGGCCGGTGGCGAACCATTCCATCACCTGCGCAAGCAACCAGGGACGGCCATAAGCGCCGCGGCCGATCATCACGCCGTCCGCACCGGACTGCTCGAGCGCGATCTCGGCATCCTCGATCGAGCAGATGTCGCCATTGGCGATGACCGGGATCGACACCGCATCCTTCACCCGGCGAATGAACGCCCAATCGGCGGTGTCGCGATACATCTGGTTACGCGTGCGGCCATGGACGGTGACCATCTTCGCACCGAGCTCCTGCGCGATCTTCGCGAGATCCGGCGCATTGAGGCTGGAATGATCCCAGCCCATGCGCATCTTGACCGTCACCGGCACGCTGACCGCGTCGACCGTCGCGCGAATGATCGCGCTGGCATTGTCGAGATCGCGCATCAGCGCCGAACCGGCATCGCCGCTGGTCACCTTGCGCACCGGGCAACCCATGTTGATGTCGATGATCGCGGCGCCGCGATCCTCGCTGAGCTTGGCCGCCTCGCCCATCTCATGCGGCGTGCAGCCGACGAGTTGCATCGACACCGGTTCCTCGACCGGGTCCCACGCCGCCTTCTGAAGCGACTGACGGGTCTCCCGGATAGCTGCCTGGCTGGCGACCATTTCGGTCACGTTGAGGCCCGAGCCGAAGCGGCGCACGACCGTACGGAACGGCATGTCGGTGACGCCCGTCATCGGCGCGAGAATCACGGGGCGCTCGATCCGGACGGGTCCGATCTGGATGGGGGCGAGGTTCTGAGTCATGTGCCTGAAAAACGGGCAGCCTATAGGGGAGGATGGCCCGGGCGGCAAGGCTGGCGGTCGCCCGCCGCTTGGGCTAGGCGAGCGCGATGACGCAAGGGGGCACCGTAGCGCTGATCGTCGCTGCCGGGCAGGGTGTGCGAAGCGGGGGCAATGTGCCTAAGCAGTTCGCCACGCTCGCCGGCAGGCCGATGATCGCGCATAGTTATGCGGCTTTGGCCGCACATCCCGAGATTTCGCGGGTGATCGTCGCAATCGGCCCCGGCCAGGAGCAATCGCTTGCGGCAGCCCTGGGCGAAGTAGCTCACGTCACGGGCGGCGCGACTCGCCGGCGGTCGGTGCGGGCCGGGCTGGAGGCGCTGGCCGGCGCCAGACCCGATCGCGTCCTGATCCATGACGCGGCCCGCCCCTTTCTGGACAGCGCGGTGATCGACCGTCTGCTCGCCGCGCTCGATGCGCAGGAGGGTGCCGTCCCTGCCCTGCCCGTGGCCGACACGCTGGCTCGGGGCGGAGAAACCTTGGGCGAGATCGTGCCGCGCGAGAGCGTGTACCGCGTGCAGACGCCGCAGGCGTTTCGCTTCGATGCAATATTTGCCGCGCACAAGGCGTGGCAGGGTGAAGAGCCGACAGACGATGCCCAGATGCTGCGCGCATCGGGCGCCAGGGTGGCGATCGTCGAGGGAGACATGATGCTGGAAAAGATCACCTATCCGGCCGACTTTGCTGCTGCCGAGGCGCGCCATGCCGCCGGCATGCGGGTGCGCAGCGCAACCGGGTTCGACGTTCATCGCCTGGTCGATGGCGAGGAGCTATGGCTGGGCGGCGTGCTGATCCCGCACGACAAGGGCCTTTCGGGGCATAGCGATGCCGACGTGGCGCTTCATGCGATTACCGATGCGCTGCTCGGCACGATCGCGGATGGTGATATCGGCATGCATTTCCCGCCAAGCGACCCGAAATGGCGCGGGGCCGATTCGGCGCAATTCCTCGAACATACCGCTTCTCTGGTCGCGGCGCAGGGCGGGATCATCGATTTCATCGACCTGACGCTGATCTGCGAGGCGCCGAAGGTCGGGCCGCATCGCGAGGCAATGCGCACACGAATCGCTGACCTGTTGCGACTCAAGCCGAATCAGGTCAGCGTCAAAGCGACGACCACCGAACGCCTCGGCTTTGCCGGACGCGGCGAGGGAATCGCCGCCCAAGCCGTCGCAACCATCAGAATCCCCGGGGACATGACGTGATGAAGCGGAAGACGATGTCGGCGGCGCTGGCGTTATGGGCGATTACCGGAGCCACCGCTGCCCAGGCCGCCGAACGGGCCAAACCATGCCTGACACGTGATGAGGCGTCCGCCATCATGTTCGTGCTCGCGCCTGAGGCGATCAGGGCCGCGGGCTCCGCGTGCGCGCAGGCGCTGCCGGCGACCGCCCTGTTGCTGCAAACCTCCGGTCCGTTGCTAGACGGCTTCCAGGCAGAATCGGACCGGGCATGGCCCACGGCCAAATCGGGATTGGCGAAGCTGGGCAGTGGAGGTGATCTGGCGGGCCTGGATCCCGAGCTCATGAGGCCCCTGTTGAGCACGCTGATCGTTCCCATGATCGCCAAGGAGATCAAACCGCAGGATTGCGGGAAGATCGACCACATCTTTAGTCAGCTCGCGCCTCTGCCGCCGAAGAATCTGGTCGAACTGATCGTATCGGTACTGGAAATTGCGGGTGATTCGCGCACGAGCAAAGGCAAGAAGAACGACTTTCCGATCTGCCCGGCGCCGACGCAGTGACGATGGACACCATCCTCCCCGCCGAACTGATCGCCGCCGCCCAGCGCGTGGTGGACGCGAACAAGGCGATCGGGCGCCATATCTCCGTCGCGGAAAGCTGCACGGGCGGGCTGGTCGCGGCTGCGCTCACGGAAATTCCGGGATCGTCCGAGATATTCGAAAGTGGCTTCGTCACCTATTCCAACGACGCGAAAATCAGCATGCTGAGGGTGAGTTCCGATGTGATCGAGACGTTCGGCGCGGTCTCGATCGCAACGGCGTGGAGCATGGCGCAGGGCGCACTCGAAAAGAGCGGCGCAGATGTCGCGGTGGCGATCACCGGCGTGGCAGGACCTGGCGGCGGCACGGAGAAGAAGCCGGTCGGCACGGTGGTGTTCGCCCGGGCGGAGAAGGGCAGCGATCCGGGGCATGTCGTTGCCGACCGCAAGGATTTCGGCGATCTGGGCCGCGGCGGAATCCGGCTTCAGGCCGCCCTATGCGCGCTCGAGCTGCTGCTGCCGGCGTCAGAAACACCGTAGAGCTTCGCGGCGCGTTCCTCGAACGCGCCGATCATCTTGCGCAGCGCGGCGCCGAACACTTGCCCTGCAAGCATTTCGAACACACGGTTCTTGAACGCGAAATCGACCGTGAAATCGATTTCGCAGCCGTCCGCATGCGGTCGGAATACCCAATCGTTGCGCAGATATTTGAGCGGGCCATCAAGATAATCGACGTGGATCCGGCCCGGGCGGGTCTTGGCGACCTTCGAGGTAAAGGTTTCGCGCAGCCCCTTGAACCCGACGATCAGGTCAGCGACCATTTCTGTATCGCTGTTCGAGCGGATACGGACGGCGGTGACCCAGGGCAGGAACTGTGCATAGCTGCCAACATCGGCGACGAGATCGAACATCTGCTCGCGCGAATAAAGAAGGCGACGGGTTTCCGAGTGGCGCGGCATCAGCCCCCCGCGGGCCCCCTCGAAAGCTGGGCCTCGCGCGCTGCCCGCATCTTCGCGAAATCGTCGCCGGCGTGATAGCTCGACCTGGTCAGCGGCGATGCAGCGACCAGCAGAAAGCCCTTGGCGCGAGCAATCGCGGCATAAGCGTCGAACGCCTGGGGCATGACGAAGTCCAGCACCTTGGCATGGCGCGGCGTCGGCTGGAGATACTGCCCCATGGTCAGGAAATCGATGTCGGCGGACCGCATGTCATCCATCACCTGATGCACCTCGAGCCGCTCTTCGCCCAAGCCGACCATCACGCCTGACTTGGTGAAGATCGACGGATCGTGGCGCTTGACCGATTCGAGCAGGCGGAGCGACGCATAATAGCGCGCGCCCGGACGGATCGTCGGATAGAGCCGTGGCACGGTTTCGAGATTATGATTGTAGACGTCGGGGCGCGCCTCGACGATCGACTCGACCGCCGCCTGCGCCTTGTTGCGGAAATCTGGCGTGAGGATCTCGATCGTCGTCTTCGGCGTGGTGCGGCGGAGCGCCTGGATCACCTTGACGAACTGCGACGCGCCGCCATCGGGCAGATCGTCGCGGTCGACCGAGGTAATGACGATATGCTCGAGACCAAGCTCGGCGGCGGCATCGGCAGTGTGCTGCGGCTCGAGCGCGTCGACCGCGCGCGGCATACCGGTCTTCACGTTGCAGAAGGCGCAGGCGCGGGTGCAGGTGTCACCCAGGATCATCACGGTGGCGTGCTTCTTGGTCCAGCACTCGCCGATGTTCGGGCAGGCCGCTTCCTCGCATACGGTAGTGAGGTTGAGACGGCGCATCATCGCCCTCGTCTCGGCGAAACCAGTGCTGGTCGGGGCCTTGACCCTGATCCAGTCTGGCTTGCGCTGGCGGGGGGCTGGGCCGGCGATGGGGCTTAGCGGCGTCATCTCGTTCATGAGCGGCAGATAGCGACTGCGAGGCCCCCTTGCCACCCCCCGCGCAGGATGCAAATGGGGCGCCATGACCGGCTTTTCAGACCTGCTCGATGGCTATCAGCGTTTTCGTGGCAATGGCTGGACTCACCAGCGTGGCCGATGGACCGAACTGGGCCAAGGCCAGAACCCCAGCGTAATGGTGATCGCCTGTTCCGACAGCCGAGTCGATCCTGCGCAGATCTTCGATACCTCGCCGGGCGAGATCTTCGTCGTGCGCAACATCGCCAATCTGGTCCCGCCGTTCGAGCTGGGCGGCGGGCGGCACGGCGTCTCCGCCGCGCTGGAGTTCGCGGTGACTCAGCTCGAGGTGTCCGAGGTCGTCGTGCTGGGCCATGGATCGTGCGGCGGGGTCGAGGCGGCGCTGTCGCAGCGCTTTGTCGGCAAGCCGGCGGGC
>Ga0247737_1000332_pt1 | contig 18163 bp, 19 predicted proteins | sample UWRJL028104C2_FD_180937 | JGI IMG/M metagenome (GOLD analysis project Ga0247737, IMG submission 180937) | Plant litter microbial communities from Arlington Agricultural Research Station in Wisconsin, United States - UWRJ-L028-104C-2 | ecosystem: Environmental > Terrestrial > Plant litter >...
TCGACAGCGGCAAGGTCTGGCCGAAGCATGGCCCCAAGCTTTCCGGTGTGGTGACCTTCCGCTTCGGCGAGCCGATCCCCCCGGGCCTGCCCCGTGCCGAGGCCGAGCGCAGGGTACACGCGGCGATCAACGCGCTCGATACGCCCGAGCCATAGGATTATTCGTGGGTGCGGCCGAAATCGGGGGCCGGATCGTCCTGGCCCTGCTCGATGATGCCGCGCCGAATCGCCCGGGTCCTGGTGAACAGGTCGAACAATTCGTCGCCCTTACCCCAGCGGATCGCGCGCTGCAGTGCCGACAGATCTTCCGAGAAGCGTTGGAGCATGTCGAGTACTGCCTCGCGATTGGCGAGGAACACGTCGCGCCACATGGTCGGGTCGGACGCGGCGATACGGGTAAAGTCGCGGAAACCGCCGGCCGAATATTTGATCACTTCGCTGCGCGTGACCTCCTCCATGTCGGAGGCCGTACCGACGATGGTGTAGGCGATCAGATGCGGCAAATGGCTGGTGATGGCGAGCACGCGGTCATGATGGGCCGGTTCCATCGTTTCGACCTCGGCGCCGAGCCGGCGCCAGAACTCACTGACGCGCTCGATCGCCACCGGATTTGCGCCCTCGGGGGGCGTCACGATGCACCAGCGCTTGTGGAACAGGGTGGCGAATCCAGCTTCGGGGCCGCTGCGCTCGGTACCAGCGACGGGGTGCGCCGGGATGACCGACGCACCGGGCAGCGCCTCGGCCAGGGCGCGGACGACATCCTCCTTGCATGACCCTACATCGCTGACCACGGCATCCGCGGGCAGGTCGGCGGCGATCTCGGTACCGACCGAGCCCATCGCGCCCACCGGCACGCAGAGGATGACCAGATCGGCATCGATGACGGAGGCGCCGGCAGTGTCGGTCACGTCGTCGAACAAGTGCAGCCGGTCGGCGATCGCGCGGACCTCGCCATCGGCATCATAGCCGGTCAATCGCACCGTCGGCATCTGGGCGCGGACTGCGCGCGCGATCGAGGAGCCGATCAGGCCGATGCCGATGATGGTGACGCGGGCAAAGGGAAGCATGGCCGCCCGCATGGCTCATGACCCTGGGTAAGGCAAGACGGGGTTGAGGCAAGGTCGCGTTAAGGCACGCTGGCGCTCCGCCGTACTCCTGCTAGAAAATGCGAAAGCGGGGGACGCGGGATGCGGGGAAGTTCGACTTTCTGGAGTGCGCTGGAATCCGCCCGTCGGATGAATTTGGCCGCGGCGGGCGAGAAGCCGCCGGTCGAAGGATCGCCGGGGCTGAGCCGTCGAGCACTGCTCAAGGCGATCGGTGCCGCCGGCCTCGTCGCCGCGGTGCCTCGTCCGTTGCGCGCCGCGCCTGTCCATGGCCCGGTCGCGATCATCGGCGGTGGCATCGCCGGGCTCACTGCCTTGTGGCATCTCACCCAGGCAGGGATCGACGCGCGCGTCTATGAGGCCCGGCCGCGGGTGGGCGGGCGCATGTTCACGCACCGGCCGGCGGACGGCGTGCCGATGGAGATCGGCGGGCAGTTGGTCAACACCGACCATGACGACATGCACAAGCTGATCAGGGCGTTCGGCGTCGGCCTGGTCGACCGCAAGAGCGAGGGGCACCGCACACTGGTGCTCGCCAAAGGCGCGGTCCTGTCTCCCGCCGCGCTCGCCGAGGCACTACGACCGATCGCGGCGCAGATCGCGCTGGATTCGGATCGTCTCGACAAGGCGTATGAACCGACCGCGCGCGAGCTCGACCGGCTCTCGATCAAGGATTATCTCGACAGGCATGCTGCGAAGCTGCCCCAGCCTTGGGTGCGTCAGCTGATGGAGGCGACGAGCCGTACCGAATATGGCGTCGAGCCCGGCAATGCCTCGGCGATCGAGCTGATCTTCAATCTGCCGACAGTCGATGGCGAACGAGTCGACGTGCTGAGCCATAGCGACGAACGCTATCTGATCGACGGCGGCAGCGGCGCGCTGATCGCGGCGATGCAGGCAAAGCTCGGTAGCCGCATCGATACCGGCAAGCGGCTGTTGCGGATCGACTCGCAAGGTGCGGGCGCGCGGCTGACCTTTCTCGATGGAACGTCGGTGACGGCAGGCGCGGTCATCGTCGCGGTGCCGGCGCCCTTGATGCGACAGATCGACTATCGCGTGCCGCTGTCGCCTTTGTGGCGTCGATTCATCGCGGAGGTAGAGCTTGGCAGTAACGAGAAGGTCCAGGCCGTCATGACGTCGCGCCCCTGGGGAGAGCCGATGGGACGTGGTGGTGAGCTGTGGCAGACCGACGCCTCGGCTGGTGCCGCGCTGGGCTGGGATGGCGGCATTCGGCCGGCGGCGGATGCCGGCAGCGTGTGGACCTGGTTCCTCGGCGGAGACGAGGTGAGTGCGGCCGATGCCGTGGACACCAGCCAGCTCGCCCGGCGCTTCGCGGCGATGGCGGAGGGGGGCGTGCCGGGCTTCGGCGCCGCGATGAGCGGCGTGGTGCGACGCACCGGCTGGCACCGCGATCCTCTGACCCTTGGCGCCTATGTCAATTTCAGTCCCGGCCAGCTCACCCGTTTCGGCGAGCTGATCTGGGTCGAGGGCGAAAGCGGGCCGAAACATCGCGCGCTTTCCGGGCGGCTCCAGTTCGCTGGCGAACATCTGTCGGATGCCTATCCGGGCTATATGAACGGTGGGGCCCAGACCGGGAGGATGGCAGCCGAGGCGATCATGGCCGCGCATCATGCTTGAGCGCCAGCGCTTGAATGCGAAAGCTTGAACGGGCGCGCATCGCGGCCTAACGCCGCGTCCATGTCGGACGATGCGCGTTTTGGGCTGGATCGCCATGTCACCCTGCCCGGGCCGTTGCGGCTCGATGGCGGCGCGCTGCTGTCGCCGGTCGATATCGCCTATGAAACCTATGGTACACTCGACGCGGATGGCGGCAACGCGATCCTGATCTGCCACGCGCTGACCGGTGACCAGAATGTCGCGAGCAATCACCCGATCACCGGCAAGCCCGGCTGGTGGACGCGGCTGGTAGGTCCAGGTAAGCCGGTCGATCCCGATCGCCATTTCATCATCTGCAGCAACGTGATTGGTGGCTGCACCGGCTCATCGGGGCCGGCGACGGTCAATCCCGCGACTGGCAAGCCCTGGGGCATGACGTTCCCCGTCATCACCATCCGCGACATGGTGCGGGCGCAGGCAATGCTGCTCGATCATCTCGGCGTGGAGCGGCTCGCCGCGGTGATTGGCGGATCGATGGGCGGCATGCAGGCGCTGAGCTGGTCGGCGACGTTCCCCGATCGAGTCAGGGCGGCGATCGTGATCGCCTCGGCCGCGCGCCATACCGCGCAAAACATCGCGTTCCACGAGGTCGGTCGCCAGGCGGTCATGGCCGACCCGAACTGGCGCGGTGGCGACTATTATGAAAATGGCGATCCTCCGGCCGCCGGCCTCGCGGTCGCGCGGATGGCGGCCCACATCACCTATTTGTCGGAGGCGGGGCTGACCGAGAAGTTCGGACGCCGCCTGCAGACGCGCAGCGCCAAGAGCTTCGGTTTCGACGCCGATTTCCAGGTCGAAAGCTATCTCCGTCATCAGGGGATCAGCTTCGTCGATCGGTTCGATGCCAATTCCTATCTCTATATCACCCGCGCGACCGACTATTTCGACCTTGCGGAGGAACATGGCGGGCAGCTCGCCAATGCTTTCCGCGCGAGCAAGGCCCGGTTCTGTCTGATCAGCTTCGATACCGACTGGCTCTACCCGACAGCGGAATCGCGCGCGATCGTGCACGCGCTGAACGCAGCAGGCGCCCCGGCCAGTTTCGTCGAGCTCAACAGCCCATTCGGGCATGACGCCTTCCTGCTCGATTCGCCCGGGATGAACCGCGTTATCGATGGTTTCCTGAGGGCCGGCGCGTGACCTTTCATCATGCCGGGCCGTTTCACCGATACACAGGGGCCGCGGCATGAGCCTGCTTTCGGATCGTTATTCGTCTCTCCCCGCGGGAGAGGGAATTTAATGAGTCTTCGTCCCGACCTTGCCATCATCGCCGACAATGTCGCGGCGGGCAGCCGCATCCTCGATGTCGGCTGCGGCGATGGTGCGCTGATGGCCGCGCTGCGTGACGCGAAGGGCGTCGACGCGCGCGGGCTGGAGATCGATGCAGGCAATGTCGCGGCGGCCGTCTCTCGCGGGCTTTCCGTGATTCAGGGCGACGCGGATTCGGACCTGGCGGGTTATCCGGAAGCTAGCTTCGACTATGCCATCCTCAGCCAGACGCTGCAGACCACGCGGCGCCCCGACATGGTGCTCGATCATCTGCTCCGGATTGGGCGACGCGCGTTCGTGTCCTTCCCCAACTTCGCGCATTGGCGTGGGCGTACCTCGCTCATGTGGGGCGGGCGCATGCCGGTGACCCGGCTGTTGCCCGAACAATGGTACGACACGCCCAATATCCATCACGTCACGATCGACGACTTCCGCGCCTTCGTGAAAGAACGCGGTATCACCGTCGAGGGGGCTTGGTTCCTGTCGGGTGACAAGCGCACAAAGTCGGCAGCCGCCAATTTCTTTGCCGAACATGCGGTCTTCCTGTTGAAGAGTTGATCTCGATCAGGAACCTTCCGGCCCTTTCATGTGTTGGGCGACATGAAATTCCGAGGACTACATGCCCACAACCGCTCTTATCGTTGAAGACGAGATTTTCGTGGCGCTCGATCTCGAGCGAATCCTGACCGACGCCGGCTATCACGTAAAGGCGATCGCCGCGGATCGAGTCGGCGCGATCGAGGCAGCGAGCGACTGCCATTTCGCCCTGGTCGACGTCAACCTTCGCGACGGACCGACCGGGCCCGCGCTCGCCGCAACGCTCGCTCGCGATTACGGTTTGAAAGTGATCTTCGTGACAGCCAACCCTGCGCAGATTGGCGATGCCAACGGCGCGCTCGGTTATATCCGCAAGCCTTTTTCCGAAGCAGCCATCCTTGCGGGGGCGGCCATGGCGAGCGAGAGCACGTGGCATGGCGCCCCCGCCAATGACGATCTGGTACTGCTTGATCGAGAGATCAGCGGCGGCTGAACGCGCGCTCTGGTACGTCGATCGTCACCACCAGCCCATCCGGCAACCAGTCGCGCGTAATCTTGCCGCCGAGTTGCCGAACGGCACTCATTTCCATCAGCTGGGATCCGAAGCCCTTCATTGCGTCCGGTGACGTCACCGGCGGCCCCCCGCTTTCCGTCCAGCGTAATGAGATGCCGGTGTCTAAAACGGCGATATCGAGTGAGATTCGCCCAGTAATGTTGACCAGCGCGCCATATTTGGTGGCGTTGGTGGCAAGCTCATGGAACAGCAGGGCAAGCGGTGTCGCCGAACGATCGTCGATCTCTATATCGGTGCCGCCAACGGTGATCCGCTCCAGGCCAGTCGACTGATACGGTCGAAAAAGCTCTCCCAACAGGCCGTGCAGGCTGTTCTGCGATACCGCAGGTCGCGAGTTGGCGCTGTGCGGCCGGACGAAGTCATGCGCCCGGCCGAGTGCGGTTATCCGCTCGCGCAGGTCCTCCGCGACGCCGGCCAGTTCGGGTTTGCTGCGCGCGGCGAATCCGACCAGCCCGGCGATGACCGCGAAGATGTTCTTGATGCGGTGGCTCAACTCCTGCGCAATGATCTCGCGCTCTTCGCTCGCCTCTTTCTGCTCGTGGATATCGGTGCACGTGCCGAACCAGCGCACGACCGCGCCGGAGTCGTCGCGCAGCGGGAGCGCGCGGCCCAGCGTCCAGCGATAATCGCCATCAGCGCGTCGCAGGCGGTACTCGATCTGATAAGGATCGCCCGTTTCGAGCGAGTGGCTCCAGCGTTCCCAGGCGCGCGATTGATCGTCGGGATGGAACATTCCGTTCCATTCCACGCCGTCGGTCGACCCTTCGGGCATGCCGGTGAATTCGTACCAGCGCGCATTGTAATAATCATGATAGCCGTCAGGCAGGGCCGACCACACCATCTGCGGCATCGCGTCGGCGAGCACGCGGAAGCGGTTGTGACTCTCGTTGAGCGCGCGGTGCGTGGCGTGCTCGGTCTCGCGCCACGCGGCTGTGTCGCGGCTGTCGCGCAGCCGGGCCATCACTGCTTCGGCCAGGGTGGTCAGTCCCTGATGCTGCAATGGCGTCAATCCGTCACGCTGGATCGTGTCGATCACGCAAAGCGAGCCAAGTGGCACCCCGTCGTCCGAAACCAGCGGAGCACCCGCATAAAAGCGGATATGGGGATCGCCGGTGACAAGGGGGTTGTCGGCGAAACGTGCGTCCCGCGTCGCATCGGGCACGACCATAATGTCGATGCCCCGCATCGCGAACGCGCAGAAGCTCGTCTCGCGCGGGGTCTCGGTCGCCTCAAGCCCGGTTCGGGCGATGAAGGTCTGGCGACGTTCCTCCACCATGCTGACCAGCGCCATCGGCGCATCGCACAGCGCGGCGGCGAAATCGGTGATCTGACGAAGCCCGTCATGATCGCGCAGCGATTCGATATCATGCGCGGCGAGCGCTTCGGCCCGTGCCGCCTCGTCGATCAAGCAGTCTGACGAGGTGGCCGAACCGACCGTGGAAGTTTGGTTCATGGAAGCGTGAACGCGTGACGTGCTCAGAAGGGTACGTCGTCGTCTAAATCGTCCGCAAAGCTGCTGCTGCCGCGATTGGCCGGGGCACCACCGCCACGGCTCGCGCCGCCGCCAAAGCCGCCGCCCGAGGATCCGCCGCCATAACCACCGGACGATCCGCCGCCGAAATCGTCATTGCCGCCGAAATCGTCGCGCTGGGCACCACCGCCGCCGCCACCCGAACCGCCGCCGGGGCCGTCGAGCATGGTCAGCACGGAATTGAAGCCCTGCAGGACGATCTCGGTCGAATATTTGTCCTGGCCTTGGGCATCCTGCCACTTACGGGTCTGTAGCGCGCCTTCGATATAGACCTTGCTGCCCTTGCGCAGATAGCGCTCCGCGACATTCGCCAGGCCTTCGTTGAAGATCGCGACCGAATGCCATTCGGTCTTTTCCTTGCGCTCGCCGGTGTTCTTGTCCTTCCAGGTGTCGGACGTGGCGATGCGCAGGTTCACCACCTTGCCGCCATTCTGGAACGAACGGCTCTCGGGGTCGCGCCCCAGATTGCCGACGATGATGACCTTGTTGACGCTGCCCGCCATATTGATTCTTCCTACAAACCGAGTCCGATAGCGGCCCAGTATGTAGCGCCCGCGGCGACGTATGCCAGCGCGAACAGATACCCCACCATAAACAAGGGCCATTTCCAGCCATTGGTCTCGCGCCTTGTTACCGCGATCGTGGAAATGCATTGCGGGGCGAAGACGAACCACATCAGGAAAGCGAGGGCGGTCGGCAGGCTCCAGCGGCCGCGCAGGCGGTCTGCCAGCTTGGTCTCGCCGGCCACGTCCTCCGGATCGTCAATCGAATAGACCGTGGCGATCGCGCTGACAGCCGCTTCGCGTGCGGCCATTGCCGGCAAAAGGGCAAGCGCGATGTCATGATTGAAGCCGATCGGCTTCACGACGACCTCGATGCCCGAGGCGATTCGCCCGGCGATCGAATATTCGCTCTGCTTCTGCCCCGCCGGCGCGACAGGATAACTCGCGAGCGCCCAGAGCAGCACCACGGTCAGCGCAATGGTGGTGCCGGCGCGCTTCAGGAAAATGAGTGCCCGGCTCCACAGCCCGATCAGCACGTCGCCGAGCCGCGGCCATTGATATTTCGGCATCTCCATCATGAAACCGGAGGACGCGCCCTTGGTCACCGTCCGTCGCAGGACCAACGCCGCGACGAACGCTCCGACGATGCCGAGCACGTACAGGCCGAACATCACCAGTCCCTGCAGTCCGACGAACGGCAGCACCCGTGTGTTGGGAATCAGCGCACCGATGATCAGCGTATAGACCGGCAGCCGCGCCGAGCAGGTCATCAGCGGCGCGATCAGGATAGTGGTCAGCCGGTCTTTCTCGTCGTCAATCGTCCGCGTCGCCATGATGCCGGGCACGGCGCAGGCGAAGCTCGACAACAGCGGGATGAAGGCCCGCCCCGACAGGCCGACATGCGCCATCAGCCGATCCATCAGAAAGGCGGCGCGGACCATATAGCCCGATGCCTCGAGTACCAGGATGAAGGTGAACAGGATCAGGATCTGCGGCAGGAACACCACTACCGCGCCGACGCCGGCAATCAGCCCGTCGACGACGAGCGACCGCAGGAAACCGGCAGGCAGTTCGCTGCTGGCCAGGGTCGACAGCCAGGCCATGCCCGATTCAATCCAGCCGATCGGCGCTTCGGACCAGGCGAACACCGACTGGAACATCACGAACAGCAGGGCGAGCAACAGCATCGGCCCGACGATCGGATGCAGCGCGATTGCATCGAGCGCATGGCCCCAGCGCCGCGTGGGCGTTTCGGAAACGGTGGACGCCACCGCGATCGCACGGGCGCGGCGTTGCAGGGTGACGATATCCTCCTGCACGCTGCCGTCGCTTGCGCGCAACTGCTTCGCGGCACCATGGACGAGGATATCGGCGAGCCGCGCCTTGAGATCGTCCAGCCCGCGACGCCGCACGGCGACGGTCGGCACCACCGGCACACCCAGCTCGCGCGACAATCGCTCGGGATCCAGGATTAGCCCGTCGCGCTCGGCCAGGTCGAACATGTTGAGCGCGACCACCACCGGCAGCCCCAGCGCGATGAGTTGCAGCGCGAAGCGAAGATGATTGTCGAGATTGGCGGCATCGACCACCACGACCAGCGCATCGGGCAACCGCTCGCCGTCCTGCGTGCCGGTCACCACGTCCCGCGTGACGCGCTCGTCGGGGCTTGAGGGATCGAGACTATAGGCGCCGGGCAGGTCGACCAGTTCGACCGGGCGGCCATCGGGCAGCGCGAGACGGCCCGAATGCCGCTCCACCGTCACACCGGGATAATTGCCGACCTTCTGGCGCGCGCCCGTCAGCGCGTTGAACAGCGCGCTCTTGCCGGCGTTGGGATTGCCGACCAGCGCCACGAGCGGCGCGGCATTCATGACCGTACCAATCTAGCCGGCGATGGGGGAAACGTGGATTGCGCCCGCCACGGCGCGGCGGAGCGCGACGGTCATGCGCCCAATGCGGCAGGCGATCGGGCCCTTGCCCAAAGTCGCGCGGTGCAACACTTCGACGCCGACACCCTCGTCGAAGCCGAGCTCGCGCAGGCGGCGCGCTTCGGGCACACTCAGCTCGGTCCAGGCGATTCCGGCGACCGTCGCGCGTTGCCGATGCGGTAGCGATTCGAGGCTCAGGGGCGTTTGCACAAGTCGGCAATAAGCTCGTTGCGATTGATTATCAATAACCCGACAAGCGATTTAAAGGGAGGAGTTTCACACCACCGGATAGCGCAGCCGCCCGATGAACCGGGAGAGGCTTGGCATATGCTCGGTACGCGCGAGGAAGCCCGATTTTGCCTTTTCGAACTTCATGATCCCCTCGATCCGCCGGGCGAGAAAGGCCCGGGTATCCGCCCAGCCCTCGCTCTCGTCGTCGAGGAATACCGTGATCGTCGTGGCATAGACCCCGGCCAGGATCGTGCGCTTGGTATAGTGATTATAGTCGGTCGCGGTATCGCCCGCCGCGCGCCACATCAGGTCGGCCGCGTGCCAGCCGAGCTTGCCGCCGCGCGCGACATTCTGCGGCATGGCAAGGATCGCCAGCGCCCGGCGCAGCGCCTCGCGATTCGGCGCCGCCTCCGTCAGGCGCGCCTCGACCAGCGCCGTGATCTTCGCGCGGATTTTCATGGTGGCGAGCCGCTCCGGTGTCAGAGCAGCCGCCATCGCGGCATCGATATGGGTGAACCAGGCGTGGATCATGTCGACCGCGCCACCGGGAAATGCGACCTTGGCGACTTCGCGGTCGACGCCCGCCGAATCGGCTGCGACGTCGCGCGCGGCATCGTTCCAGCCATCGAATGCGGCATTGGCCGCGATCAGCGGTGCCAACGCCTCGCGGATTTCGTCGAGCGTCGGGTCCTCGGGCAGGGCAGCCATCATGCGTCTCCTCGCTTCCTATCTAGACCCGGCCTCCGCCGGTGCAAGCGGCGCTGGACGGTCGCGGACCAGCACCAGCGCGACCGCGACGAGCACGGCGCCCGCCAGATCGGGCGCGCCGAGCCGCTCATTATAGACGATCAGCCCGACCGTCGCGGCAACCACCGGCTGAACGAGTAGCGCGATCCCGACCACCAGCGGCGACAATTTGCCGAGCGCGTAGATCAACAGGGCTTGGCCGACGACCTGGCTTACCAGCGCCAATGCGATCAGCGGGGCCCAGTTGTGCGGCCAGATCCGCTCGCCCAGCAGGATCGCGAGCAGCAACAAGGGCAGGATGCTCGCCCCCGTCGCAAGGGCAAGCGCCGGCAGCGAGTCGAGCCGCTCCCGGGCACGCAGCATCACGATGAAATAAAACGTATAAAGAAGTCCCGCGACCAGGCAGAGCAGATCGCCGACCAGGTTCTTCGGGTCGAGCTGATAGGATCGGCCCATCAGCAGCGCCGCGCCGATCGTCGCCAGCGCAAGGGCGATTCCCTGCATCCGGGTCGGCAGCGCGCGCGCGGCGAGGAAGCCATAGACCGGAAAGAACAAGGTCGCCGAATTGCCGAACAAGGTGGCGTTGGCCAGGGTCGTCTGCAGGATGCCGATATGCCAGGCCCCCAGATCCGCGGCGAAACAGACCCCCGCCAGCGCGAACAGCACCCACATGCCACGGCTCAATCGCTGCGGCCGCCAGCCTCCCACTATCGCCGCCGCAAGAAGGATCGGCGTTGCCAGCGCGATACGCCAGAAAGCGGACGCGACCGGACCGGTGTCCGCCAGACGCACGAACCAGGATCCGAAGGCGAGCATGACATTGGCGACGATCAGCGCGGCAAATGCCACGCGCAGAGAGCCCGGACTTTGCGCTACGACAGTTTTTCTTGGAGATGCGGGCTGGTGCATGCGGCCCCTTAGCGGTCTATGTCCCACGCGTCAGGTAGCAAAAGGAAACTCAGTTTCATGCCAAGCCTCTTCGATCCTATCCAGCTCGGCGCCATCCACGCGCCAAACCGCGTCTTGATGGCGCCGCTGACCCGCGGCCGCTCGACCCGCGACCATGTGCCGCAGCCGCTGATGGGCGACTATTACGCGCAGCGCGCTGGCGCCGGCCTGATCATCAGCGAGGCGACCGGAATCTCGCGCCAGGGCCTGGGCTGGCCGTTCGCGCCGGGCTTGTGGACCGACGAGCAGACCGAAGCATGGAAGCCGGTCGTCGCGCAGGTTCATGCCGCGGGCGGGCGGATCGTCGCGCAGCTCTGGCATATGGGCCGCATCGTCCATTCGAGCCTGATCGGCGCGCAGCCGGTCTCCTCCTCGGCGACGACCGGGCCGGGCCAGGCACATACCTATGACGGCAAGCAGGATTATGAGGAAGCACGGCCGCTCCGGCTCGACGAATTCCCCGGCCTGCTCGACGATTATGAGCGCGCGACGCGCAACGCGCTGGCGGCCGGTTTCGACGGCGTGCAGATCCACGCGGCGAACGGCTATCTGATCGACCAGTTCCTGCGCGACAATTCCAACTTCCGCGACGATCATTATGGCGGCCACCCGGAGAATCGCGTGCGGCTGCTTCGCGAAGTGACCGAGCGTGTCGCCAGCATCGCCGGCGCCGACCGCACTGGCGTCCGCCTCTCGCCCAACGGCAATTCCCAGGGCGCGAAGGACAGCAATCCCGAAGCCGTCTTCGTCCCCGCCGCGAAGATGCTGTCGGAGATCGGCATCGCGTTCCTCGAGCTGCGCGAACCCGGCCCCGACGGCACGTTCGGTCGGTCGGACCAGCCGAAACTCTCGCCCGAGATTCGCCAGGCCTTTTCGGGCCCGCTGGTGCTCAATTCGGATTATCTTGGCGATGATGCCCAGGCCGCGCTGGATTCGGGCGTGGCGGACGCGATCAGCTTCGGCCGCACCTTCCTCGCCAATCCGGACCTGCCGGTTCGCTTGCAAAAGGGCGCACCGCTCAATCCGGACAATATGGCAACCTGGTACAGCCAGGGTGCCGAGGGTTACACCGATTATCCGGCGCTCGAAGACGTCGCGGCCGAGTAAGTCCCTGTCCTTTCTCCCCTCCCGCAAGCGGGAGGGGGATAGCGGGGTCACCCCAGCGGCACGAACCTGACTGGCAGCCCATCCTTCGGCCGGGGGATGGGCCAGGCCTGCCATTCCGCGCCGGCGCCTTCGTCGAGTTCGATCCGGTAACGGCTGAGCAATTGCGCCATCAGGATGCGGATCTGCATCGTCGCGAAATGCAGGCCGATGCACATGTGTGCGCCGCCGCCGAACGGCACCCAGGCGAATTTGTGTCGGCCCTTGCTCGCCTCGGGCGTGAAGCGCATCGGATCGAAGGTCTGCGGATCGGGCCAATGCTCGGCCATCTTGTGCGTATAGGCCGGGCTCACCCCGACCATCGTACCGGCCGGAATATGATACCCTCCGAAATCGAACGCCTTCACCGCGCGCCGGGGGATCGACGGCACCGGCGGTACCAGCCGAAGCGCTTCCTTGAAGGCATATTCGGTCAGCACGAGGCGATCCAGCTGGCCGTAAGGAAGCCCCCCCTCGTCGTTAAGGCCCAGCCCGGCAATCTCCTCGCGGAGCTTGTCCTGCCATTCGGGATGGCGGCCGAGCAGCATGACCAGGCTCGTCGCGGACGAGGTGATCGTGTCATGCGCGGCCATCATCAGGAAGTTCATGTGATCCGCGATCGCGTCGTCGGACAGCGGCTGGCCAGCCTCGTCGGTCGCGCGGCAGAATTGCGAGAAGAAGTCGTGGCCGTCGCCCGCGCGCCGCTTCGGGATCTCGCGCCGGAACAGGTCGACCAGATAGGCGCGCGCCTTCACGCCCTTGCGCATGATCGTGCCAGGCAACGGCACGCGGATCGGCCCGACCGATGCCTGCACCTCGTCGACGAACGCCTGGTTGATCCGGTCCGCCTCGGGCCCGAGCGGCATGCCGAGAAAGCTGTCGGCCGCGAGATCGAGCGTCAGTGCCTTGATCGCGTCGTAGAAGCGCAGCGGCCGGTTTGCCCAGCTGGCGACGGTGCGCGAGATCCCGGCATTGAGCGCCTCGGCATAATGGCGCATCGGCTCGGGCTTGAACGCCACCGACATGACCTTGCGGTCGGCGCGGTGCTTGTCGAAATCCATCAGCATCAGCCCCCGCGGAAACAGCAGGTTGAGCATCGGGCCCCAGCCCTGTTCGGACGAGAACACCTTGTCGCGGTCGAACAGCACCAATTCGTTGGCGTCGGCGCCCATCAGCGTGACGGACGGGCCGCCAAAGGCATGGTTGCGATAGACGGTGCCATACTGGCGGACCATGCGATGCCCGAACCCGACCGGGTCGCGCAGCAGCTTCAGCGTGTTGCCGATGAACGGTAGCCCGTTCTCCCCCGGAATCGCGGCGATCGCCTGCGGATTCTGCCGCGGCAGCCAGTGCGGATTCGCCTTGAAGGTGTGCGCCAGTGCCATCGGGAAGTCTCCTTACTGACATCAGTATAAGTAAGGGGTGCGGCGGGTCAATCGATCGGGAGCTTCTGCAGCCGGTCGACCCATCGCGTGCCGACCGACTCGATATTCTTGCCGGCCACCACCAGCAGGATGAAGGCGATGAACAGCGCCTCGAACCCGATGACGAAGGCGAGCACGAAGAAGAAGGCAACGAGCATCAGAAAGACCAGCACCGTGCCGCCCAGCCGCTCGACGCCCGACTTGCCCAGGCTGAACTCGCGCTTGGCCCTGGTGTCGAACCAGGAGGCGCTGGTGAAGATCGGCCTGCCCTCCGCATCCTCGGCCCCGCCACAGGCCGTCAGCGCGAGGCGGCGAAGCAGGGTGCCGCCGTCCTCGCCCGCGCGCACGATCCGGTTGGCCGAATCGCCAGCCTTGGCCGGCAGCAGGTCGCGCCCCGACGTTGTCGGGAGGATCGGAGGAGGCCGCGTCTTGTCGCGCGCCCAATTGTCGATGACGATCAGCCGTCGGTCCCTCTCCACGATGCGATAGCGCGGGGGCGGGACCTGGCTCATCGGCGGGTCAGCCGAACCGGTCTTTCAGCGCCAGCATCGCGAGTGCCGCCTTGGCTGCCTCTCCGCCCTTGTCCTTTTCGGTGCGGCGCGCCCGGGTAAGTGCCTGGGCCTCGTTCTCGACGGTCAGGATGCCGTTGCCGATCGCCACGCCGTCCATCGACAGCGCCATCAGCCCGCGCGCGCTTTCGCCCGCGACGATCTCGAAATGATAGGTCTCGCCGCGGATCACCACACCCAGCGCGACGAACGCATCAAAGTCGTCGCTCTCCGACGCGAGGGCGATCGCGCCAGGAATTTCGAGCGCGCCCGGCACCGTGATCGTCTCGTGGCGATGCCCGGCCTCCTCGATCGCGGCGCGGGCGCCCTCGAGCAGCAGGTCGTTCAGATGGTCGTAGAAGCGCGCTTCAACGATCAGGATCTTTGCCATCATTCGCCTCCGGTGCCGGGGATCGGCCGTTCGCCGACGATCGACAGACCATAGCCGTCGAGCCCGACCAGGGTGTGGTGGGTATTGGTCAGCAGCACCATATCCTGCACGCCCAGCTCGGCGAGAATCTGCGCGCCGACACCGTAATCGCGCAACTCGGCGGCCTCGGGCGTGCCGATCGTCTTGCCTTCGGCGCGGAGCTTGATCACGCGGGTGATCGAATCCTTCATCGGCCGGTTGATCACGACGATCACGCCCGCGCCTTCCTCGGCGATCGTCTCCATCGACCGTGCGAGCAGGCCTGACCGCTCCGATTCCTCGCCGAACGCATCGGCGAACATCGACAGGCTGTGCATGCGCACCAGGGTCGGTTTTTCCGGGTCGATCCTGCCCTTCACCAGCGCCACCTGCTCGTCGCCGGTCGCCTTGTTGAAGAAGGTCAGCGCCTTCCAGTCGCCGCCCCAGCGGCTGTGGAATGTCATCTCCGCGCGCTTCTCGACCAGATGGTCGTGGCGGCGGCGATAGGCGATCAGGTCGCGGATCGTGCCGATCTTGAGATTGTGGAGTTGCGCGAAGGCGACCAGGTCGTCGAGGCGCGACATCGTCCCGTCCTCGTTCATGATCTCGCAGATCACGCCCGAAGGATTGAGGCCGGCGAGCCGAGACACGTCGACCGCTGCCTCGGTATGACCTGCGCGAACCAGCACGCCGCCATCGCGCGCGACCAGCGGGAAGACATGGCCGGGCGTCACGATCTCGTCGCGGCTCTTCGACGAATCGATCGCGACCGCAACGGTGCGCGCGCGGTCGGCGGCCGAGATGCCCGTGGTCACGCCATCGCGCGCTTCGATCGAGACGGTGAAGGCGGTCTCGTGCCGCGTACCGTTGTGGCGGCTCATCAGGTTGAGCCCGAGTTCGTCGACGCGCCGCTTGGAAAGCGCGAGGCAAATCAGCCCGCGGCCGTGCCGCGCCATGAAATTGATTTTCTCCGGCGTCGCCATCTGGGCGGGTATGACCAGGTCGCCTTCATTCTCGCGGTCCTCGTCATCGACCAGGATGAACATCCGGCCGTTACGCGCCTCGTCGATGATTTCCTCGGGGCTGGAGAGGAAGCCGTGGCGCAGCCTCGCCAATTCACCCTGATGGGCTTCAGGCTTTTGCACGATAATGCTCCATGCGTTGCAGATAGCGGGCGAGCACGTCGATCTCGATATTGATCGGATCGCCGGCCGCCAGGCTGCCGAAAGTGGTGACGGCCGCGGTATGCGGGATGATGTTGACGCCAAAGGTGACGCCGGAAGGGATATCCTCGACCTCGTTGACGGTCAGCGAAACGCCGTCGAGCGTGACGGATCCCTTGGGCGCGACGAACGGGGCGATCTCCGGGCCGGCCTTGATCCGTACCCGGTGCGATCCGCCTTCCTCAACCACGGAGACGACTTCGCCGATGCCGTCGACATGGCCGGTGACGATATGGCCGCCCAGTTCCTCGCCCAGCCGCAGCGCCCGCTCGAGGTTGAGCTTTCGGCCGCTGGTCCATTGACCTTGCGCGGTGCGGCTGATCGTCTCGCCGGACACATCGACCGCGAACCAGTTGGGCCCCTCCCCGCCTGCAGACTTGTCGATCACCGTCAGGCATACGCCGGAACAGGAGATCGAGGCGCCCAGGTCGATCGTCGAGGTGTCGTAGCGCGTGCCGATCACGACGCGCGTGTCGGCCAGTGCCTCGACGCGCTCGATGGTGCCGATGTCGGTGACGATTCCAGTGAACATCAAACCTGTCCTTTGGCGCGCTCGTAGACCTCGACTCGGTCGCTGCCAAGCCGGCGCGCATCGTGCAATATCCAGCGGCGATGCGCATCGGGAAGATCGGCCAGGCCGATGTCGGGCAGGGTCCGGCCTGCCCCGATCAGGATCGGCGCGCGGTACAACAGGAGCCGGTCGACCAGATCCTCGGCAAGGAAGGCGGCCGCCGTCGCCATGCCGCCTTCAACGAGCAGATGGTCCACGCCTTTCAGCCCGAATATGTCGGCGGGCCTGCGCAGGACTTCCCAGCCGCTGGCGGCTTTTTCCCGCGACAGGACGAACCGTCGCGGACTTCGCCCCTCGATCCCGGCGAGCCGAACGTCGAGCGCCGGCTCATCCGCCTCCAGGGTCGCGCGCCCGACCAAGATCGCCTCGTGCCGGGCGCGCTCGACATGGGCATGCGCCCGCGCCTCGGGGCCAGTGATCCACTTGCTCGTCCCGTCGCCCATCGCCACCGCGCCGTCGAGCGACATGGCCAGCTTGAGCGTTACATGTGGCCGCCCCAGCCCCTGGCGGGTGAGGAAGCCGGTCATGGCGCGTCGCGCATCACCGTCGCGCACGTCCGTCACGACCTCTATTCCCGAACGGCGCAGTCGCTCGATTCCGTCGCCATCCGTCCGTGGGTCGGGGTCGCCAAGCGCAATGATGACCCGCGCTACGCCGGCCGCGATCAGCAGGTCCGAACAGGCCGGGCCGCGCGGCGATTCATGCGCGCAGGGCTCAAGCGTAACGAAGCAAGTTGCGCCGCGCGACTTTTCGCCGGCTTCGGCCAGTGCCATCGCTTCGGCGTGCGGCCGCCCGCCGGGCTGAGTCCAGCCGCGGCCGACGACATGGCCGTCGCGCACGATGACGCAGCCGACATTGGGGTTGGGCGCGGTGAGGCCCTTGCCGCGCTCGCTCAGCGCGAGCGCCGCCCCCATCCAGCGCGCGTCGGCAGTCGTCAGAATCCGTACTTCTTCAGCTTGTCGTCGAGGCGCTTATAGGCGGCCTGGGTCTCGGCCTGCTGCTTCTTCACCTCGTCGGCTTCGGCCTTTTCCTTCGGGCCGTCGATCTTCTGCTGCGCGATGATCTGCTCGTCGCTGCGGTTGGCGGGCCATTGTTCCGCATAGACGATGTTCGGGCGATATTCCTTCTGGACTTTGGAATTGTTCGCGATGGCGAACATGACCGTCCAGGTCAGCATGATGGCCAGGACCAGGAAGACCACCTCATAGGTCTTGCGCGACGCCAGATACTGACGAAGGTCGCGATAGGCACGCAAGGGCGAAATGGTGCGCAGGAAACTCATGGCGACAAGATAGGCGCAGGGCCGGCGGGATGCCAGCCCTGCAAGGTCTCCCGATCGCGCCGGAGGTCCAAGGTTATGCCCGGCACGATCGGAAGGGTCATTCGTCATTCATGACGAAGCTCACGGCCATGGTACGCCAGGCCTCGATTGGCACGCCGTCGCGCGTGCCCGGGGTCAGGCGCCATTTCTCGAGGGCGCGGCGTCGGGTCGCCTCGAAGAAGGAGTCGCTCGCCGCGCTGACCTTCTCGACCTGCTTCACCCGGCCGTCAGTGCCGATCAGCACGCGGACCACCACCCGGCCTTCGCGGCCGAGCCGACGCTCGTCGCTGGGATAGTCGGGCTGATAGCTGAAGCCTCGAGCGAGCGCCGGCCCGACGATCACCGAGGGCAGTTTGACGGGCTCGACCGTCAGTACGGTGCCGGTACCGGTGCCCTCGGTGATTTCGACCTTGTTCGGGCCGGGGGTGACGGTGAAGGCCTGTGGCTGGTCGATCGTGACACGCTGTTCCGGGGGAA
>Ga0247737_1000334_pt1 | contig 18154 bp, 19 predicted proteins | sample UWRJL028104C2_FD_180937 | JGI IMG/M metagenome (GOLD analysis project Ga0247737, IMG submission 180937) | Plant litter microbial communities from Arlington Agricultural Research Station in Wisconsin, United States - UWRJ-L028-104C-2 | ecosystem: Environmental > Terrestrial > Plant litter >...
GCACCGTTCGATTTCGCCAGCTCGGGAAAGCTGCACGCGATCCTGTTTCCCAGGCCGATCGCGACCGCGATGGCAGGTAAGCGGCGCGTGCTGATCGCGGCGAACGCGGGGCTCGGCGCGCTGCCCTTCGCCGCGCTCGCCCCGGTGCGGCCGGGACAATCGCTGCTGACGACACGCTGGCTGATCCGCGATCACGCGCTGGTCACGCTGCCCTCGATCGCCTCGGTGGCGGCGCCGCGCGAGACGGCGCCGCGCGGCCGCCCGGCGCACTTCGTTGCGATCGGCGCGCCCCTGCTTGCCGCGGCCGGGACGGATGGTGCCCCCGCCTTACGCTTGGCCGGCATGGCGCGGGACGTGCGGGACCTGCCCGCCCTGCCGGCGACCGAGCGGGAACTGCGCGCGCTCGGCATGGCGCTCGACGCGCGCGAGCAGCGCATCCTGGCGGGCGCCGGCGCGACCGAGACGGCGATCCGCGCGCTTGATTTCGGCCATGCCGGTGTGGTGGCGTTCGCGACGCATGGGCTGGTGGCGGGCGAGCTGGACGGGCTGGAGGAGCCGGCGCTGGTGGTCACGCCGGGCGGCGCGGATGACGGGCTGCTGACCGCGAGCGAGATCATGAAGCTGCGCATCGATGCGGCCTGGATCGTGCTGTCGGCCTGCAACACTGCGGCGGGCGGCAGTGCCGACGATGGCGGGCTGACCGGCCTGGCGCGCGCCTTCCTGCATGCCGGCGGGCGCAATCTGCTGGTGTCGCACTGGGCGGTGCGGGACGACGCCGCTGCCTATCTCTCAGTCGAGACGGTCAAGCGCTATGGTGGCGGTGCCGATCCGGCCGAGGCGCTGCGCCGGGCGATGCTTGGCATGATCGACGGCAAACCCGTCGCGGGATCGGACCAGCCGGTCAACTGGGCGCCGTTCGTCTTCGTCGGGCGCTGACGCGAAAAGTGGAGCGCCGCCCGATGTTCTGGGCGGCGCTCCCGATCGGGGTCTGCATGGGGTCGCTTCACGCAGATCCCGGCCGAACCGGTGGCGCGGCCGGGTTTCCCCTTGCGCCGTTGCAAGGGTTATGCCGGCAAGCGGCGATTCGGCCCAATGACATGACCTGTCGGGTGCGTGACAAAACCCGACAGGAATGGCGGAAATCTTCGATTTGATCCGCTTGCGGCGGGAATGATCAGGCCTCGGCCCGGTAGCGGCTCCATGCCACGATGTCCTGGCGCTGCCGGCCGAGCTTTTCGATGCCCAGCTCGATCACATCGCCTGCCTTGAGGAACCATGGCGCAGGCTTCTGGCCCATGCCGACGCCCGCGGGCGTGCCGGTGGTGATGATGTCGCCGGGCTCGAGCGTCATGAACTCGCTGACATAGGATACGAGCTTCGCCACGCCGAAGATCATCGTGCTGCTGCTGCCGTCCTGCACGCGTTTGCCATTGACCTCGAGCCACATGCCCAGGTCCTGCACGTCGCCGACTTCGTCCCGCGTCACCAGCCAGGGGCCGACCGGGCCGAACGTGTCGCAGCCCTTGCCCTTGTCCCAGGTGCCGCCGCGCTCGAGCTGAAAGGCGCGCTCGGAAACGTCATTGATCGTGCAATAGCCCGCGACATGGGCAAGCGCCTCGTCTTCGGAAACATAGGAGGCACGGGTTCCGATCACGACGCCCAGCTCCACTTCCCAATCGGTCTTTTCCGAACCACGCGGGATCATCACCGGGTCGTTCGGGCCCTGCAGGCACGAGATCGCCTTGGTGAAAAAGATCGGTTCGGCCGGCTCGGGCAGGTTGGATTCGGCGGCATGCTCGGCAAAATTCAGGCCGATCGCGATGAACTTGCGGGTGCCGGCAAATGGCACGCCGTAGCGCGGCGTTCCCTCGACCAGCGGAAGGCTCGCGGGGTCGATCGCCGCCAGCTTTGCCAGGCCGTCGGCTGACAACTCGGCCGGGCCGATATCGGCGACATGGCCGGAAAGATCGCGGATCTGCCCGTCGTCATCGATCAGGCCGGGCTTTTCCTGGCCGACGGGGCCGTAACGCAGCAATTTCATGGGAAGGCATCCTCAGATAGGGTGAAAAGGCGTGGCGCTCGATATCCTGATTGAGCAAAACACCAAAGCCCGACATTCCGGCGAAGCGCGCTTATAGGAAAGCGCGCCCGGGCCGATTCGGCCGGGCGGTTCTGGATTCGCATGACAAGGCCTGATGGATGACTCTGTCGCTGTTCCGCATCGACCCCGCCGACAGCGTCGCGACCGCGCTTCGCGATCTCGATGCGGGGACCGACATCGTCGTCGGCGATGTCGGCGTGACGTTGCGCGAGGCGATTGGCCGGGGCCACAAGGTTGCGCTTCGTTCGCTTCATCCCGGCGATCCGGTGCTGAAATTCGGGTTTCCGATCGGTGTCGCCACCGCGGAGATCGCGCCGGGCGATCATGTCCATGTCCATAACGTCTCGACCGCGCTGGCGGCGAGCGGCGCCTATGTCTGGCGGCCGCATGGGAAATCGGCCGATGCGGTGGTGCCCGCCACCGGCTTTGCCGGCTATCGCCGCGCGGATGGCCGGGTCGGGACGCGCAACGAAATCTGGATCATCCCCACGGTCGGCTGTGTCGGGCGTACCGCGCAGAAAATCGCCGACATTGCCGGGCGGCGCCATGCCGGCCGCGTCGACGGCGTGCTGGCGCTGGCGCATCCGTTCGGATGCTCGCAACTCGGGGGCGATCTGGACGGCACGCGCTCGATCCTCGCGGCACTTGCCGCGCATCCCAATGCCGGCGGCGTCCTGTTGCTTGGCCTGGGCTGCGAATCCAACCAGCTGGACCAGCTTCTGGGGGAGATCGATCCCGCCCTGCACGGCAAGATCCGCAACGTGGCGGCCCAGTTCGCCGGTGACGAGATCGAGGAAGGGCTGGCGCTGGTCGATGCATTGGTCGAGCAGGCGGCGACCGCCGAACGTACCCAGGTCCCGCTATCGGATCTCGTGCTCGGCGTGAAATGCGGCGGATCCGACGGCTTTTCGGGGTTGACCGCCAACCCCTTGGTCGGCCGCATGAGCGACGCCGTCACCCGGGCGGGCGGCACCGCGATCCTCACCGAAATCCCCGAGATCTTCGGGGCGGAGCAGTTGTTGATGGACCGCGCGGCGGACGAGCAGGTGTTCGATGGCATCGGTGCGCTGGTCAACGACTTCAAACGCTATTTCACCGATCATGGTGAGCCAGTGTCGGAAAACCCGTCGCCCGGCAACATCGCCGGCGGCATCACCACGCTCGAGGAAAAGTCGCTCGGCGCGGTGCAGAAGGCAGGGCATGCGATCGTGACGGATGTGCGCCGTTATGGCGAACGGATCCGCCGTACCGGCCTGACGCTGCTCGAGGCGCCAGGCAACGACGCCGTGTCCTCGACCGCGCTGACCGCAGCGGGCGCGACGATCATCCTGTTCACCACCGGGCGCGGCACGCCGCTTGGTTTCCCGGCGCCGACCGTCAAAATCGCCTCGAACACGCCATTGGCCGAACGTAAACCGAACTGGATCGATTTCGATGCCGGGCAAGTGCTCGACAAGGGCATGGATCAGGCGGCAGAGGCGCTGCTCGACACGGTCCGCGCGATCGCCTCGGGCAGGCAGACCGCGTCGGAACGCAACGGCGAACGCGAGATCGCGATTTGGAAGCGCGGCGTCACGCTGTGAGCTGACGCCGCAGCAGGTTCGACGCGGCACCACTGTGCTGGCGGTACCGCGTCCGGTTCGTCAGGCGCTAACCGCTTCCCTGATCGCCTCACGATAGCGCGGCGCGACGTCGCGGTTGGAGAGTTTGCCGTTCATCGCCAGCCGAGCCGCTTCATATGCCTCCCACTGGGCTTCGTCAGCGAGCGGCGGGATGGTGACGGTTTCGCCGCGGTCGAAGCCGAGCAAGGCTGCGTCGACCAGATGGTCCGCAGCCATCACCCACTCGACCGGGAAGCTGTCGACATCCTTGCCGGAGCGCTCCCAGATCTCGGTGCGCGTTGCGCCGGGCAGCACTGCCTGGACGCGTACGCCCTTTGGTTCGAGCGTTGCGGCGAGCGACTTGCTGACGTTCAGCAGATAGGCCTTGGAGCCGCTATAGACGCCGTCGAACATCTCCGGGAGCAGTGCCAGCACCGAGGCGATGTTGATAATCCCGCCGCGTTGCCGCGCGCCGAACGCTCTGCCGGCGGCGCCCGCGAGAAGCGTCGGCGCCGTGATGTTGAGCGCGATCAGCTTCTCGACCTGGGCCACGTCGCTATCGAGCAAACCGCGATTGAGCGACATGCCGGCATTGTTGACCAGCAGGGTTATCGCGGCATCGGAGGTGAGGCGATCCTCGACCTTGGCGACATCGGCGCGATTGGTGAGGTCGGCGGGCAATATGTCGATCGAACGGCCGGTTTCGGCGCTCAGGCTGCCGGCGAGCGCTTCCATGCGCCCTGCGTCGCGGGCGACGAGGATCAGATCATAGCCGCGGCGGGCGAGACGGTCGGCGTAAATGGCGCCAAGGCCAGTAGATGCGCCGGTGATGAGGGCAGTACCCAAAGTCGAATGCGTCATGGTGTGTCTCCTTACTCGACCGGCGAAAGGGGGGCTGCGCCGGTGACTTGCATAATGATAGGAACGTGACTATCATTGTGCAATGGACACTGAAAAATATTCGAACGGACCTTGCCCGGTGGGCCGCGGTCTCACTTATGTCGGCGATGCGTGGAGCATGCTCATCCTGCGTGACGCAGGCGGCGGTATGACGCGTTTCGACCAGTTCCAGAAGAATCTGGGCATTGCGCCAAACATCCTGACGCGCCGCCTGACAGCGCTGGTCGAGGGCGGGTTGCTGGAGCGTCACCGCTACAGCCAACATCCGCCGCGCGACGAATATCTTCTGACTGAAGCAGGTCGCGATTTCCTGCCCGTGCTGTTCGCTTTCGGCGCCTGGGGTGCCCGGCATTTCGGCGACGCGCCGGTGTCGCACCTGGTCGAGAAGAGCAGCGGTGCTTCGGTCGAGGCAATCGTGGTCGATCGGGCCACCGGGGCGCCCCTATCTGGCCTCGACCTTCGCATCGTGCAGCCCGGCGCCTGACGACGGGCTGGTCAGGGCGGATTCGATGCGCCATCAGTTGAGAGGATGACGATCGAGTCCCTCATCGCCCGATATGGCCTCGCTGCGATTTTTCTCGGCGCCGGGGTGGAGGGGGAAACCTCGGTTATCGCCGGGGGGGTCATGGCGCACCGTCATCTCGTCCCGCTCTGGGCCGCCATGGCCGCTGCAGCGGCGGGCTCGTGCGTCGCCGATCAGTTGTTCTTCGCGGCGGGCCGCTATTATCGCGATCATCCCCGCGTCAAACGCATGGCCGCGAAGCCCGGCTTCGCCAAGGCGCTGGTCACGCTGGAACGCCATCCGGTGCTGTTCGTCATGGGATTCCGCTTCCTGTACGGCCTGCGCACGGTGAGCCCGATCGCGATTGGCACGTCGCATATCCATGCGCGCACCTTCATACTGCTTAACGCGCTATCCGCGACGATCTGGGCCATATTGTTCACTGGCATTGGCTATGGCTTCGGTGGCGGGATCGAGCGGCTGTTCGGCGGGGCGCTGTCCGCCGGGCACCTGTTGCCCGTGCTTGCCGGCGGCCTCGTCCTGATCTTTGTCGTGTCGAAGGGCGTGCAATGGCTGCACCATCGCTACGCTGATCGCTGCGAGCGCACCGCCGCCGCCCGCCGCGAGCCGGCGCCTAACTGATCAGCATTCCCGCCAGCGCGGCGCTCATCAGGTTCGCCAGGCTGCCCGCGATCAGCGCGCGAATGCCCAGCTTGGCGATCATCGGCCGCTGGTTGGGGGCGAGGCTGCCGGTCACTGCCATTTGGATCGCGATCGACGAGAAATTGGCGAACCCGCACAGCGCGAAGGTGATCACCGCGATCGTCCGGGGGCTCAGCCCCTGCTGCGCGCCGAGCGAAATATAGGCGACGAATTCGTTCAGCACGATCTTCTGCCCGAACAATCCGCCCGCAATCTGCGCTTCGTTCCACGGCACGTTGAGCAGGAACATCACCGGCGCGAAGACATAGCCGAGCAGGCCCTGGAAGCTGAGGGTCGGATAGCCGAACCAGGCGCCGATCCCGCCCAGCAGCCCGTTGGCCAGCGCCACCAGGGCGACGAACGCCAGCACCATCGCGCCGACCGCGACCGCCAGCTTCACGCCGGTCTGTGCGCCTTGCGCCGCGGCCATGATGATGTTGGCAGGCCGTTCCTCATCATGGCTCGCTTCGGCGATGTGGATGATCTCCGCCTCGGGATCGTCGCCGAGCGGAAGCTGGTCGAATGGGGCTGCCTTGATGTCGGGCATCATGATCTTCGCCATCAATATGCCGCCCGGCGCCGCCATGAAGCTTGCCGCGAGCAGATATTCGATACGGATGCCCATCGACGCATAAGCGGCCAGGATAGTGCCCGCGACGCCGGCCATGCCACTGGTCATCACGGTGAACAGCTGGGCCGGGGTCAGGCTGGCGAGATAGGGGCGGATGACCAGGGGGGATTCGCTCTGGCCGACGAAGATGTTCGCCGCCGCGCAGAGCGACTCCACCTTGGACACGCCGATCACCCATTCGATCGCGCCGCCCAGCCAGCGCACCACCAGCTGCATGATGCCGAGATAATAGAGAATCGAGACGAGCGCCGCGAAGAAGATGATCACCGGCAACGCCTGGATCGCGAAATTCTTGCCCAGCGGGTCGGCGGCCAGGCTACCGAACAGGAAACTGGTGCCGGCATTGGCATAGCCGAGCAGGTTGGAGACGCCGGTCGACATGAATTCCAGCGCGTGCACGCCCGCCGGCACTTTCAGCACCAGGATCGCGATGCCGGCCTGGAGCAGGAAGGCCGCGCCGACCACACGCAGCCTGATCGCGCGGCGGTTGTTCGACAGTGCAAAAGCAATGCCGAGGATAACCGCGATGCCCGCGATACCGATGAGGAGATGGTTCATACGTGGCGCCCCGACCTGCCAAAACTGTCACACTGCCCAATGGGCACATGGCGAGGCACCATACAGGCCGGACGCGATTGAGCTAGTGGCGGTTTGACGTGCGCGTAAAAGGCGGTAGCGTCCTTGCGATGACTCAGACCGCCCCCGCGATACCCCGCTCGCTTTTCGTTTATTCGCTTTTCTATGGCGGTATGGTCTGCATCGCGGGCGTTCTCGGGGTGAAACAGGTTCAGCTCGGCCCGCTCGCGGTCGAAGCGGGCATCTTCGGTTTCCTGCTGCTCGTCGTGATGGGCAGCGCGGTGACCGAGTTGCACGGGCGCAAGGCCGGCGACATGCTGGTCCGTTTCGGCTTCGTGCCGCTGATCGTCTCGGCCGCGCTGATTCAGCTCGTGCTGGCACTGCCGACCGATCCGGACATGTATCCCCCCGCGATCGAGGCCTTTCCGATCGTGGTCGGGCAGAGCTCGCGGATGATGATCGCAGGGCTGATATCCTACGGCCTTTCCCAGACGCTCAATATCTTCATCTTCTCGAAATTGCGGGACGGCACCGGCAAATTGCTCTGGTTGCGCGGCATGATCGCCAGCATCGTCAGCCAGGTGGTCGATACCGTGCTGTTCATCTCGATCTCCTTCTACGGCGAACGGCCGATTCTGACGCTCATGGGCGGCCAGATGCTCGCCAAGGTCGTGCTGTCGATCGTGCTGGTGCCGTTCCTGATCACCTTCTTCGTCTGGCTCGGTCGCCGCCTGGACGCGCGCTGAATCGCTTCACCTAGAAGAGGTGCGTACGGCCAAGCCCGCAACAGCAGCGCACTTCTCGCAGCGTGCCTCTCCCCCAAAGGGAGCGGGGTAGTAGCTTTCACCACGTTGATGTTCCGGTTATGGGGCGCCTCATGACCGATCACTCCCCCGATCCCGCCCTGCTCGCCAAGGCCGAGACGCTCGTCGAGGCGCTGCCCTATATGCAGCGTTATGCCGGTGCGACCTTCGTCGTGAAATATGGCGGTCACGCCATGGGCGATCCCGAGGCGGCACGCGATTTCGCCGAGGACGTCGTGCTGATGAAGGCGGTCGGGATCAATCCGGTCGTCGTCCATGGCGGCGGCCCGCAGATCGGCGCGATGCTCAAGCGGCTCGGGGTCGAATCGCGCTTCGTCGACGGACTGCGCGTCACCGACGCCGAGACCGCGCAGATTGCGGAGATGGTCCTGGCGGGCTCGATCAACAAGGAAATCGTCGGCTGGATCGGCCAGGCCGGCGGGCGCGCGGTCGGCATCTCGGGCAAGGATGGCGGCTTCGTCACGGCCGAAAAGGTCGGCCGCAACACGCCCGATCGGCTGCAGGGCATCGAACGCCATGTCGATCTCGGCTTCGTCGGCGAACCCGTGGGCGTCGACCGGCGAATCATCGATACCTTGTCCGCCGCCGGCATCATCCCGGTGGTCGCGCCGATCGCGCAAGGCGCCGATGGCCAAACCTATAATATCAACGCCGACACCATGGCCGGCGCAATCGCCGCCGCGCTCGGCGCGCATCGCCTGTTCATGCTCACTGACGTGGTTGGCGTGCTAGACAAGCAAGGCGAGTTGCTGACCGATCTCGATCCGGCAGCGATCGCCGAGTTGCGCGCCGACGGTACGATCAGCGGGGGGATGATCCCCAAGCTCGAAACCTGCGTTGCCGCGGTCGAGGGCGGGGTCGACGCCGCCGTCATCCTCGACGGTCGCGTGCCGCACGCGATGCTGCTCGAGATATTCACCCGGCGCGGTGCGGGCACGCTCGTTCGTCGCTGAACGGGTCTGTTCGAAACGGATGCGTTTCGCTACGCTCGCCTTCCATCTCGACCCGGAGAATCCCCCTTGGCCTTTTTGCTGGTCCTTCTTCAGATCGTTCAGGTCCTCCTCAACGTCGCGACCTGGGTCATCCTGATCCAGGCGATCCTGTCGTGGCTGCTCGCCTTCAACGTGATCAACACCTATAACGATACGGTCCGCGTGGTATGGGAAGCACTGCGGAAAATCACCGAGCCGGTCTATCGTCCGATCCGGCGCATCCTGCCCGACTTCGGCGCGCTCGATCTGTCGCCGCTGGTGGTGCTGCTCATTCTCTACATCCTGTCCAACATCATCGTTCCTGCGATCGCGGTTCAACTCCTGGCCGCTCCGACGATCTGATCTTGCCCGCCTGGGCAGCCCGGCCCGACGGGGTCGCCATAACGGTCCGTGTCACGCCGAGATCCTCGCGCGACATATTCGCGGCGGGCACGGTCGATCATTTCACCGCGCGGCTGACCGCGCCGCCAGTCGACGGTGCCGCCAACGACGCGTTGATCGCTGTTGTGGCAAAGGCATTCGGCGTGCCGAAACGCGCCGTGAGCTTGCTCTCGGGCGATACCTCCCGGCTCAAGCGCCTCCAGATATCGGGCGATGCCGCACTGCTGGCGAAAATTGCGGCCAGCCTTTATGAGGCGACGCCATGAGCGCTGACATCATCGACGGAAAAGCCTTTGCCCTGGCCCTGCGTGGCCGCATCGCCGAGCAGGTGACGGCGTTCGTCGCTGCCGCCGGCCGCGCGCCCGGCCTCGCCGTGGTGCTGGTCGGAGAGGATCCCGCCTCCGCCGTCTATGTCCGCTCCAAGGGCAAGGCAGTGAAGGCCGCCGGCATGGAAGGGTTCGAATATCGATTCCCGGCCGACGTGTCGCAGGACCAGCTTCTGGCGCTGGTCGATCGGCTCAACGCCGATGCGAATGTCGACGGCATCCTCGTCCAGTTGCCGCTCCCGGCGCATATCGACGAACGGGTCGTGACCACGCGGATCGACCCGGACAAGGATGTCGACGGTTTCCACCCGGTCAATGCCGGCCGGCTCGCGACCGGGCTTAACGGTTTCGTGCCGTGCACCCCGCTCGGCTGCATCATGCTGCTCAAGGACCGGCTGGGCGATCTGGCCGGGCTCGATGCGGTCGTGGTCGGCCGTTCCAACATCGTCGGCAAGCCGATGGCGCAGCTCCTGCTCCAGGAAAGCTGCACCGTCACCGTGGCGCATTCGAAGACCAGGGATCTGTCGAGCGTGGTACGCCGCGCCGATATCGTGGTGGCGGCGGTTGGCAGGCCCGAAATGATCCGCGGCGAATGGATCAAGCCCGGCGCGACCGTCATCGATGTCGGCATCAACCGCACCGGGAACGGGCTGGTCGGTGACGTCGATTTCGCCGGTGCCGCCAGCGTCGCGGGCGCGATCACCCCGGTGCCCGGCGGCGTCGGGCCGATGACCATCGCGGTGCTGCTCCGCAACACGCTCGTGTCGGCGCATCGCCGCGCAAAGGTGCCGTACGACAAGGACGCGCTGTGATCTTCCTGCTCCTCGCCGCGGCCGAGCCACAGACCGCGGCCCAGGCCGAGCGCGCTTTTGCCAGCGCCGCCCAGGCCGAGGGGCAATGGTCGGCGTTTCGCCGCTTCGCGGCCGAGGATGCGGTCATGTTCGCGCCACAGCCGGTGAAGACGCAGGAATTCCTGAAGGATCGCAAGGACCCGCCGGCCGCCTTGATGTGGTGGGCGGCGGACAGTTATGTCTCGTGCGACGGGGCGCTGGCGGTCAATAGCGGCCCATGGATCAGGCCTAAGGGCGACGCTTTCGGCTATTTCTCCACCGTGTGGCAGCGCCAGGCCGATGGCGGCTGGAAATGGACGATGGACGGCGGCGACGGCCTCGCCAAACCTCGCCCTGCCGGCGACGCGCCCAGGATTCGCCGAGGATCGTGCAAGGGCAGCCCGGCCACGGTCGCCGCGGTGCGCTACCGCGATGGCGAAACCGCCGAGGGCCAGTCGGAGGATCGCACGCTTGCCTGGCGCTGGCATGTCGCGCCCGACGGTGCCCGGAGCTTCGACGTCTGGCTGTGGGACGGGCGCAGGATGAAACCGGTCATGGCCGACCGGATCGCCGCGCAATGAGCAGTGCGGGCCTGATCGCGCTCTACGTCTCGTCGCTGATCACCTTCTTCGTGGTGATCGATCCGCCAGGCTGCGCGCCGATCTATGCCGGCCTGACCAAGGGCGTGTCGGCCGCGCATCGCCGGTCGATGGCGGTTCGCTCGGTACTGGTCGCCGCGGCGATCCTGTTCGTCTTCGCGCTGTTCGGTGAGGACCTGCTCCGCGCGCTCGGCATCAGCCTGGCGAGCTTCCGGATCGCGGGCGGCATCATGCTGTTCCTGATCGCGCTGGAAATGGTGTTCGAGAAACGCACACAGCGGCGCGAGGACCGTGCGGCCAAGGTCGCCGAGACGCCCGAGGTGGAGGATGTCTCGATCTTCCCCATGGCGATGCCGATGATCGCGGGGCCGGGCTCGATCGCCTCGGTGATGCTGCTGATGAGCCGCAACGACGGGATCGAACGCTCGCTCGTCGTGCTCGCCGCGCTGGCGACGATCCTCGCGCTGACCTTGCTCGCGCTGCTTGCGGCGGGGCCGATCATGCGCGTGCTCGGCGTGAAGATCGAAGCCGTCATCACCCGCCTGCTCGGCGTGCTGCTGGCGGCACTCGCAGTTCAGTTCGTGATCGACGGGGTGCGGATCAGCCTGCTGTAGGCACCCGCTTGGCCGGCGCGTCATAGCGGATCTTCCACAGCCGCAGCGGCGACTTCTCCGGCAGCGGCACTGGCTCCAGCCACCCGGGCACCTTGTTGTGCGCCAGCTGATCGTAAAAGCCGCCCGGCGCCCGCGTGCGGTAGATCGTCGACTCCGCCATGTTCGGGCAGATCAGCAGCAAGGTCGCGCCGTGCCGCTTCGCGATCGCGCGGAAATTCTCCGGCGTGCCCTTGAAGGCGTGCTGCACGTCGAGAATCGCGTCGCCATTGCGGTGATAGGGCCCGGCTATGGCGTTGTGATGCGTGACCGTAATCAGCCGCGGGCCGAGATCGACAAAGGTGAAGACGGTCTGCGCCGGCAACTTGTCGAGCGGGGCAAGCGCCGGAATGGTCGGGCAGCGGCCGCTGGCATTGTTGACTTGCTGGACGCGCTTGCTCGGCGGATCGATGTTGAAATAGGAAATGGCGATGCCGGAAAACAGCCCGGACACCCCCATGAACGCGACGACGGTGCCGAGCACGCGCACGAAGATCGATCGGTGGCCCAGGCACCAGGGCAGGATGATGCAGGCGAGCGCGGTCGCGCCGGGTACCGCCAGCAACTGCGCCGCCGGGGCGGCGCGCGCCTGCCACAACAGCATCGCGGCGGCAAAGCTGCAGAACAGCAGCACTGGCATCCAGCCGTTGAATTTCTCGGTGCCGCGCGCGCGCCAGGTTGCGATGCACGCGCCGATGATACCGATCACCGGCAGCGTCACGATCGGGAAGGCCGTGCGGAAGGCATGTTTGTAGATCGGCCGCGCCTCGCGGACATTATCGAGCCAGTTGCGCGCGAGTTCGGGCGAGACCTGCTCAGGCCGCCCCAGGCATTGCGGGAAGGCCAGCGCGAAGCCGGTCGCGATGGCCAGCCCCGCCACCACCGCCAGTGCCAGACGGATCGCGCGCCGTTCCGGGTTGAGCAGGCCCAGGATGAACAGGAAGGCGCCCGCCGCGACCATCACGCTCAGCCATACCGGTGTCAGCGCGTCGCAGCGCAGCACCGCGTTGGCGTTGGAGGCGAACAGCGCATAGCCGAGCGCCGATCCGCCGCCGAGGGTCAGCGCATAGACCGTCATGCGCCGCACATCGCCCCGGTCCCAGATCCAGCGCAGCGCGATGATCGCCCCGGCCATCGCCGCATAAGGCAGCAGTTCGAGCCCGATCGTCAGCGATACCGCGCTGGCGACCCCCACGATTGCGCCGCCGCGCCCACCCTTCGGATCGGCAAGACCCGCGACGGTCAGGCTCAGCATGGCGAGCTGCCAGCCATGGTGATCGATCCGGTCGGGCATGAACATCAGGATGGTCGACGTGCAGCCCGCGACCAGGAAGACGAGCGCCAGCGGCCAGGCCAGCCCGCCGATCAGCCTGCGCACGGTCGCGGCGACGCCGATCATCGCGATGCTCAGCGGCAGGATCGGCGCGATGCCGCAGGCCAGTCGCTCGGCCTGGGCCATGCCGACAAACGGCTTGAACAACAGGATCAGCCCGGCGATCGGCAGGTCGACGATGCGACTCCAGTGGATGTCGAACCCGCCGGGCGGATTGAGCTTGTACTGCCGCAGATCGTACCAGCCCTGCCCATTGAGCAGTGCGCGGACCTGGGCGAGTCGCATATTGTCGTCGGTGTCGCCCAGCGACAGCCAGTGGATCGCGTTCCAGCGGTCGAACAGGAACCAGACGCCCACCGCCAGCCAGGCGATCAGGGTCAGCCGGAGCCAGTATCTGTCCAGCTCGCGGACAAACGGACGATCGGTCGTGTTTTGCAAAGGGCTTCCCTCGGTCACGTTCGCGCTCTAGTGCCACGGCTGCAAAGGGCAAGGCACGCGTGACGGCGATTATCAGACAGATCGAGACTTGGCGGGAGAGTGGCATGCTCGGCCAGCTCATCCGATTCGGCATTGCCGGTGGTATTTCGACCGTCATCTATTCGGCGGTCTATCTGCCGCTGACGCATTGGGTCTTTCCTGCACATCAGGCGGTCTATGCCGTACCGTTCGCTTTCGCCGTCGCGGTGACGGCGGGGTTCTTCCTGCACAGCGCCTGGAGCTTCAAGGGACATGGCACCCGCGATTCGAGCGGGCGCCAGCATGCGAAGTTCGTCGCGGTGCAGGGTTTCGGCCTGGTGCTGAACGCGCTGCTCACCTGGCTGATCACCGGATTGTTGCATCAGCCGGTCTGGGTGCCGCTGATCCCGGTCGTCTTCGTGATTCCGCTCGCGACCTTTGCGCTCAACCGCTGGTGGGTGTTCGGCTGATATGGACAGAATCGTCTACGACCGGATGGCGGCGCATGATTCCACGCATTGGTGGTATCGCGCCCGGCGCGACATCCTCGCCGATTATCTGGTGCGCGAGGGCAATCTGCCCGCCAATGCCCGCATTCTGGAGATTGGCTGCGGCACCGGGCACAACCTGCCGATGCTCGCCGCGTTCGGCAGCATCGAGGCGATCGAGATCGACCCAGCGGCGCGCGAGATTGCGAGCGAACGCCTCGGCCGCGAGGTCGGCGCGGCGCCGCTTCCGGCGCTGACCGGGGTGGAACGCGGCGCCTATGATCTGATCGCGGTGCTCGACGTGGTCGAGCATATCGAGGACGATATCGGCGCGCTCAAGGCGATGGCCGAATGCCTGAGGCCGGGCGGCAAGATCCTCATCACCGTGCCCGCGCACCAATGGATGTGGAGCGCGCACGATGTGGTGAACCACCATCATCGCCGCTATTCCAAGGCGGGGCTGGTCAAGGTCATTCGCGCCGCGGGGCTCGAGCCGAAAAAGCTCGGCTATTTCAATTCGCTGCTGTTTCCGCTCGCCGCCGCCTCGCGCCTTGTCGGCCGGCTGACCGGCAAGGACGACAGCGACGATTCGCCGCCGCCGAAGATCGTCAACGCGCTGTTCGAGAAGATCTTCCGCTTCGAACGGCACCTCGTCGGCCGCGTGCCGCTCTCGCCCGGCGTCTCGATCATCACGCTGGCATCGCCGAAGCGGTAGCCCTCACCGTCAGCCTGGGCCTACTCGCCTTTCGGCGCGCCCTCGGCCGGAAGGGGCGTGATCGCCATCCCCTCGACGAAATCGGTTCGCGCAACCGGCGCCGTCATCTCCGCCCGATAGCCGAGGGTCGCCCGCCCCTGCACCGGCCCGGCGATATCCGCGACCAGATACAGCGGCCGCCGTTTCGATTCGACATAGAGCCGGCCGAGATATTCGCCGATCATGCCGAGTACGAACATCTGCACCGCGCCCAACAGCACGACGACCAGCATCGTCGAGGTCCAGCCCTGCACTGCGCTGCCGGTCAGGAAGCCGATCGCGATATAGACGAACAGCAGCAGCGATGCGCCGGTCAACGCCAGTCCGACATGGCTGGCGAAGCGCAACGGCGCGGTCGAGAAGCCGGTCACGGCGTCGAGCGCGAAGCGGATCATCTTTCCCAGCGGATATTTGGTCTCGCCTGCCAGCCGCTCTGCCCGGTCATAAACGAACGGCACCTGACGGAAGCCGATCCAGGCGACCATGCCCCGGATGAAGCGCGCCTGTTCGGGCAGCGAGAGAAACGCATCGAGCGCACGCCGGCTCATCAGGCGGAAATCGCCGGTGTCGAGCGGGATCGGCGTGTCGGTGATGCGATCGAGCATCCGGTAGAAAATCGCGGCGGTCGCCTTCTTGAAGATGCTCTCGCCCTCGCGCTTGCGCCGCACGGCATAGACCACGTCGGCCTGCTGCTCCGCCATCGCCGTGCGCATGTCGCTCAGCAATTCGGGTGGGTCCTGCAGATCGGCATCGATGATCAGGATCTGTTCGCCCGCGCACAGATCGAGCCCCGCGGTCAGCGCGAGCTGATGGCCATGGTTGCGCGACAGGTTGATCGCGACGAGGTGCGGATCGGCGGCCGCGATGCGTTGCATCACCGGCCAGCTGTCGTCGCGCGACCCGTCATTGACGAACAATATCTCGAAATCCTCGCCGACCGCGGCGCGCGCCGCCGCGGCGACCCGGGCATGGAGGATCTCGAGACACGCCGCCTCATTGTAGCAGGGAACGACGATGGAAAGAGCGGGACGGTGCATGGGCGCGCTGTTTAGCGGCAAGTCATGCCCCCGTCATCGGAAGATTGCGCTGGATCAGGGGCGGCCCCTCGGCATCGGTGGGTCAGACGCGGACCCTCAGCTCGGCCATATCCGCCCGCCGAGCAGCGCGGCGACATAATTGATCGGCGCATGGTCGGCGAGCGCCCGCCACGGCACATTGCCGGTTCGCCACATCAGCGGCGCATAGGCCAGGTGCGCCGCGCGCTGGTCCTTCGCCACCGAGAAGGCCGGTTCGTCCCCGACATGGATCGCGCCGTTCCGGTCGATATAGTGGAGCCCACGCGCATGGCTGTAGATCAGCGGCGGCGGCAACAGCGCCACCGTATCGGTGCAGTTGACATAGCGCCGCACCGCCATCGGCTCGAGCGACGCCGCGAGCGCGGCGTCGCCGACCCGCGGCGACCCGAAAGTGACGAGCGCGATCGGCCGCCCGCCATCCGAGAGCCGCGCCGCAAGCAGGGTCGCGAGCGCCGCGCCGAGGCTGTGCCCGGTCAGCAACAGGCGGGCAGGGTTGGTGTCGTCCAGCCAGGCGCCGATCGGCTCCAGGACGGAGGACAGCGACGCCGAGAAACCGCTATGCACCCGACCCGGGCGTTCCCAATTTTCCAGGAAGACGCTCGCATCGGTCATCACGTCGCGAAACGAGTCCGCCTGCGTGCCACGAAACGCGATGATCGCGCGGCCATCGTCATGCACCGCGGCAAACCCCGTCGCACTGAATTTCGCCTTCCCGGTCGCTTCGCGGAACCAGCCCGGCCGGCGATACCCGACGGCGCCGATCGTTTCGGCGATCAGGCGCAGTTCGGCCTCATCCTGCTCGAACCGACGATAGGCCAGCCGCGAGCATTCCGCGGCGATGGCATCCACGCTCCAGTCGGCTCCCATCGCCAACGGCTGCTGCGCTTCGGGCCGGTACAGCGCCTGGTTGCTCGGGTCATAGGGGAGGGGTGTCGGCATGGAGGTACACTCACTTAGCCCGGTGGGGCGCCGCTTGCGACTCCGGCCATCCATCGACGCGCCATCGATTCCGGCGCGCCCCGTCGGTCAGCCCGGGCGATTGCCCATCATCTCGCCGAGCCGCACCGGCCGCTCCGCCGTCCAGTCCCGGTTGAAGGCGATCGTGTCGTGCCTGAACAGCATCACGATCGTCGAGCCGAGCAGGAAACGGCCCATTTCCTCGCCCTGCTTCAGGAGGATGTCCCGATCGGAATAGCTCCATTCGGTAACCCTGCCGGTGCGCGTAGCATTGACCGTGCCGTGCCAGACGGTCGCCATGCTGCCGACGATCGTCGCGCCGACCAGCACCATCACGAATGGGCCATGCTCCGGCGAGTCGAACACGCACACCACACGCTCGTTGCGCGCGAACAGGTTCGGCACGCCACGCGCCGTGGTCGGGTTCACGGAGAATAGCGCGCCCGGCACATGGATCATCCGCATCAGCCTGCCGTCGCACGGCATGTGCAGCCGGTGATAATCCTTCGGCGACAGGTAGAGATTGGCGAAACTGCCTTGGCGGAACTGCGCCGCGAGCACCGAGTCGCCGCCGACCAGATCGGTAGCGGTAAAGCGATGGCCCTTGGCCTGCACCATATGACCGTCGTCGATCGCGCCGAACTGGCTGATCGCGCCGTCCACCGGACAGGTGAAATCGGCTGTGGCCAAGGGCCGCACACCCGCCCTGAGCGGCCGGGTGAAGAACGCATTGAAGCTGGCATAGCTGGCAAGGTCCGGATTCTCGGCTTCCTCCATATCGACGCCATAGGTGCGAACGAACCAGCGGATCAGCGGCAGCGTCACTGCGCTCCCCTGCGCACCGGCGACGCGGCCGGCGAATTCGGTCAGGCGCTGCTTCGGCAACAGATGTTGAAGCAGGATCTTGAACTGATCGGGCATGGTCGGGCTCGAATGAGAGTATATGGCCGCACACACGATCGTGAAGCGTGCGTCCACCCCTTAGACAGGGTCGACGCGCCTGCACACCATTCTCCGTCGGGGACGGCCACTGGTCCACGCTTCCGTCCGGCGCAGGTTTCTCGCGCCCGATCGAGGCGACAGGTTGACGTGAGCGGCGCAGTGCGTCCACGTCCCGGCGATGGTGGGGGATCGTTCAGTAGCGCGGTGGCGTCACATCTGGCTGGCCGCCCTCGCGGCGCTGCTGATCGCGCAGACGCTCTTCCGCATCCTCTTCTTTTCGCTCGCTTTCTACCGTAGTGTGATCGGCGCCAGCCTGCATCTTCTGCTATGGGCCGCTTGGCTGGCTCTGGTCCTGCTGGTGGCCGCCTCGCTGCCGGTGGGACGGCGCGGCAGGCCGGTCGCGGCTCTAGCCGTGGCACTGATGCTGGGCGCCGCCCATGCCCTCGCGACGGCGTTCGACCTCGGGCAGTCGGTGCTGTTCTACTTTACCGGCATCGGAGCACCGATGTCGCTGATCCTGACCGACCCGAAGT
>Ga0247737_1000335_pt1 | contig 18148 bp, 18 predicted proteins | sample UWRJL028104C2_FD_180937 | JGI IMG/M metagenome (GOLD analysis project Ga0247737, IMG submission 180937) | Plant litter microbial communities from Arlington Agricultural Research Station in Wisconsin, United States - UWRJ-L028-104C-2 | ecosystem: Environmental > Terrestrial > Plant litter >...
ATGAGACCGAGCAGGATGTGCTCTGTCCCGATGTAGTTGTGGTTGAGCATCCGGGCCTCTTCTTGGGCCAGGACGACAACCCGTCGCGCTCGGTCGGTGAACCGCTCGAACATGCCCTCGTGCTCCTCACGTGCCGTGCGCCAATGAACTGGCGGGGCCAGCGCACGGGCATCGGTGATACCCGTACTGACAACTCTATCGCCGCCGGGTGGCCTTGCTGGGTCCTCGTGACCCCTCGAAACCGTCGGCAACGTTGATTTAGCCAACTTCGCACGCTCAGTGGCTGTTCCCCCACCCGAACGGCTACGCGCACAGCGAAATCCCGGGTCCAGATCTTGCAGCCGTACATCCACAGGCTGTGGACAACTTTGTCCCCACCTGTGGATAACTGTACGGCGGCCCACCGAAGAACCGCCGAAAAAGCTGCGGGTCCGCGGAACCGGCCTGGAAACCGATGCGGGGACGCACGGGTCGCAACGCCAGCGAACCTCGCTGTCATGGCGATCCGTGCGTCCCCGCACGATGCGACGGACCCGTCACGTCCGTCCGACCGGAAGTGGGCTCAGTTGCGGCCCGGACCCTTGGCGTGGAACTCGTCCACGATCTCCTGGGGGATGCGACCCCGGTCGGAGATGTCCTTGCCGGACTTCTTGGCCCACTCCCGGATGGCCCGGTTCTGCTCCCGGTCCGCGGTCGCGCCGCCCCGGCCGCGAGCGGCTCGGCCACCCACGACCACGCCGCCACGGGCGATCTTGGCACCGGCCACGACGTACGGGTCGAAGAGCTCCCGCAATTTGGTGGCGTTCTTCTCCGAGAGGTCGATCTCGTACTGAATGCCGTCGAGAGCGAACTTCACCGTCTCGTCAGCGTCGCCTCCGTCGATGTCATCGACCAGCTTGTGAATGATCTGCTTGGCCACGCGCCGTTATCCTCCCGAACACAGGTTCTCCCCAATGCAACGCACAGACAATAACGCCACGGCGGCGGCACGCGTCAATGGCGGCCGGAACATTTCCGGTGGGGGCTTGTCGCGTGCTTACTCCGGCCGTGCCAGCGGGAAGAGGATCGTTTCCCGAATTCCGAGGCCGGTGAGCGCCATCAAGAGCCGGTCGATTCCCATTCCCATGCCTCCGGTGGGCGGCATTCCGTACTCCATCGCGCGCAGGAAATCCTCGTCGAGCTGCATCGCCTCGGGATCGCCGCCGGCCGCGAGCAAGGACTGCGCGAGGAGCCGATCGCGCTGCACGACCGGGTCGACCAGCTCGGAATAGGCGGTCGCCAGTTCGAAGCCCGACACGTACAGGTCCCACTTCTCGGTGAGACCCGGCGTTTCCCGGTGCGCGCGGGTCAACGGCGCGGTCTCCTCGGGATAGTCCCGCACAAACGTCGGCGCCTGCAGCGTGTGCTGCACCAGGTGCTCGAAGAGCTCCTCGACGAGCTTACCCGGACCCCACGTCGGATCGACGGAAAGGTCATGCTTTTCGGCATAACGCAGCAGTTGCGTGATATCGGTGGACGGGGTGACTTCTTCGCCCAGCGCGTCGGACAGCGAACCATAGAGCGTAACCGACGCCCACTCGCCGCCCAGATCCAACTCGGTGCCGTCGAAGTGCGTCACGATGGGTGATCCGCCGACCGCGACGGCGGCTTCCTGAATCCACTCCCGCACCTGCTGCTGCATGACGTTGTAGTCCGCGTACGCCTGGTAGGCCTCGAGCATCGCGAACTCCGGCGAGTGGGTCGAGTCCATACCCTCATTGCGGAAGTTGCGGTTGATCTCGAAGACGCGATCGATGCCGCCCACGACGGCGCGCTTCAAAAAGAGTTCCGGCGCGATCCGCAGATAGAGATCGGTGTCGAGCGCGTTGCTGTGCGTCACAAACGGCCGGGCCGTCGCGCCGCCGTGCAGCAACTGCAACATTGGCGTTTCGACCTCGAGATAATTGCGGCGGAAGAGCGACTCGCGCAGACTGCGTACGACGGTTGCCCGCCGGCGTACGGTGTCACGCGCCTGCGGACGGACGATCAGATCGACATAACGCTGACGAACTCGGGTCTCTTCGGAAAGCGGCTTGTGCGCCACCGGGAGCGGCCGCAGCGACTTGGCGCTCATCGCCCACGAGTCGGCGAGCACCGAGAGCTCACCGCGGCGGCTCGAGATCACCTCGCCGGTGACCGAGACCAGGTCACCGAGGTCGACGAGCTGCTTCCAGTCGGCCAGCCGTTCCTCGCCGACCTTGGCCAGCGAGAGCATGGCCTGCAACTCGGTCCCGTCCCCGTCGCGCAGCGTGGCGAAGCAGAGCTTGCCACCGTTGCGCACGAAAATGACCCGGCCGGTGATCGACACCTCGTCGCCGGTGGCCGTGTCGATGGGCAGCTCGGCGTACTGCTCGCGGACCTGCTTCAGCGACACCGTCCGAGGAACTGTCACCGGGTAGGGGGACACCCCTTCGGCGAGCATGCGGTCCCGCTTCGACCGGCGGACCCGCATCTGCTCGGGAAGGTCCTCGGCGGGATCTGGTGCGGCCACGTTCTGCTCGGTCACGGCACGACTCTCTTTTGCGGCTGGTAATTGGCCCTGAAAGCCTACTCAGGGCCAGGCCACGCCGAAAAACCGATTACGAGCTGACGTTGCGCTCGTAGACCATGCGGAGGCCGATCAGGGTGATCATCGGCTCGTGCACGGTGATCGTCTTGCACTCGTCCTTGACCAGCCAGGCGAGCCCGCCGGTGGCGATGACGGCCTTGACCGGGCCGATCTCCTCGATCATCCGCGAGACGATCCCGTCGACCTGGCCCGCGAAGCCGAAATACATGCCGGACTGAAGGCACTCGACGGTGTTCTTGCCGATCACCGACTTCGGCTTGGCCGGCTCGACCTTGCGCAACTGGGCGGCCCGGGCCGCGAGCGCGTCGAAGGAGATCTCGATGCCGGGGGCGAAGGCGCCGCCGAGGAACTCGCCCTTCGCACTGATCACGTCGAAGTTGGTGGTGGTGCCGAAGTCGACCACGATCGACGGACCGCCGTAGAGCGCGTGCGCCGCGAGCGTGTTGACGACCCGGTCGGCGCCGACCTCCTTGGGGTTGTCGATGGCGAGCTGGACGCCGGTCTTGACGCCGGGCTCGACGATCACGTTGGGCAGGTCGCCGTAGTAGCGCGCCAGCATGGTGCGCAGGCTGCGCAGTGCGGCCGGCACGGTCGAGCACGCCGCGACCCCGGTGACCTCGACGGCGTCCCCGGCCAGCAGCCCACGGAACATCAGACCGAGCTCGTCGGCCGTGGACCGGGCGTCGGTCTTGATCCGCCAGTTGTGCACGAGCTTGTCACCGTCGAAGGTCGCCAGCACCGTGTTGGTGTTACCGATATCGATACAAAGCAGCACGGTAACCCCTCAATGTCGGACGCGGGAGGTCCGCGTCCTTCTATGGTTCCAGCCCGCAAAGCTAGCGCGGGCGCAGGTCCATAGCGATGTCGAGGATCGGCGACGAGTGCGTGAGGCCGCCCACGGAGAGGTAATCGACACCGGTCGCGGCGTACTCCGCCACGTTTTCCAGGCGCAGGTTGCCGGTGGCCTCGAGCTGGGCCCGGTCGCCGACCTCGGCCACCACCTCGCGCAGCAGGCGGGGCGCCATGTTGTCGCAGAGCAGGAACGTGGCGCCGGCCTCGACCGCCTCCACTGCCTCGGCCACGGTGGTGACCTCGACCTGGACGGGAACGTCGGGAGACTTCTCGCGGACCAGCCGGAAGGCGGCCGTGATGCTGCCCGCGGCCAGCTTGTGGTTGTCCTTGATCATCGCGACGTCGTAGAGGCCCATGCGTTTGTTGGTGCCGCCGCCCACGCGGACGGCGTACTTCTCCAGGTAGCGCAGGCCGGGCGTGGTCTTGCGGGTGTCGAGCACCGTCGCCTTGGTGCCGGCCAGGGCGTCGGCCCAGCGACGCGTGTGGGTGGCCACCCCGGACATGCGGCTGAGCAGGTTGAGAGCCGTACGTTCGGCGGTGAGCAGGGCGCGGGTCGGGCCGGTGATGACAGCCAGCACGTCGCCGCGGCTCACCCGGTCGCCCTCACCCACCCGCTGGTCAAAGGTGTCCGTGCGGCCGGAGGTGTCGTTGAAGACCACGGCCGCGACCGGCAGTCCGGCCACCACGCCGTCGGCCCGGGCCACCAGCTCGGCCGTGTCGACCTGCTCGGCCGGAATGGTCGCCTCACTGGTCACGTCGTGCGGCGGCGAGCCTAGATCCTCGGCCAGCGCGGTGCGGACGATCAGTTCCACCTCGGCGACGTCGAGCTCGTTCATGGATTCCCCCTGTGGTCAAGCCATCTCTTGGAACGACTGGGTCAGCCGGGCCTTGCGGTCGAGGGTGTGCAGCAGGTGGCCACGCCACTCGTCCTCAGCGACCGGGAAGTCCTCGCGCCAGTGGCATCCGCGCGTCTCGCGGCGGGTGCGCGCCGCCGCGACCAGCACCGTCGCGACCGTGAGCAGGTTCGTCGCCTCCCAGGCGGCGTTGCGAGGGGTGTCGCGCTGCTCAGCCAGACGGGCGAGTTCCTTGGCCGTGCCGGCCAGCGAGTCGGCCGAGCGCAGCACGCCGGCCCCGCGGGTCATCGTGCGCTGCAGCTCGCCGCGGATGGCGGGAGCGACGACCCAGCCCCGCTCAGCGGTGGCCGGCGCGGGCTCGGCCTGCGGCGGCAGGTCGCGGGCGATGTCGTCGGCGATGCGCCGCGCGAAGACCAGGCCCTCGAGCAGGGAATTGCTGGCCAGGCGGTTGGCGCCGTGCACGCCCGTGCAGGCGACCTCACCGCAGGCATAGAGACCGGGAATACTCGTCCGCCCGTGCAGGTCGGTGCGGACGCCACCGGACGCGTAGTGGGCGGCGGGGGCGACCGGGATGAGCTCGGTGGCCGGGTCGACGCCGGCCGCGCGGGTGGAGGCCACGATGGTCGGAAAACGCTGCTCGAGGAAGTCGTTGCCGAGGTGGCGGGCGTCGAGGTAGACGTGGTCGGCGCCGGTCGCCCGCAGCACCCGGTGGATGCCCTTGGCCACCACGTCGCGCGGGGCCAGCTCGGCCAGCTCGTGCTGCCCGACCATGAAACGCTTGCCGGTCTCGTCGACCAGGTGAGCACCCTCGCCGCGCAGCGCCTCGGAGATCAGCGGCCGCTGCACCGAGGTGACGCCGCCGGTGACGAACGACGTGGGGTGGAACTGTACGAACTCGACGTCGGTGACCAGGGCACCGGCCCGCAGCGCCAGGGCGACGCCGTCACCGGTGGAGACCGACGGGTTGGTGGTGGAGGCGTAGATCTGGCCCATGCCACCGGTGGCCAGCACGACCGCGCGGGCCAGGATCGCGCCCACCCCGTCCTCGCTGCCCTCGCCGAGGACGTGCAGGGTGAGCCCGCAGGCCCGGCCGTCAGGGGCGCGCAGCAGGTCGAGCACGAGCGCGTGCTCGACCAGGCGGATCCACGGGTCGTGGCGGACCGCCTGGTGCAGAGCGCGCTGCACCTCGGCGCCGGTCGCGTCGCCGCCCGCGTGCACGATGCGGTCGGCGCGGTGGCCGCCCTCGCGGGTCAGCATGAGCGAGCCGTCGGCGTTGCGGTCGAAGGCGGCGCCCAGCCGGATCAGCTCGCGGACGCGGGTCGGACCCTCCTCGACCAGCACGCGCACGGCGGCCGGGTCGCAGAGGCCGACCCCGGCGATCTCGGTGTCGTTGGCGTGGGCGGCCGGGGTGTCGAGCGGGTCGAGCACCGCGGCGATGCCGCCCTGAGCCCACCGGGTCGAGCCGTCGTCGATATTGACCTTGGTGACGACGGTGACGTGCAGGCCCTGCTCGCGAAGGTGCAGCGCCGAGGTCAGCCCGGCCACGCCGGACCCCACCACGAGCACGTCGGTGGTCTCGCTCCACCCCGGGTCGGCGGCGGCGAGCCGGCGCGGCTGTTCCGGAAGGTCGGCGACAAACATCCGCTCAGTACACTCCGCCGGTACGACACTTCGGCGTCGGGGTCGGGCATTCGTGGTCACCGTTACTTGTATTGGACCGGAAGGCTCTTGACGCCCTTCCCCTTGAGCGTCGACGTGAGTTCCACGCCGTCCAGCCACAGGTAACAGCGCACGCCACGATCGCCCTGAGCCCACACATCGGCGCCGCCGGGGAGCGAGACCACGCCCGTACGGTATTGAAGGTCGTCGTCCCTCGGTACGCCCACGTAACCGGCGATCAGGTCGCGGCACCCGTCGTGGAACTTCGCCCAGGTCGAGTCCTTCTCGGGGTAGTCGAGGCCCTGGGCGTACCAGACCCCGACGAACTCGCCGTTGTGCTCGGCGGTGCAACTCACCACGGGCATGGTGGCGATCGAGCCGGTGCCGTCGAGCTGGATGGCGTAGCAGGCGAGCTGCACGTCGGAGGGGCCGGCGGCGAGCGTGTCGCGCAGGCTGCCCGCACGCTGGACCAGGCCGCCGTCGTCCTCGACCGAGTTCAGCTCGAGCACCTCGCAGCGGAACCAGCGAGCGCCACCGCTCCAGGCCGCCTCGGTGGGCCGGGTGACCCCGATCCACAGGCGGGCGTCACGCCACGGTCCGCCGAGGAAGGTGGTCGTCTTCCGGTCACAGACCGAGTACGCGGCCCGGCCCCCGGCGGAACTGTCGGCCGGGGGCACGTCGGCGTCCGCGGCCGGCGACTCGTACGCCCCGACGTACACGGTCTCGGTTCGGTGCTTCGCCGCGCAGTCGACCTCTTCGTAGGCGCCGCGCGGGCCGACCGGGTTGAAGGTGGCGTTGTGGCAGGCACCGGTGTTCGGCTCGAAGCCGGTCGCCGCCGCCATCGCGGCCCAGCCGTTGGTCAGGTCGCCGTCCACGCCGCCCGGCCGGCCGCAGCCCGCGACGAGCAGGACCGTACCCAGGACGACGATGATCCCGAGCCGGTGTCGCATGAGACTGAGCCTTCCCCGCACGCCGCCGATGTCCGGTTTCCGATCATATGGTGATCGAAACATGATCGACGGCGTTTGCGGAATCGTCAGCCGTTCAGGCGTCCCCCCGTACCAACTCGCCAGGCATTCCGTCGGCCGCCGCGGCCGGGTCCGAGCCCAGCTCAACGATCTTGTTGGCGGCGTCGACGTGGACGACGCGCGGCTGGTAGACGCGCACCTCGGATTCGTCCATCTGCCCGTACGAGATAAGAATGACCAGGTCACCGGGGTGCACGAGGTGAGCTGCGGCGCCGTTGACGCCGATCACGCCGCTGCCTCGCTCGCCCGGGATGACGTACGTCTCGAGGCGGGCGCCGTTGGTCACGTCGACGATCGCCACCTGCTCGCCGGGGATCAGGTCGGCCGCCTCGAGCAGATCGAGGTCGACCGTCACCGAACCCACGTAGTGCAGGTCGGCCTGGGTCACGGTCGCCCGGTGGATCTTGGACTTGAGCATCGTGCGAAACATCAGGCGGCCTTTTCCAGAGTCATCGGCAGGTTGTCTATCAGGCGGGTGGCACCGACCCGGGCGGCGACCAGCAGGCGAGCCGGGCCGCACTCGGGCGCGGCGCCGAGGTCCGGCCCGGTGATCGCGAGGTAGTCGACCCGTACGCCCGGCTCGTCGGTCAGGATCTTGCCCGCGCCGGCCAGGGCGGTGTCGGCGTCGGTGTGCGTCACGCCCTCGCGCAGCGCCTGGGAGAGCGCGAGCGCGGCCCGCCGCTCGTCCGCCGAGAGGTAGCGGTTGCGGCTCGACAGGGCCAGGCCGTCCGGCTCGCGCACGGTCGGCACGCCCACGATCTCGACGCCGAGCTCGAGGTCGTACGCCATCCGGCGGATCAGCGCGAGCTGCTGGAAGTCCTTCTCGCCGAAGAAAGCCACATCGGCGCGGGTCAGCCTGAGCATTTTCTGCACCACGGTGAGCATCCCGGCGAAGTGGCCCGGACGGCTGGCGCCCTCGAGAATCTCGCCCAGCGGACCGGCGTTCATCGTGATCGACGGCGCCCCGCCGGGGTAGACCTCGTCGCGGCTCGGCGCGAAGACCACGTCGACACCCTCGGCCCGGCACGCCTCGACGTCGGCCTCCAGCGTGCGCGGGTATTTGTCGAAGTCCTCGTTCGGCCCGAACTGCAGCGGGTTCACAAAGATCGTGACGACCACGAAGGCGGACCGCTGCCGGGCCGCGCGCATGAGCTGCCGGTGCCCCTCGTGCAGGGCGCCCATCGTCATCACGACGGCGATCTCACCGTTCGCGGCGGCGACGTCCTCGGCGAGCTCGGTGCGGGCATGGATCACGTACGTCATGCGGGGCTCCCCACCGCGGCACGGGACAGGACGTCGAGCAGGAGGGCGGCGTCCTGGGGGCGCAGGCGGCCGGCCGCGACGGCACGGTCGGCGGTGCGGCAGGCCAGAGCGAGGTAGGCCGGGCGGGCCTCGGCCGGGATGCGGTCGAGATGCTTGCCGACGGTGCCGGCGTCACCCCGGGCGACCGGGCCGGTCAGGGCAGAGTCGCCGAGCCGCAGCGCGTTGTCGAGCGCCGCGTGCAGCAGCGGCGAGAGGACGCGGGACGGCTCCTCGATGCCGGCCGCACGCAGCAGGTCGGCCGCCTCGTTCACGAGCGTGACCAGGTGGTTCGCGCCGTGGGCGAGGGCCGCGTGATAGACCGGCCGGGCGTCCTCGGCGACCCACTCGGGCACGCCGCCGAGGTCGGCGACGAGCCGGGCGGCGAAGGGGCGATCGGTGGTGGTGACGCCCCAGGCGATGCCGGGGAGCCGGCCGAGGTCGGTCTCGGCGCCGGTGAAGGTCATGGCCGGGTGCAGGGCCAGGCCCTCGACGTCCTGAAACACGGCGAGGCCATGAGCGCCTGAGGTGTGGGCCACGAGTTGGCCCCGCTGGAGAGCCCCCGTGGTGGCCAGGCCGGCGATGACACCAGCCAGGGCGTCGTCGGGCACGGCGAGAAGCAGGAGGTCGTCGGCGGCGCGGGCGACCTCGTCGGCGGGGAGGATGGCGGCGTCAGGCAGCAGCCGGGCAGCCCGGTCACGGGAGGCGGCGGAGACCGCGGCTGCGGCGACCACGCGATGGCCGGCGGCGTTCAGCGCGGCGCCCAGCACGGCGCCGACCCGGCCGGCGCCGATGACACCGACGCTGAGCGGAAACGCCCTGGCTCGGGCACGCGACGATACGCTCATATCAAAGATCCAGTCCTCGGAAGGGGTACCGGTCGAGGGCAATTATGCGCCGTCGAAACCGGCGCGTGACAAGACCATGTGAACAAGCCCATGACCGCTCAACCTTGTCCACAGGCCCGCCTCGGTCGCCCCCGGAACGCCTAGGGTTACGGGGGTGAAAGCCGGGTGGCGCGCTGCGATGGAGAACGGGCTCTACGGGCCCGGTGGCTTCTTCGTGAGCGACAGCTCCGGGCCGGCCGATCACTTCCGCACCAGCGTGCACGCGTCGCCACTCTTCGCGGGGGCGCTGGCGCGGCTGATCGAGCGGGTCGATGCCGCCCTCGGCCGTCCCGAGGTGCTCGACGTCGTCGATGTGGGGTCCGGTCGCGGCGAGCTGCTGACCGCGTTGCGGCCGCTGCTGCCCGAGCGCGCGCGGCTCACCGGGGTGGAACTGGCCGCTCGGCCGGCCGGGCTGGCCGCCGAGATCGCGTGGCGGCCGGAGGTTCCGGCCGACATCGTGGGGCTGCTCATCGCGAGCGAGTGGCTGGACAACGTGCCGCTCGACGTCGCCGACCTGGATGACCACGGGCGGATGCGACGGGTCGAGGTCGAGCCGTCGACGGGGACCGAGTCGCTGGGCGGGCTGGTCGATCCGGCCGACCGGTTCTGGCTGGGACGCTGGTGGCCCGAGCCCGGCCGGGTGGAGATCGGGTGGCCGCGCGACGCGGCCTGGGCCGCGGCGGTGAGCCGGGTGCTGCGCGGCGGTGCGCTCGCGATCGACTACGGGCATCGGCGCGATGAGCGGCCGACGCTCGGCACGCTGACCGGTTATCGGGGCGGCCGGCAGGTGCCTCCCGTGCCGGACGGGTCCTGCGACGTCACCGCGCACGTGGCGATCGACGCGGTGGCGGCTGCGGCCGGGGTGCCTTACCAGCTGCTCCGCCAGCGTGCGGCGCTGAAAGCGCTCGGCATCGACGGTGCCCGGCCCCCGCTCGATCAGGCCCGCAGCGATCCGGCGGGATATCTGCGCGCGCTGGCCGCAGCCGGTGCGGGAGCTGAGCTGATCGAGCCGGCCGGGCTGGGCGGGCACTGGTGGCTGCTGCACAGCATCGGGCTCGGGGACCGTGGGAGCATGCTGTGGTGACGGAATCTCTGCGCCAGATGACAGTCGGGACCGGCGCGGGGCTCGAGACCGCCGACATGGTGCTCAACATCGGCCCGCAGCACCCCTCGACGCACGGTGTGCTGCGGCTCAAGCTGCAGCTCGACGGGGAACGGGTGGTCGCCTGCGAGCCGATCGTCGGCTACATGCACCGCGGCGCCGAGAAGCTCTTCGAGGTGCGCGACTACCGGCAGATCCTGATGCTGGCCAACCGGCACGACTGGCTCTCCGCGTTCTCCAACGAGCTGGGCGTCGCACTCGCCGTCGAGCGGCTGATGGGCATCGAGGTGCCCGAACGCGCGACCTGGCTACGGATGGCTCTCGCCGAGCTCAATCGGGTGCTCAACCACCTGATGTTCCTCGGCTCCTACCCGCTCGAGATCGGTGCGATCACGCCGATGTTCTACGCGTTCCGCGAGCGCGAGACGCTGCAGGCGGTGATGGAGGAGGTCTCCGGCGGCCGCATGCACTACATGTTCAACCGGGTCGGCGGCCTGAAGGAAGAAGTCCCGGCCGGGTGGACGGGGCGGGCGCGCGAGGCGATCGCGATAGTCCGCGAGCGACTGCCCGATCTGGACAACCTGATCCGGCGCAACGACATCTTCCTGGCGCGGACGGTCGGGGTCGGCGTGCTCACGGCCGCGCAGGCGGCCGCCTTCGGCGCGTCGGGGCCGGTCGCGCGGGCCAGCGGACTCGACCTCGATCTGCGTCGCGACGAACCCTACCTGGCCTACGACGAACTGGACGTGCCCGTGGTGACGCGGAGCACCGGAGACTGTCACGCGCGGTTCGAGGTGCTGCTCGAGCAGGCCTTCGTCTCGCTGGACCTGGCCGAGCAGTGCCTCGACCGGGTCGACCGGATCTCGGGGCCGGTCAACGTGCGACTGCCCAAGGTGGTCAAGGCCCCCGAGGGGCACACCTACGCGTGGACCGAGAACCCGCTCGGCATCAACGGCTACTACCTGGTGTCGCGGGGGGAGAAGACGCCGTGGCGCATGAAGCTGCGGACGGCGTCCTATGCGAACGTGCAGGCGCTGGCGACGCTGATCCCGGGCTGCCTGGTGCCCGACCTCATCGCCATCCTCGGGTCGATGTTCTTCGTCGTGGGCGACATCGACAAGTAAGACTCAGTGCCGGTAAGACTCAGTGCCGGCCGCGCGGCGGGGGCGCGTAACCCTGCACGTAGCGCTCGTCGGGCTCGTCGGGGGTGTAACCGCCGTACGACGCGAAATCGCTGAGCGAGCCCACGTTGGTGTCGTTGGCCGACGGACGGTGGCGGCGGGCCTTGTAGTGGGGGTCGCTGGCCTGGGCGCCGGGCTCGTGCGAGGCGTCGTATCCACCGTCGGGTCCGTAACCGTCGCCGTCGCCGTAGTTGACGTCGTCGTAGCCGTACTCGCCCTGCTGGCCGACGACGTAGGTCGGGGCGCCGTAGCCGCTGTACTCGTCGGAGTCGAACGAATAGTCGTCACCCGCGGCGGGGGCATGCGGCTTCGGGGCGCCGTAGGTGTTGCCGCCGCCGGGTGCCCCGTAGACGCCGGAGGCTTGGGCTGCGTAGCCGAAGTCGTCGGGGGCCTGCGCGGCGTAACCGAAGTCCTCGGCGGCCTCCTGGGCGACGTAGCCGTCCGGGGCCTGGGCGACGTAGCCGTCGGAGGCCTGGGCGACGTAGCCGTCGGGGGCCTGGGCGACGTAGCCGTCGGGGGCCTGGGCAACGTAGCCGTCGGGGCCCTCAACGGCATAGCCGTCGCTCGCGCCGAAGTCGTCGGAGTGCGCCTCGGACGGGCCGAACGGGACGCCGCCGGGACGCACCGAGGCACTCGCGCGCGGAGGCGGCAGCTGGGACGGGGTTGTCATCGAGGCCGCCCCGCGCTGGCGTGGGATCTGCTGGGCGGGCGGCACCGCGGCCGCGGCGATCGAGCGACCGCCGGTCGAGGAGCCGGGCTCGCGTCCGCCGGGATGGCCGATCGGGCGCCCCCCGGTGGTCATGCCGGGGCCGGTGCGGGCGGGCGGGCGCACCGCGGCGCCGGCCGCCGGCACTCCGGCCCGTCCACCGGCGGGGACCGGCGGACGGGCCGATCCCATCGGCGGCGGTCCGGCCGGCTGCATCGGCGGCGGCCCGACGGGTTGCACGGCGAAGTCGTCGGACGGGCCGGCGAACGGGTCGTCCTCGGGATACATCGGCGGGGCATCGGCGAAGAAGCTGGACTCCTCCATCGGCGGCGGTGGCGCTGCGGCGCGCTGCGGCGGCGAAGACGGCACGGGAGCACGCTGTGGCGGTGGGGCCGAGGCGAACTGCGGCGGTGGGGCCGGGCCGAACTGCGGCGGCTGGGGGCCACGGACGCGCTGGGGGCCAGGGACGCGCTGCGGCGGCTGGGGGCCAGGGATGCGCTGGGGCGGAGCCGCGCGCGGCACTCCAGCGCCCTGGGCGAACTCGGCCCGCAGCTCCTGGCGGAGGGCAGCGACCTCCTCAGCCATGCGGTCCTCGGCGTCCAGCCGGCTCACCACGGGGTCGTTGCGGACCAGCACGGAGGCGCCGATCAGCGCCACGGCGACCGCGATGAGGATGACGGCGAACCGCACGGAGTTGGAAGCCGTGCCGAGCAGCACGACGGCCGCAGCCATCGGGGCGAGCAGAACGCCCGCCCAGATGAGGCCACGGAGCAAGCGTGCGTTCGACGCCAAGGAGTCCAGTTCCGGCATGGGCGCCGATACTACCCAGACGTGGCGATGGGGCAAATGTTCGAGCGCCGGGCTTCAGATGACCGAAACCCGGCGCTTTCCATCACTTAACGGACTAGCTGCTGGCCAGAGCCGGGTCGGAGCTGAGGACCAGGCCGACACTGATCGTGCCGGTCTTGAGCGCGGTGATGGTGAGCGGACCACCGGCGTCCAGGCTGCTGAACTTGCCGGCCTTGAAGTCGTAGACGTCGATCAGACCGAGCTGGCACTTGGGTCGCTGCGGGCACTCGGCCGGGCCGCCGAGGACGGTTTCCGCGCCGGAGCACTTGGCGGCCAGGTCGGAGAGAGTTTTCAGACCGAACTTGTCGGCGAAAGCGGTCGTGACCGCGAACGCGTTCTGGTCCTGGGCCTCGGCAGGCTTGCCGAAGACCAGGCCGACCTTGTCACCCAGGGCGGTGAGGTTGGTGATCGTGGTCTGCAAGTCGGGCGAGGACGGGTCCTTCGCGTTCTTGCCCTCGATCTTGCCGGCCAGGAAGGTCGCCAGGGTGGCGGCATACTCCGGGACGAGGTCGAGGTCGCCCTTCTGCAAGGCGGGCTCGTAGAGCTCACGGTTGCCGATCGTCTGCACCTTGACCGTGTAGCCCGCTGCGGTCGCGGCCACGCCGTAGAGCTCGGCGAGGGTGGCGCTCTCCGGGAAGTTGGCGGCGCCGATCGTCAGCTGACCGCCGGCGCCCTTGGTGATCCCGGCGGTCACATTATTCGCAGCTGCGAACTCTTGGGCGGCGGCCTTGGACGACTTGCGGTCGACCGCGACCGCCTTGTTGAGCGCGATGAGCTTGGTCGTGTCGAGGGCCGCCGACACCTTGTCGAGCGCGGCGACCAGCTCGGGCGACGACGCCTTCTTGTTGATCGCGGGAAGGATGTTGTCACTGTTCTGGAGATGCTTGTCATCCTGGAGCACGACGAGGGCGTCACCCGCCACGGGCGCGCAGCCCGCCCCGCTCGCTGCGGAGGGCGGAGCCTCGGTGCCGGAGGAGCCGGCGTCACCACAACCGGCTAGGGAGACGACGGCCGCCGTCGCAGTAGCGGCCATCAGGATCAGCTGTCGACGCATGGTGCCGCCTTCTGTGTCCCGGCTCGGCCAGATGGCCGAGCCGCGTGTCCGACGGGCTGGCGGAGCGCGTTGCCCGTTTCCGTGTCCAGCAACATCTACCCGTTGGGTATGACAACTTTCCAGCAATATGCCACTCCGTTACCCGGCCGGGGCCGCCGCAGTCGGCCGGCGACGCCTCGCGGCCCGCAACGGACGGGGCGTGACTAGGCGTTGTACGAGCGCGAGCAGTCCCTCGACGGCGAGTGCGAGGAGCACCACAAAGATTCCTCCGGCCACGATCTGGTTGCCGCCGACGCTGATGCCGAGCCCGAATCCGGCGCTGATGATCTCGCCGAGCCCGCCGCCGTTGACGAAAGTGGCCAGGGTGGTGGTCGCCACCACCTGGACGGCCGCGGTGCGCAGCCCGGCCGCCAGGTACGGCACGGCGAGCGGCAGCTCGACCCGGCGCAGCACCTGGCCGCCGGAGAGGCCCATGCCCTTGGCCGCGTCCTTGATCTCGGGGTCGATCGAGCGCAGCCCGGTGTATGCGTTCGAGAGCAGGGGCGGTACCGCGAAGACGGCCAGCGCGACCACGACCGGTGGCTGGCCGAACCCGATCGGGGTGAGCGGCAGGATCGTGAGCAGGGCCAGCGTGGGCAGGGCGAGGGTCAGGTTGGCGATGGTGATCACGGCCGCGCCGCCCCGACCGCGGTGGCCGAGCCAGATGCCGATCGGCCAGCCGACCAGGCAGCCGAGCAGGACCGCCCAGAAGCTGATCTGCAGATGCTCGGAGAGGCGCTCCAGGATCCCGCCCGGGTTGGTCCAGTTGAGCGGGTCGTTGAGCCACTTGATGGCCTCGGAGAGCGTGGTCATGCGGCTCTCCGCGCGGCCCACGGAGTCAGCAGCCGGCCGATGCCCGCGAGCAGCAAGTCAAGGACCAGGGCCAGGGCCAGGCAGAGCACCGAGCCGGTGACGATCTCGGCCTTGTAGAAGTTGTTGCGGAAGCCGCCGAGGATCAGGTCGCCGAGGCCGCCCTGCCCGATCAGCGAGCCGACCGTGACGAGCGCCACGGTGGAGACCGTGGCGAGCCGCAGGCCGGTCATGATGCCCGGCAGCGCGAGCGGGAGCTCCACCCGGAGCAGCCGGCCGAACCGCCCGTACCCCATGCCGGTGGCCGCGTCCCGCACCTCGTCAGGAACCTGGGTGAGGCCGGTGAGCGCGTTGCGCACGAGCACCAGCAGCGCGTAGAGGACCAGGGCGATCAGCACCGACGTGTCCGTGGTGGTGCCCACCGCCGGAGCCAGCAGGGCCAGCAGGGCCAGGGACGGAATCGTGTAGAGCACGCCCGAGAGTGCGAGGATGGGGCCGGTCAACGGTTTGATCCAGTAGGCGAGCACAGCGAGCGGCAGGGCCACGACCAGTGCGAGGATGACCGCTCGGGCAGTCAGACCCGCGTGGAACTCAAGCGCGTCGCGCAGGGTCTCGGCGTTGTCCCGCACGTACTGCCAGGAGAACCACGGATTTCCCGGCCCGTCATCAGCGGGTGCGGCCAGCGGGAAGGACATACGTGGACGCTACCGCGATCAACGAGTCCGAGCGCGCCAGGAGCGCGGCCTCGATCATCCTCGAGGACGTCGGCAAGACGTACCACGACGGCACGGTCGCGGTCGGCGATTTCAGCCTCGACGTGCACGCCGGTGAGCTCACCGTGCTGATCGGCCCGTCCGGCTGCGGCAAGTCCACGATCCTCCGCATGATCAACCGGCTGATCGAGCCGACCCACGGCCGCATCCTCATCGACGGCCAGAACATTCTCGAGCGCAACCCGGTCGAGCTGCGCCGGCACATCGGCTACGTGATCCAGAACGTCGGGCTCTTCCCGCACCAGACCATCCGCACGAACATCAGCACCGTGCCGCGCCTGCTCGGCTGGGACCGCTCCCAGCTCGCGACCCGCGCCGACGAGCTGCTGGAGTTGGTCGGCCTCGACCCGGCCCGGTACGCCAAGCGCTACCCGCACGAGCTCTCCGGCGGCCAGCGGCAGCGGGTCGGAGTGGCCCGTGCGCTGGCCGCCGACCCGCTCGTGCTGCTGATGGACGAGCCGTTCTCGGCGGTCGACCCGATCGCCCGCGGCCGGCTGCAGGAGGAGTTCCTCAAGCTGCAAGCCACCGTCCGCAAGACGATCGTGATGGTCACCCACGACATCGACGAGGCGGTGCGGCTGGGCGACCGGATCGCGGTGCTCGCCCAGGGCGGCCGCCTGCTGCAGTACGCACCCCCGGCCGAACTGCTCAGCAACCCGGTCTCGCCCGAGGTCGCGGACTTCGTCGGCGCCGACCGGGGCGTCCGCCGGCTCGCCGTCACCAGCGTGCGGACGGCGTTGCGCCCGGCCGAGGCGGCGCTCGAGCCGGGCGACGAACACACTGTGGATGCCGGCGGCACGCTCTACGACGCGCTGGCCGTGATGCTGGCCGCCGACGTCACCGACGTGATCGTGGTCGAGAAGGGCAAGGCAATCGGCACGGTGTCCCGCGCCGATCTGTTCCAGGCGCCTGGCCGCGCGTCGCAGCCGGCCGCCTGAGACAGCTCAGCGGGAGCCGCGGTAACCGCCGAGGGTGGCGAGACCGACGATCCAACCGACGAACAGGCCGTACGCGGCACCGCTGCCCGCCGCCTGGAAAGCGCCCAGCAGCGACGGGTTGGCCAGGAAGAGCGTCGTCAGCAGCGCGGCGAAGCCACCGGCGAAGATGTAGGACGCCCAGCCGGCGAAGAACTGGCTGATCGTGCCCCGGGCCCGGGCGAGCTGCGAGCCGGGCAGCAGGTAGAGGAAGAGCGCGGTCAGCGCGATCAGCAGGATCGCCTTGAGGTCGCCGACGATGATCTGCCGCAGCGAGTCGTCGGAGTCGAAGGACCAGCGCGGCCAGGACAGCAGCCGCAGCCACCAGCCGCCGGCCGTGTCGGGCTTCGTGTTGTCGACCACCCAGTCCGCGTACCAGGGACTGCCGAAGACGAGGACCAGTATGAGTGCGGCCAGCGTGCCCGCACCGGGCGCGGATTTGTATCGGTTACCGAGAGCCATGCGCCGCTAATTCCCGGCGCGGTGCTCGTTTCAAACGACGACCATGAATGCCCTGGTCAACGGGTCACTGGTGCTTCTGGAGGTAGTCGATGAACTTGGCCCGCAGCAGCGGCTCGGTCTCGGCCAGGCCGTGCCCCTCGAGCTCACGCCAGAGCGCGACGGCCTCGTCGACGATCGGACCGATCGAGTTGGGTGCGCCGTCGAGCTGGGACGCCTCCTCGGAGTCGGGCAGGTGCTTGAAGACCGACCAGAAGAAGCGGACGTCGCGATGCTCGCGCGCGACCGCGAAAGAGCGCTCGCGCAGCTCCTCGGTGGGCAGGGCGTCCAGCTCGGCGAAGCTCGGGGTGGTCATGAACAAAGCATAGGCGGCGAGGCTGCGCCCCTATCGGCTGGTTCCCCAAGGCCCGGCGTCCCAGCGGTCGGTGCTCGGGGTGGTATTCCCCGTCGACCAGGTCTCGGGCAGGTCGGGGCTCCAGTTGGCGGCCGTGCTGGGCGCCGCGTTCCAGTCGGCCGGCCCGGCCACGGGCAGCGGGCGCCCGTAGGTCTCGACCAACCGGGTGACGATCAGACCGCCGGCGAAGACGCAGGCCGCGATCGCGAAGAGCGAGATGTTGAAGTCGCGCTGGTCGGCATAGGCGAGGAAGAGCGTGAGGCCGGCGACCGCGAGGAGCGTGCCGAAGATGCCGCCGCGCCGCCCGTACGCGCTGGTGCCGGCGAGCAGGGCGAGGCCGAGCGCGATGCCGGTCCACTCGAGGCCGGTGCCCGGGACAACCGGAGCGTCGGAGCGCGCGGCCAGGAGCGTGCCCGCCGCGACCGCGAAGAGGGAGGAGAGCACCAGCGCGCCGATCACCGGCGGGCCGACGACCGCCCCGCGACGGTTGGCCGGGTCGGCGGTCGGGCGCATCCGGCCCAGCCAGCGTCGCACCGGGGTGACCGTGCCGAGAGCGCCCCCGAGCACGGCCAGCAGCGCGAACCCGCCGAAGAGGAAGAAAGCCTGGTCGGTCGGGTCGT
>Ga0247737_1000338_pt1 | contig 18087 bp, 15 predicted proteins | sample UWRJL028104C2_FD_180937 | JGI IMG/M metagenome (GOLD analysis project Ga0247737, IMG submission 180937) | Plant litter microbial communities from Arlington Agricultural Research Station in Wisconsin, United States - UWRJ-L028-104C-2 | ecosystem: Environmental > Terrestrial > Plant litter >...
TGTAACCAGTTTCATTCAAAGCAGTAAAATCTGCGCTTCCAGATTTCAAACAGTTTACATATTTCCGCCTGCGAAATACGCTTCCTATCACGAAGGTATCGTTGATTTGACAAAATCAATAATTTTGAACATCGTTTGTTGTCTCAAGACTTCGAAACCACCCTCCGCGTATCCTATCTTTGCTGTCCCAACAGGTATTTGATCTTTTCCTGCCGCTAGTCCCTCCCATGCTTCTTCAGTAAATTGGGCGAGTGGAATACCTTTGGGGGGTTTTCCGACCCAATGGGGTTGGTTTTTCTCGTCATGCAATTCAGCTGCATATAGATTAGTAATAGTGTTCGACTTTTACAAGACCGTCTAAACTTGCTCTGGACCAAAGGGGGAATGAGCTCAATAATTTTCACCCCACTGTGTCGCATCTGTTCTCTAAGAGACAGAATGAAATTATGGAGAGCCCCTTTACTTGCGGCGTACGTTGGGCATGAAGGAATTGGGGTCAAGGCTAAGCCAGATGTTGTGCTATTTTCTATTCAGCCCAGTTGTTTCGTCAGTTTATCTCAGGCAATTAAAACTTACTACACAATAGCTGCAGGGGCAGATATGTCCTTAAAGAATGTAAGAAAAGCTTTGGTTAAGGCAACAACACTAATGTAATTAACTGTAAGCTCATATTTAAACAATTCTAAGTCCACGGTTTCGGAATCCGCGAAGTTCAAGGCTCGTTGAATGCCGCTATTGAGTACCACGCAATCTAGGTCTGGATGGGTGATAGCAATTCTGAGGCCGGATTAGTTATCCACATAAAGGCGGGAGAGGGGGAAAAGATATTCCACCTTGTTGCAAAATCAGATATCTCGTCCAACTTCGTAACATCGAAAGCAACAGCTGCTACTTTGTCATTGCCATGCTTGCGTACAAAAGCATCAAGCCGGTCTTGCCGTCTGCCTGCGATAATTACGTAGATTCCCTCGGTTACCATGCGAGCTGCTAATGCTTCTCCGATACCACTAGTAGCCCCTACTATGAGAACTTTCTTATACGTAAATGACATGACGTCAAGGGACTATTGAGGCTAGCTTGACCAAGAAATATAATCAAGCTGTTGTGAAAGATGGAAGATAATGAGTGCTTCGGCTCACCTTTGTCCTTTAAGAAGGGAAGCCTTCGAGTGGCTGGTACATGATAGCAGAATGTAACCATTTGAGTAACGTGCTGTTCTGATTAACCCCCAGAACCCGACCTAGAGACGCTAAGTCTAGAAAGACTCATCACGTGATTAACAATACAAATGAGGGCATCATGCATAAGTGATCTATCCATATGAAAGAACGGCCATCTTAGATAGATCTCCGTTGTCGAATATATTGCGACTCAGTTCGATCGTTGACGTCGGCCAACGCAATTATTCTTCATCAATAGACTTGACCGAGGCTAGCCCGACACCTCTACTGGTCATGTTGGATGACTGGCTTAAACCGTTACATCCAGCCCGTAGATTTCAGCGCATCACAAGCGGACCCGAGTCAGAATACCAGGCAGGGCGAGCTGCAGATCGATCCAGGAACATACTTAGAGTTTTATCGGTCTCATTTTGCTTTTTCCAGGGACGAGATACGATAAGCTATGCGCTTGGTAATAGTTGACAACGAGCCTAACTATTTTGTCGGGGGTGAATAATATATATGGGATTTTGCTCGGTTTTGCTATATGTTGAATTAAGCTCGAGGGCCAAGGAAGGCTAGGCGATTTATTACATTGCTAAAGCTGTACAGCGGTGCCAAGACGCATGATTACGGGAGGACCCGAGTTGACGGGAGTCATAGCGCGATCTGCCATCATCTAACTCTTGTTACACTGTTGCACTTATCAGATACCACTCAATAGGCTCGGCCTTCGCCTTTGGTTTGATGGCCGAAAAGCCCGACATAAACGCGAGAGATTTGTCAGCAATCTTAATTCTTAATTTACGATCTTTTGGTCTTGGCTTTAACATATTCTTGTTCCTACAAACTAAGCTTTCTGAATTTCCAACTCCTCTCTATCTATTCCCACTGCGATTACCTCGACTCTTCACTGTACCCGAACTAACTGAAGCTGAGGGAACTGCACTTGAGAACAAACAAGAATCGAGATCTGGAGATCTAAAAATGTCTGCACCAGAGAAACAGCTTGCTCCTGGATACGAGTCTTCGCCTTCGCATCACTCCGAGTCAACAACCACAGAAGTCCCGCCATCTGGAGCAGAGAAAGAAGTCAAAGATGTTGAGGCTGGAGAATCACCTGCTCCGCCGGCACCAACAGGTCCGCCTCCTTTCAAGCCACCGCCAGGAATGGCTCCTGCAGACTTCCCTGATGGAGGCTTAACAGCTTGGGCTGTATGTGCTGGTGCCTGGTGCTGTCTATTTGCATCTTTTGGCTGGATAACATGCATTGGTGTTTTCCAAACCTACTACCAGCAAAATCAGCTCAAGAATTACTCTCCGAGCGAGGTTGCCTGGATTCCTTCGGTAGAGATATTTGTTATGCAGTTCGCCGCTCCCCTCTGCGGGAAGGTATTCGATGGTTACGGTCCACGGCCACTTTTACTTTTCGGCACCGTGGTTCATGTCTTTGGTCTTATGATGGCAAGCCTTGGGAAAACCTACTACCAGCTTTTTCTTGCTCAGGCGCTTTGCAGCGCTATAGGCGCCGCCTGCTTATTTTATGGTGGAATGAATGCAGTCATGACATGGTTTTTTAAACGACGTGCCCTTGCAACAGGAATTGCAGCTAGTGGATCATCCCTGGGGGGTGTTATTATGCCGTGAGTTCTTTCCACATATTGGCTAACTAAACTAATTGAAAATGTAGAATCATGATTGATAAACTTCTTCCCCATATCGGTTTCGGTTGGACTATGCGTACAATAGCGTTTATGTTCTTGGGTCTTCTCATCTTTGCGAATATAACTGTCAAATCCCGCCTCACGCATACCCCTCGTCCCTGGAAGATATGGGACTTTTTTGTTCCTCTAAAAGACCCGAAATTCGCCCTATTAGCGCTTGGAGGCTTCTTCATTTTCTGGGGCCTGTTCATCCCAATCAACTTTATATCACTATACGGCCAGTATCATGGCATGAGCAAGAGCTTTGCAGCGTATCAAATTGCTATCTTAAACGCCGGAAGGTATGTTATTTCAGTCACCTTTGAAGGAGATATTGGAAAATAAGATAAATTCCCCATTCACGAGGCTAATTCTTCTCATAGTGTATTCGGTCGTATAATTCCTGGTTGGGCTGGTGATCACTTCGGTCGATTTAATGTCACCATCTTGACCTGTTTATTGAGCGTAGTATTTACCTTGGCTTTGTGGATCCCAGCCCAACACAATGCCTCCATTACAGCTTTTGCTGTCCTCTATGGCATTGTTTCTGGATCTTTCGTGTCTATGATTAGCCCTCTTGTCGCTCAAATTTCCGATATCCGGCAGATTGGTGTCCGTGTTGGGACATGCTTCATGGTCTTCTCTCTGGCAGCCTTGACAGGAAATCCTATTGCTGGTGCCCTCATAAATGCTGATAATGGCGGATACCTTGGTCTGCAAATCTTCACTGGTGTTGTGATGGCGGTTGGCACTGTTCTCATTGCGGCTTCTAGACACTTACAAGTTGGGGTGTCCATGAAAAAGGTGTGATCCATTAGCGTGAAAAGAATGATCCTAGCGATGATACAATGCGGTTATATCAGTGACCTCGGATGGGCACGTTATGGGGATGGGATATTTTGACGAGCGATGAAGATACTGGAGGTCTGAACAAACAGATGTGTACCAAGACATTTACCATTCTCATTCAGGCGGTAATACAGATGTGGAAGAAATACTACGTCACTAGAAATCGTTTTGTTTTTATCGTAATTTTGACTTCGTAATAGACCGTTAGCACTAATGTAAGCTTGCTTATAATGGTAATCGAATTACGCAAATCGATGATACAATGTTGGTTTCGGCTCATAATTTACAGAAATTAGTGTAATGTGGATAATCTAAATAAAAGTTGAAATTTAACACTTAGGTATAGCAATAACTAACCTTGCTCCACTTATGTTCTGGGTGTAACGAATGCCGACTACTATTGCCATAGTTACAGGAGATTGCCTTGAAAAATTAACAGCCGCTGATTGTAATAATTATATACATCTATCTGGGAGGAACGTATTAATAATCGTTTTAAGATCCCGTATCGGTATAAGTTGGTGTGCGAGCAAATCATGCTTGACGAACAAGTACCAATAAGATCTGTCCGCGTCCCTGAATACGTCAAAAACAATTCCATAGCCATGAACCAACAGAACGAGTTTGATTATATGTTTACTGTCGAAATAGGGGAGGTCAAATCTGTGCGGTCTTCTCATTCTTGAGATTATATAATCAGACAGATAGCCGTCATTTAAAAATCAATAAACCTATCAGGCAATTACCATTAGCTGTAACATATCTGATTTACAATACACGGTCTTTTAATTGAGTGAGGACAGAAAAGAGATGTACTTGATTGTCAAAATCATTTTCAATTTCTAGTATCTTGCCGCAAAAGAATTATTTTCAAGAGCTTCAGACTCCCGGAAACTCTCAGCCCCTTCGCTTCCAACAACAGACGTCTCTATAAGAGCTTCCTCCGCCATATACGATAACCTCCCGCCATAACCTCTTATACCATGTGGTGTCTGATCCAATGTTCCCCACTATAAATATCAATGCCCGATCCTAGAATCCCATACTTCGTTACCTATCGAGCTAGGTACAACGCAATGGCACCGACAATACCCTGAGCAGCTGTTGCAACATCTTCCCCATTACGAGCGTTGATCAAAGTTAAGCCTTTTTGCACGCAGTACCACGATGCACCGTAATCCACCAATGCTTTCAACAGTGTATCCGAGCCCTTGCGTAGAGGGAAAAAAGCTGATGGCTCAAACGCCCCAGGAGGGTCATACGCGCCTCCAACATGTAGAACTGTGTTGGCGCCTAGGGGAAGAGATGGGTTGAGAGACAACCAGAAGATGACCCAAAAGAATCCAAAACCACGCGTCCAAGCTATATGGAAAATTTGGGTTAGTGCTAGCATGTTTATTCAGATAAGTCAGAACTTACCGCTGTCTTTAATACCATTGCGTTGAGCGAATTCAATGGCAAAATCCTCAAAAGTGATGGCAGCGGCCTGGCTCATCCAGTTGAGGATATTGCCACCCTCGGAACGACTGATCAGATACTGTGAGAATGTGTGACACAATGCTGAGAAGAAGAAAGAAATCCATAGATTTGCATATTTAGACAGGTTCGAGCCTCTCTTGAGACCGAGCTTTGTGATAATGGCCGCGGATGGACTAGTGATACTGCGGCGAATTTGTAGATGCCAACATTTACTATACAGTACATTAGTGACATTTAGGAGAATGAGAAGGTTATTCGTCTTACCCCCACAGATTTCGGACCCGGTAACAATGTTTGCGGAAGTTTCCGTAGATCGGCGGCCACTGCTCTGGGCGGCAGATACCCAGCGCTGTAGTAAGAGTTGCAAAAATATAATAGGGCACTTGAAGTGCGTTATATATTTGGATTCCCACTAACCACGATATCACCATCCGGGGAAAGAAAGGTTCAGTGAGTATGCTGATCGAATTCACTTTTTTGGGATCGCCAAAGGGAGTTGTGACTACAATAGCGCGGGCGAAATCGATGCTCACGAGGCAGTAGACCAGTCTATGAAGGCTGTGCCTACAAAAGTTTCTTCCAATAATTAATGTTAGCCACCATTCAAGTATCATTGTTTACGTAGTCCATCCTACTTTGTTGCGGTAGAGGAATAGTAGAGTAAAATAGATGATATGATGTTGGAATAGGTGGCGTCTTACAGTCTCGTTAGATTCTCTGCAGCAACTGGCATTAAATCCTTGATGCCCCAATTCCACTCGACTCCTCTAGTGGTAGTCCAAAGACTTACACTCCAATGAAGCTTCTCCCAGATAGTACTAAACTTTCCATGGATTTTGACATCTGATCGATTGTTGTCTGAACGCTTTGTCTCGCCATTAACATTCTTCGTTCCATTAACTTCTACATGTCCATTGAGTTTTGCATCTGCGTTAGACTTCACCTCGCCGTTAGTTCTCGCCTCAACATTGGAGTTTATGTCGCCATTACTTTTTGCCTCTCCGTTGGTTTTTTCATTAGTGAGGTGACCGCCATTGGACGAATCCAAGCTTTCCAGTCTTTTCAATGACAGCAGGGGATTCAAGGTCGGCACTCTCCAGGCATACTCTTCAGCCTGACGATAATAAAGAAACTCCCAGAACTTCAGTGTGATTCCAGAAACAAATAGTCCAACGACGAAGTCCGAGTTGACACCGCCAGTAGTGTATTTAGGGGTGTTATACACAAGTGCCCCTAGGAAGAGTCCTCCAATAACAGTACGTAGAGTTCTATACTCTGGTGGTGCCAGTGTTGAGAGAACGCCAACCAGTAGAAAGCTAGGAAGATACCACGCTGGAAGTGGTATCCGCCTATCTAAGGGAGTAAAAAAGGCGAAATCTGACAGCATACTGAAAAACTTTCAACGTAGTATATCGCAAAGTGATGGCCAAGTCAACGAGAAAAGGAAATTAAAGACTGCAAAGTTAACTTGATTTACATCAACACTCCCGCACGCTTGAAAATTTCAGCAAGTACTGCTTTCGGTGCACATAGATCTTATCGCCGGTCAGCATCGGTAGATTTTTCATATACTACTCGGGCATTTTCTTGAACTTGAGTTATTAGCCGAACGTGAAAAATTACGCCACTCCATCAGTCAACGCCCCTGTCTCGGGTTTCCCATCAGCGAAGTCCAATTCTAAGTGGAGGGATCGGACATACCCCAAGTCGATATATCTGGATGAATTATCGGAGCTTAATGGTGCTCCAACATACTGACAGGTAAATTAAAAGGTTGATTCTTATATTGACTCAGCCTCCCCTCGGAAAATTTCTGAGTGATTAATTAACTCGTTGTAGAATCAATTCAACATTAATTTTGCATGTCAACACACAGCAAAAGTGAGACCTGGAATATTGAGACTAGTTAAGAACAGGGCAGAAACAGGACAGGAGTACATAAATTAGCCCCTATACAGTTTTCGGTTACGTGTCTGTTGGTGTATTCTCACTACACGTGTTTACTGCTGGTTTTGTGATCATGTTACGTGACCATTGTGAATCTTTAGTTAGGGATATTATTAATACTTATATATAGTTAATAATATAACACTGATTAAACTACGAATATAATTGACACTCTACGTGAAACGACTTAGTGGTGCCACATATTCAGAGTCAATCGACAGTGTCAATCAATCGATATCAATGTCTTTTCATTACCGATAAACATATTTCTATTGCAAAGACTGGATATTCACAACAAACTTAATATTCACTTCTGTGTATAATGAATAGTGCGTTTTGGAGCTTGCGAAATGGTTTGATAGGAAAACCACCTATCGATTCGATAACTATTCCGAGTTCCATCTTATACATTAATTTTCATGCACAACATTGCATAATTGGTTGATTTTATATTCATAAGCGTGTAGTATAAATTTTATGCAACCAAGAGAGCCATAAACCCAAAATATTGCCGATGTGTGCCGTAAACCCGAATTTGTAAAACAAATGATCACAGGCTTAAGAGCGCTGAGAGTACAGGTCTTCGTCCTTCTCTGCTGGAGCATCAATATGCATGTTGAACTCTTTGACCGGATCAATGAGGAAAAGAGCAGCTAGGAGAAAAGTAAAAGATTAGTTTCTGCGTGCACAGGTAATTAAACGTTCTATTGAGCTGGGAAATAAAGAAGCCAAGAGGAACCTACAGACCGCCGCAATCACCGTGAAGCAACCTGCAGCTACCCATACGAACCTAAACCCCACAGTATATGCTTCATATAAGCCTCTGATACCTGCTTGTATAATTTGTGGGGTTACACCTTGAACAGTCTGAAGAGCAGTAGAGTTATTAGTTGCAAGGTCTCCTATAAACTCTGGTAAGGAGCTGGTGGGAAGACCGAGAGGCAAGACAGCCTTGGCAATCTTAGGACCCAAATTTGTAGAGAGTTGGTTTGAGAAGATTGCATTATCTGTATCGTTAGTTTAAGTTTTCTTTCCTGCAAACGAATAGGATAGTGGCTTACAAATTGCTAGTCCAACAGAAGCTCCAAGAGATCGAATGCAGATCATTAGCCCGCTGGTAATCGCAATTAGCTGAGGCGGCGTACTGAGTTGAGCAACAGTGAGGAGGGTGCAAAGGCAGATTCCAAGTCCGATTCCAAGGAATATAGGGTAGCCCCAAACTGGGTTTGATGAGTTTGGGGTTGCCGTCGCCATACATATAAAGAATATGATCATAAAGCAGAAGGCGAAAACCGTAGGTATGCGGATCTTCTTAGTAGTCGAGCAGAATGCACCCGCTGCGACGGTGGAGAGTGTATATATAACAAATCCAATGCTGTACCGAGTAGCTGTCCTCAAGGGATCCGTTTCGTATAAAACGCTAATTTCGAAAGCAAAATAATTGTTCGCAGCGAAGAATGACAGCCCTTCGACAAAGACGCAAACCAGCGCGATTACGAAGTTCCAATTGTTAGCAAACAAATCATGATGAAACATGCCATCTCTCTTGAATTTCGTCTCGTAGACTGCGAAGCAAATAATCATTATAACGCCAGTAATAAAAGAGGCCAAGATATGTGCGTTCCTCCAACTATAAGGATTTTGCGACCAAGAAAGTCCCATGGCGAATAAAACAAGCCCTGCCGTGAAAAGAAAATATCCAATCCAGTCAAGCTTACGAAGCTTTTCGCCGTTGGTAAGTCCCATCTGTGACTTTTGTGGGGGAGGATTGTACAGAATGGCGCAAAGCGCTGTGGCAACAGCATATACAGCTGTTGAAAAATACCAGTAGTTGCGGAAGCCTTCGTGATTATTATTTCTGGTCATTGCTCCTCCTACTAAAAGTGCGACTAAGCCTCCGAGTGCAACGGCTACATTATTTGCTGCCTGTGCATATGGTCTGTACTTCCGGGGCACTACTTCTGAGGCTACAGCATGAAGTAAAGGTTGAGCTCCGTAAGACAAACCGCTTACGCATTCCCCGGCAATAGCCATGTTCATTGAAGAAGCTCGAGCGACTATGATTGACCCTACCACGCCGCTTCCAGTCAATATTATCAAGAACCATCTTCTTCCCCAGTAGTCAGCCGCCTGTGAAACTGGGGGGCTGAGAACTGAATTGAAGATAGTAACGGAAGATGTTAACCAGACGCTGTTTGCGGAGCCACCAACGACAATGGAGATATCTTGAGCACGCTGTTATATATGATTTAGATGAATTCCACGAGAAAAGGTTCTTGGAGCAAACTTACAGCGCCTGCTCCTACGAGATTGATAAGTTGAGCAAAATAGATGAGACACACAGCAAAAACTGTCAAGAACGTTTTTGCGTGTAAATGAGGAACAAGCTCTTCTTGATCTTCAATACTGGATGTTACGAACTCTCCCATCATCTCTTCTTTTGGCGTCGGGGACTCGGAATTCTGACCATTATGCGTTGATTCTTCAGTAACGTGCATGCTGCTGACTTTCTCCATGGCTCCTTATAGTGTTTCTTGCCGATTGGCAACTGTATCGAAAACTTGCAATAAGTGTACGAGAGTACCAGAAATGGAGTTGAAGATGAAACCTTTAAAGACAATAAAGCACGACCTCTGTAATAGCGTTTAGGGAGAGAGAGGGAGAGAGAGAACCACAAGATATCATTTATTATTGCCGCTGTAAATAGAATCCAGGCTGACAATAGAAGATTTTGTGGCGCCTGTTACTTGACATATCTAGCCTCGATAGGAGACAATGGCTGGCAATTACGGTCTTTAGTACCATCATTTTCTACGACTTGTTCAGGGATGGGAGCGGGAAATGTAAGGTACATGGTATAGTCCTGGTCTCAGAAGTAGAAAACAATGTAAGATTGTAGTTAATTACCCCTGTTAGCTTGGAAAAGACCAGGATGCGATCCTATGCCAAAAAAGTGAAACCCGAGTACCAAAAAACCCGAGTATTCAATTATGTTAATTAACCGAGTGCTAAAGACTTGATTTACCAGAAGATATCCATCCTATGTGCTTGTATTCTTCTTGTTAGTGCCATTACACGGCTCAATTCTAATTTGACCCCCGGTTTTGTCACCGGCTGAATCTAGTAGCCACAAACTCAATATTTGGGGATCCAATATGATGGATCATATATGTACAAAAGATTAAGACAAATCAACGGAAGATGAACAATGAAGTCTCGTCTAGAATCACTAAGCTCTCTGTAGATGCTTCATTTTAAAGTAAATATTTTTCCATGCTTGATTTAAATACACCGATATATTGTCCAAGGCGAGATATGGATTAAGTTACAGCATGAGACACAGTTTTCGGTTCATTTTAGAAAATAACAGCACTTTCTTCTGTACTAACAGCGTAACACCGGACTAATGTTTTTCCATCATGCCAAATTCCAGTACTAAAAGATGCTGGGCAGAAGATAGCATTTGAGAGACTAAAATTATGACGTTGTGCTGTTTAAGCTCAAATATGGTTATATATAAAGATTACATGAAATGAATTTTGGAAAATACATTGCATTGCTTACATATGTTGGTTACTATCGTGTGACAAGTATAACTCAGCTTGAATTTGAGGTGATACCATATCAACGAGCTTGATGTCGAATCCAATTCCATCAACAATGAACAGATTTATCTAGCGAGCTTTCAACATTTTGCATATGCGGCTCCAGCAGAGCAGGGCGAGATCCAGAAACCCGTCCATTTTCCAACTAATCTACCCATATGTCTCAATTTGGCTTGTCCATAACCGAAAAGTCGCCCTGCGACCAAATGACATTTATCAACCACTTCTTAATTTTCCAAGATCCATCACTGTCATCCTTGACCAAATCAACAAAGTATTCTGCACAGGCCAACCACTTTGGGCCATAATTATCCTCACCTCTCCCTACAGGACAATGTTGCGCCAGTACATAGGAATTGAAGGCGGCAGTCTTGCCACCCTCTTTGATGTCTATTCGTGCATTGCTGATCGTGTGTGTTGTGACCATAGGTCCTACCCAACCAATAATCTCAGTTTTAATGTTATCTCGACCCTTGATTTCCTTTCCCCTAAAGATAAAGATAGCGTCGTCCCCGTCTCCAGCAAAAGCAGAATCGAACATCGGAATGTCATTGTGGTCAAGGCCTATAAGGACCCGGTATAAAGCGTCGGCGATAGCTTCACGCTCAGTAAGTCCACTGAATATGTGTGGACGGGACATTTTCATAAGACAGAGAAAAATTGCAATGCTTTCTTTTCCTGGTACTGGTGTCAATTTGGAGGTTTTTGTTGTGTTTCGCAGGTAAGCCATAGTCGCAGATAAGCCATAGTAGGAACATATATATAGTAGCAACTGCCCAACGCTCCATGCCTATGTCACACGAGAATTATTACGTTGTACCTGGAACTTCTGCATTGGTGCTTACCTTCCCCGAGCGACGGGTCCGAAACAGTATTTTACTCGGGCCCAAATGGCAACTCGCTTAAAAATTCCGCAGTGGTCTTTTATTGCCAACCAGCTAATAGATCTGGCGGCACAAGTTATCTATTTTATTCTCTGGTTGATTACACTTAGTGACATCTCCTTTTTTTTCAGTCCCGACTCCCAGCACTCCCGTGGATTCTGTATCTCATCCTACACCGCCTCTTGCTTCTTTTATCTCGAGGACTAAATCGGATCCTACTGGTTGAAACCAACCCTAGCCAATGAAAGAAAGACGTCGTAGATCAATAGTCCCCACATCATTGTCAGCCTCTTCCTGATTGTAAACCCACGGTAGTGAAATGGCAAATTGTACATTTTTATTTTACAACAATTGCATACAGTACATCCTCCTTTGGTTTACAACTGAGCATAAGATGCATGCTAGAGAATTTTCAAGATACGGTGAAATAAAGTATTGGATTTGAGACTGCATCTGATTTATTGGCGAGCTTGTTACGCTATGGCTAATATCGCTTCTTGAAATTCTGAGGAATGCTAAACCACTTTTTTATAGAAGACGCTTATCATTATCAATACGAGTTGAAAGGCGATCGACCGTTGAGATGGAACAAAGAAAGGCACCAGACGAGTTTCAGGGATATTAGCAATATCAAGAATGTTTCCAATTTGTTCGGGTTTTTCTAAGATATTCAGTCATTCAATTTGCAAAAACCTCTGCTGCGTATTTCACTACATTGTTCACTCTTCTAGATCCTTTGGACTTCATCTTCCATCTCTAGAGCGCATATATCTTCCTATTTTCCAGCCTACTTGTGAGCCTCTCATAACATTTTTTGTACTAATTTATCAAAAATGTTACACTAAATATATATAAATATCTCATATATCAATAAATTCTTTGTGATTTTCTGTGTTTATCTTAGATATGCTGAAACTTTCTCATGAACTGTTGTGGCCTGAGGCACACACCCTCATTAGCTAGCATACTTAGACCTCTCCCGTACGGAGAGCTTCCTTCCCTAGACTTTACCAAAACAAGAAACCTTTACACACGTTTTACGCACAGGAACCTCTCCTCCGCTTTCATCGTGAGTCCAGGTCCTTGACATGAACTAAGAAGTTACGTACTTCCATTGACCAAGTCAAATAATATAACCTTTTCAAATTGGATAACTCTTGCAATCGTAGCAATCTCCTACTAGATCGCGTATTTCCAGTAATCCTATATAGTTCTGTATACTTCCTCTTTTCCTAAAATTTTCTCACGCTCCTTGAAATTTTGAACTGCTAAATGTGGAAAAGTGATAAATTACTTTCGTCAAATTGGTATCTGTTTTGATTATTTGATGCTATTTGTGATTCGGTAAAAGTTAGCAATCAAAACTGTAATATTTACTTTTAAGACTTCATATGTTCCACGTAAGGAGCCAGGAATAAGTTTCAGTGAAGCTCAGACAACAAGTTAATAACTCCCTCGTGGCAGCTAGAGCAGTGTCTTTTGAATTGATAGCTATAAGATGGTATCATATAGATTCTCAGAAGTTGCGGTCCACATCCGTCCCACAGTTAGTTTCAAAACTTTTGGAACCTTACCAAGTCACCTTGCAGTGATTTGAAATTGGTAGATATTCACTACATATGGTACTGATCTGAATCATTGTAGTATGAGAGGTTAATTTCGCAGGACCGATGATTTGGGCACTAGAGTTAAGGCAGTATTTCAACATGTTTTGTGATTGGATAAGTGCCGTAATTTAAAAAAAAAGTCTACGAATTGAGTAGTTTCAATCCTTTTTATATTCTTGGTATCGAATTAATTTAGTGATGGATAATATGGAATTGTGTGGTATGCCAACATCGAGACTAGAAGGGCCGTTTCATCCATCCTGTATCTGCAGGAGGACTACCATTGAGTATCCAAAAGTCCTCTTGTCGCACCCATTTCAACCCATTCATCTCTAATAGATTATCAGAATCCTGAGGTTTCAGCTCGCGAACCAGTATCAGAGCCTTCTCAGCAACAACTAATTTGTCTGGGCCTTGTGCTTCCACCCATGATGAGGTTGGGTCCTTCTTAACAGGTGTGACAATATTGTGAAACAGAATTAAAGCTTCGTCTTCTCTACCCTTTCTTCGTAATATCGTTGCCAGATCCAAGAGTACCCATAAAAGCGACCTGCTCCTTCCACTGTCCCCTTGCTTAGAAGCCTCGTCCACAAGGCTTTGTAATACTTGTATAGCGTAATCAATTTTGTCAGCAAGGAATTCAAGCAATCCCCTAACATGCTCCACTTGGACAGTTCGTTCAAAAAGTTGATCTTCCAACAAGTTGCCATCAAGAAGAAAGTCAATCAGTTCCATTGCATCTTCCAACTTTCTAGAATCGAAGTAGAGGACAATTCTTTGGATAATTGCATCTATTGTAATGGATGACTTAGGTCCCATGGTTCGAGTACGTGATTCTATCACCTGTGCAACTGCGATATCTGCCTCATCGTAGCGGCCAAGTTTCCGGTACCCAGAAACCATTGCGCATCTAGCCCATACAGCCATTGGATTATCTGGTCCGAGGATTTCAACACGGTAACGCCATATGTGTTCATATTCAATAATTGAGCGGTTTATCTCACCTTGATATTCGTAAACCTGCCCTAGCGTCAATCTAGATAGAAGATATAGGAAGCTTTTAGGCCCGACTGTTTCTAGAAAGCCATCAAGCGATTGAGTGAGGTTGATATCAGCTTGACAAAATTTGGTCATCCATAATTCGGCCATTCCTGCTCGCTGTAAAGATTGAGAGCTATCTGGTTTGTCTGAACCAAGAACTTCTTTTTGAATTTTTGAAAGTGCTAAAAATCTTTTTTCGGCCTTGATAAAATGCCTCTGTCCAAAATATTCAAGGGCTAAAGCTGACTCAGCTTTTAATGCCAAAGGATGTCGTTCTCCAAGTAGTTCTATCAAACCATTCGCCACTGTCTTCTTGACCTTGAAAGCCTCATCTACACGGCCCCCTAGGTTATAATACTCTCCGAGCTGAAAGAGTGGCAGATACGGCAAGATTTTGTCGCCTCCAACCTCACCGAAAGAGATTGCAGCCAGACGGTATGGCCCTGAAAAGTACGCTTTTATGCCAAGATGATCATCAGTACTACCTAAGCGTTTGCTTTGCCATATCTTCAATTTTGACTCTACTTCAAATACTTTGCTTTGAGAGCCACTGATATGCAACACGAACTCGGACCAGGACACGAATTGAGTTCCCCTCAGAAAAAGTGCAGTTTGGTGGATAAGAATTGGCTCTGGACTCCTCACTGATGTCACATGGACAAACCAATGTGTAGCGGCATAGCGGTAGAAACTTTTATCGGTGTCGTTTCTTTCTTCGACCGAAACAATGTTTCGCCTTAATAGAATGGCGATCGTGCTGAGAGAGCGATATTCTTCTTGTGAGAGAGCCGCAAGACACTTTAGGGCCAAAAAGGTCTCGGACTCATCCGAAGTAATTTTATCGCAATTTTCTTGAGGGAATTGGAGCAAGAAATCCTTTACAGTTGCGTGAATTAGGTACACGAATTGATTTGATACTCTAACTAAGGGCCAGCAGAGTTGAATTATTGTATCCTCCGGTTTTATGAGGAGGTCGCCTTGTTCATGGCAGCCTAGTCCATCGTCTTTCAGGGAAAGAATAAATGAAAGTTCTTGGTAAGTGAGTGGTTTACGCGCCTCCAAGAGTATTAACAATATTTTTCTGCGACAAATGAGAGAAGTGGAACTAAGGTGTTCAGTCGATTGAGAAACAATCTGCCCGTAAAATTCAAATAGTCCAGGAGGAGAGTTTTGGAGGCATGCAAGCTGCGCATTGTGGCTCACTGAGGTTTTGAGACAACCCATCATCAGCTTAACCCATATGAATAAACACTTGGCTGTGTTTGAAACAGTGTCTAGGATTTCCTTCTCCAAACATTTCAGAGTTTCGGAATTGCCCTGAATTTCCTCTTTTACGTATGTTTGAATGTCACCTAACATTGCCGCAGGAGTGAGATCAACCTTGATACTGTGGCGGAATAAATTTTCTAGATACGGGTGAGGACGGAAGAGAACAATGACTCCACTATTGGGCAATGTTGCAAGATCCACAAGCTTGAGGCCTACACTGTTCCTGCTCTCGTTAGCACATTCGTCGAGTCCATCAACAATTATTGTAAACTCGGGGACTGCACTGATGACCAGCAGAATAATAGACCAAAGTTCATCGAAGACATCATTACATAGCTGCCGGTTCGATCTCATTAGTATTGAGATTTGGTTGATCACAGATCCATAGTTGATTTGAAACTTCACTCCATTGAGTGTTATTAGCTGACAAAGGACATGAGCGGCGAAAGCTACTGAGTTTACTCGAAACTCCGCGGTATGCTGAAAGAAATAAACTATGGTAGTCTTGGTTGGTGCATGAGTGAAAATATGTTGGGCGATTGTTGACTTCCCGCTTCCTATAGATATAATTACTAATTATGTAATCGTATATGATGTTTGTAAGGCGCCAACTTGACTCTGCCATGGGAACGGGGGTAAACTTTATGTCATACTTGACTCTGTAGCTACCTAAAAGACCCTACTATGGCTTGAATTCCCTGATAAGGTGTCTTTTTCCCTTCGTCTATGTATGGCAAAGTTCCAGTGGGGTTGAATGTATGGTAATGTGATTGTATTCAAATTTGAAAATAAGAAGAGTTGCTGGATTAACACACCTGGTGGGCCAGAAATCCATAATGGCTTATCGAATTTACTTTCTACCCATGCGAGCCACTCTCTACTTTCCTGTATCCACAAGCATGTACCTTTTTGGGGGGTATGATCCAATCGGGACAGGGGTTGTAACTGCTGAAGCCATGAAATGACTGCATTCGTCTCATGACGAAGTGAATCTAATTAAAGCAAACGTCAGTATAAGACATTGATTAAATCATGCGGGAACAAACCTACACTCTTGAAAGCTCTCCGCGATTTCAAGGACGTCTGAGCAGGTCTCATTGACTTGGCTAGATATGGCTATAATTCATGAGATTTAGAGACAGAGTGGCAAGCTTATGGACTAACCTTTTCGAAAAACTTCCTGTTTCTGAAACTCCTGTCGTTCAAGCTCGAACTGCTTCTCTTGTGCTATATGGTTTAATGAATTAATTTAAAGAATTGAGTTCATTTGCATTTACGCACCTATTCGAGCATCCGCAGACTCTGTTCAAGGGGTAAGTAAGCATTATGGATTTCATCCTCCAAATATTCTAAGGGGAAACGAGTGACTGACTTAATTCCGATGCGAGAATTCCTTCCTGCTCGAGATTAATTGAATATTGCTGTATTAGCTCCATGATGTCGTCGAACTTCTGAGCATAGGGTGTAAAGCCCACTTTCAAATGCCGAACTGGACCTGCAGGTCATTAACTGCTATTAGGTAACTTATCTAAGTATCTTACAGGCACGGGGCTTCTGATAGTAAATCTGCGCCCGTACTAGGAAATTTATAACTTGACTGAACAAGTGGGAGGCGACGTCTCGGACACGCTCATACTCATCAAAGATTTCAATATATTTTTCCCAACGTCCAAGGCTTCTTATGATATCTACCAAGGCTTTTCCAATCTTTTCCGTGGTATTGATCTCACGAACTGCTACCTGGATTGATCCGCATTAGACAACATGTTTTTACACCGACATCTGCCTCAGGAGACTCACGCCGATAAGGAATCGAAACGCTCCCCATACAATAGAGGTGATATCTGGCTGCTGCTGTATCAGAATATCAATAACTCTTGCGTGTTCATTGATTGTTGTGAGTATGTTCTGGACGTGGATCTGTGCTGGCAACCGCTCCTTAACGCAAGTCTCGTGGTTATCATGAACTTGCGCGAGGAGATCGGCAAGGGTACACGGTTGATGCTGGTGGTTAGAAGTCAATGGGGCTGTAATTCTTTTGGATGGATCTCTAGTCAAGTCTTGATTAAATCGCTTTTTCTTGCAATCAGCCTCAGAACTACCCCACATTGATCAAATCAAATAACAATTATCCTAGGTGAGAGTATCACCTGACAAGCAAGGTTAGACGAACTGGTAGACACATACAGCAATTCCCTGTTCCAATAGTGTGGTAATACATGCCACAGATGAAGAGGAGGCATTCACCGACGGTGTTTGAAATCCAGTAGATTTGATTACGGCGGTCATGGGGGACGCCATCAGGAAGATGGTGGTATCTGCAGCCTTGTGCAAGAGACAACGTCTGTGTTATATATGTGAGAGCAAAGCATAATTCACAAGGCGATCATGAGTTCTTTATGTGTCTTGAACCTTTTCAAAGTCACCATTCAATAAATTTGGCCTTGTATAAGGCGAATTCCACCTTGGGCATTGATAGATCTCGCATTGTGAGTAAAATACATTCTGCAGCCTCACACAATTGATACATTAAGCTAGGACCC
>Ga0247737_1000339_pt1 | contig 18078 bp, 13 predicted proteins | sample UWRJL028104C2_FD_180937 | JGI IMG/M metagenome (GOLD analysis project Ga0247737, IMG submission 180937) | Plant litter microbial communities from Arlington Agricultural Research Station in Wisconsin, United States - UWRJ-L028-104C-2 | ecosystem: Environmental > Terrestrial > Plant litter >...
GCGCCACCTTCGTCTACACCCCGCGCCACTACCCCGCCGGATAACCCCGGACCGTCCTGCGGCCGGCATCGATCTCGGTGCCCGGCCGCTGCACCATGTCCGCACCCGGGCCGCAACGGCAATGCAATCAGCAATCTCGCAACCGGCAAACCCTCTGACCGATTGGAAGGGCCGCTCCGGAAACCACTCACACTCCTCGAGAAGGGCAAGACCGACGTGTTCTCTCCTCGCCGCTGCGCCGCGACCCTGGCCACGTCGCTGCTTCTGGGCCTTGCCCTCCCGGGACCCACCACCGCCACCGCCGCCGCCAAGAATGCCGCCGTCAAGATGGCCGCCGCCGCGCCGACGATGGCCTCCCGGCTCGCCGCGGTGAAGACCGCCAAGTCGCTGAACTACTACCCGTCCGGCGCCGGCTGGTCGAAGATGTGGACGAACTGGGACCCCGCCAAGATCGACGCCGACCTGGCCAAGGCCGACGCGCTCGGTGCCGACAACGTCCGGATCATCGTCTTTCCGACCACGTTCGGCTGGCCTACGCCGTCGAGCACCTACCAGGCGCGGCTGGCCTCGGCCGTCAGCATGGCGGCGGCCCGCGGCCTGACCGTCAAGTTCACGCTCTTCGACTGGTGGGACGGCTACGCGGAGACCACCAACAGCGTCTCCTGGGCGACCGCCGTCCTCAAGCCGTACAAGGACGACAAGCGCGTGATCGCCGTCGAGCTGCAGAACGAGTTCGACGCGGGCAGCGCCGCCGCCGTCGTGTGGGCCCGGAAGATGATCCCGGCGATGCGTTCCGCGTTCCCGACCATGCCGCTCACCTGCTCGGCCGACGGCACGACCGGCGCACCGGGGATGGCCAAGATCAAGGCCGCGCTGACCGCCACCCCGATCGACTACTACGACTACCACTTCTACGGCAACTCGGAGCGGGCGCTCGCGATCATCAAGAACGCGCAGGCCACGGTCGCGCCGACCCCGTTGGTGATCGGCGAGGCGGGCCTGAACACCCTGCAGAACACCGAGGGTGAGCAGGCCGCCTACCTGGCCCGGGTCTTCGAGGGCGCCGAGGCCGCCGGCGTGCGGTCGGTCGCTCCCTGGACGCTGAACGACTTCGTCCCGGGCGCGATCCCGACCTCGACCGTCTCCCGCCTGCCCGGGCAGTACAGCTACGGCCTCTACCGCACCGACGGCACCGCCAAGCCGGCCGCCGCGGTGGTGAAGGCCGGCTGGGCCGGCTGGGCCGTACCCTCGGCGGTGCTGGACCCGGGCTTCGAGTCGGCCGTCGGTCAGACGCCGTGGCGTGCCTTCATGCCGGAGCTGGGCCTCGCGGTCAAGACCCAGAGCCTGTCCCGCACCGGCAAGTGGTCGGTCAGTATGACCAACACCGGCAAGACCTCCGCGGGCTCGCCCTCCTACCGGGTCGCGCCGATCGAGCCGGTGAAGGCGGCCCAGAAGTGGCACGGCGAGGTGTGGGCCCGAGGCAACGCCGCCACCGGCACCACGCAGATCGCGCTGAGCTGGTTCGACACCAACGACAAGTGGCTGGGTGGCGCCTCCTCGGCGTCCCTGCCGGTGGGCACCACGGGCTGGACCAAGCTGGTGATCGACGGGGTCGCGCCGGCCGGTTCGGCCAGCATGCAGGTTCACCTCAAGTCGGGCGACAACACCGGCACGGTCTGGTTCGACGACGCGGTGGTCTCGGTCTCCTGACCGATCGGGCGACCAACGGCCGAGAGACCCGCGATCGGGGGAGCATCGGCCCGGGGTACGACGCCCAGCCGGGTGAAGAGGCGGGTGAAGGCGGCCACCGACTGCTCCCACGAGGAGGGGTCGGTGTGCCGCGTTCCGGCTTTCCCGGTCGCCGCGACGATGGCGCGGGCCAGGGCGGACGGCGATCCGGCGGGCGCGAAGGTCGTACCCGCGTACGGCTTGGCCGCCTCGATCAGCCCTCCCACCGCGGTGATGACGACGGGCAGCCCGTGGCTCATCGCGATGTGCAGCGGCCCGCTGGCCGAGCTGCGCCGATACGGGAGCACCACCAGATCGGCGTCGGCGAAGAAGGCGTCCACCTCGGAGTCGGCGACATAGCGGTTGACGAAGGTGATCCGCCCGGCGGCCGGCGAGTCGGCGATCATCTCGGCCGGCAGCGTGCAATCCTCCCAGGTCTCCCCGACCACGGTCAGTGTGTAGTGCGCCGGGAGCTGCGAGAACGCCTCGACCAGATCTTCCAGACCCTTGTACGGGCGAATCGTCCCGAAAAAGAGGAGCCGGCACTGATCGGCGGAAGAAGGTTCGGCGGAAGAAGGTAACGCGGCCGGCACCGCGTGGTGGTCGAACGGCCCGTGCAACGCGATCTCGTCCGGCACGTCCCGCAGACCGTACGCCGCGCGCAGCGCCTCCCGGTCGAAGTGCGAATGCACCACAGCGCCGTCGGTCGCCCGCAGCAGCGGCTTGATCAGCTTGCGGCAGTAGAGCTCCGCCCACCGGTGCCGCGCCTCCCCGGTGTCCTGCACCTCATGGAACTCGATCACCACCTTGCTCCCGAGGAGCCGGGCGACCAGGCAGAGCACCAGGTACGAGTGCAGCACCGTGCCCGTCCACCACTGGAAGACGATCACCGCGGGCCGGAACGAGCGCAGGAACCGCACCGCCCGGAACAGGCTCGGCACCCCCCACCAGTCGACGCCGTCGAAGACCTCGACCCCCGGCCCGTAGGCCAGGTCGTTGAGCTTCTGCCCGACCCGGCCGCGCCCCGGATAGAGCCGGGTCGGCAGCAACTGTCGCATCAGGATCGTGCCCACGTCGTAGCGTTCGCTGAGTGCGTTGCTGAGCCGGCAGGTGTAGTAGCTGATCCCCGAGAGGAACCGCCAGCCGGAGCCGACGACCATCACCCGGGTGCGGCCGTCAGCGGGCGGCGGTGGCGATGCAGGCACGGTAGACCTCCTCGATCTGGGGGACGACGCGGGCGGCGGTGAAGTCCAGCCCGCGCTGGTGCCCGGCCGTGCGCAGTCGCGCGGCCAGGCTTGCGTCGGTGAGCACCCGCAGCAGGGCGGCGACGAGCGCGTCCGGGTCACCGACCGGCACCTGCAAGCCGGTCTCGCCGTCACGGATCAGGTCGGCCAGCCCGCCCGCGTCGGTGGCGACCAGCGGTGTCCGGGCCAGCAGCGCCTCGACCGCGACCTGGCCCATTGCCTCGAAGACCGACGGCACGACGCCTGCCGCCGCGCTGTGCCAGGCCGCCATCACCTCGTGGTGCGGCACGTTGTGGCGCACCACGACGGAGGAAGGAATCGGCGGCGTGTCCGCTCGCGGAGTGCCCAGGCAGACCAGAGCCACCGGGAAGACCTTGACCAGGCGGGCGTACGCCGTGAGAAGCACATCGAGGCCCTTGTGCGGCCCGAGCTGACCGACGAAGAGCAGGTACGGCCCGGCCGGCAACCAGGACGGCCGCGGCGTGCTCCGGGCCAGCTCGTCGAGGCCGTCCGGCACCAGGCTGCTGATCACCCGGACGGGCAGGTCCGCGGGGAGCCGACCGTGGTCGATCCCCGCGGCGACGGCCGGCGAGATCGCGGTGAGCGCGTCGATCCCCCGGTGGCGCTGGGCTCGCAGTGCCGTGGTCAGCAGCGCCGACTTCGACCGCCCGTATTGCGCGGCCGCGCAGGGCACACATCGGTCGAGGCGCGGTCCGCCGCAGATTCGGCCGCCCACGGCGAACGTCTTCTTGACACACGTGAGGCCGAAGTCGTGGGCCGTGTGCACGTGCGGCAACCCGTACCGGCCGTGGCGCAGCGGCAGGTAGCTGTACATCATCCAGTCGTGGCTGTGCACCACGTCGTAGTCACCGGCGCGCAGCTCCCGCCGGATCGCCGACATGGTGAGCGGGTCGACCGAGGTCGGGTGGAACGGCTTGGCCGTGTCCTGGCTCAGGCCGGGCAGCAGCGAGTTGGCCACGCTGCGCACGCGTTTCACCCGTACCCCGCCGATCTGCTCGTCGTGCTCGGCGAGCGAGGTCGCGAGGGTGAGCACGGTGACCTCGTGGCCGCGGCGCACCAGTTCCGCGCTGCTGGTGGCGACGCTGCGCTCCAGCCCGCCGATCATGGGGGCGTACAGGTTGGACAGCTGCAGGATCCTCATCCGGTCGTGGCCTTCCGCCGGGCGAACACGCTGACGACGACGGCCACGGCTCCGGCCGACTGCCCGACCAGCCAGGCGATCCCGGCCGCCTCGATCCCGGTGCCGGGCAGCCAGAGCCAGGCGAGGGTCAGGCCGACGCCGGCCATCAGCAGGTTGAGCCGCAGGCAGCGACGGAACCGGCCGAGCGAGCGCCAGTGCGCGACGGCCAGGTTGGTGATCGCGTCGGGCAGCGCGGCGAGCACGAGGACCCGCAGCAGCAGTTCCCCCTGGGCGGCATAACCCGCGCTGAACAGGCCGAGGACGTGGTCGCCGGCGAAGAAGAGCAGCAGCGCGGGCGGACCGGTCACGGCGAGCACGACGGCGGCGGCGCGAGGCAGGCCGGCCTGGACGGAGTTGGCGCGCTCGGCGTAGAGGGCCGACGCGACCGCCGGCGAGACCATGAACAGCACCGACGCGGTCATCCAGGCCACGTAGAACTGGGCGTTGGCCTCGGCCCCGAGCCGCGCGGTGACGAGCACCGGCAGCAGCGCGGTCGGGCCGGCCTGGGCCAGGTTGATCAGGTGGTGGCCGCTCAGCGAACCCCGCACGAGCCGCAGCTCGGTACCGATGCCGGCGCCACCGAGCCGGACCCCCGGCCGCAGCCGGGGCAGCCCCGAGACCAGGGTGTACGCCGTGACCGCGAGCGACGGCAACGTCCAGGCGAGCAGCACGACACCCGCGCCGCCGTAACCGGCCCAGGTCAGCCCGGCCAGCGTGCTCAGCTTGCCGCCGGCCAGCGCGAGGTTGCGGGCGAGCAGGCCGGGTCCGGTCCGGTGGGCGATGAAGACGTGATCGAGCAGCGTCGACGCGGTCAGCGCGACCGAGGTGACGACCAGCGCCGCTACCCCGGACGAGCTGCGCAGGAAGGCGAAGTTCGCGGCCACCGAGGGCAGCGCCCAGGCCGCGGCGAGGCCGGCGACCGCGGTGGCGCCGCAGCCGAGCAGCAGCCCGGCGCTGACGATCCGCGACCAGCCGGCCAGGTCGGCGCCCGGCAACCGCTGGATGAACAGATGACCGATGCCCAGGTTGGACACCAGGCTGACCACGGTCGCGACCGAGATGAGCGCGGTGGCCGTGCCGATCGAGGGCTGGCTCGTCTCGCGTGCCGCGAGCAGCCAGTAGAGGTAGCCGAGACCGGCGGTGCCGGCCGTGCTCGCCATGATCAGGATGCTGTTGCGGGCCAGCGAGTCCCGCGCGACGGTTCTCAGCATCCGACGAGCCCCCGGACAGCCGGACCGCGGCCGTAGAAGACGGTGCTCAGCGCGCCGAGGCTGATCTCGATGCGGTGCAGGCAGTGGTCGGGCGGCGGGGGGACGAGGACGTCGACCGAGCGGACCGCGTCCCGCTCGACGGTCAGCGCGCGGCCCGCGACGCGCCGCTCGCCCACCCGTACGCCCAGGTCTTCGGTTCTGGTCGGCAGGCCGGTGCTGCTCACCCGGACGGGGACGAGGGCGCCACCGGCCGGGATGACGACCGGGCGGTTGATGTCGGCCGCCCAGCCGTTGAGGGCCAGGCTGGTGAACCCCGGCTCCGGCGGGTGCGGCAGCTGAACGTACGCCCGCAGGGCGAGGAACCCGCCGCTCAGGGTGAGCAGGCCGGGGATCACCACCGCGCCGATCATGCGCGGCAGGCGCGGATCGGCCAGGGGCCGGCCGCCGAGTTCGCGCAGCAGCACGAGTGTCCCGAGCACCAGGAGCAGGGCCGCGAGCCCGGCGCCGACGGTTCGGGGACCGATCGGGACCCCGCTGACGTGCAGGACGATCGCCACCACGGGCAGGCTGACCAGTCCGGCCGCGGTGGCCAGGCCGATCCGCATGATCGGTGGCATCGCCTCGCCGGTCAGCGTGCGCAGCCACAGCTCGCCGAGCGCGAGGAGCGCGATCAGGCAGAACGCGGAGAAGGCCAACGGCTGGCCGTCGCCGAAGCCGAGCAGCAGCAGCGCGGCCCCGGCGAGGGCGATCAGGCGGGGAGTCGTCACCGGCCCACCTGCTGCCCGAGCGAGGCGAAGTCGAACCGGTAGATCGCGATGGTGCCGCTGTCGTAGATCTTGATGGTCCACGGCGTGCCGTCGAACTTGGTCAGCTGACCGAGCGTGAACGCGGGCCGTCCGTCGTGCGGGATCGGCTCGTTCGTCTCGAAGTAGATCTGAATCTCCGGCACCTCGCGGGCCATCCGCCGGTCGACGACGAGGTAGCCGAACTCCCACGAGCTGAGCTGCTGGATCAACCGCGGCGACAGCGCCTGGCCGGGCTGCGCGAGATAGAGCTCGTAGGTGGTGAACGAGGGCGAGCCGGTGGCCGGCCGCTGTCCGCCGTACGAGCCGAGGATCAGCCCGGAGTAGCGGTCGGCGACGATCCGCAGGTCGCGGCCCTGGGTGGAGCGCAGCCACGCCGCCGCGGCGAGGATCTCGGGGGTGGCCGACCGAGTGTCCGAGCCGAAGACAGGCGGGCCGGGAAAGCGGTAGGACGGGTTCAGGCCGGCCCCGGTGTTGCCGACCAGCACGACCGCGAACGTTGCGAGCAGCCCGGCCCCGACGGCCACGCGGGATACCCGGCGGACCGCGCGGTCGAGCAGCGCCATCACGACCGGCGCCACCACCAGGGCGATGCCGAGGTAGCTGAAGGCCCAGGAGCGCCGCGCGCCCTCGGCGCCGGACGGGGTGAGGATCAGCAGCGCCGCCGGGAAATAGAGCGAGCCGAGCACGAGCATGGCGAGCGAACTGGTGCGCGACACCGGGTCACCCTCGCGGTGGCCGCGCAGCCACCACGCGGTCGCGGCCATCGCGAGCGCCGTGAGGCCCTGGGCGACGAACGCGGCCCGCTGCTCCCACCAGGGCGAGACCGAGGCCCGGAACAGGGTGCGGCCACCCTCGCCGCGGTCGCCGGCCAGCGCCGCGACCTGGTCGAGCGCGCGGGCCAGATAGGGGTCGAGGTAGCCGGCCGTGCGCGGCGCGAGGGCCCAGAGCCAGGCCACGACCAGGGCGGCGGCGGCCACCGCCAGGGCCCAGGCGGTCCAGGTCACGGCCTGCGGAAGCCGGCCTCGCAGCGTCCCGGCGGTCGCCACCACGCAGAGGATCAGCATCATGCCGACCAGCGCGAGGGCGGTCAGGTGATGGGTGGCGGCGGTCGCGGCGGTGAGCGTCAGGGTGACCGCCGACCAGCCGAGCCGGGTGCGGCCCGGCCCGCGCAGGGCCCGATGCAGCGCGACGAGGGTCCAGACCAGCAGCGCGATCGCGAGCGACTCGTACCCGAACTGGGTGTCGAAGAAGAGGAACGAGCTGTTCAGGCTGTAGACGAGCGCGGCGACCGCGGCGATCCGGTCATCGCGCCAGATCTCGGCGGCCAGCACAGCGACGCCGAGCACCACGAGCAGGTGCGCGACGATCAGCACGACGAGCGCGGCGTCCCAGATCGACAGTCCGGTGAGCGCCGAGATCGAGGCGACCGCGGCGTGCAGGCCGGGAAAGTCGCCGACCACCTTGACGATCGGGTTCTGCTCGAAGAGGCGGCCGTCGACCAGGATCTCGCGAGCTTGGCGCCAGTGGGCGAACTCGTCGTGGAAGAGCGGGCCCGACGGCGTACGCAGCAGTTTCGGCAGGAAGGTGAAACACGCGTATGCGGTGAGGATCGCCACCCGCTGCCGGGCGCTCGTGTCCCGGCGCACCAGCCAGACGACCGCGGGCAGGGTGAAGACCAGCAGGCCCTGCCAGAACAGGCCGAACTGCCGGCCGGTGTCCCGCTCGGCGGCCAGGTTCGCCGCTACCAGCAGGGCGGCCCCCGCGACGCCGGCCACGGTCAGGGAGGCGGCCCTCAGCACAGCTCGCGACCGGGGTTTTTCCGCCCCGGCAAGGTCGGGGCGATGGGGGCGATGGGGGCGGTCGTGCACGACCTGCCGCGTGCGGGTCATCGGCTGACGGCGCCGTGCACAGGCGCCACGCTCGCGTAGATCTCCCGGGTCGCCAGCATGACGTCGCTCCAGGTGGGCAGCGGGTTGCGGCGGTGCTCGGCCCGGTCGGTGCCGGCGGCGACCCGCAGCGTGTCGGCCAGCGCGACCTCGTCGTCCGGGTTGACCAGCCAGAGCGCGGCGCCGGGCGGGACCATCGCGGCCAGCTCGCGGTGCGCCGGGATGAAGGAGGCCACGGTCGGGATGCCCGCGGTCAGCGCGTCCGCCACCGCCATGCCGAACGCCTCGTGGCCCGAGGCGGAGACCACCGCCGAGGCCGACGCCATCCGTGCCTGGAACGCGCCGTCGGGCAACCGGCCGTGGAAGACCACCCGGTCCGGCAGCAAGCCGAGCCGGGCGGCGAGGTGCTCCCACTCCGCGCGGGCCGGTCCGGCGCCGACCACGTCGAGCCGGTGGTCGGCGCTGAGCCGGGTCATCGCCCGGATCACCCGGTCGACCCGCTTGTACCGCTCGAGCCGACCGACGCAGAGGATGCTGCGCCCCGGTTCGGGGCTCGCCACCGGGTGCGGCGCCGGGTCGGTCCCGTTCGGCACCAGCACCACCCGGCCACGCGCCTCGGGGAAGTGCTCGATCAGCAGGTCCCGCTCGGCGCGCGTGACGCAGATGATCCGGCCGGCCCGGGCGACGATACGGCGGCCGAGCGGCCGGTAGATCGGGTGCAGGGCGGCCCGCAGGCGGCTGTGCCCGGTGCCGTGGTAGTGCGGGGTGAAGACCAGTGGGGTGCGGTTGGTCAGCGCGGCCGGCAGCGCGGCCAGCGCGTGGTAGCTGTGGGCGTGCAGCACGTCGTACCGGCCGGCGTTGCGCCCCAGCCAGCGCCACAGCGCCACCGAGCAGCGGTAGTCGCGCGCCGCGACGGTGAGCGGGAAGCGGCGGACCGGCACGCCGTCGATCGAGTCGACCGAGCCCGTCACGTCCTGGGTGAGCACTTCGACCTCGACGCCGGTCGCGACCAGCGCGGAGCAGAGCCGGCGGACGTGGGTCTCCACGCCGCCGACGTCCGGGTGGTAGGCGCTCGTGACGACGCCGATCCTCACCGGGTCCGCTCCGGCGCCGCCTGGGCCGAGGCCCGCCGCCCCCGGGACCACTCCCGCGCGATGGTGCGCAACACCCGTAGCCCGTCGGCGAAGGCGTTGAGGTGGCTCTCGCCGTGCAGACGCCGCCGCTCGAAGCTCGGCACCTCGACGACGCGCAGGCGGGCCCGGGCCGCGCGTAGGTTGAGCAGGGTCTCGATCTCGAAACCGTCGCCCCACCGCCGGCCCGCGGCCCGGGTGGTGCTGTCGAGGGCGAAGACGTTCAGGTGCCGGGCCCAGAACGCGTTGTAGCCATAGCAGAGGTCGCTGTAGGTGGTGCCGAAGAGGACGTTGACGAGCAGGCTCAGGCCGTGGTTACCCGTCCGCCGCAGCCAGGTGATGTCGGCGCTGCCACCGGCGCCCTCGAAGCGGGAGCCCTTGGCGAAGTCGGCGCCGCCACGCAGCGCCTGGACGAAAATCGGGATCTCCTGCGGATCGGTCGACCCGTCGGCGTCGATCATGACGAGGATGTCGCCCGTGGCGGCGGCGAAACCGCAGGCGAGCGCGTTCCCCTTGCCGCGGCGGCTCTGCCGGACGATGCGGACACCCGGCATCAGGCGGCGGGCGATCTCCACCGTGTCGTCGGTCGAACCGCCGTCGACCAGGATGACCTCGTCCACCGCGGGCAGCGCGGCGAGCACGTGCGGCAGATTCTGGGCCTCGTTCAGCGCGGGAATGATGACGCTGACCAGGGGCTCGCTCACGCCGACGACCATCGGGGGCGGAAGTTCGGTTCCCGCGCAGGCGTGCGGGCGGGCATAGGGCACCGCAGACATGATTTCCCTCCAAGGCTCGGGGACGGGACGCGGGGACGCCGCCGGTGCCGTCGTCAGCACCGGCGGACTACCTGCTCAGGCCCCGGAGCCCTGGACGGTCCAGGAGTAGATGTCCTGCTTCGAGAGGCCTTCCCCGGTAGCGCCGGTGAAACCGACCCAGGCCGCGGATCTCCCGACCTGAGCGGCCAGGTCGATCGTGTGTTCCAGCACGAGCTGCTCGGTCGAGCCCTCGTTCAGCGACGCGATATAGACCCGCAACACGGTCGCCGTGGCGTCGTAGACGACCCGGGCGTTGAACGGCTTGCCGAAGAGCGGGATCGGCGACTCGGCGACGGTCGCCTGCTGCTCGGAGTTCCCGCCCAGCACGACGGCGAGGTGGTTGCTGCTCGGGTCGTACGAGTTCTGGAAGGTGTCGAACTCGACCGCCAGGCTCGGCTTGATCGTGCGGTAACCGAGGCCGCCGCCCCAGCCGCCGAGCGCCCGCCGGCCCTGGGTCTGTACGACGAACGCGATGCCGTCGGCGCCCGGCTTGAAGTGGTGCAGGTAGGCCCTGAATCGGGACTCGAACGACTTGCCGACGTCGAGCTTGGTGGTCGACCAGGCCGACCCGGCCTGCTGATAACCGCCCGGGGTCAGCCGGAGGACGCGCTGCTTGCCCTTGCTCCCCGAGGCCGTGATCAGGTCGGCGGCGCCGTTACGGTCCAAATTCTGAGCGGCACCCTTGAAGGTCGGATAGTCGATCAGCGGATCCTCGGTAGCCGCCGACGCTCCGACCGGCGTGAAAGCAGTGGCTATCGAGAGGGCGAGGGCGGCCACCAGACCACCTCTGGCCACCCTCGAGGAACGTGAAGAAGACACGGCTCTGCGCTCCAATGCGGATGATTTGCCCCACTAGGACGTGGTTTAAGGTAGGGCAGAGCGCAGAGTCGCGTGACCGAGTCGGTACTATTTGGCCCGGATCTGATGCAGTCGGTTCGTTACCCACTGATGGAACGCGCCGATGTGGTGCTCGCTCGGGACGAGCACACCCCCCTGCGCGTACGCCCGGGAGGACATCGACGGCTGACAGCGCTCACAGGCCGCGAAGTCCTGCAGGTTGACGCGGTCGAAAAGGTCCACCGAGCGGCCCAGATCCACTCCCGACGCGACCACCTCGGGCAGGAACAGCCAGTCGCACTCGACGATCGTCCGGTCGGCCGCCAGCGGGAACATCCGGTGCACGATCGCGTGGTCGGGCACGAGGTTGACGAAGACCTGCGGTTTGATCGTGATCGCGTAGTAGCGGCGGTCCTGCTCGGCGGCGATCGTGCTGATCGGGGTCACGCCCGCGCTGCCGTCCACGGTGAAGCCCCGCACGTCCCGGCCGAACTCGGCGCCGTGGCCGACGTAGTACTGCGCGGCGTACCCGCCGGCGAACTCGGGCAGCACGTGGACGAGTTCGGGGTGGATCGTCGAGCAGTGATAGCACTCCATGAAGTTCTCGATGATCAACTTCCAGTTCGCGCGCACGTCGTACCGGATCCGGCGGCCCACCTGGAGGTTCTCCAGGCCGTAACGCTCGAGCGCGTCGAGGTCGCCGAGCCGCTCCTCGCACGCGCCCAGCACGTCCTGCTCGAACGACGGCGGCTCCTCGGCCAGGCACACCCAGACGTAGCCGAGCCATTCGCGCACCGACACGTTCCTGAGCCCGTACTCGACCCGGTCGATGTCAGGCATCTTGACAAGGTTGGGCGCCGCCACGAGCTTGCCTTCCAGGTCGTACGCCCAGGCGTGGTAGGAGCACTTGAAGGTGCGCTTCACCGTGCCCGACTCCTCGACGCACACGCGGGCGCCGCGATGCCGGCAGACGTTGAGGAAGGCGCGTGCCCGCCCGTCCCCGGAGCGCGTGATCACCAGGCTCTCCCGGCCGACCTCCACCGTACGGAAGGCTCCTGGTTCGCCGACGTCCGAGCTGCGGACGACGCAGAACCACATGCGCTCGAAGATCTGGTCCTGCTCGCGCGCGAAGATCGACGGGTCGGTGTAATGGTGGCCGGCCAGGGTCGGGATCAGCGACGACGTCATCGGTGTTGCTCCACGGTCGGGGCGAAGCGGCGGGGGTCGAAGAGACTGATCGGGTGGACGGTCGCGCCACCGGTCGCCAGGTCGGCCAGGATCTCGCCCACCACCGTCACGAACTTGAATCCGTGTCCCGAGAAACCGCAGGCCACGGTGACTGACTCGTGGGCCGGATGGCGGGCGATGACGAAGTGCTCGTCCGGCGTGTTGCTGTACATGCACGGCTCGCCGCGCAGGAACCGGCCGGGCAGATCGGGCAGCCGCCGCCCGCAGTAATCGACCATCTCGGCGATCTCGTCCTCGTGCACCTCGGTGTCGAGATCGTCGGGCGTGGTCGGCCCGCCCCGGCGGAAGAACGCGATCTTCGCGCCGCCCTCGGGACCGTCGATCGCCGGGAAGCCATAGATCTGACCGCCCCGCTCGTCCTCCCAGATGTAGATCGGGTGCCGGTCCGGCCGGAACGGCTCGACCCCGCCGCGCGGCTGGAACCAGTACTGCACCTGCCGCTCGATCCGGAACTCGACGCCCAGGTCGGCCAGGAGCTCGGGCGCCCACGGCCCGGGCGTGATCACGAGTTGTCCGGCGGTGTAGCTGCCCCGGCCGGTGGTCACCCGCACCCCGTCGCCGGCCGGTTCCCAGCTCGTCATCGGTTCACCGAAGCGCAGGTCGGCGCCGTGCCTCGTGGCCAGCTGCAGATTCGCGGCGACCGTGGCCTCGGGACGGACGAAGCCCGCCTTGGTCTCGAAGAGCGCGATCTCGTCGGGCCGGGGCGCGAGCGTCGGGAAGCGGCGGCGCAGCTCCTTGGCGTCCAAGATCTCGTGCTCGAGGCCCCACTGCTCGGCGCTGGCCCGGCTGCCCGCGACGGTCCGGCTCTCCGGACGACCGATCATGACACCGCCGGTCAGGGTGAGCACGTCCCGGCCGGAGTCCGCGGCGAGCTGGTCGAACAGGTCGTAGGCGCGCAGCAGCAGCGGAACGTACTCCGGACCCTCGAAATACGACTGCCGGGTAACCCGGGAACCGCCGTGACTGGCTCCGCGGTCGTGCGCGGGGCCGTACTTCTCCAGGCCCAGGACCCGCTGGCCCCGCGCCGCGAGCTGCCTGGCGGCGGCACTGCCCATGCCGCCGAGACCGACAACGATGACGTCGTACGCCGACAAGACGCCTCCCTGGTTTCTATCCCCGCAACCGCTCGTGCTTGGGGTCGAAGAGCGGCTCGGCGGCGACGGTGGCGCCCAGCCTGCGGTCGAAGTAGCCGATCGAGACGCGCGTGCCGGTCACCGCCAGGGCGGCCGGAAGCCAGGCGTACGCGATCGGCACGCCCACGGTGTGCCCGAAGGCCGCGCTGGTCACGAAGCCGACCGGCTCCTCTCCTGCATACACCGGCTCGCGGCCCATCGGCACGGCCTCGACGTCCTCGTCGACCAGCAGACAGGTGAGCAGGCGCTCCGGCGGCGAGTCGGGCAGCGCGTCCCGGCCGACGAAGTCCCCGACGTCGCGGCGTACGGCAAAACCGAGCCCGGCCTCGTACGGGGTGTCCTCGGCACTCAGGTCGACGCCCCACAACCGGTAGCCCTTCTCCAACCGCAGGCTGGTGAAGGCGGCCCGACCGGCGGCGACGAGACCCAGATCGCGGCCGGCCGACCAGAGCGTGTCCCAGAGGCGCAGCCCGTACTCGGCCCGGGTGTAGATCTCCCAGCCGAGCTCGCCGACGTAGGAGAGCCGCAGCATGGTGACGGGGACGGTGCCGAGATAGCCCTCGCGGGCCTGGAAGTAGCGGAACGCGCCGGCCGAGACGTCGATGTCGGTGAGCGGGGCGACCAGGTCGCGGGCGCGCGGGCCCCAGACGCCGAGGCCGCAGGTGCCGCCGGTGACATCCTCCACGCGCACCCCAGCGGGGGCGTGTTTTCGCAGCCAGAGGAGGTCGAGCGGGCCATTCACGCCGACCTGGAAGCGGTCCTCGCCGAGCCGGGCCACAGTGACGTCGCTACGCACGCCGCCGGCCTCGTCGAGCACCAGCGTGTACGTCACCGAGCCGACCGGCTTGTCGACGTTGTTGCTGGTCACGCCCTGCAGGAAAGACACCGGACCGGTTATCGCGAGGCGCGTCAACGGGGTCATGTCGTAGAGCGCGACGTTCTCCCGCGTCAGGTGCGCCTCGGTCTCGGCGATCGGGGACCAGTGGCGGCTCGACCAGTCGTCCCGCCGTCGCACCGAGGCGGGGGCGGCGTTCGACTCGTACCAGAGGGGCCTCTCCCAACCGGCCGCCTCGCCGAAGACGGCGCCGAGCTCGCGCTGACGGGCGTGGAAGGCGCTGACCCGCACGTCGCGCACCGACGGCGGGTCGAGCGGGTGCACGATGTCGTAGACCTCGATGAAGCCGCGAATCGACCGTTCCCTCGTGTACGCCGGGGCGAGCTGCGCCTCGTCGAAACGGTTCAGATCGCATTCGTGCAGGTCGACGCTGGGACGGCCGGTGACCAGCCACTCGGCCAGCTCGCGGGCGGCGCCGGCCGAGTGGGTCACCCAGATCGCCTCGGCGGTCCAGAAGCCGGGCAGCTCGCGGGCTTCGCCGAGCAGTGGGAAGCCGTCGGCGGTGAAGGAGAAGACGCCGTTGAAGCCGTCCGTTCGTTCGGCATTCCGCAGAACGGGCAGCAGCTCGGCGGCCGCCGCCCAGGATTCGCCGAAAGTGTCCGGGGTGAACGGGAGCATCGACGGATGCTCACCCTCGGCCAGCTCGTCCAAGCTCACCGGCATCGGATCGTGCAGATAGGAACCGATGCCCAGTTCGTCGCCGTGCGCCCGGAAATACAGGTCCCGGTCCTGGTGGCGCAGGATCGGCATCGTGTCCGTGGCCCCGACCCCGGACGTCCGCGCATACTGGTGGGCCATCGGGAGCAGCGGGATCGTGACGCCCGCCAGCTCGGCGATCCGCGGCCCCCAGAAACCGGCGCAGCTCACGACGATGTCGGCTTCGTAGGTGGCGTCCTCGGTGCGTACGCCTGCTACGTGGCCGGCCTTTTTGAGCACGTCGACGACGCGGGCCTGCTCGACAAAGCGGGCGCCGCGCCGCTGGGCTCGTTCCGCTTGCTGCTGGCCGGCCTTGACCGCCAGGGCCAGGCCGTCGGTGGGCACGTGCAGGCCGCCGAGGATCCGGTCCTGGTCCAGCAGGGGAAAGAGGTCGGCGCAGGCGACCGGGTCGATCACCGCGGAGCCGATCCCCCACGACTGGCCGAAGCCGAAACGGCGATGCAGCTCCCGCAGCCGCTCCGGCGTCGTCGCCACCTCGAGGCTGCCGACCTGGTGAAAACAGTCCAGCTCGGCCAGCTTCTCGACGGTGTACCGGGCCAGTCGCGACATCGTGCGCGACGGATTGGTCTGAAAGACCAGCCCCGGCGCGTGCGAGCTGGACCCGCCCGGCACGAAGAGCGGGCCCTGCTCGAGCACGGTGACGTCGGTCCAGCCGCGCGCCGTCAGCTCGTCGGCCAGCGCACACCCGACGATCCCGGCACCGATGATCACGACCTTCGCCTGAGCCTTCAACGCCATCTAGCTTCCCGCCGGGATCCAGGGTTTCCAGGTCGCCTCGTGCTCGTTCACCCACTTCTCGGCGGCCTGGTCGGGTTTCATGCCCTGATTGGTGAGGTAGTCCGAGACGAGGTTCTGGTCCTCGTTGGTCCAGGTGAAGTTCTTGATGAGCTGATAGGCGGTGCTGTTGCCGTCGGCGAACTTCTTGCTGGCGATCTTGTCGAGCACGTAATCGGGGTAGTCGCAGGCGACCTTCTTCGGGTCGGCGTCGCACCCCGCCTTGTACTCGGGCAGCTTCACCCGCACGTACTTCTGCTGGGCGAAGAGCCACTGCGGTTCGTAGAAGTAGAAGAGCAGCGGCTTCGTCTGCGCGGTGGCCTGCTGCGCGGCCTTGATGATCGCCGCCTCGCTGCCGGAGTAGACGACCGTGTAATTCAGCTTCAGGTTCGCCACCAGGGCCACGTCATTGGTGACGAAGGACGGGTCGCCCGCGAGGAACTGGCCCTTGCCCTTCGACTCCGAAGTCTTGAAGAGGTCGGCGTACTTGTCGAGGTTCTTCCAGTCGGTGATGTCCGGATACTTGTCCACCATCCACTGTGGGACGTACCACCCGATCACGCCCTGGTTGCCGGTCGGACCGACGTCGACGGCGACCTTCTTCTCCTCGATGTAGGACTTCTTGAGGTCCGGGTGCCCCCAGTTCTCGACGATCGCGTCGACCTCACCGGTCGCGAAGCCCTGCCAGGCGATCTCCTCCTTGAGCTCCTTCTTCTCGACCTGATAGCCCATCTTCTTCTCGAGGAGGTAAGCGATGACCGCGGCGTTCGCCTCGTAACCGACCCACGGGTTGATCGCGAGGTTGACCTTGCCCTTCGCGCCGGCGCTCGGCTCGGTCTCGCCGGCGCCGGAGGTCGCGCCCGCACAGGCGGCCAAGGTGGTTATCACGGCCGCGGCGACGACCGTTCGGAGTGTTCTCATGGGTGATTCCCCTTCGCGTGGTGGAAACCCTGGGTCAAGCGGTCGAGCAGGATGCCGAGCAGGACGATGGCCAGGCCGGCGGCGAGGCCCTTGCCGAAGAGCTCGCGCTGGGAGAAGCCGGCGACCACGTCGTACCCGAGGGCGCCGGCCCCGACGAGCCCACCCACGACGACCATCGCCAGGACCATGACGATCCCCTGGTTGGCCGCGAGGAGCAGGCCGCCGCGGGCCATCGGCAGCTGCACCTTCCAGAGCAGTTGGCGCGGCGTCGAGCCGGCGCTGAGAGCGGCCTCGACGACGGTCGGTGGCACGTCGCGCAGGCCACGCTCGACCAGCCGCACCACGGGCGGCACGGCAAAGATGATCGCGGCGACGATGGCGGTGAAACGGCTCGCGCCGAAGAGCGCCACGGCCGGGAGCAGATACACGAAGGACGGCATCGTCTGGGCAGCGTCCAGCAGCGGGCGCACAGCGGTGGCGAGGCGATCGTGACGGGCGCAGAAGACGCCGATCGCCACACCGATCAGCAGGGTGAGCACGATCGCCACGAGCACGGTGGCGAGCGTCTGCATCGAGTGCTGCCAGAGGCCGAGCCCGGCCAGTCCGGCGGCCGCCGGGGCGGCTGTCACGGCCGCCCGCCAACCGCTGACCAGTGCGCCGAAGGCGGCGACGGCGGCCACGAAGAGCCACCACGGCGTCGTCACGAGCACGGTCTCCAGGGGGTCGAGCACACCCGCACTGATCCCGTTCTTGAGCGCTTCGGTGCCGCCGTACCAGTGCAGTTCGATCCAGCCGACGGCGTCGTTGACCGGCGCCGCGAACGAATATCCGGGCAGCTCGGGCCGGTTCAGCGGGATCGCGGCGACCACCGCGACGAGCGCCACGCCGGCGGCCGCCCATCTGATGCGCCGAGCCCGCGGGCTTCGGAGCGTCCGGGTCCGGCGAGCCGCGTTCGTGGTGATCCGGTCGAGCACGATCGCCAGGATCACGATGGCCAAGCCCGCGTCGAAGGCGGCGCCCACGTTGACCCGCTGCAGCGCGTTCACGATGTTCTGCCCCAGGCCGGGCGCGTCGATCAGCGCGGTGATCACCACCATCGACAGCGCCAGCATGATCGTCTGGTTGACCGCGAGCACGATCGTGCTGCGGGCCATCGGCAGCCGCACCTTGGCGAGCAGTTGCCACCGGGTCGAGCCGAGCGCCGTGGCCGCCTCCACCGCGGTCGGCGACACCTCGCCGATGCCGAGCGCCGTGATCCGGATCGTGGCCGGCACGGCGTAGATCATCGTGGCGATCACCGCGGCCGGCTCCCCGATCAGGAAGAGCAACGTCATCGGCGCGAGGTAGGCGAAGGTCGGCATGATCTGCATGACGTCGAGAACCGGACGCAGGGTCGCGCCCACCCACCGCACCCGGGCCGCGAGCACTCCCAGCGGCACGCCGATCAGCACCGAGAGCAGCACCGCCGAGAGCGTCAGCACCAGCGTGTCGACGCTCTCGTCCCAGAGCCCCAGCACGCCGAACGCGAGGAA
>Ga0247737_1000340_pt1 | contig 18048 bp, 9 predicted proteins | sample UWRJL028104C2_FD_180937 | JGI IMG/M metagenome (GOLD analysis project Ga0247737, IMG submission 180937) | Plant litter microbial communities from Arlington Agricultural Research Station in Wisconsin, United States - UWRJ-L028-104C-2 | ecosystem: Environmental > Terrestrial > Plant litter >...
GAAGAAGCGGTCCTTTGCGAGTTGGTCGGGGTCCGCACCTTTGTTCAAGCACGAGCAGTGCTGAACGATGGGGAGATCGTCGACCTGGCCCTCGGTGGGTCCGGTCAGGCGGTCGGCAAGGTTCGCGCCGGCGGCGAAGTGACCGGCGAGATCGTCCCGGGTGTGACGCCCGCCCTCAGAGGTGCGTGCAGCTGCGCCGATGCGGAATGCGTCCATGTCGTGGCGCTGCTGATCGCCGCTCAGCAGGAGCCTGGGGCGAAGCAGTCGACAGTGCCGGTCCAGCGGCGGCCGAAGGCCGGCCGATGGGAGTCCCAGCTGTCCGCCTGGGTCCGTGACGTGGCGGGGACGCAGCCGGTCCCGCAGCCTGCGGATCCTGGTCTCGGGCTGCAGTTTGAGCTGGTCAACGGGTACGTGTCATGGACGCGGAAGACCCAGCAGCGGATCTCGATGCGCCCGGTGCTGCCGGGCCGCAGGGGCTGGGTGCGCACCGGAATCGGTTGGCACTCGCTCGGCTATGCCGGGGGCGGTTCGCCGGACCTGAAGCACCATCGCCAGCTGCTGTCCGAGATCGTCAAGCTGTCCGGCTCCCATGCGCACCACTACGGCGGCAGCAACCCGAACATCTTCCTCGACGAGTTCGGCAGTCGACGTATTTGGGACTTGTTGGCGGAGGCGCAGGAGTCCGGCTTGCCGCTGGTGGAGTACGGCAAGAACGCCGGGCCGGTGGTCGTGGCACGCCGCCCGGCACGGGTGTTGTTGCAAGTTGACCGGGTCGACGGCGACCTGTCGCTACAAGCCGTGGTGCAGGACGACGGCATGCCGGTCGACCTGGAAAGCGCGATGTTCATCGGCGAGCCGGCGCACGGCATCGCCTCGTGGGGTGTGCGCGGTGGGGCGGAGCCGGCCGGGCGGGCCATGAGGCTGGCTCCGCTGGCCCGTCCGCTTCCGAGTTCGGCTCGTAAGGTCCTGGCGGCACCGAGCATCCGGATTCCGGGCGAACACGAGGAGCGGTTCTTCGCCGAGTTCTATCCCGGTCTGATCCAGCAGGTGGAGGTCGTGCCGGTCGGACCCGCCATGAGTTTGCCCGAGGTGGGTTCGCCAACCCTGACCGCGACCTTGAGTACCGAACGCCAGCAGCGTCTGCGATTGCGCTGGGAGTGGGTGGTCGAGGTAGGCGGCGGGCGGCATGGCGAGCCGCTCTGGTCGTCGACGCTGTCCGACGAGGGCGCCGATCTTCTCCAGCGGGTGGCCGATCTCGTGGTGCCCGGTCTGCTTGAATCCGGCCCCCTGGGTCCGCGCCTGGCCTCCGAGTCGGTGCTCGGCGGCGACGAGATGATCCGTTTCCTGAGTACGGTGATCCCTGCGCTGGCCGAGCTCGGGGTGTCCGTGATCGAGCCCGACGACGGTTGGAACCTGCAAGAAACCGGGGCGGCGCCGATCATCACGTTCACCGGCGCCACAGAGGCCGGCGAGCAGGATTGGTTCGACCTGTCGGTTCGCGTCGAGGTGGGTGGCGAGCAGGTCGACTTCGAGGCGCTGTTCGTGGCCCTCGCCCGGGACCAGGAGTTCTTGATTCTGCCCAGTGGTGCCTACTTCGGTTTGGATCGGTCGGAGTTCCAGCAGTTGCGCGATCTGATTACGGAGTCGCGCGCGCTTACCGACAGTCCGCCGGGCGTGCTGCGGGTCGGCCGGTTCCAGGCCGGGGTCTGGGACGAGTTGGGCGAGTTGGGCGAGTTGGCTGGTCAGGCCGCGGATTGGCAGCGTACGGTGGCCGTGCTGACTGACTCGGGCGTGGCCCTCGACCAGCCGGTGCCCACCGAGGTGCACGCGGATTTGCGTCCGTACCAGGAGGAGGGCTTCCGCTGGCTGGCCGCGTTGCACGACAACGGGCTCGGCGGCATCCTCGCCGACGACATGGGTCTCGGCAAGACGTTGCAGGCGCTCGCTCTGCTGTGTCATGCCCGCAAACACGGCCGCTTCCTGGTGGTGGCGCCGGCCAGCGTCGTGCACAACTGGGCGGCCGAGGCGGCCCGCTTCACTCCCGATCTCGAGGTCCGGGCGATCACATCGACTGCGGCTCGGCGAGGAGTCGAGCTGGCTGAGGCGATTGGGCAGGCCGACGTTGTGGTTACGTCGTACACGCTGTTTCGCCTGGAGTACGAAGACTATGCGGCATTGGACTGGGCCGGTCTGGTGCTCGACGAGGCGCAGTTTGTGAAGAACCCGCAGTCGCAGGCATACAAGTGCGCCCGCCGTCTGCCGGCGCCTTTCAAGGTCGCCATCACCGGTACGCCGATGGAGAACAATTTGGCCGAACTGTGGGCGCTGTGTTCGGTCGCGGCCCCCGGCCTGTTCCCTCGGCTTGATCGGTTCACCGAGTATTACCGTCATCCGATCGAGCGTGACCGCGACCAGGACCGGCTGGCCCAGCTACGCCGCCGGATCCGGCCGCTGGTGCTGCGCCGGCGCAAGAGCGAGGTTGCCGCTGACCTGCCGGCCAAGCAGGAACAGGTGGTCGAGGTCGACCTGTCGCCCGGTCATCGCAAGGTCTACCAACGCTATCTGCAGCGGGAGCGGCAGAAGGTACTCGGCTTGCTCGGTGACATGGAGAAGAACCGTTTCGAGATCTTCCGCTCGCTGACACTGTTGCGGCAGGCCAGTCTGGACGTGGCATTGGTCGACGAACGACACCGAGCAGTTTCTTCGACCAAGCTGGATCTGCTCGTGGAGCAACTCACCGACATCGCCGCGGAGGGCCACCGTACTCTGGTGTTCAGCCAGTTCACTCGCTTCCTCGGCAGCGCTCGCGATCGACTGGAGCAGGCCGGCATCGCCTGCGTATACCTGGACGGCGCCACCCGCGATCGCAAGCGGGTGGTGGAGGAGTTCAAGACCGGCGCCGCACCGGTCTTCCTGATCAGTCTGAAGGCCGGCGGGTTCGGCCTGAATCTGACCGAGGCGGATTACTGCATCCTGCTCGACCCGTGGTGGAATCCCGCGACGGAAGCGCAGGCGGTGGACCGGGCTCACCGCATCGGGCAGACCCGCAATGTGATGGTCTATCGCTTGGTAGCGCGAGACACCATCGAGGAGAAGGTGATGGCATTGCAGGCCCGCAAGGCCGAACTGTTCGCCGGTGTGATGGACGGCGGCGAATTCTCCTCTGCCGGACTCACCGCCGCCGACATCCGCGAGCTCCTCGGGTAGGGGCGTAAGTGCTGCAGCCCGACCGATCCAGTGATCGGTCGGGCGTCACCTGACCGCCGGCCGGGCCGTGCAGATCGGCGAGGCTGGTAGGCGCGACGTAGCGCCGCTGGTCCGCGCGAACGACTCGCCACGTAGGCCCCGGTAATTCACTCCGTGTGGCGTACCTGGGGATTCGCGTCGATGTCCGGGTCAACCCGTACGGCCTGCAGCGCCCGATCCACCATTTCCGTGGTAGCGCCGGTGCGTTCCGCCAGCCAGCGGATCCAGTGCGGCAACGCGGCCAGCAGCATGTCGCCGTACGAGTCCTGGTAGTCGTCGTGAATGTAACGGATCGCGTAAGCCACCCGATGCGGCGAGCAAGAGTCGAACGCGACGCCCGTGATGCCCTTCCAGATCTCGGCCAGGGACGCGGCGATGTCGGGCAGGTCAGCCGAGTCGAGGCCGGTCTCCTGGCCGTCCAGCCACGCCGCGAACGTGGTTGCGGCGCCCGCGGTGTCGCAGTGCGGTTCCGGGGCGGTCGCGATCTCGGGCCGGAGCCGTACCGTTTCGGCAAGCCGCCGGGACCGGTAGTACTCGGCGAACTGCTGCGGGGTTTCCCCGCCCAGCCGCATGGGCCCTTCGGACACGGGCAGCAGTTGCCGCAGGGTCGTGAAATCGTCGGCCTTGCCCCACGTCGTACCGGCAGCGGCGAAAGTGCCCACGCCTTCCTGCCAGGCCGCCAGGGCCGCGTCCGGGCTCGGGTAGAAGCCGCTGTAGACGGTGAGCGGTTGGAGGTCGCAGGCGTCGACGTCCCACAGGTACCACCGTGGGGTCGTACCGCTCGCGAACGGTGCGGCGATCCCGAACCGGCTGCCGTACCGATCCCGAACCACCAGAATCTCCCCGGCCAACGACCGCTGCGGTGGCGCTTCCGGCAGGTCCTCGCCGGGCGGACCGTTCCGCAGGTTTGCCAGCACATCTATGGCGGCATCACCGAAGGGATCCGGGAGGACACCGGCGATCACGGCCAGCACCCGCCCGGCCGCCGGCCGAACCTCGGCACCGGTCGCCGCCCGCACCGCCGAGGCGGCCGCGTCGAGGAGAGCTTCGGCGAAGATGTCCGGGCTGATGGATCGCTCGACCGGACGACGGTCGTCCAGTTCGACCAGAATCGTCCCGAGGCGGACGCAGAGTTCGTCCTCGAGGTCGGCGTCGGACAGCCGGGGCGCGAGCCCGGTCAGCTCGGCGACGAGGGCGGCAGCCACCGGCGCCGCGTCCTTGAGCCGTCGAGCATCGAAGCCGGCCCGGTCGGCGAGGATGCGGCTGAACAGATCCGGCGATGCGGACATGTCGGCCGGAGGCGACGCGACCTGAGTGTTGAGCTGGGCACGTCGCCTGGCCGCCTTCACCGCGGCGTTGGCCTTGGGCGTCTTCTTGCGTTTGCGGGACACGGGCACCCCGGCAGTGTAAAGCCACCTATTCCCGTGTCTGTATGTCCCGGCCCGTTCGGGTGAACGATTATCAGCGCCCGCTCCCGCGTTGCGCCGGCAGGGCCCGTTGATACGTTGCGGCGTTCACCGGGCGTCGTGGGGTCGAAGACGCGAAGGTCCCAGCCAGGACGTCGCCACTCTCGAGAGTGGCGACGTCCTAAAGCAAATGAAAACCGTTACCATCATCTGGTCGGTTCGGTTGACCGGCGCGATCGAGGTATCGCTCGCTCTACGAGCGGCTTCGCTCCGGGTTTTTGGTGTGGAGCCAGGCCGGTCGAGGCCGCGATGGTCGTCGCACCGCGTCGGTCACGAGCAACTAGGTAGCTGCTAGGAGCGTCTAAGTCATGTCAAGCCCCCAGAGAGCACAGTCCAGGTCGAACCCCTCGCACGTCATCGTCGGCCTTGCCGAACCGGCAGACTTGGTCGAGGCGGAGACGGTGATGCGGGAGGTGTTACGCACCGACCTCGGCGGGTATCGCCCGCAGTGGCATCGGGATCTCGACGACCTCGAAGCAGCCTATCTGCGCCGGCCGGGGTGTGCCCTGCTCGTTGCCCGGGACGCAACCGGCGTTGTCGGTACCGCCGCGGTCAAGCCGTGCACACTGTCCAGTCCGCCAACTCCGCAGTGGCTCGCACGTGACTACAACCGGCCGGACGTCTGCCAGCTCGTGCGGGTGTGGGTCGCGGCCGGCGCGCGGCGCCGCGGTGTCGGGCGTGCCCTCACCGATCACGCTGTCGCCTGGAGCGTCGGCCCGGGCCGATATCGTCGGGTGTACCTGCACACCGATGCCGGCGTCCCCGGCGCAGAGGCGTTCTGGCGTTCGCTGCCCACCTGCGAGGTCTACGACAGCCGGCCTGACCCGTTCAACACCGTGCACTTCGAGATCGACGTCGACGCGTTGCTGCGAGCGTCCGGATGCTGAACGTTTCGGCGGCGCCGGATCAGGACGCAGACCCAGCCGCTTCGCCGTCTAGCCGCATTCTGTGCTTGTACGAGCAGCTGCGTGCCCACAACAGTCCCGCCCCGTCACCCGCGGTCAACGCGCTGTTTGCCGACCTGGTGAGTGCCTGCGTCTCCGGCGACGCCACGGATGCTGCGGCCGCATTGTCAGATCCCCGGATCGTCGGGGTCCGCGCGGACCTGATCCGGCTGTGTGCCGAGGGCGAGTCACTGCTGGAAAACGGGTGGGCACGCAGGGTGCTGGCCGCCGCCGACGCGCGCGCCGAAATGGCCGCGTTCCCGTACCTCGGCAATTACGAGCAGCTGGCTCGGCTTGAACTGCACGCGCTGGCCGGAGCCGGGCACCGCCCGCAGGACACGCGCCGAGTCTGCTTTATCGGCGGAGGCCCCTTGCCGCTGAGCGCGATGCTCCTGTGCAGCCGCCTGACGGCCCACATCACCGTTGTCGACCGGGACATCGAAGCCGTCGAACTTTCCCGGCGCCTGGTCGATCGGCTCCTCCCGGCGCAGCGGATCAGCGTCGTCCAGGCCGACGCGGCGTCGGCGTCGGACATGGCTCGCGCGGTTGCCGGTTGCGACGTCGTCGTGGTCGCCGCGCTTGTTGGAACCACACAGGCGCAGAAGCGGGCAGCGTTACAAGCGATCGGTACATCGGTGGAGCCGGGAACGTATGTTGTCGTTCGCAGCGCGGACGGGCTGCGCTCTCTGCTCTACCCTGTCGTCGACATCCGTGACGTACGCGATGCCGGGCTGGTGCCCGAGGCCATCGTGCACCCCCTCGGGGAGGTCATCAATTCGGTGCTGGTGACCCGGCGTCACTGACCACGAACCGTCCACGCAAGACGACATCCCGGATCCGGGTAAGGGCAAGGACGTCGCGCCGCACGTCGCCGTCGACGATGACCAAATCAGCCACCATGCCCGGGCGAAGCCGTCCCGTCGTACCGGCCAGACCGCACGCCGCGGCGGCCCCTGACGTCGCGGCCGCTACCGCGGCGTCCGCGGGCAGCCCAGACTTCACCAACTCGTCGACCGCGTACGCCAGCACGCCGTGGGGTTTGGCCGGGTGGATCCCGCCGTCTGAGCCGGCGAGCAACGGCACTCCCGCGCTGTGGAGCCGGCCGACCTGGGCGAACCTGGCCTGCAACGTCATTCCGGTCCGGCGCATGACCTCGATCGCTTGCGGAGACGGCGGTAGCGTCGGCAACCGGCCGAACGTCGGGCAGACCTGGATCTGGCGTGCGGCCAGTCCCGCGATCACCGCGTTCGGGGTGTCGATTCCCGTCGTAGTTAGGCAGGTGCAGTGTTCGATGGCGTCGACGCCCGCCGCCAGGCACACCTCGACGGCGGAGACCGGGTGCGCGTGCGCCGTCACCGGCAACCCTCGACGGTGTGCCTCGTCAACCACGACGCGGACGTCGGCGACGTCGAACTGTAGACGCAGCAGATCCGATCCGGCAGTCATGGCACCACCGGACACGACGAGCTTGACGATCTGAGCACCATGGTCATGCCGCATGGCGACGGCGGCCCGTAGCTCGTTTCGGCCGCTCACCTCGCCACCAAGCGCGGCGCAGTGACCGTTGGCCGATGTGATCGGTGGGCCAGCACCGAGGACTGACGATTCGTCTTCTCGAACCGTTCGGTCCAGGACGGCGAACCGGTTGTCGCCCAGATCTCGCACCGTCGTCACACCAGCACGGACCTGCGCTAACAGGGAGCGGCGGATCACCTGCTCGCGTTCCGCGGCGGAGCGTCCGGCATCCAACGTCAAGGCGTCAGGTTCACCGCCGCCTACCAGGTGGACGTGAGTATCGATCAGGCCGGGCAGCACCGTGGCGAAGGGGCGGTCCACCACCCTCTGGCCATCCGGCAACGGCGCATCCCACGGCCGAACCGTAACGATGCGATCGCCATCGACGTGGACCTGCGCCCCACCCGGAAGAAAACGCTGCCCATCAAACGCATGAGCGGCCCGAACCACGAAGGACCTCCCCATGCCCGCAACGTACCGCCTCGCGACACCCGAAACAGTCCACGCTCAGGACGCGGGGCGGAGCGGGCCGCCAGCCTGCCGCGGATCATGCGGCGCTTGGTGCGCGCCGGATGCCCGCTCCGGGTGGTCGGATCGAGGTGCTGCAGGCCCGACTTGCGCCACTTTGCTTTCATAGGCAACCGGTCGTCCGGCCCGATCGTCGCGCACTCTTCGCCGACCGGTCGATGGTGACGACGCAGCAGTGCACCTTCTTGTGCATCACAATCGTGGTGATTTTATCCATCTTGCGGTTTTTGTCGAATTCCTCCACAGTGGCGGGACGTTGCGCCACTCATGATCGTCACTGCGACGGCGCACGCCCGCATGGCGTCGATCGCCGGGGCGCCACTTCGAGGAGGCAGTTTTGCTCGACTCTCCGCAAGATGACCTGCTGACCCTGCCGGAGCTGTTCGCCGCGCAAGTGGTGCGCGGTGCGCGGGAGATATCCGTGGTGGGCGACGATGCCTCGATATCCTTCGCGGACCTGGACGAGCGTTCCAACCGGTTGGCCAGGCACCTGATCGATCAGGGGGTCGGCCCCGAGGTCGTGGTGGCGCTGCGGATGGGCCGGTCGGTCGAGTTCGTGGTGGCGGCGCTCGCGGTGGTGAAGGCCGGCGGGGCGTACGTGCCGGTGGACGTGGCCTATCCGGCCGCGCGCGCTGAATTCATGATGTCCGACGCGCGGGCCCGATGCTTGGTGACTACGACGAGTGCCGGGACATCGGCGTCCTCCGCGATTACCGAGGTGGTGCTCGACGACCCGAAAATCGCGGAGGAGATCGCCAGCCTCGACGGGAACGCCGTGCGGAACGCCGACCGTCACGAGGAGCTGCTGCCGGAACACGCCGCATACATCATCTACACCTCGGGCTCGACCGGCCTGCCGAAGGGCGTGGTGGTGACCCACCGCAGCGCGCAGAACCTCGTCCGGGCTCAGGCCGAGATCCTCGGGCTGGGCCCCGGGTGCCGGCGACTGCAATTCGCGTCGGTCAGTTTCGACGCCTCGGTGTCCGAGGTGTGGACGACGTTGCTGTCCGGAGCGGCCCTGGTCGTGACGGACGAATCGCGGCTGGTTCCCGGGCCGGCGCTGGTAGACCTGGTGCGGAGCCGAGGCGTCACGCATTTGACGCTGCCACCATCGCTGCTGTCCGCGGTGGAGGACGCCGGGGGTCTGCCGGATCCGGTGACGCTCGTCGTGGCCGGGGAAGCATGTCCGCCGGCCGTGGCGGCCCGTTGGTGCCGCGATCGGCGCATGCTCAACGCGTACGGGCCTACCGAGGCCACCGTCGCGGCGACCGTGAGCGACCCGTTGACCGGCGACGGCACGCCACCCATCGGGCGCCCCCTGCCCAACGTTCGGGCGTACGTGCTGGACGAGCTCCTGCGGGAGCAACCGGTCGGCGTCGCCGGTGAGCTGTACCTGGCCGGTGCCGGGCTGGCCCGCGGATACGCCGGGCGGACCACGCTGACCGCACAGCGTTTCGTCGCCGACCAGTTCGGCGGGCCCGGCGAGCGGATGTACCGCACCGGCGATGTGGTGCGGCGCCGGCCCGACGGCCAACTGGAGTACCAGGGCCGCGCCGACGACCAGGTCAAGATCCGGGGCGTACGGGTGGAGCCGGGCGAGATCGAGTCGGCGCTGATGGGCCTGGCCGGCGTGGACCAGGCCGTCGTCGTCGCGCACGGTGACGGCGCGGATCGTCGGCTGGTCGCCTACGTCGTGGCCGATGCCGATGGCCCGGACGCCGCCGTACTGCGCCGGAACCTGGCCGCGGTGGTGCCCGAGCATCTCGTGCCTTCGACGTTCACAATGCTCGCCTCGATGCCGGTGACGGTGAACGGCAAGGTGGATCGCCAGGCTCTGCCTGATCCCGCCGCCGATGCGGGCGTACGGGACTACGTGCCTCCGGTCGGTGCGGTCGAGCACACGCTGGCGCGGCTTTGGGAAGAGGTCCTCGGCGTTCCCCGCGTCGGCCGCACCGACGAGTTCTACCGCCTCGGCGGTCACTCGCTGCTGGCGACGCAGCTGGTGAACCGTGTCCGGACGACGATGAACGTCGAACTGCCGGTCCGCGACCTCTTCGAGACCTTGACCCTGGCCGACCTGGCCGAGCGGGTGTCCGTGCTGAAGACCGGCACGCGGCCGGTGCTGCGGCGTCAGGTGCGCCCGGCGGTGCTGCCATTGTCCTATCCACAGCAGAGTATGTGGCTGACCGCGCAGCTGCGTGGCAGCGGCGGGGCCTATCACATTCCGGTGGTCGTCCACCTGTCCGCCGGCCTCGACGAGCGGGCCTTGCGCGCCGCGGTCACCGACGTCGTCCGGCGGCACGAGCCGCTGCGTACCCGCTTCCCGGTGCTGGACGGGCAACCGCAGCAGCAGGTCGTGCCGATGGCCATGCTCGGTGAACTGCTCGTGCGCGAGCGGATCGCACCCGGCGAACGGGACGACACCGTCCGGCGTGTCGTCCGCGAGGAATTCGACCTGACGACCCAGATCCCGCTGCGAGGGCGCCTGCTGGAGCTGGGGCCGGACGACTTCGTCCTGGTCCTGGTCCTGCACCACATCACTGCCGACGGGGCATCCATGGAACCGCTGATGCGCGACCTCCATGAGGCGTACGAGAGGCGCCGTGCGGGACGGTCGCCACAGTGGACCGAGTTGCCGGTGCGGTACGCCGATTTCGCCTTGTGGCAGCGGGAATTGGTGCGGCTCGCGCAGCCTCGGCTCGCGTACTGGCGGGACCTTCTCGCCGACGCTCCGCAAGAGCTGGCCCTGCCGGCTGACCGGGGCCGGCCGGCCGAGCCGACGTACCGCGGCCGGTCGGTGCCGATAACTGTGCAGGCCGGGGTGCATGAGCAGGTGGCGGCGACAGCGCGGCGTCACGGTGCCACCGTCTTCATGGTGCTGCAGTCGGCCGTGGCCGCGTTGCTCTTTCGGCTCGGCGCGGGCACCGACATCCCGCTCGGGTGGCCGGTGTCCGGCCGGGTCGACGAGGCCCTGGAAGATCTGGTCGGCTTCTTCGTCAACACCCTGGTGCTGCGGGCCGACCTCGCCGGCGACCCGTCCTTCGACCAGCTCGTCGGCCGGGTACGCGAGCAGGACCTCCTGGCCTTCGGCAACCAGGACATGCCCTTCGAACGCGTCGTCGAGGAGCTGAACCCGCCCCGGGTGCCGGGCCGGCACCCGCTGTTCCAGGTTATGGTCGCCTCGCAGGTCGGCCGGTCAGCGCGGTTCGGTCTCGCCGGCGTGCGCTCGGAACGGATGGGTGTGGGATCCGGATCGGCGAAGTTCGACCTCAGCATCCAGTTCGTGGAGTTCCTCGATCCGGCCGGCCGGCCGGCCGGCATCGGCGGTGAGGTGATCTACGCGTGCGACCTGTTCGACCACGACACCGCCGAGCGCATGGTCGGCATGCTCGGCCGCCTGCTGGCCGAGGCGCTGGCGCAGCCTGGCCTGCCGATCGGCCGCCTGCCGTTGTTGAGCGGGGAGGAGCTGCTCGCGGTCGAGGCGGCGAGCACCGGAGACGTACGCGACTGGGCGGCCCAGCCCTGGCCGCACCAGCTCATCGAGGAGCACGCCCGTCGAAACCCGGATGCGACCGCCGTACGGTTCGAGGGTGCGGACCTGCCGTACGGAGAGCTGAACCGCCGTGCGAACCAGTTGGCACATCACCTCATCGAGCTCGGGGCGGCCCGCGACACATTTGTGGGCGTCAGCTTGGAACGCGGCTTCGACCTGGTCGTAGCCGTCCTCGCGGTCTGGAAGACCGGCGGCGCGTTCGTCCCGCTGGACCCCGACCTGCCGGCCGCCCGCCTGACGTCGATGATCGCCGATGCCGCCGTCAGCGTCATCGTCACCCACCGGGCCACCCGGGAACGGCTGGCCGGTCACGATGACCTGCTGCTCTGTGTCGACGGGCCGGACAACGTCCTAGCCGCACAGCCCGGTTACGATCCCGACGTACCGGTCGACGGCGAGGACGCCGTGTACGCGATCTACACCTCCGGGTCGACCGGTACGCCGAAGGGCGTGGTGAACGTCCGCGCGGCCATCCGTAACCGGTTGACCTGGATGAACGAGCAGTTCGGCCTCGGCCTCGAGGGTCGGGTGCTGCAGAAGTCACCGTTCACCTTCGACACCTCGGTCTGGGAGCTGTTCTGGGCGCTGACCAACGGGGCGACCCTGGTCATGGCCCGGCCCGACGGGCACCGGGACCCCCGCTATCTGGTTGAGCTCATCCAGCGGGAGCGGGTCACGTTCGTGGACTTCGTTCCGTCGATGCTCGAGATGTTCCTGCGTGAGCCGGACGCTTCGCGCTGCACCAGCCTGCGCCACATCATCGCCGGCGGGGAGACACTGACGCGCAGCCTGCGGAGCCGGTTCGCCGGAACGCTGCCGGGGACCGAGATCTACAACCTGTACGGGCCGACCGAGGCTGCCATCGGCGTGACGAGCTGGCTGTGCCGCGACGACGACGACGGCCGCAGCGCGCCGATCGGCGTCCCGATCGCCAACGCGCGCGTCTATGTGCTCGGTCCCGACCTCGGCCACGTTCCGCTCGGCGTGCCGGGCGAGATTTACCTCGCCGCACGTCCGCTCGCCAGGGGTTACCTGAACCAGGCTGCCCTGACCGCGCAGCGGTTCGTCGCCGACCCGTTCGTGCCGGGGGAGCGGATGTATCGCACCGGTGACCGCGCCCGACGGCGTGCCGACGGGGCGCTCGAGTTCCTCGGCCGCGACGACGAACAGGTGAAGATCCGCGGCGTCCGGGTGGAGCTGGGCGAGATCGAGGCGGCGCTGCTCGGGCTGTACGGGGTGGAGGAGGCCGTGGCGATGGTGCATGGCGACGGCGTGGACAAGCGGATCGTGGCGTACGTCGTCGGCTTCGATCCGGACCCGGTGCGGCTGCGCCGACAGATGCCGGCGGTCGTGCCGGCACACCTGGTGCCATCGGCGTTCGTAGCGATGGACAGCTTCCCGGTCACCGTGAACGGCAAGGTGGATCGCCGCCGCTTGCCGGATCCGGGCGTGGCGAACACCGAACGACCGTACGAGGCGCCGGTCGGACCGGTCGAGGAGTCCTTGGCCGAGCTGTGGCAGCGCCTGCTCGGTGTAACGCGGGTGGGTCGCGACGACAACTTCTTCGCGCTCGGTGGCCACTCGCTGCTGGCGATGCAGATGGTCAATGAGATCCGGGCGCTGCTGCGCGTCGAACTGCCGTTCCGGACGGTCTTCGAGAGCCTGACGTTCGCAGACCTGGCCGCTCGCATCGACGACGGGCCGCGGTTGCCGGAGGCGGAATCGCAGGCCTCGCCCGAGGACCGGATGCGCCTCCTGGTCGCCCAGGCGCTGGGCGTTGACGAGGTGGCCGCCGAGGACAACCTCTTCGACCTCGGTGGCGGCCGGGAGACCGTCGAGGCGCTCACGCGGGCTATCGCAACCGAGTTCGGAGTGACCCTCAACCCGCTCGTGGTGTCCGCCGTGCCGACCGCCAAGGACCTGGCCGGGTGGCTCGCGGACTCGCCGGAGGAGGCGACCCTCGACGTGGTGGTGCCGCTGCGGGTAGGCACCGGCCCGGTGTCACTCTTCTGTATCCATCCGCTGGGCGGGTTGAGCTGGCTCTACTACCCCCTGGTCAACGCGATCCCACCGGCCGTCGGCGTGTACGGAGTCCAGGCTCGCGGCCTGGAACCGGGTGAGAAGTTGCCGACGAGCATGACGGCTATGGCTGCCGACTACATCCAGCAGATCCGCCTTGTCCAGCCCGAGGGGCCGTATCACCTGCTGGGTCTGAGTACGGGCGGCGAGATCGCCCACGAGATGGGCGTGCAGTTGCAGCGCAGCGGCGAGCAGGTCGCCCTGGTCGCGATGCTCGACGCCCGCCCGACACCGCAGCGGCCGGTAACTCAAGTGGAGCGGCTGAACGCGGTCGCCCATCACTTCGACCTCAACGTCCCGGCCGAGCAGCGCCCCTACCTCACCGGCGACATTCTCTACGAACAGCTCCGGAAACGTCAGGGGCCGTACTCGTTCCTGATGCGGCAGAAGGGCCGGGCCACGGTCGACTTCTACGAAAACCTGATCAAGCTGGCCGACAGCCACACGTTCTCCGTCCTGGAGGGCGACGTGTTGTTCGTCGAGGCGATCGCAGCGCGGCCGGAAGATCACTACTTCGCACCGATGTGGCACCCGTACGTCTCCGGCGTCGTCGACGTCATGGCCCTCAACTACAAGCACCGGCAACTCGCCCGTGCCGAGGTGCTGGAGATGATCGGCGCGCGGGTGGCCGAACACATACGTCTCACTCCCACGGAAGGGCCGACGGCATGAGCAACCCGTTCGAACGCGAGGACATCAGCTACTTCGTGCTGGTCAACGACGAAGGACAACATTCGCTGTGGCCGCAGGTGATCGACGTGCCGGCCGGCTGGCGCACGGTCCTGGGCCCGGAGAGCCGCGACCAATGCCTGGCCTACATCGAGGAGTCGTGGTGGGACATCCGGCCGGCGAGCCTGATCGCCCGTATGGCCGCGGCGCAGAACAGCTGAGGGCCGCCGCCATGCACTCGAACCTGCTCTTCCTCTGGGGGACGCCCCGGTCGATGTCGACGGCGTTCCTGCGGATGATGCTGGAACGAGGTGACCACGAGGTCTTCCACGAACCGTTCTCGAGCATCGTCGTGCAGGGCCGGGCCGTCGTCGGCGACTACACCGTGACCAGCCACGACGAGCTGCTGAAACTGCTCGAGGAACGCGCCTGCGACCACCCGGTGTTCGTCAAGGAGACCACCGAGTACGACTACCTCACGACCGGTGGTGATCGTATCCCGTACGTCGGGCGGCACACCTTCATCATCCGCGATCCGCGCCGGGTGATCCCGTCGCACTATGCCATGAACCCGGACATGATCTGCGACGAGATCGGGTACGGCTATCAGGTGGAGCTCGCGCGGCGGGTCCGCGACGTCACCGGGGTGCGACCGTACGTGGTCGAGGCCGAGGAACTGCTGGCCGACGCCCAGGGTACGGTCGGGCGCTACTGCCGGCACCTCGGCATACCGTTCCTGGAGTCGTCACTGTCCTGGCAGCCCGGGGACCAGAACGTCTGGAGCCGCACCTCGCAGTGGCACCGCGACGCGGCCGGCAGTTCCCGCTTCATCCGGTCCGATCGGACCTATGAGTCCACAGTGGACAACGACCGCTTCCTGTACGAATGCTATTGGCACCACCGGCCGCACTACAACGTGTTGCGCAAGTGGGCGCGCTATCACGCCGTCAGTGTGGCGTAGAAGCCGCCGATAGAGATCAGGCTGTCATGGGTGCCGGCCTCCAAGATCCGGCCACCACGCATGACGACGATCTGGTCGGCGTTGCGGATGGTGGACAGCCGGTGGGCGATGGTCACCGTCGTACGGCCACGGGCTAGTTCTTCGAGGGCGCGCTGGACCGCTCGCTCAGTCGAGTTGTCCAGCGCGCTGGTCGCTTCGTCCAGCACCAGGATCGGCGGATCGCGCAGCAGCGTCCGGGCGATGGCGATCCGCTGTTTCTCCCCGCCGGAGAACCGGTGCCCGCGCGAACCCACGACGGTGTCGTAACCCTCGGGCAGAGCGACGATGACATCGTGGACCTGGGCGGCCCGCGCGGCCCATTCGACCTGGTCGTCGGTGGCGTCGGGTCGCGCGTACCGAAGATTTTCCCGCACTGAGGCATGCAGCAGATACGTGTCCTGGCCCACCATGCCGATCGCGCCGACCAGCTCGTTGAGCCGAAGCGCGCGGAGGTCGAAGCCGTCGACGGTGATCCGGCCCACGGTCGGGTCGTAGAGCCGCACGATCAATGTGGCCACCGTGCTCTTGCCCGAGCCGGTCTCGCCCACCAGCGCGAGCGAGGAGCCGGGCGGTACGTCCAGGGTGATGCCGCTGATCGCGGGTTCCCCGCTGCCGGGATAGGTGAAGCCCACGCTCTCGAATCGCAGGTGGCCGCGGACCGGCTGGGGCAGCCGCACCGGCAGGATGGGGTCGTCGACCTGACCTCCAGATCCAGGTATTCGAAGACGCGCGCGAACAGTGCCGTCGAGCTGGCCAGCTCGACGCCGACATCGAGCAGGCCCATCATCGGCTGGAACAGCCGGGACTGCAGGCTGGTGAAGGCCACGATGGTGCCGATGGTCAGCTGGCCGGCGGCGGGCGGCAGGCCCGCGCTCAGATAGATGACCGCCGGGATCGTGGCGAAGATGATGTTCATGGCGGCGCCCCGCCAGCGACCGGTCAGCTGCGAGCGCAGCTGCAGATCGACGAGGCGGGTCGACGAACCCGCGAAGCGTTCGATCAGCGCCGGGCCGGTCCCCATGATCTTGCTGAGTTGCACGCCGCTGATCGACAGGCTCTCCTCGATAATGACGTTGAGATCGGCGAGCTCGCGCTGACGCTTCGCGGTGATCTCCTTGCGCATCCGTGCGACCCGGCGGGCCAGATAGAGCGCGGGCGGCAGTACGACCACCGACACGAGAAAGAGCTGCCAGGACAACGCGAGCATGGCGATCGCCGTGGCGACGGCCGTGGTCAGGTTCGACGCGATCGACGTGGCGGTCGAGGTGACGACCGCCTGCATGCCGCCGATGTCGTTGGTGATCCGCGACTGGATGTCGCCGGCGCGGGTGCGGGTGAAGAACGCCAATGACTGCCGGTGCAGATGGGTGAAGACGTCCACCCGCAACTGATGCATGATCCGCTGGCCGACGGCGGTGGCGATCCAGGTCTGGGTGATACCGAACACCGCCGTGAGGACGGCGACCGCGACCAGGCCGACGACCAGCCAGCTCAGCAACCTCAGGTCCTGGGTGGGCAGCGCCTGGTCGATGATCTCGCGTAGCAGGAAGGGCGTGGCCATGCCGATCAGCGACGACGCGACAATGATGGCGGTGACTGCGGTCAGCCGTGGCCAGTGCGGTTTGAGGAGACCGCCGATACGGCGCATGGAGACCTCGGCTGGCTGCTTTCTGTCAATGGAACCCTCCAAAACTGCCGACCCTTTCCTCAACGGTTGGCGTCGATGCTACGGTGCAGAACCGGCAGAAGCGGAGCTCTATGGATAATTGTGAAATTGTTCGTCGGAGTACACATTTTGAGTGAACGAGTATTCGCAGGTCGCGCCCGGGACGATCAGCGATGACCGCGGACAGACTCCGCTGGGCCAAGGTCACAAGGTCGGCAAACCCGAGGGTAAATCCTTAGCTCGGCGCCGCGGGCGCCGATCTTAGGTATGTGACAGGTGGTGGACATTGTCGTGGAAGCGGCCCATGTCGCGACTCGCGGAGGACGACCATCGGGTTCATCGCACCCTTCGTCCACGGGTACTTCTGGGGCAATATCCTCGCGGGTGCGCTCCAGGCTGCGGCGCCCCGCGGCGCTCGGATCATCGCGATCCAGACGTTCGACGCCGGTCTGGAAGGGTACCGCGACGAGGAGTTCGTGGCGCGAATTGGCTGGGACCACCTCGATGCCCTGGTAGCCGGGCAGGCGTCGGCGCCGGACCACGTGCTGGAGGAGTTCGCACGGACCGGGAAGCCGGTGCTGACGGTCTACCGGAAACCGGAGTTCGAATGTCCGGCGGTGCTGCCTGACAACAACGGCGGCATCGACCTCGCCGTCGGCCACCTTGTGGAACACGGGCACCGAGACATCGCCTTCGTCGGACGCGACCCGGCCGATGCCGACGACCCCATCCGTTTCGCCGCGTACCAGGCGGCCATGCGGCGCCACGGCCTGACACCGCACCGAATGGTGACGGTCAACTGGGCGCTCGACGAGTCCTACGACGCGACGGCGACGGTGCTTCAGCTCAGGCAGGGCGGCCAGCTTCCCGCCGCCGCGGTGGTCGTCACCGACCTCGTCGCCATGTCGCTGATCCGGTCACTCGCGCAGGCGGGTGTCAAGGTCCCCGACGACATGGCCGTCATCGGCTTCGACGACGTCGCGGATGCCGCCGCTTTCCAGCCGCCGCTCTCCACGATCTCCCAGAGTTTCCTGCTCGCCGGAGCCACGGTCTGCGACCTCGCCCTCGACGCCGTGCAGGGCATCGCGGTCGAGCCGGGCGTGCACTGCACTCCGGTCGCGTTCGTGCGCCGCGAGTCGTGCGGCTGCGTACCGGGCAACGGCCCCGTCGCGGCACCGGACGGATCGAACGACGAACCGATCCGCGCGCGCCTCGTCGACGGCCTCGCCGAGGCCGCCCACGATGTGCGTGAGTTGACCCGGTCGCAGCGTGAGGTTCTGGCCGGGGTGGCCGATCGGCTCGCGGACCTGTTCACCGTGATGGCTGGTACGCCGGAGTCGGACCACACCGCTGACCTTCGGGCGGCAACGGCCGACCTGCGG
>Ga0247737_1000341_pt1 | contig 18033 bp, 15 predicted proteins | sample UWRJL028104C2_FD_180937 | JGI IMG/M metagenome (GOLD analysis project Ga0247737, IMG submission 180937) | Plant litter microbial communities from Arlington Agricultural Research Station in Wisconsin, United States - UWRJ-L028-104C-2 | ecosystem: Environmental > Terrestrial > Plant litter >...
AGCAGAAGTTTCTGTGAGTGACGAGAAGATAGAGGAAGAAGCGACACCAGCTGTGAAAAGCACCAGTGACGAAGAGCCTACTCTAGTGGCTGAAGAGACTACATCTGCGGAAAAGGCACCCGATTCCGTAGATTTAACATCAACTTCACATAGCGCGCCAGCGGAGGAAAGTGCTTCTGTTGGAGAAAGCTTGCCAGCTCAAAACAGCCTTGTTGAAGAAGCAACATCGACACAAGAGGACGAACATATCAAAGACTTAAAGTCCGAAGACAACACTTCAAGAGAGGAGATTCCAATCTCCATCGAGGAGGCAATTCCTACGACTGAGCAACCGGAATCTCAAGTAGCTGACGAAGCAGTCAAGGAGGATCTCCAGGCTTTTATAGCCGAACGTGAACCTGTCTCAGAAACCCTTCCAGCAGATCCAGATATCCCGGCGGTGGCGGATGACACAAAAGAGGAAGAAGCGCCTGTTATCGAGAGCAAACCAGTGGTGGAGGAGATCCCACTTCCCCCGCTCGAGAAATTGACTCTTGACGAGAGCACTCCAGTCGCTTCAGGGGAGGTAGAGGAGGCAACGACGCAAGCACCAGTTCAACAGGAAGAGGCTATCAGCGAAAGTGTTCCTGAGCTGGTGGTCCCAGCCGAGGAAAACACCAAGACATCCGCAGTCCCGGAACCTATTGCCGTGTGAAGACGATGGAAGATGTGGTTTGCCAAATGAAGCGGTATGTGTGGTGTGCGAAGAATGACTGGTAATCAAAAGCAGAGGAAGGTATTTGAGGCTAAAAAATTGCTAAGATGTAGTATCTAATTGCTTTAACACTAGACTGTGTAGTGAAGTCTTTGCTTTGTAGTTGGTGATAACTGCGTAATTCACAATTGATTTCTCTCAGCTTTATTCCTCAGTGTGACATGCTTTAACGTTGATCAATTCTCAGACTCGTGAACATAAATCTCTTACTCCATTCAATGAAAATTATGTATTTTATGACGACTGGGACTTGTGGAACTGCACATAGACCAACTCTAAGCTCGTCCTGCTTGCTCTGCACCCAATGACAAATGAACTTCTAAAAAGGATAGAAGAACTGAAAGAGTGATTAATACCCCCGCATATCTTGGGGTGCCCTGTACGCGGCAAGCGCCCAGTTGTCAAAAAAGGAACACCAAAAGCAAAAGAATAATGTCGATAACATTGATATGCACCCTCCGCTTATGAATGTTAGATTCTTATTCTGATATTTAGATAGTTCTCAGGGACTTACGGAATCGAACCCGGGGCCAAAGCAAGTACCAATCAATGGGAAGCTTCGATTTTACCACTAAACCAAGAGTGCGTAGCGTTTTGGTTCCGAAACTCGTTGTTGTAGGTCATAAACCATCGCGACCTCCCAACTAAGGACGCACACCAGATCCTTGGTCAATCACGACCTTAGCATTAAGATAATGATAAAGCGACTGAAAAAGATCGTTCAAATGTTTTGCCATTCATAATTAGAGCGAGGAAGTCAAAGGAATCTATCAAGATAGGCAAGATATGGAATGTTGCTATGTCTGGCTGCCTCGGTAAACAGAATTCACAGCTCGCTTAAGGGCATTTTCAGGGGTTGGTACACTGGTTCCAGAGATAAGATGATTTGAATTTAGGGACTATAACAAGTAGAATTGACATATGCTTGATCAAGAAAGGGGCTATCGACGAGGTGATGGCTTTCTTCTTTCTGATGTAGAGGGAGCAGAATTACCCGATTGTTGCACCGGGAAAGTGATGTCTATTTTGAAACATTGACATAGGACGTGCCCTGTAAGAAATAATTGTCTAGCATGTACATGTGTTGAAAATTATGTATGTGAGAGCGACTAAATACTCAAGACAGGTGGGTAGAGCTCAATTACAGCCCTGACTGTCATATGTTATAGATCCTGAAAATTAAAAGATATCTTACTTACGAGGTTTAGCAAGTCAATGCCAGTGATTTCTCTGTACAACCACAGAGACAGACTAACATTGTTTCCACCCTGCCAACTTACTCAAATAGGTCATATAGGAAGATATATGTCAGACTTTTTTTAATAATTCATTCTACTCTGATTCCAGCCAAATATTGTGCTTGAAGGACAAGCTTTACGGACAACTGTTTAATAGGACATGAAGTAATAGCATGGAAAGGAGAAAGTTCATGGAATGTGAAAGCTAGAAGAGAAAGGATAATTAAAATTAAGTCTTTATAGGTCAAATAATAAAATATTAGACAAGCCATGTTTGGAAGTCCAGGAGTTAGAAGTCTTCAAAATCCTTACAACAGTGGTTGACCTCATCGCCTCCTCACCCCACCAAGATTTTCCGTCCTTGACCACATTACATCTAGCATCGCCAGACACAACACCACAAGATGTCTGCCAAAATAGAAAAGATCATCGCGCGGCTGCAGGAAAAGTATGCCGCTCCGAATGCTAGATTCCTCTCACCTGCTAACTCCCATTTTACAGGATCTTAGAGGGGAGTTTCTACGAAGCGCAACAGCAAACCAGAGTTGTCGCCGCACGTTATGTGAAATCCGAGAACTGGACTGCAGCAATCGACATCCTCTTCAATGTCTCGCAATCCCTACTAAAGGCTGGCCAAGGTGGGAGCGGGGGAGACTTGAGCTTGTTCTTGATCGAGGTGTACAAGCAAGCAGAGCTGAAACCCGACTCTAGCAGCAAGGGCAAGTTGCTCACTCTCTTGCGACAATTTGATAGCGAGGAGCCTACAAGGAAGAAGTTCATTGGGGAGATGATAGGGTGAGTTTACGTGCTGGAGAATTGAGGCTAGGCTAATACCTTGAAGTTGGTCGTCCAAATGTGGTCAGTATCCAGCAGGAGAACCAGAATTACACCATGTTGCCGGATCCTTATATGCCGAAGAACACGATGTATACGATGCAGAAAGACATCTCACGCTAGGCACGAAGGATTCCCCGGAAGTCTTTGCTAAGCTGGAATACGAATGGTATACACAGGATGAGGCCCACACGGCTGCCATTTATGCAGCACGCGTTGTCTTCCCCTATCTTATGGTCGGAAATCTGCGCGATGCTACAAGATCACTACGGCTGTTCACAAGCAGATTGACCGAGGCAAACAAGAACCTGGGGGTGCAGGATGTAAGCAGCAACGGGTCAGACGTGCGGATATACCCAAGTATACCGTTACTAAACTTTCTGGGACTGCTATTGCTCGCTGTACAAAAGGGCAGTGCTGATTTGTTCAAACAACTCAAGACTAAATATGGAGCCCATATCAAGGAAGTAGGAACATGGGACGAGGCCTTGACTACGGTTGCGGAGATGTATTTCAACATCCAGAGACCCAGACAGGGCAATCCTCTGTTCGATATGATGGGAAGCATGTTCGGTGGAGGAGGTGCCCCTGCTGCAGCAAAACCTCAACCCAAGCGTGTAGGGTCGTCAGCGCCTGTGGTTGAAGGATTAGATTAAATTGCATTGCAATTGTCATTCCTAACGTTAAGCATAAAGTGACTCCACCATGTGAAGATTCCCTGGGTATTCCTCCAACGCCGTGGTAAGCAAACTAGACTCCATATCTATCGAATAATATCTTCCTCTCTCTCATACATCCAGTTGTCATCTGCTAGCTCTGCAACCTTGCCCCGTAATCTATTCTTGACCTGCTCCAGTAATTCTACGTTTGTCAGCTACAAGCAACCCATAGATGTTTGTTGAAGTTACCTGCTGGCTCACTAGGCGCACGGTTTCGATCTCTCTGGTGATGTTTGACTGCATCTGCTAGTCTCTGTCTCTCTTCTAAGGTCACATTTTAGCTCTATAAATATTCCCTGGCATGTCATCACTCACTCTCGTCTTCCTTCTTCTCCACACCGGGATCTTCGTCATCAATGTCGTCTTCTTCGTCTAGATCTTGCGAGCTAGCATCCAAAACCTCAAAATCCCCATTCTTATCGCGAATTACAATTTCTGAGGTCTCTGATTCATGGTCGTGGTCTAGACGGAGGGTTTCCGCAGAAGTCGAGGTCGAGGACGTGGTGGGGCGACGAGAGAGGTGTTGGTGGAAGAGATTGCGGCGGACACCTGCTGTGCGGAGAGATGAGGAAGCCGGAGGGGCTGGGGGACGACGTTCTGGCATATCCTAGGTGCTTTCGAATGGGTTAAACGAATGTGATTGTATATAAGGATGCTCTTACACGAAATGATATCTTTGTGCTGATGCGAGGCTGCTTTGAAGATCGGACGAGGCTGGGTTTATGTGGGGAAGGAAGGATCCTTGCAGCTGCTAACAGAATACACCCTTCATCTTTCCAATCCTCACTTCTAATCTCTCCAACTTCAATTCTATCTTTGATTTTCTCGCTAGGTTGGCTCGAGTTTTTGAATATCTGAATGAAATGCCTTAAATCTCTGCGCAATATGAGTAGAGTTTTTGAGATTCAACCTATCGGGAGATTTGCTGGGCAGAGCTCCCCAGTGAAACGACCTAGAGTGAGTGAATTTGACTTCATCTTGTTTATGGTTGAGATTTATCTTTAGCCTATTGAGCGCTTGCCATGGATTTAATACTCAAAAAAGCTTTAATAAAGACATAGCGAATGTTTGGCTGGAGGAATGTTGAAGTTCAAGTGACCTGGATCTTTAGACCATGTTACCTCTTCCCATGCTGTTTCGTCTATGGTTTTTCTGGAATTTGGCATCTTTGTGTATTGTTTTATAATAATACTAATTCTGAAAACAGGAAGTAGCTTGCTTCTCGTACAATGACAAGCATGAGTATCTTCAGGATGATTCTTGCATCAGATATTACTATCCTCCTAATTTAGGAGCAGATCTCTCCAAAGGATTTGATACCTTTGAGAAGATTGACGAAACAGCCGATGACCATCTGGACAGCTTGCTCAAGTCAATCATACACCACGAACAGACTACCGGTAATAAAGTTGATGCTGAAATCGTTACCTGGCGAGGAATGATAACCAAGGTAAGCATTTAGTTCGACTTCATCTGCGCATAATAACTAATCACCTGAGTGCAGTTGATGTCTGCCGTATTCAGTGATAGAGATGGGTACTAGCTTCTACTTTGAACCTTTGGCTATGGCATGCTGACATATTGCAGCTTTGAGATGAATGCTACGCTTTTTCAGGTTAGCTAATATGAATTGCTTCAACCAAAAACGTGCTAATCGCTAACATTTCGGAAGGACACCATGTATGTTGTGAATTCCTAGCTTTTTCGTTTGACTTATCCTCCTAGTTTTATCGAGGAGAATCACGAGTATAAACGCCAGTCGCAAGCAAAACAGTCAGCCCAAGTATCACAGCCAGGACGGCCATCACAAGATATGATGAGCTTTTGGGGTAAGCCTGAGGATTCCAGCTAAAGTTCTGACTGATTGACCGGTCTAGGTTACAAATTCGAAACTTTGTGCCTCTTGCCTGCGCCATGGGATGACACTTCTAGAGACTACATAGAGAACAGGGAAAACGAGATAGTCAACAACTATGCCCAGTACTGTTCTATAGTAAGGACTGGAATCGGAAGTACTTCTCTATTGATTGGCGGAGAAGTGGATGCAGGTATTGTTCATATATCACATGCACAGAGCTCCTGCTGATTTTTAGTCTGGGATGTGAAGCCCGACGATGGAAGTCCAGCAACCTGGGTCGAACTGAAAACCAGTGCCGACCTCCGAAATGATCGCGACATGATCAATTATGAAAGAAAACTGATGAAATTTTGGTATGCTTTCTTTTATTGAATCATATTTATTTTGAAGTATTACGAAGCCGTGGCTACACTAAAAATTATCGCTGCTCTATTATTTATAGCTCATCATTAGTCCAAAACATTCGGATTTTGTTAAATAGACCAACTAAATGCTAATGTTGTGGCAGGATTCAGTCTTTTCTCCTTGGCGTGCCGAAAATAATAGTCGGATTTCGAACACCAGATGGCTTTCTCAAGCGCATCGAGGAGATGGACACTGCTTCAATTCCAGGGACAGTGAAACGGAGAGGAAAGGGAACATGGGATGGAAACATGTGCATCAATTTTGCATCGAGTTTACTTGACTGTACGTGTGTCTTGGAACGTATCGAAGCGTTACTAACCAACACTAGTTCTAAAAGCTAACATTACCGGGGATGGTGTTTATCGTATTCGAAGAAGGGAGAGGGGCCCCAGCATTGAAGTTTTCAGGATCGAAGAAGCTGGACATGGGGATATTCTCTCGGACGAATTTATCAACTGGAGGATAAAATTTGCTTTAGCTAGGAAGGAGTCTGTCAGTGAGCCAATAGACCTTCCAATGGGCGATACTAAAGACTGAGCTTTTGAAGCTCATGAATAATGTTCGAAATTCGAAGCGTGTTGGGGGTATTTGTACATATATTACCGGCAAAGCACGGTCTCCACTTATTTTACACATGGGTGTATACCAATAGGAGCTTAACTCCGTCGGTATTACTTATCCATCGTGTCAACAGGTCGAAGTCATATAGTCTGTTCCTCAAAAATCTCAAGTCCTGCTATTTAAACCTCTAGCGCAGATTTACATGCCGTTGCCGAGGTGGTTGTCCCAGCAAAATTAAGCTCGGAGGATAGCGGCTTCCCAAGTCAATTTAGGTTAAGGTTACCCCGGATTTCAAGACTCATTCAACGTCAGCGTAGATTTTCAAAACACAATGACTTACTTATGAAACAATCAAATCGTGATATAAGCAAACAAACATCACAGCTATGGTGTTCAAGTCTATAAATCCGTTAGGCTGGTTCTCAGGACCAACAACTGAGCCCCAGCAAAGAAGAGAGGCGTCAGCACTTCCTATCGTTTCGTTGAGCTGAGATTGACAAGTCCCCAGGAGTTATCCCGATACCTCATATTCGATCCAAGAGAGGGAAAGATACCAGACGCACGGCTTGTCGCCTCCAAATGTTGAGAGCCATGCTCTACAAGCTCACAGATGTGGGTTCAGCCTGATGAGCAGCTATTCTCATTTGCTTACTCTTGCTAGGCTTGCAGCAACTAGCATCAAAGACGACTCCAATTGAGAAATATATATACCTAAGCAATCTAAGAAATACGAACGTCCATCTCTTTTACCGGCTCGTCGTGTCGAATCTCAAGGTTTGCTATCTCTGTAATATGGGCACGTGACCACACTGACGACTTTTTAGGACATTACCCCTTTGATATATACTCCAGTTGTGGGTGAAGCCTGTATAAGATGGTCAGAAATCTATCAGCAGGCAGAAGGTATGTCAATAATATCTATCTATGTCCTCTGGCTTATGGATGTAAGGTCTCTATCTATCCTACAGTGATCGTGGTTCTCTAGCCAAGATACTCAAGAACTGGCCTGCACCAGAGGTTGAGATTACAGTACTTACAGATGGCTCTCGTATTCTCGGATTGGGAGATTTGGGCATCAACGGCATGGGAATTCCGGTTGGGAAATTAGCTTTGTACACTGGGTGTGCTGGCATTCGACCAGAAAAGACTTTACCACTAACTATAGATCTCGGAACCAACAACGAGAGACTGTTGAAGGATCCGCTATATATGGGCAGCAAAAAACATAGGGTCTCTGAGAAAGAGGAACTGAAATTTCTAGATGAGCTTATGATTGCCTTGAATCAGACATGGCCCGGGTATGTAGATGCTGCGGGAGAAGCCAGAGCAGAGCGGTTGCTAATACATTTCAGAATCGTGGTACAGTTTGAGGATTTCAAAAACCCCTTTCCTGCGTTAGAGAAGTACCAATACAAATACTCCATGTTTAACGACGATGTGCAAGGGACAGGGGCTGTTATTTTAGCTGGGATCATAAATGCGTTGAAGGTGACTGGAATTCCCGTCAAGGACCAACGCGCTGTGTTTTTAGGTGCTGGAAGTGCCGGGACTGGTGTTGCAAAGCAGATTGTCGACTACTTTTCCAGGCAGGGTTTGACGGAAGATGAAGCACGACGTTGCTTTTGGTTTGTCGATACAAAGGTGAGATATTAATCTGAAAATAGCGCCAGCGATTTGCTGACAAGATAGGGTTTGATCACCAAGGATAGAGGTGATAAACTTGCGCCTCATAAACGATACTTTGCAAGAGATGACAATGACGGAAAACAATACAAGACCCTGCCCGATGTGGTAGAATATGTCAAGCCAACAATCCTCATGGGATTGTCGACGATAGGAGGTGCCTTCACCGAAGACTTACTCAACAGAATGGCAGAGCTGAACGCTCGTCCCATCGTTTTCCCCTTGTCCAACCCTTCAAGCCAATCGGAGTGCACCTTTGAAGAGGCTGTGAAATTCACCGACGGCCGAGTCGTTTTTGCCAGTGGAAGTCCTTTTGATCCTTATGTTTACAATGGCAAGCTGTACTCTCCGAGTCAGGGAAAGTAAGTTCACCATATCCAAAATTAAGAGTTAGATATCTAACCCCAATAGCAACATGTATGTTTTCCCAGGTATAGGACTAGGTGCGATTCTCTCCAAATCAACCAATATCAGCTCAGAGATGATTTACACGTCAGCGGTGGCACTCAGCACGGCGATCAACCAGGTCGAGCTCGATGCAGGCATGCTCTATCCTGAGATCACCAGGATTCGGGAGGTTAGTGTCGTTGTAGCCCGCGAGGTCATCCGCCAGGCTCAAAAACAACATCTCGATCGTGAGCGAACCATCAGAGATGTAAACAACGAAAAGCTGGATGCTTGGATAAGAGCCAGGATGTATGATCCTGCAAGTCCGACAAGGGGAGTTCATGGATACCATGATGTTCCTGGAAGAAAGTCACTTCTTTGAATACATTGAGTTTTGGTTTGAGCGTGCATTAGAGTGTTTTTCTTAATGAGATGCTCTCATTTTCAGTTTTGAGATACTTGTATTATACTTGCTGGTTGTAGCTCGCTCTAGAGATTTGTGAGTATTATATAATGTGGAAATCATTTCGATTCAAAGCTTTCTCCTAGAATGGTTGGCCCAGTTGAATATCTTAGAATGATCCTCAGTATTCTAAGCCTAGAATTAGATTAAGAAGTCATATCATGTACCCATTTCAGTTTTCCCAGAACTCCACCGCAACAGCCTCTAGCTAGACTTACTCCAGAACATGTCACAAATCGGGTATTATGTTACCACAAAACGACAGTCCTTCGTCCTCTGCCACCTCTCCACGCTTGTCTCTCTCCAATTGTTTAATCTGCCTTTATACCCTGGTTGGAGCTTCGGCAACGCAAATCTATCCTTCAACCACTTCTCTTGCTGCAGTTTGTTCAGCATCTCCTCAAACGCCTCCTCTTGAACTTTCTTAAAGTCCGTAGCAAAGGCATATTTCTTCTCTCCGTTGCCATCCATGCCAGTGTACACACGAGCGATGCAAATCTGATTACCAATTCTGCGACAGCGCGTACAGCATGTACGGTCCTGGATCCGGCGGAGAGAAAAGGAGCATCGTAGTCCAGAATGGAGACATTGGAGGCAGGGAACGAGATTTTTACTCGAGACATCTTCATTAACATGCCATCGTGGCTTCTGCTTGGGCAGGGACGAATGGTTGATGGCGTGTGGCGAGTGCTCCCTGCTCCGTTGACCATGTTTTGATTTTGGAGGGGAAAATACAGAATCAGATCTCTCGGTTACGCTGTCTGTATCGGTAGAGGATACTCGTGAGCACGAACCAAAGAGGTTTTCATATGTGGATGATACAGAGCCTGCCCTAGTTCGAGTGCGCCCTCGTAAGATTGGCTCGTCGTCTTTTGTTGGTTTGAGAGATGAGGCCAGGCATATAGCTGTGGAAATTTCGGGACTTGCATGTAGGTTTGAGATCGGTTGCGTATAATTCTCTTCTATGTCAGATGTATCGAGTGTGTGGAACCTGCAATTACTCTCATCGTTCGACGAACAATCAAGATTGAAGCCATGATGTGATTCTTGTCGGGTCCTTTGATGTGTGCTATCGGTATTTGACGATGTCGGTTGAAAATTTAGATCGATTTCTTGAGATATGTTTGGTGTGATTGGTATAGAAATAGGTATATCTTTTATGCCCGCGCCACTGGCTTTCTGTATAGTAGCCATTGTTGTCATTGTCATTGCCAAGTGGTTATTGTGATATTGTTGCCGAAGAACATTTGTTTCCTAGAGGAAAATTAGCTGAAGATTCCCTACTGTAAGCAAAGTTCCGCTGTTGAAAGCGAGCTGTAAGTATATAAGTATCAGGTGAATAGGGAAGTATACTTCGACATTGATTCAGAGACGAGCATTTACCATTGATATTGAATACACTAGTGTTGTTATTTGTGCCACCAGTCGGACTGCTTGAGGAAGGTTTGCCTCTGGGAACTTGGTAAGATAGGAACTAGAAGTACTTGGATTCAACATGTGTTTTGCAACTAGATTCAGCTCAATCCTCAGCGTATTTGTAAATCCACAATATCTTATCAACATGTCTGCAAAATAGCAAATAGGTATCAACCAAAGCCAAACCATGCCTCCACATAGCTACAAATCACTCGCTAGTAGACCGTTTAGAACATATTATATAGCAACCAGGCACTTGACGGACTCGTAAGTTGAAGGACTATGCGAAGCTAGACCATATATTTTCGTGGCATTGCAAGGGACCGTCTAAGGCTGCTAACTTAGTACGAAAAGCAGGTAGGCGGAGGCCGTTCAATAACAAACCTGGATCCCTTTCTCACAGGAGTCTCCTCGGCTTCTGGAATGTCATATACGTCCGGCGGAATGCCCGGTGACCTTCCCGGGCTCCTGTTCTCTTGAAACCCGGATTCGTTGCTGACCTTCTTTGGTTTCGCTTTCTCCTCTGGTGTTGTTTTCACTATATCTATTATTGATTCGGTTTTCCGAATATTCTGTCTGGAATTTCCAAAAATATCGTTCGCTTGTACTAGCTTTGTATTCCTACGACGGCCGACGGAACTCGTGACAGATAGCTTGCAGGGTGTTGGCTGGGATGTGACAAACTGAGAGCCCGATTCCATCAGGTTATCCAATACACCTTTCCTAGTTGATTCATCTTTTGCGTGAAGATGTCGGTCTAGGCCGAAGTATGGAGAGACCATCGAAACATCGGGAAGCTTTTTACGGTGTTTTGGGCTGACGGTGGTTAGTGTAGTGGCAGAGGGAATTTCGACCCCAGGAAGTGCCTCTAGAATATTTTTGTTCATGACACGTTTCTTCCAGAACCTGATGACCTTCTCGATGCCTTCATTCAATGCTTCGGCTTCTCTGTGGGGCCTGGTGAGCCAAGAGTGATTGAGAGATTCCTCTGCAGTCATTCGGTCCTCCACATCAAGAGTAAGGAGTTTTCGAATGAAATCTAGTGCTCGAGGGGGTAGTTCAAGCCACAATTTGCGTATTTCCTGCTCATTCAGTCCGCGGTCTTCACCAAAATAACGTTCTGCAAGCTCAATTTGGCTAAGACCAACAAGCTCTTGACGAGGAATGGTACAATCTCCAGTGAGCATAGTGACAGTAAGAACTCCGAGCGACCACAGATCTGCAGCCTGTGTGTACCCTTGAGTAGACAAGTCCACTGCTTGTACTTCCCTATCAAGCGTTAGAAAAATTACAGGTACCGAGCAATTGAACAGATTACGGGGCAGCATAGCATTCTGTGCCCAGTTTGGACATTAATCTCCCAGCCCCGTTACAGATGTTTATTGCAAATCCAAAGTCTGTCAAGATAACACGCCCTCCGAAATATGTTTGAGATACAAGAATATTTTCAGGCTTTATATCCCGGTGAACGATGGCGTTCGCATGTAGATACTGGACTGCAGTGAGGATTTGTTTGGTAATGAAACGACTGTTGTAATCGTCAATACTTCCACCATGAGCTTGCATGTATGAGTACAAGTCGCCACCGGATGAGAGTTCTGAGAACATGTACCTTAAAAATCAGCCAAATTCAGCTACATAGAGAATAATAACTCACAGAGAATGATGAGAACAGAAAGCCTTTTTGAGATCAATTATGTTGGGCTATGTATTGTAAGTTGATGACCTGAAACTGTCGGACTTTATTACATGACTGAGTTTGGAAAGAATGCTGATCTCGAGAAGAACTAGAGAAATTGAATCAGTTTCGTCGCTTTTAACAGGCCGAGCTCCAAATCAGGATGGAAATCATATCCTTTAGTGACTTGGGAGCATCAGATGAAAGGGCTACCGAACAATGAAAGACATGATTCTTTTCCATACCTCTCTTCTTTTGCGTCTTGATAAATTGCATCGCTTCCCACCTTCCTGGAGGAAGCACCGCACCGGTCTGCGAAGTCAGATTTTTAACGGCGAGATCCAAGTCGATGACTTTGCAAGCTAGTTGCTTCTTCGTCGCTGCCTCTATTGCAAGAAAAACGGTTCCATATTGACCTTTGCCTAGCATTCGATCTTTAATTTCGTACCGATCTCGAAAGTACTGGAGAAGAGTAAGTTGCCGCCCACAAGTTAAACTGGAATATTGAACCTCCACATCACTCCACAACCCCTTCGACCAGACGTCACGGTTGTGATTGGTTTGGTGGAATCTAAATCTCCAGTGTGGACGAATCTCGACTACATCGCCATCAGATAGAAGATAACCAACTCTTTCCTGTGTGATCTTTCCAACCAGGACATCATTGACATAGGTTCCGTTGGATGATTCGAGGTCCTCGCAGTAGATTAGAGCAGGGAATTGAGGTGAATTGGCTTCGTATAGAATCGAGTAGATGCGAAAATGCTGCTTGGAGACTCTATCGTCCTTGATTGCATGTCGACTACCTAATATCAGAGATTTGGAGCGGTGAATTAGGGCGCCTACCATTTGTTGTGGTCTCTGCCAACAACAATATCGTCACCTAGATAAAGAGGTATTTCTAGTACTGATTAGAGGAGACTGCGAGTAATCATACCTGCACCTACCTATGTTTTCGGATTCATTCCCATCCATCGAATCAAGCTTGAGAACCGCAATGCAGTCTGTATTGTCGCGATCACTCTGGAGTTGGGTGAGATCCTGGGTCTCCTCGTCAGCCATCTTTGAAGTTCTACAGGCGTGGGTTAGTTGGAGTTGTGAAGGTTAATTATGAGATTTGAATGGATGGCATTCATTTCAATTCTGTTAGGTACTGGCCACCCAAACGACAATGTTTCTCATGTATTGTATTGTGATTTGAAAAGAGAAGAAAGGTTAGATGCCCCAAAGTGGAAAGAGCAGGCCCATTTTTATAGGTCATATCTACCAGGAAAAGCGAAGGGAGAACTTGAACATTTCTTGAGCTATGAATTAGTCTAAAGGTGTGATATCACATCTAGATATACGCTTCTTTGAGTTTTTGCGATTATTTACCTTGTAGAAGACGTGCCTGAGCCACTCAATAAGAAAACCTGCAAGTCACCAAGCATTCCTCAACACTTCAATCCTTGCTGGCAAACGCAACCACCTGGAGGGGGGCGTGGCGAACATCTTGAATAAATCTGACAGAGGAATCCTATCTTAACCAGTGTCACCGTAGGGACTTCTGGTAGTAGAAATGAGAGTTTTGTGACTAGCATAGCTCGTTTTATAAAACAAGGAGGCAGCTAAGGAATGGTTCCTCGTGATTTGTATTGATCAAGGACAATTTATCGGCATTTATATAAGCTGTATGAGTATTATTTAGGTTTGAAGTCAACTTGTAAAGAACTGTCGTTGGGAAAAGCAAGCTTCAGGTCTTTAATTTTAATTTTGAAGTCTTTCCTTTTTGTGGGTATATCCATGCTAGACAAGTAGCACAACCATCCTCAATCACTTTGAGTCTGTGAGATGAAGACATCCATTGTAGAAAGAGAGACTACTGAACTTCCCATTGCTATTGTGTGTGAGACAGCCATTAAAAGAATGGGTTCTTGTTTGACTTCGGCACTAATACTATTCACGACTCGCAAAGCTTTGACTAGCAAGCTCCATCTTCGACATATGGAATTGGAATTAGGAGCACACGATCAGGGATATCAAGTGAAAAAGAAACCTTCTGTCCCAGTCTCTGCAAAAATAAAAGTTAAGCACATGAAATCATCCTACACTATAATGAAGGGCTAGCTACTTTCTTCAACATCTGAGTAAAAACACGTAAAGAACCTGAGGGAAGCTCTTCGTGATGTTAATGCCCAGTCGCGCCAAGCATATGCTCCAATAAAACACGTGGACGCTAGTTAAGCGAGACGGGCGAGCGCACTCATCTGCTTCGAGCTTGAGCTCTTCCTTTGTTCTTCATACAACTCCAACAACTACTTCAAACTGTATGTCTGCCCACCACTCCTCTTCAGAATCAATTAGCTAACCTTGATCTCGCAGTATCATTCAAAATGAGAGCGTAAGTCTACTGTTCTATCGAGCAACAGCTCCCACTTGCGAGGTCTCTGACTGCTTGTCTTTGACATGTCAACCAGCTCAAGGATCTCAACACGGGCATGGACCACTTAAACTAACACATTGGCCTTTAGGAAGTGGAGAAAGAAGAGAGTTCGTAGACTCAAGCGTAAGCGCAGAAAGACTCGTGCGAGATCGTAAGTAGAGCCCTCCCCAAGGGGATTTAACTCCATGATTCAATCTAACAACCTCCCAGCAAGTAAACCACTCGCCCCAACTCGATCTCGATCACTCATACCTCTCACATCACTCCATCATGACAATATAAACTCCAACTTTACGCCATCTCCCGCATCAAAACCCACACCTTTTTCAGCATTCAGATCACACGGACAGTTTGGGACTACCAATCAGTGCAACGGCTGGGTGTTCAAGGATGGATTATTTTGATGACGCGTATTGAATGGCCTTTGAAGGACGGATTGGAAGGATGCAGGATCGGTCATTCTATCGTCGAATTGTAATGAGGGTACTTGAATAGGGAGCGACAGGTGGAAGGCTGCCTCAGATGCCAGAAACCGTCGACTCCATTTGCAGAAAAAAGAAGATCACTTCATGAAAAAACTTCCCACCGTATATTTGACCGTGACTTAGCGTGCATGATCATCGTAGAATTATGCAGAGATCGTAAATCGCCAGGGCCAGGCTATATCGTAAATCATGTTTTAGCCATTTGAGCAGCACTTCATCTTCCTAGGCCCAATATTATCAGTGCCGTTTCTTTGCGGGGTGTTCGGAAAATCTTGGTGCGGGCGGTGGCAGAAAATCACTAGCTTTCCTAAATTTGGCGGGGATTCAGAATTGTAACATTTTTTTTGAACAGCTGTATTATTGATTGTCCTAACGACACGCTCTTAATTCACACAGAGAAAATGGCAGAGAAGATAGACAAGGCGAAGAAGCGTAAGAGGCAGGCCGAAGACACCTCGAAGCCTAGCAAAAAGGTCGCTCTGGACCGGGCAAAAAACATCAAAATTTCTCTACCGGAGACAGACAAATGGGCGCCGGTTATAGGTATGGCCTCCTCAGCTCTACCGCTCTGGAAGAAGAGAGATCTAATTCTTTATAGCATCTACCCCCGGCCTATCTCTGCCATCTACTATACCGCTCAAGCCTTACACCAAGTCTCGCCCAAAGGCTGTTCAGAATGCTAGCAGTGGAGTTATCGACAGCACCGAGTTCCTTCTACACTCAAATTCGCATCCCAAAATCGACTACACAGCGCGGGAAGAGGAATTAGGTGCATCAGGAACGCTGAGAAAGCATTATGTGGGTGTATTTGATCCTGAGACTGGCAAACTCGAGATCGTAGAGGGTAGGAAAATGATAGTAAGAGGTGTAGTCAGGGCGCACCAGGCCGGCGAAGATGATGAAGCTTTGGTAGGTTTAGTTGGACATGATTGCATTCCAGAGGCTAACAGCTTGTTTCAGATGAGTCGAAAGGATCAGCGAAACGAGCAGGTCCAGGCATTCGGTACGAAGAAAGCAAAGAAGGCCCTTGCATCAATGACAGAAAACGCTATTGGTCCTGCGAGAACGGCTGGCACGAAAGGGGCCAAGGTGGACAGAGCTGCTGCTGCAATTCTTGCGTCTATGGCAGATGCAGCAGCTGGCATGGCTACGCGAGATCAGCTATCAGAAGCTGCAGATGCCGCAAAACCACGTCCGAGGGCGAACCCAAATGCAACTGTTGTCCAGGATGCCTACACGGTTGACAGCTTGATTGGGGACGATATATTCAAGTACCTTGAAGTTTTGGACTGGCAAGAAGCTGTCAAGAAAGGCCAGCAGGTGCGGGTCAACTCTAGATATGTTGCCGGCCGCATCCAGGCGTTCTCCTCTCAGATTGAGAAACTCAAAATCCTACGATATACTCTGCTTCTTATAGACTTTTACAAATCCTCAAAGCCCGGCGGTCGAGGCAAAACTCGGAAGCTTCCAAAGCGGGAAGACCTGAGAAAGGCAATGGGAAATACTGCCGAAACGATAGTGGAAAGCATCAAGCGCAAGTTTTCAGCCTCGGGGGAGATTAGCGCCTTTAATGTTGATCTGATAATTACACATATTGCCGCATTAACATGCCTGGTGGACAACTTTGAAGTCGATATGTGGGATCTGCGGCAGGATCTGGATCTAGAACCTCGACAGATGCAACAATATTTCCAAGAAATAGGAGCCAAGATAAGAGCATTCCCAGAAGGATTGCGGAAGAAAATGGAAATGGAGAAGTCTGTTGCGTCGCAGAGGAAGATTGCAAAGCTGTCCCTACCACTTGACTTCCCAAAGGTGTCTTTTGGTAGAAGGGTATGAGCAGATGTAGGATTTACCGTGTCTGGCCTCGAGCCCGAATCTTTTGAGATAATTGGGAATTGTCGTTGGGGTAGGGGTCATTGTAATCTACAATTCGATATTTCTCCACACCAAATGCTTGCCATATAGTACAGAACGTTTGAAAATGATCTTGGATTTAAGCAAGTGACGTTCAATAACGTGCATCTCTGAGGCAGTTGGAAGTGGTGGTTGCGATGCTATACTCCACAGAGTTAGATCTCACGGCGAGTCAGCCCCAGCAGCAGCCCTACCACCAGTGTTTCTTTCGCCAACAAAAGCTTGATCACCATCGCCAAGCACGAAACGAGTTCCCCGGCATGAAAAGCATCATACCATCATGCCACACCCAACCCTACTCACTACTCTCCCCAGATAGATATATAACCCAGACTTTTGAAATACAATGACCTCTTGACCTGCAACGGCTGTTCGGCTCCTGACTTCCTTTTTGCACAATCCTCTAGCGCTCGTATGCATAGCGTCCACGTAATCAACCTCGTCTCCCGATCGCCCCGCGGGTCTCGCGAGAGAGCCTCTGTACTAATCACCCCAGCCATGCGGTGCAATCCCATCCGTGGCTGACCTGGAAAAGGCGACGCCGGCATTGCCTCCTCGACACCACTCGCAGCATGTAGCCTGGCCGAGTGGACGGAGACGTGCAAGCAGCGGTCATGTTCGGGCATCTGGCTGCGGTGCGGCGGGCCTCTTTGTTCGAAGTTGATAAATGATAAACCCCTCTTCCCCCCCTCATCTCTGCTTCATCTCTCAGCCTGTCTCCTTTCTTTGAAAACATCCCTCCCGCTCTTGTGCTAGAATTCTGCTCGTGTTCTACGATATCGTTTACGCTCTGAATTGACAAACGTGTGCCGCTGTCAACATGCCCGCTCAGGAATCCTCCCCATACCAACCACAAGCAAATCAAATGCAGGTCCCCTCGCCTCAAGAACCAGGTCGTACAAGCACCGAGCAGCCAGTCAGTCTCTCTTTGGTTTCTCTTTGGTTTCTTTCATTACATTTCACCTCTACACATGCTGACAAGCTCCCAGCGAGCAATAGAACCCATGACCCCAGAGCTAGTGTCGATGCGAGGAGGCGACGGAGGTGATATCTGCTGCGGACTGTATGTCTCCCCTATAGTGCCGTCTTTAACGAAGGACGCTGACCATGACGGCTATAGCTGTGCGGCTTTCGCTTGTTTTGAGTGTCTCGAATGCTGTTGCTAAATATGTTACGATGGCCGGTCGGGAGGGGAAAGTTAGCCAGCTACAAG
>Ga0247737_1000343_pt1 | contig 18020 bp, 9 predicted proteins | sample UWRJL028104C2_FD_180937 | JGI IMG/M metagenome (GOLD analysis project Ga0247737, IMG submission 180937) | Plant litter microbial communities from Arlington Agricultural Research Station in Wisconsin, United States - UWRJ-L028-104C-2 | ecosystem: Environmental > Terrestrial > Plant litter >...
CGGTCCCAAGGAACCGGCGCCGTCCAATCCTCGATTTCGGATTGACCGCGCAGATAACCCCGCCGCGCCCGGAAAGCAAGAGACGAGGCCGCCGGCCCTTCGCACTGCGCGGCCCACCGTCGCGGATATATCCGCTTTGGATAAATCGATTCGAATCTGGCCCCATTCCAGTAATTTCCGGGTAGCAACTCGCGGCGCACGAGAGGATAGTGGCGGGCCGGATGCCAGAAACAATCGGGTGATCTCATGAGTGGTTGGCTTCGACCATTTTTTGACGGAAGCTATGCGCCGCACGGTTATTGCCTGTTGTGGGAGCCGGCTCTGGTCCGCACCCATGTGATCGCCGACGCCTTGATCGCGGCCGCCTATTTCTCGATCCCGCTGGCGTTGCTGACCCTCATCCGCAAGCGCGACGATCTTCGCTATGGCTGGATGATCGCGCTGTTCGCGACCTTCATCCTCGCCTGCGGCGCCACGCATGTGATGTCGATCTGGACGTTGTGGCATGGCAATTACGGTGCGGAGGCCGTGCTGAAGGTGATCACCGCAATCGCGTCGGTCGCGACCGCAGCCATATTGTGGCCGCTGATCCCCAGGGCGGTGGCATTGCCGTCGACTGCGTCGCTCGCCGCGGCGAATGCCGACCTGGCGGCGGCGATCGTCACGCGCGACGCTGCCCTGGATGAATTGCGGGCCCAGATGGAGCAGCGCGAACAGGCCGAACGCGCGCTGCTACAGGCACAGAAGCTCGAGGCGCTCGGCCAGCTCACCGGCGGGATCGCGCACGACTTCAACAACCTGCTGCAGGCGATCACCGGCAATCTCGAGCTGATCGACATTCAGCCTGAAAATACGTCCGGGATCACGCGGTGGAGCCACAATGCGCGCCAGGCGGTGGAGCGGGGCAAGAAACTGACCGGGCAGTTGCTGGCCTTTTCGCGTGTCCAGAAGCTCGAGATCGCATCCTTCGGCCTGGCGCGGATGCTGGAAGAGGCGCGCGACCTGATCGGCAAGTCGGTGGGGCAGGAGATCCAGATCGACATGGAGGTGCCGGACGAGGAACTGGGCGTCGTCGCCGATTGGCGTCAGCTCGAACTCGCCCTGCTCAACCTGACGATCAATGCCCGCGACGCCATGCCGGATGGCGGTACCATCCGGATCCGCGCGAGTGCCGCGTCGGGCAGGCCGCATCCCGACCTCGCCCCAGGCGATTATGTGACGATCGCCGTCAGCGACGAGGGCGTCGGCATGAGTCCGGAAGTCGCGGCGCGCGCCTTCGAGCCGTTTTTCAGCGCCAGGCACGATGGTCGCGGCACTGGGCTCGGTCTCAGCATGGTGTTCGGCGTCGTGTCTCAGGCGGGTGGTGTGGTCGAGATCGAGTCCGGAGAAGGGGCGGGGACGACGGTGCGTTTGTTCCTCCGCCGTGCGTTCGACGTCGCGCTGGAACCCGACGGCGCGCCCTTGGCCGATGGCGACATGAGGACGGGGCTGGTCGGGGTAAACGTCCTCGTCATCGACGACGACCCGGACGTGCTGCAGGCGGTAGCCGCGACCTTGGAGGCGCGGGGCGCTACGACGGTCATGGCGGAGGATGGCAGGATGGGCCTGGAGGCGGCGGGCAAGGGCGGCTTCGACCTGACCCTGGTCGACTTTGCCATGCCTGGGCAGGACGGGGCGGAAGTCGCCGCTAGGTTACGCATGGCATATCCCGAGCGGCCAGTGCTGATCATGACCGGCTTTTCGGAATCGGCGAAGCTCGATGCGGTGATCGGTCGCAGCGTCGGGCTGCTGCGCAAGCCCTTCTCCAGCGAGGCGCTGGTACGAGCGATCGGCGAATTGCTGCCGGTGAAGGGCTAGGATGCGGGAGAGTGGCAGGGGAGCTCGGACTCGAACCGAGGGCCTTCGGTTTTGGAGACCGACGCTCTAACCAACTGAGCTACACCCCTGTGCGGTTGCGGGCTTTAGCGTGGTGTCGAAAGTGGAGCAAGGGCGAACGCTGGAGTGGCCGCGATCAATCAGCTAAGCTGATGCTTGAAAACGATATTTAACGCGAATTAGCCCTTGGAGCGGCCAGTGCCGGGTCCAGGCGAGACCCTCAGATGGTTAGCGGGTTGCTCGAAGCGCCGGATAAACTCAGGACGCGTACAGCGTGAGCGTCTGTGCGGCGATCGCGACCTGGGTGCGGTTGCTGACGTTCAGCTTGCGCATCAGCGCCGTCATATGCGCTTTGACCGTTGCCTCGGCGATCCCCAGGTCGAATGCGATCTGCTTGTTGAGCTGCCCTGAACGGACGCCGCGCAGCACCTTTACCTGAGTCGGCGTAAGTCGCACCGACGCACCCATGCCGCACGGCATCGCAGTGGCCTCCATTTGATGAACTCGTTGGAGATTCCCGTTCATGTCACCCTCGCTCCCTTGGCTCTTCGGCCTGCCGTGTCGCGGATCGGTATCGTCTCGCAAACCCGTCCGCGTTCCCGTTTACGCCGGAATCAGTTGGACAGCTTTATTTATGTTCTTCAAACCTACCTCTGATCAAGTCTTTTTTTGTTGCTACGAGGCAGAAACCTGTCCTACAGATATGATATAGGGCCTGGAGGCGAAAACGCCGCCGGGAGAGGAGGGGCGATGTCTGAAGCGATTGAAGGTCGCGCGCTGGGGCAGGCGCGGTGACCGGCGCCGATATCAGGCTCGTGATGGCGGCCATCGCTGGCATCACGCTCGCGATCGTGATGATCGTCCGCGGTCGTCTTCATCCCTTTATCGCTCTGTTGTGCGGCGCCTTCGCGGTCGGATTGCTGGCCGGTTTGCCACTCGCCGACACCGCCAAGGCGGTGCAGAAGGGCGTCGGCGATATCGTCGGCGGCACTGGGCTGGTGGTGGCGCTTGGCCTTTCGCTGGGCGCCATGCTGCATCTGTCCGGCGCGGCGGCGTCACTCGCCGCCGGCGCCTTGCGACTGACCGGACCGAAGGCAGCTCCCTGGGCGACGCTAGGCATCGCGATCATCATTGGCCTGCCGCTCTTCTTCGAAACCGGGCTGGTGCTGCTATTGCCGATCGTGGTGGCGGCGGCGAAGGCGATGCCTGACGATGGCGACCGGGATGCCGCCAAGCTCAGGCTGATCATGCCCGCGCTGGCCGGCCTTGGCGTGGTCCACGCGCTGGTGCCGCCGCATCCCGGGCCGCTGCTCGCGGTCGAGGCGCTTGGCGCCAGTCTCGGCCTCACGATGCTCTACGGCATCATCATCGCGATCCCGATCGCCATTCTCGCTGGCCCGGTGCTGGCGAGGTTCACCACGCGTGGCGTGAAGCTGGTCGAGCCGGTCCTGAGCGATCACGCCCTTGATCTGGCGCCCCCGGCGCGCGCGGTATCGCTGTTCATTGTCCTCCTGCCCATCGTGCTGATCGCGGCGGGGGAACTCGGCAAGCTGGTGCCGGGTCTCAAGGACGCCGTCTGGCTGGCCGCCGCCAGCAATCCCGTGCTGGCACTTCTCGTTACTAACCTCGTCGCGCTGCCCTTGTTGTTCGGGCGCCGGCTCAGCGAGGCGGCGATTCAGGATGCCGTCTGGTTCGAGACGATGGGCGCGGCCGGGGCGATCCTGTTGGCGATCGGTGCCGGCGGCGCGCTGAAGCAGGTGCTGGTCAGCGCCGGCCTTTCCGACCTGCTGGCGCGGGTCGTGATGATGTACGCGATCTCGCCCCTGCTGCTCGGCTGGCTGGTCGCGGTCGGCATCCGCCTTGCCGCCGGGTCGGCGACGGTCGCGACGATCACGGCGGTCGGCGTCATGCCCGGCGTGGTCGCTGCGTCGGGCGTGTCGCCCGAACTGGTGGTGCTGGCGATCGGCGCCGGCTCGGTATTCTTCAGCCATGTCAACGATCCGGGCTTCTGGCTGGTAAAGGGTTATGTCGGCACCAGCACGGCCGACACGTTCCGCACCTGGTCCATGCTCGAAACGGTCATTTCGGTGGCGGGGCTCGGCGCGGTCGTGGCGCTTAGCTACATCGTATGACCGCCGGTAGCGCCCGCATCGGCAAGGACGGCCCCGTGGTGCGGGAGGGGACGCTGGCGGCCCGCGCCTACACCGGCATCGTTCAGATCATCAACGACGAAGGCCTGGTGGCCGGTGACCGGCTGCCGTCCGAAGCGCGACTGGCCGAACTCTTCGGCATGTCGCGTTCGATCGTGCGCGAGGCGCTGGTCCGGCTTGCCGCCGACGGCATCACCGAGGCGCGGCGCGGCGCCGGCTCCTATGTGAAGCGCCGTCCGTCCGAACGGCTCGGGTCGCACATGCCGATGCACGGCCTAGCGGCGACGCTCGGCACGTACGAAGTCCGCTTCGTGCTCGAGGCCGAAGCTGCCCGGCTCGCGGCGCACCGGCGCTCTCACCAGCAGATGGAAGAGATCGATGCGGCGCTCGAAGGGCTGCGCCGCGCGCTGTTGTCCAGCGACCCGGCCCATGTCGAGGACTGGGTGCTGCACCGGACGATCGCGGAGGCGACCGGCAACAGCGCCTTTGCGGACACGCTCGATCGTCTCCAGGAAGACGTGATGCTGATCCTGCGCGCCGGGGTCGATATCTCGCGCTCGCGCCCGCCCGAGGTGATCGCGACGATGATGGAAGAGCATGACGCGATCGTCGACGCGATCCGCGCGCAGGATGCCGATGGTGCCGCCCTGGCGATGCGGTGGCATTTGTCGCAGGGCCGCAAGCGGCTGATGCCGGAAACCTAACGCGCGGCGGAGAGGATTCCGGCCTGCGCCCAGGCCAGGACATCCTCCCGGAGATCCTCGATCGGCGCATAGCAGTGGAGCGTCAGCGCTCGCTCGTCGGCCGCCGGCCGCTCGAGCGCGGCGAACTGGCTGTCGAGCAGGCTGGTCGGCATGTAATGGCTCTTTCTTTCCGCCAGTCGCGCGGCGATTTCGTCCCGCTCGCCGTCGAGAAACACGAACAGCAACGGCACGCCCGCGGCCTGTTCGAGCCGCTCGCGATAGCGCCGCTTGAGCGCCGAACAGGCTGCGACCGCGATGCCATGGTCGTGCACCGACGATCGAATCGCGGCGCCCAGTCGGTCGAGCCAGGGCCAGCGGTCGGCGTCGTCGAGCGGCTGGCCGAGGCGCATCTTGGCGATGCTCGCCTCGGCATGGAAATCGTCGCCTTCCAGCGCCGGGCACGACAGATAGGCGCCAAGATGACTGATCAGCGTCGATTTGCCGCAGCCGCTCACGCCCATCACGATGATCGCGCAGGGGGGAATCGCACAGGGCGGCAGTCCAGTCATGTTCCCCTGTGCCTTCACCGCGCGTCCCCAGCTTTCATCATCAGTCGCGCGAATTCGGGCCACGCATCCGGGTCGATCTTATTGGGCGCGTCACGGCTTTTGACTATTGCGACCTTTGTCGTGGTCGCGGACCTGCCGGCGACCGCCTAACCTGCGCGCTAACCGCGAAAATGCGGGATTGTCGCGAAAGGTCGGGAAGCATGAAGGCGAACGCAGCGAGCATGATCGCGCGGTGTCTGATCGTCGCGGCGATCCCGGTCGCCGCGCTCGCCGGCGCGCAGCAGCCGGCGGTTTCGGCTTATTCCGCGGCGCCGAATGATCCCGCCGCCATCACGGTCAGGGCGCGGGGCGACGGCGTGGCGGACGATACCGCCGCGATCCAGGCAGCGATCGACGCGGCGGCGGCTCGCCCCGGCGGTGGCATCGTGTTTCTGCCCTCCGGCCGGCACCGGCTCACCCGCACGCTCTATATGTGGCCCGGGGTGCGCCTGTTCGGAGTCGGCCGGACCCGTCCGGTTTTCCTGCTGGCCCCCAACACGCCAGGCTTCCAGAAGGGCGTCGGCAGCATGGTCTTCTTCACCGGCAACCAGCCGAGCGGCGCGGCGCCGGGGCCCGGTGGCGTTCCGTTGCGGGGAAAGGTGCCGGTGCCGCCGCCGACCAGCGTGCCGTTCAACCCGGATATCGCCGATGCCAATTCGGGTACTTTCTATTCGGCGATGGCCAATGTGAATTTCGAGATCGGCAACGGCAATCCGGCAGCGACGGCGGTGCGCTTCCACACCGCGCAGCACACCTATCTCAGCCATATCGACTTTTACCTCGGTTCGGCGCTGGCGGGCATTTATCAGGTCGGCAATCTCGGCATGGACCTGCGCTTCTATGGCGGCCGCTACGGTATTCTTACCGAAAAGACCTCTCCCGCCTGGCAATATACGCTGCTCGATTCCGTGTTCGACGGCCAGCGCGACGCCGCGATCCGCGAGCATGAGGCCGGGCTGACGCTGGTGAATACCGTGCTTCGCAACGTGCCGGTCGGGATCGAGATCGACCGGGGTTATGGCGACTGGCTCTGGGGGAAGGACGTCCGCTTCGAGAATGTTTCGCGCGCGGGCGTGATCATCAGCAACGAAGGCAACACCTATACCCAGATCGGCTTCGACAATGCGGTGGCCAGCGGTACCCCCGTGTTCGCGCGCTTCCGCGACAGCGGCAAGACGGTGGCTGGGCCGGCACCGCGATACCGCGTCAAGGAGTTCACTTATGGGCTGACCCTGGCCTCGCTCGGCCAGACCGGCCGCTTCGCGACGCGGATGGACGCGGCGCCGCTGCCGGCCCTGCCGCGCCGTCGCGACCCGGCGATCCGCGCGTTTCCCGGCGTCGACGCCTGGGCCAATGTCCACGATCTCGGCGCGAAGGGCGATGACAAGACCGACGACACCGCCGCGCTCCAGCGTGCGATCGATACGCACCGCGTACTCTATTTCCCGGCCGGCTTCTATCGCGTGACCGACACGCTGACGCTGCGCCCCGACAGCGTGCTGATCGGCCTGCATCCCAGCCTGACGCAGATCGTGCTCGCCGACGACACCCCAGCCTATCGCGGCGTCGGCCCGGCCAAGGCGCTGATGGAGAGCGCGAAAGGCGGCGATGCGATCGTCTCGGGCCTCGGTCTCGCAACGGGCGGCGTCAATCCGCGCGCGACGGCTTTGTTGTGGCGCGCGGGCGAAAAGTCGCTGGTCGACGATGTGAAATGTCAGGGCGGTCACGGCACCAACCTCGCCGATGGCAGCCGCTTCGACCCTTATAATGCTAACCATAGCGCCGATGCCGACCCGAAAAAGCGCTGGGATGGCCAATATGCCAGCCTGTGGGTGACCGATGGCGGCGGCGGCACCTTCAACGGCCTGTGGACCCCCAACACCTATGCCCAGGCCGGGCTCTATGTCTCGGACACGAGCACGCCCGGCCATGTCTACGAGATGTCGGCGGAGCATCACGTGCGCGCCGAGATCGTGCTGGACCGCGTGCGCAACTGGGAATTCCTCGCGCCGCAGACCGAAGAGGAGGCAGGGGAGGGGAGGGGTACCGTGGCGCTCGAGGTGCGCAATTCGCGCGACATCCTGTTTGCCAATTTCCACGGATACCGCGTCACCCGCTCGCTCCAGCCGGCGCCGGCCGCGGTAAAACTCTATGGCTCGACTGACATTCGATTCCGCAACGTCCATGTCAACGCCGAGAGCGGCTTCTCCGCCTGCGACACCAATGGCTGCGGCACCTATTTGCGCGCGAGCAAATATCCCTATTCGAATGCGATCAAGGATCTGACGCGCGGCGCCGACGTGCGCGAGCGCGAGTTCGCCGTGCTCGACGTGACTGACGCACCGCTCGCGGCCGCCACACCCCCTTTTGTGCCGGTGACGCGGCTCGCCGGCGATTTCTACGCGCTTGGCGGCGGCGCGGTGGATTCGGCCGGCAAGCTCTATTTCGTCGACCGGCAGTTCCACCGCATCCATGGCTGGTCGGAGAAGGAGGGGCTGTCGATCGTCGCCGATGCCCCGCTCGATCCGGTCAACCTCGCGGTCGATGGGTCGGGCAATCTGCTGGTCCTGTCCTCCGACGGGCCCGAGGCGACCGTCTACAGCCTCAAACCCGGCGATCCCCAGGCGGTCCGGGTGATCGCCGCGACGCCCGCAAGCGATCGCACGGGCGCCCGGGTCGCGCTGCCCGGCAGCTTCTGGAACAATGGCGAGTTCCGCGATCAATATGATCCCGCGACCGATCATTTCACCACGCTCGCCGAGATGTTCATGCGCGACGTCGCCGCGCCCAAGGCGCGCGCCTATGTCTCGCCCGATGGCAGCCTGGTCCTGCCCGCCTTCCGCGTCTGGCAGCAGGGGCCAGCCAATCATCTCGGCTGGCGCTTCTCCGATACGCTCGACACCTATGGCTGGATTACCGGCAAGGTCGGCGAGCGGGTCTATCTTGCCAACGGATCGGAGAATCGGACCTATTCGGGCCTGCTCGGCGCCGGCGGCGCGGTGACTGACCTGAAACCATTCGCGGCGCGCGGCGGGGAGAGCGTCGCGGCGGGGCCGGACGGGCGCGTCTATGTCGCGAACGGCCAGGTGTTCGTCTACGGCGCCGATGGCGGCGAAATGGGGCGGATCGACGTGCCGGAGCGGCCGCTGCAACTGCTGTTCGGCGGGTCGGACGGGCGCACACTGTACATCCTCACCCATCACGCATTGTATTCGGCGCGGCCGTGAACGCTCCCATCCGCATGCCCTATGCGACCATGGTCGTAGATGATGGGCGGGGCGTGATCCGGTAAGTCAATCACACAAGGGCGCGATTCGTCAGCCAAGGCGGTGCGTCGAAGAAACACAAACAGGGGATGGAAAATGGGATATAGTTCGCTTGACCGCCGCGCTCTGACGGGCCTTCGTGGTACCGTTACCAGCCTTGCCGCACTCGCCGCCGGCCTCGCCTTCGCTCCCGCATCCGCGCAAACTGCCCCAGCTCAGGCAGCAGCCCCGGCGCAGCTCCCGTCGGCGCCCGAGGAAAAGCCCGACGGCGACATCATCGTCACGGGTAGCCGCATCATGTCGAGCGGCTTCAACGCGCCGACCCCGACGACCGTCATCAACGAGGAATCGATCGCCCGCAACGCGCAGCCGAACATCTTCAACACCATCGCCCAGCTGCCATCGCTGCAGGGTTCGACTGGTGCGGCCACGGGCACGTTCAGTACGTCGAGCGGCCAGCAGGGCCTCAGCTCCTTCTCGCTGCGCGGTCTCGGCACGATCCGCACGCTGACCCTGCTCGACGGCCAGCGCGTCGTCGGCGCGAACGTCACCGGGGTTCCCGACATCAGCATGTTCCCGCAGTTGCTGGTGAAGCGGGTCGACGTCGTGAACGGCGGCGCGTCCGCGTCCTATGGCTCGGACGCCGTCGGCGGCGTGGTCAACTTCATCACCGACACGCGCTTCACGGGCTTCAAGGCCAACGTCCAGGGCGGCATCACCAATTATGGCGACGACGAACAGGCGCTGGTCCAGGCGGCGTGGGGAACCTCGCTGTTCGACAACCGGCTGCACCTGATCGTCAGCGGCGAATTCGACCATGAGGACGGTGTCGGCGCGGGCGATTTCGGGACTGATCTCGCGGGCGGCCGCGACTGGTATCGCGCCACCACGCTGTTCGATACCGGGCAGACCAACAATGGCCGGCCGCGCTATCATTACGCCGACTTTGCGCAGCCCTACCAATATGCGCGCTTTGGCCTGATCAACAATGGCCCGCTGCAGGGCATCGCGTTCGACGCGAACGGCGCTCCTTTCAACTTCAATTACGGCTCGGGCGGCACGCCGACGGGCACCGGCACCGTCACCGGCTGTTTCCCCGGCAACGCATTCTGCGTTGGGGGCGATCTGTCGGGCGCACCGGGGTCCGGCGCGTCGTTGAAATCGGCGCTGGAGCGCATCAACGGATTCGGTCGGATCGGCTTCGACTTTGCGGAGAACAACGAGGCTTATGTCACCGTCAACGTGGCGAAGGTGACGACCAGCAACCAGCCTAGCCCAGGCTATAACCGGCCGAACCTGACGGTCCAGTGCGCCAACCCCTATCTGCCGCAGCTGGTGAAGGACCGGTGCGTCACCGCGGGCATCACCCAGTTCAACTTCGGGTCGAGCAACGGGAATTTTCCGGACCCGCTGGTTTCGACCGATCGTCGCCAGTATCGCTTCGTCGGCGGTTTGAAGGGCGCTTTCGACCTGGGCGGATCCGACTGGAAATACGACGCCTATTATCAGCATGGCACGACCATCTCCGATATCGACGTCGACACGATCGTCCTGCAGAACCGCTATGTCGCCGCGGCCAATGCGATCACGCTGAACGGCGCGATCGTATGCGCCGATGCCGCCGCGCGCGCGGCCGGTTGCCAGCCGATCAACATCTTTACCGGCGCCGCGCCGTCATCCGCCGCGCTCGCTTATGTCACGCCCGCCAACGGACCGTTCCAGCACACGAAACTGACGCAGGATGTCGTCAGTCTCAACTTCTCCGGACAGCCGCTCAACCTGTGGGCAGGTCCATTGTCGGTAGCGTTCGGTGGCGAATACCGTCGCGAATTCTATCGGGTGAACGCCGACCCCTATGGCGCCGGCGTTTCGAGCATCAGCCCGAACAGTGCCGCTTATCCGTCGGATCCGCTGCTCAACTCAGCGCAAGGCAGCAACTGGGCGGCCGGCAACTACAAAAATGGTGGCGGCAAATACAGCGTCTATGAAGGGTTTCTGGAACTCGACGTGCCATTGTTCAATGGCGACGGAATCGGCCGAGCGAACCTGAACGGTGCCGGCCGCGTTACGCATTATAGCACGTCGGGCACGGTCTGGGCCTGGAAGCTCGGCGGCACCTGGGAAACGCCGATCGACGGCATCCGCCTGCGCGCCGTCACGTCGCGCGATGTGCGTGCTCCGAACCTCTCGGAACTGTTCGCGGCACCGACCGTCACCACGCTTCCCAGCTTCAACGATCCGTTCCGCAACGTCGCGGTGCAGGCGTTCCAGTACACGATCGGCAACGCCAACCTGAAGCCGGAAATCGCGCGCAACACCGAGATCGGCATCGTCCTGTCGCGCCCGAAATGGTTGCCGGGCCTGAGCCTGTCGTTCGACTATTACAGCATCAAGCTGAATGGCGTCATCTCGACCCTGTCGGCGCAGCAAATCGTGCAGTTCTGCAAGGATGGCAATCAGACCTTCTGCGGCGGCTTCAAGCTCGACAACGCGAACCAGGTCGACAATTTCATTAACGTCCAGCCGTTCAATCTCGCCTCGTGGAAGACCAGCGGGTTCGATATCGAGGCGAGCTACCAGTGGCAGCAGCCGCTCGGCCTGCCGGGCAACTTCACGATCCGCGCCCTTGGCACGCACATCCGCGAGTTCATCGTCGATGCGGGCATCGCGGGCGTCGACAAGGTCGACCAGGCTGGTGCCAACACCGGCAACACACCTAACTGGAAGTGGCTGGCGACGCAGAGCTACAGCAACGACCTGTTCAGCCTCCTCGTTCAGGAGCGCTGGTTCACCGATGGCGTGTTCGGCAATCAATATGTCGTCTGCACCACTGGCTGCCCGGCCTCGACGGGTAACCATCCGACGACCGACTTCAACAAGATGGAGGGCGCCTTCTATATCGACATCGGCGGCTCGGTGAAAATCACCAAGGGGATCGAAACCTTCTTCAAGGTCGACAATCTCTTCGATCACGATCCCGCGCCATCGCCGCAGACCAATACCGGTCTCGACGTCAACCCGGCACTCTACGACACGCTGGGCCGCGTATATCGCGTCGGTGTCCGCGCGAAGTTCTGAGTCCGACCTGCCTCCCCTGGGCTGGCGATGTTGAGGTGATTGCTCTTGTGCCGGGCCGGCAACGGCCCGGCGGCATGAACCGAAAGCACCGCTGGCCCGATTTTTGTTCCGTCTGTGATGTCGCCGACGAGGGGCCGGCCGGTCAGGCGGCGACCGCTTCGCCCCAGTCGCGATCGGCGATCGCCCGCGCTTCCTCGACCGGCAGCGGACGGCCGAAATAATAGCCCTGCACCTTGGTGCAGCCCAGATCCTGCACCATGCGGTGCTCCTGCTCGGTCTCGACGCCTTCCGCCGTGGTCGCCATGCCCAGGCTCTGCGCCAGCGCGACGACGGCGCGGATGATCGCGATCGCCTCGGGCACATTCTGCGATGCGCCCTGCACGAAACTGCGGTCGATCTTGATCGAGGAGAATTTCGTGCGGCTGAGGTATCCGAGCGAGGAATAGCCAGTCCCGAAATCGTCGAGGCTGAGCTTCACGCCGAGCTCCATGATGCGTTCCAGCACCTTGGTCGCGCCGGTGCCTTCGCGCATGAAGACGCTCTCGGTCACTTCGAGCTCGAGCCGTTCCGCCGGCAGGCCGCTATTGGCCAGCGCCGAGGCGACGGTCGAGACAAAGGCGGGGTTGTGGAGCTGGTCCGGCGAAACGTTCACCGCCACGCGCACCGGCGAGTTCCAGCGCGCGGCTTCCTCGCAGGCCGTCCGCAGCACCCATTCGCCGATCGGGGCGATGAGCCGCGCTTCCTCGGCAAGCGGAATGAACTTCATTGGCGAGATGTTGCCGAGCTGCGGATGAGTCCAGCGCAACAGCGCCTCGAACCCGGTCAGCGCGCCCGTCGCGGCATCGACGACTGGCTGATAGTTGAGGTGCATCTCGTCATTCTGGACGGCCTTGCGCAGCGCCATCTCCAGGACGCGGCGCTCTTCCGCCTCGACATGCAGCTGCGGCTCATAGACCCGCACGACGCCGCCGCCGGCATCCTTGGCCCGGTACAGCGCAAGATCGGCGGAGCGGATCAGCATTTCGGCGGTACGCCCGTCGCGCGGCCCCGTCGCTACGCCGACGCTGGCGCCGGTGTAGAGCGTGTGCTGGTCCATTTCATATGGGCGCGACAGTGCCTCGATGATGGATTGGGCGAGCCGCTCCAGCCGCGCCGAATCGCTGGCGTCGCGCACGACCACCGCGAACTCGTCGCCGCCCAGGCGTCCGATCACCTCATTGTCGGTCATCAACTGGCTCAGCCGTTCGGAGACGCGACCGAGCAGGCGGTCGCCGATGGGGTGACCGAGCGTGTCGTTGACGGCCTTGAAGCGATCGAGGTCGATCATCATGAAGGCGCAGCGGCTGCCCCATTTTTCGGCATCGGCCATGGCGAGCACGAGCGCTTCGTTGATCAGCAGGCGGTTGGGCAGCCCGGTCAGCGTGTCGAACCGCGCCATGCGGCTGATCTTGTCGGCGGACGCGCGCTGTTCAGTGACATCGGAGCCTACGCCGCGAAAGCCGACAAAACAGCCGCGGTCGTCGAGCCGCGGGTTGGCCGCGATCTCCCACCAGCGTTCTTCGCCATTCACGACCACGGGGAGGAGCAGGTCGCGAAAGCCCTCTCGGCCCTTCAGCTTCTCGGCGAGCGTGCGCAGGCCGGCGGAGAAATTTCCCGATTCCCAGGCCGACCCGGCCAGCACCTGGAGAAAGGGCATGCCGTTGACGGAGAGCGGATCGAGCCCGACCGAGGTCGCGAAACGCGGCGACGCGCGCACGATGCGGCGATTGGCGTCGGTTTCCCACAGCCAGTCGGCGCTATGCTCGGCGAATTCGCGCAGCAACAGGCTGACGGTTTCGTCGCGTTCGGCGAGCGCGATCTCGCCCGCCCGAATGACCACCAGCGCCTTGCCGCGCCCGAAACACACCAGCATGAGCAATGCGGTGAACACCACGGCGGTCGAGGCAAGCAGCGGCCCGCCGACGAAAAAGAGCATCACGGTGATCGCTGTGCCAAGGATGCCGAGGAAGCTGAGGGTCGCCATCGGCAGCGCCGCCATGGCGACGGCGGATGCGGTCATCAGCAGCGCGACGACGATCCACAGGCCAAAGGCGACCGCGGGTGCGGCCGTGACCCCGAAGACGAGGGGAGGAACCGACCAGACCAGCGCAAGTGCGATCCCTTCGAGCACGGTATCGCGCACGTCGCTCAATGTCGCCGTCTGCGCGGTGCGTTGGCGGGCGGTAAGACGGCGGAAGGTGATGGCCACGGCAACCGCGGCAACCACTGCGCTCCAGCTCGCCAGTGCCCAGAGCGGTGCGATCGGCTCGAGCACCAGCGCGACCAGCATTGCGCCGACGACATTCACCGCGAGCAGGAACAAGGCGAGCTGGCTGCCCGCGTTGAGCTGGGCTGCGCGAATCGGCGCCCAATCGGTGGTGTCGGCCGGATCGTACAGGCCGAGCAGCGCGCGGCCATCGATGCGCGGATGGGCGAATTGGGAGGCGGGACGGGTGCTCACACGACCATCGCTACATCAACGCTGGTTAGCGGATGGTTAGGCGCAGGGCCGATTCGGTGGTTTTATTTTCGCGTCGCCGGACGCGCGCTGACGTGCCGGCGTTCTTCTTTGCAGCGCCGCAGCCGTAATAGTGTTGCGCAATTGTAACACGGCCATCGGAAAGTTCCGGCCCGGTCCTTTATCGATTTACAAGAATGTTGCACCGCGACATTCACGTCGCATCGGGCGCCAAAACGCTCGCCTCGGCCACACGGTCGACGAACAATCAGCTGACTATCGGGGGAAATCAATCAATGCGCTCATTCCATCGCCTTAACGCCACGCGACTGTGCGCCAGCGCCGCGCCGCTCGCCCTTCTCATGGGTTTGAGCAGCCCCGCCTTCGCGCAGAACGCGCCCGCCTCCGTTTCGCCGGGCGATCAGGCCGCCGAAGGGGAAGCGCCCGACATCGTCGTCACCGGCTCGCTGTTCCGCCGCACCGATACCGAAACGCCGTCGCCCGTCACCGTGCTGACTGCGGACAGCCTGGCCAAGGCCGGCATCACCACGGCCGCTGAAGCGATCCGTTCGGTCTCGGCCGATAGCGGCGGCTCGATCGGCGTCGGTTTCCAGAGCGGCTTCTCGGCCGGCGGCGTCGCCGTCTCGCTGCGTGGCCTTGGCGTCTCGTCGACCCTGGTGCTGGTCGATGGCCTGCGTTCGACCAACTTCCCGATCAACGACGATGGCCATAACGCCTATGTCGATCTCAACTCGATTCCGTTCAGCCTGATCGAGCGCGTCGAAGTCCTGAAGGACGGCGCGTCGTCCACCTATGGTGCGGACGCTATCGGCGGCGTGGTCAACCTGATCATGAAGAAGCAGTTCACCGGCATCGCCGGCACGGTCGAAGCCGGCGCCAGCGAGAAGGGCGACGCGGGGCGCCAGCGCGCCAACCTGACGATCGGTTACGGCGATTATGCGGAAAAGGGCTTCAACGTCTATCTGAACGGCGAATTCCAGCAGGATGGCCGCGTCAGCGCCCATAGCCGCGGCTTCCCGTACAACAACCGCGATCTGACCTCGATCGGCGGCGCAGACAATAATGGTGCCGATAACTCGCTGACCACCCCGACGCCGCATGCCGTCGTGGTGCGCACGAACCAGACCAACCTCAATAATCCGCTCGCTGGCGGCACTGCGGTCCTGACCACTCAGTACCAGACGCTCGGCCTCGCCAGCTGCGCTGGCGGCACCTACACGCAGGTCAGCGCGACGGTTAACGGCGTGGGCTGCAAGCACAATATCGAAGACGAATATTTCCAGCTCGCCCCGTTGCAGCGCAAATATTCGATCAATGGCCGCCTCAGCGTGCGCCTGGCCGACAATATCGAAGGCTATGTCACCGGCAGCTATTCGAACAGCTATGTCAGCATCCTCAATGCGCCGCGCGCGCTGCGCAACACGCAGCCCTATGGTGGTGCCCCGGCGCTGGCCTCGAGCAACCCCGGCATCGTCCTGCCGGTCTATATCTGCACCTCGGGCGTCGATTGCGCGACGCCGGGCGCTCCCGGGCGTCAGCTCAACCCGAACAACCCCTATGCGTCAGCGTTTGCGGCTGATCCGGCCAATGGCGCGGCGCGCATCTATTATCTGTTCGGCGACATCAAGGCGGGCAGCGACCGCACCAACGAAGTATATCGTTTCGCGGCTGGCCTGAACGGCACCATCGGGGACGACTGGACCTGGAAGATCGACGGCGTTTATGCCCGCGACAATCTGGAGATCGTCCAGCACGGCTATCTGAACATCGCCAACACGCTGAAGGCGATCAACACCGGTTCCTATAATTTCGTCAATCCGTCGCTGAACTCGCAGGCGGTGCGCGATTCCATTGCGCCCGACAAGATCACGCCATCCTTCTCCGAGATGTACTCGGTAGACGCCGCCATCACCAAGCAGCTGCTCGAGCTGCCGGGCGGGCCGCTCATGTTCGCCATCGGTGGTCAGGTGCGCCATGAAACCCTGGAAAACAATAACCAGAACGCGGCGCTCGACACCTATAGCCTGACCACGTCGTCGGCCTTTGGCGAGCACACCGTGACGGCCGGCTATTTCGAAATCGCGGCGCCGGTACTCGATATCCTGGAGATCAACGGCTCGGGCCGTTACGATCATTATTCCGAAGGTTTCGGCCGCTTCTCGCCGAAGATCGGTTTCAAGCTCACCCCGATCAAGCAGATCGCTTTCCGGGGCACCTATTCGCAGGGCTTCCGCGCGCCGACCTTCGCTGAATCCGGCCCGCGTTCGCAATATGCCGGCTTCGTCACCAAGGCGCCGCCGTGCAACTTCGTTCTCGCGCACAACGGAACCGGTACCCTCGCGAGCTGCTCGGCCAACGGCAATCCTTACAACCTGTCCTATTCGGTGGGTCGCGGCTTTGTCGGCAATCCGAACCTGAAGCCGGAGACGTCGCGCAGCTTCACTGCCGGCGCGATCTTCGAGCCCGTTCCGTGGCTCAGCATGACGGTCGACTATTATAACGTGAAGAAGTCGAACCTGATCGCCAACGGTCCTGATGCGGGCAAGGCGATCGATGCGTACTTCACCAAGACGAACCTGGCGGACGCCACGGCCGCCGTCGCGGCGATCGGGCCGGGCTATTCGGTCAACACGGTCGACGCCATTGATCCGCAGGCTCCCGGCGCGCTGCCGCGCATCCTGATCATCAACGCACCGTTCGTGAACGTGAATTACGATCTGACCTCGGGCCTCGATTTCTCGGCGACCGCCCGTGTCCCGCTGGGCGACGGCATCCGCTTCACCAGCCGAGTCGAGGCAACCTATGTCATCCAGTATGACCGCAGCACCTCGTCGGGCATCCAGCGCTTTGCCGGTACGCTTGGGCCGTACGATCTGTCCTCGGGCAATGGTACGCCCCGCATTCGCGGCAACTGGCAGAACACGCTGGACGTCGGGAAGTTCTCGTTGAGCGCAACGGCCTATTATGTCGGCCGCATCAAGGAGGTCGCAACCGACCAGGGCAATTTGTCGCTGGCCTGCTCGGCAAACCTGTACAAGACGCCGACCGACGGCACCGGCAACAGCTTCTGCTACGTGAACAGCTTCATCAACGTAGATCTGAACGCGAAGGTCGAAGTGAACGACCAGTTCAGCTTCTTCGCAAATGTGGGCAACGTACTCGGTGCCCGCGCACCGATCGCGCCGGCTTCCTATGCGAGCTCGCCGAACTTCCTGACCACCTGGCATTATGCCGGTCTGATCGGGCGCACGTTCCGGGCGGGTGCGAACTTCAAGTTCTGATCACGGTATTGCCAAAGACTGGGGCGGCTCCGCGAGGAGCCGCCCTTTTTTTGTCAGCGGTCCGGAGCAAGCCATCGCCTGTCATGGCGGTCGGGCTGATCTATCTCTTTATGCTTGCTGTGCGCCTTGCCGGACGGCACGATGCCCTCGAAATGGCCGCGGCAGCCACACGCTGTGGCCGAAGACGGCGAGGGGATGATCATGACCTGTTGGACTGAAAAGCGCGGGTTTCGCGCCATTGCCGGCTTTACCTCCGCTGCGTCCGGCCTCGCGCTGGCCTGGGCCGCGCCACCGGCGGCCTCGGCGCAGACCGGCGCCATCGGCATCTCCGCCGATGACAGTATCAGCCCGCTGGCGGCGCCAGCCGAGCCTGCTGCCATTGCGCTGGGTACGGGCGGCGTCGCGGCCTCCACGGCCCGCGAATCCTGGTTCCGCCAATATGGCACCGCCTTTACGCGCAACGTCACTTCGGCCACGATAACGCCGTTCCTGCCGGACCCCGCCAAGGCGACTGGCGCCGCCGTCATCGTCGCGCCCGGCGGTGGCGGCATTTTCCTGTCG
>Ga0247737_1000344_pt1 | contig 18005 bp, 7 predicted proteins | sample UWRJL028104C2_FD_180937 | JGI IMG/M metagenome (GOLD analysis project Ga0247737, IMG submission 180937) | Plant litter microbial communities from Arlington Agricultural Research Station in Wisconsin, United States - UWRJ-L028-104C-2 | ecosystem: Environmental > Terrestrial > Plant litter >...
GGCAGCCTCTACGACGCCCTCTACGGCACCGACGCGCTCGGCGATCCGCCGCCGGGCGGACCCTATGACGCGGCGCGCGGGGCGCGGGTGGTGTCGCGGGCCAAGGCCTTCCTCGACGAGGCGATCCCGCTGGAGACGGGGTCCTGGTCGCAGGTGACGGGCTGGTCGATCGAGGCCGGCAAGCTGAGGCCGGGACTCAAGGATCCGGCGCAGTTCGTCGGTTATCTCGGCGAGCCCTCGGCGCCGACCTCGATCCTGCTGGTCAACAACGGCCTGCACATCGAACTGGTCATCGACCGGTCCAGCGCGATCGGCGCAGCGGACGCGGGCGGCCTGTCGGACGTGGTGCTGGAGAGCGCCCTGTCGACCATCTGCGACCTGGAGGACTCGGTCGCGGCCGTGGACGCGGAGGACAAGACCGCCGCCTACCGCAACTGGCTCGGCCTGATGAAGGGCGATCTCTCGGCCAGCTTCCAGAAGGGCGGCCAGACCCTGAACCGCACCCTGGAACCCGACCGCATCTTCACCGCGCCGGGCGGAGGCGCCGTGACGCTGAAGGGCCGGTCCCTGCTGTTCGTCCGCAACGTCGGTCACCTGATGACCAACCCGGCCATCCGCCTGCCGGACGGCTCCGAAGCGCCCGAGGGCATCCTCGACGCCATCGTGACCTCCCTGATCGCGATGTACGACCTCAAGGGTCTGGGCGGCTTCACCAACTCCGGCGCCGGGTCCGTCTACATCGTCAAACCCAAGATGCACGGCCCGGACGAGGCAGCCTTCACCAACACACTGTTCGACGCCGTCGAGGACCTGCTGGGTCTCGCCCGCCACACGATCAAGGTCGGGGTGATGGACGAGGAGCGCCGCACCTCGGCCAACCTCGCGGCCTGCATACATGCGGTGAAGGACAGGATCGTCTTCATCAACACGGGCTTCCTGGACCGCACCGGAGACGAGATTCACACGGCGATGCAGGCCGGGCCGGTGGTCCGCAAGGCCGACATCAAGAGCTCGAAATGGATCGCCGCCTATGAGGCGCGCAACGTCGCCATCGGCCTGTCGTGCGGCCTGTCGGGACGCGCCCAGATCGGCAAGGGGATGTGGGCGGCGCCCGACCGGATGGCCGACATGCTCGAGCAGAAGATCGGCCATCCGCGTACCGGGGCCAACACGGCCTGGACGCCCTCGCCGACGGCCGCGACCCTGCATGCGCTTCACTATCACGCGGTCGATGTGTTCGCGGTCCAGAAGGACGTGGCGCAGCGCCCGACGCCGGGGCTGGAGGAACTGCTGACCCCGCCGCTGGCCCATGGCGTGAACTGGTCGGAGCAGGAGGTCGCCGATGAGCTCGACAACAACGCCCAGGGCATCCTCGGCTATGTCGTGCGCTGGATCGACCAGGGCGTCGGGTGTTCCAAGGTGCCGGACATCCACGACGTCGGGTTGATGGAAGACCGGGCGACGCTGCGGATTTCGTCTCAGCATATCGCCAACTGGCTGCTGCACGGGGTGTGCACGGCGGCGCAGGTCGATGCGGCCTTCCTGCGGATGGCGGCCAAGGTGGACGGGCAGAACGCGGGGGATCCGCTGTACCGGGCGATGGCGCCCGATCCGGATGGGTCGCTGGCGTATCAGGCGGCGCGGGCGCTGGTGTTCGAGGGGGTCAAGCAGCCGAACGGCTATACGGAGCCTCTGCTGCATGCATACCGGCTGCGGGTGAAGGGCTAGGCTTCTTCCTTTCGTCATTCCGGGCGAAGGCGCGCTTGCCCCGCAGACCCGGAACAAGGCGGCGCCAAGCGCAGCGAAGGCGATGGATTCGCTAGCCGTGTCCGCGACAGTTTTGCGCTCTCGCGCGCCGCCTTGTTCCGGGTATCCGCTTCGCTGCGCCCGGAATGACGAAAGGCACGGGGAGCGGCCTTGCCCTCGCCCTCATCCCGGCGGAAGCTCCTCGGAGAAGAGGGACGCATGAACCGTGACCGAACCATCATCTGCGCCGTCGTCGGAGCTGTTTTCGTGACCGGGTGCGCCGCGCCGCCCGCCTCGTCTGAACCGCAAGCACGCGTGCTGGCCGTCGATCAGGTGGCCGGCTTCTGGAGCTTGCAAGGGCCCGGCGGAGCGCGGTGCCAGGTGTCGCTGGCCAATCTGGTGATCGACGGCGTCCGGCCCGTACTGGCCGAGAACTGCGCGATCCCGGCTGCGACCCGGGCGAAGAGCTGGCGCGCCACGGCGAACGGGTTCGAGATGCTGGGCGCCGACGGCACGGTGCTGATGGCGTTCCGACGGATCGGGGAAGACGCGTTCGAGGCGACATCCGGCGGCTTCAGCCTGAGCCGCGCTCCGGTGAGCTAGAGGCGACCATCCGCCGATTGCGGTTTTCGCCGAATTCTGCAGAAATTTGCATGGCCATGCTGGTCGAAATCACCGGCTGCCGGCCGTGTTTGCATAGCCGAAATCGCCACGAACTCACCGACCGGCGATAGACGCTGCATTTCCCGCCAACTCTGACATGATCGTAACTTGTCGGGGCGAGTCCGACATGACAAGGTCACTTGACTGTCAGAGGGGCTGTGCATGCTTACGATCAAGAACCTTGTTCACGTTTATGCAAATGGAACGCGGGCGCTGGACGACGTTTCGCTGAATGTGCCGAACGGCATGTTCGGCCTGCTGGGCCCCAACGGCGCGGGCAAGTCGACGCTGATGCGCTCGATCGCGACGCTGCAGACCCCGACCTCGGGCTCCATCGATTTCGACGGCATCGACGTGATCAAGGATCCGGAGAAGCTGCGTCGCACCCTCGGTTATCTGCCCCAGGATTTCGGCGTCTATCCGCGCGTCTCGGCCTACGACATGCTCGATCACATGGCGGTGCTGAAGGGCATCGCGTCCGGCAAGGACCGCAAGGAAACCGTCGAGACCCTGCTGCAGCAGACCAACCTCTGGTCAGTGCGCAAGAAGGCCCTGGCCGGATTCTCGGGCGGCATGCGCCAGCGCTTCGGCATCGCCCAAGCCCTGATCGGCAATCCCAAACTGATCATCGTCGATGAGCCCACGGCCGGTCTGGACCCGGAGGAGCGCAACCGCTTCCTGAACCTGCTTGCCGAGATCGCGGACAATGTCGTCATCATCCTGTCGACCCACATCGTCGAGGACGTGGCCGACCTGTGTCCGCGCATGGCGGTCCTGGCCGGCGGTAAGATCCAGCTGGAAGGCGCGCCTGCCAGCCTGATGGAAAGGCTGAACGGCCGGGTCTGGAAGAAGACCATCGACAAGGAGGCGCTGGAGGATCACCGCGCCAAGTACGAGGTCATCTCGACGCGCCTGTTCGCCGGCAAGACCGTGATCCACGTCCTGGCCGACCGTCGTCCGGGCGAGGGCTTCGAGCCCGTGCCGGGCGGGCTGGAAGACGTCTATTTCTCGACCCTGTCGGCCTCGCGCAAGATTGCAGCGTAGGAGGTCCGAATGTTCGGGAAAATCGCCGCCTTCGAATTCCGATACCAGCTGCGCCAGCCGGCCTTCTGGGTCATCGCCATCGTCTTCGGCCTGATCGCCTTCGGGTCGGTCGCCGCCTCCGACAACATCTCGATCGGCTCGGGCGGCAACGTCCACAAGAACGCGCCCTATGCGCTGGCCGCCATCAACTCGATCATGTCGATGTTCTTCATGCTGGCGACCACGGCGATCGTCGCCAACGTCGTCGTGCGCGACGTCCAGACGGGCTTCGGACCGATGGTCCAGTCCACGCGAATTTCGAAGTTCGACTATCTGTACGGCCGGTTTACGGGGGCTTTCCTGGCGACGGCCCTGTGCTTCCTCGTCATCTCCCTGGGAGTCATGGCGGGGACGCTCGCGCCCTGGATCGACAAGGAGACGGTCGGGGCGTTCCGACCTTGGGACTACCTCTACAACTACCTTGTCCTGGGCCTGCCGGGCGTCCTTTTGACCTCGGCCCTGTTCTTCGCCCTGGCGACCGTGACGCGGTCGATGATGGCGACCTATGTCGGGGTGGTGGCGGTCTTCATCCTCTATCTCGCTGCGTCCGGCGTGCTGGGAAACAAGCCAGAGCTCGAGACCGCCATGGCCTGGGGCGAGCCCTTCGGCGCCGCCGCATTCGGCCTTGTCACCAAATACTGGACGGCGGCGGAGCGGAATACGCTGAATGTCCCGCTGGAAGGCGTCTTCCTGTGGAACAGACTGCTGTGGCTCGGCATCAGTTTCGCCGTCCTGGGCGCCGCCTATGCCCTGTACCGCCCGGCCGTGCGCGGGGCCAAGGCAGGCAAGACCGACAAGCTGCGCAAGCTCGCCGAAGCGGCCGCGCCGGTCGCTCCGATGACCCGACTGCTTCCGTCGCCGACCGAGGGCTTCGCCGCCGGCTGGACCCGGCTGGCGTCGCGCACCGCTTTCGAGGTGTCGCTGGTGTTCAAGAGCCCGGCCTATGTCGTCCTGATCCTGCTGGGCTTCGCCTTTGCGGTCACCACCCTGTTGTTCCTCGGCGAGATCTACGGCGCACCCGTGCTGCTCGTGACGCGCGTGGTCATCGAAGGCCTGCCGTTCGGCCTGATCGCGATGATCGTGGCCATCTACTATTCCGGCGAGCTGGTCTGGCGCGATCGCGAGCGCAAGGTTCACGAGATCATCGACGCCTCGTCGACGCCCGACTGGACCTTCCTGCTGCCCAAGACGCTGGCGCTGATCCTGGTGCTGGCCTCGATTTCGATCGCGGGCGTCGTGGCCGGCGTCGCGGTCCAGACCTTCAAGGGCTACACCGACTACGAGTTCGACAAATACCTGCTGTGGTACGTCCTGCCGCAGACGCTCAACTTCGCTATCCTGGCCGTGTTGGCGATCTTCGTGCAGTCGCTGTCGCCCAACAAGTTCGTCGGCTGGGCGGTCATGGTGGTCTATATGATCTCCACGATCGTGGCCCGGAACATGGGCTTCGACCACGTCCTCTACCGCTATGGCTCGGGCATCGGCGGAGCCCTGTCGGATATGAACGGCCAAGGCGATTTCGCCGGCTTCTCGGCCTGGCTGGACCTCTATTGGACGATGGCGGCGATCATCCTGCTGACCCTCGGATACGCCCTGTGGCGGCGCGGGACGGAGACCCGGTTCATGCCGCGGTTGAGGCGTCTGCCGCATCGGCTGGCCGGTCCTGCGGGAGTGGTCGGCGGTCTGGCCTTGGTCGCCTTCATCGGCCTGGGCGCCTTCATCTACCTCAACACCAACGTCTGGAACGAGTACCGCAGCCAGGGTGATCAGGAGAAGCTGCAGGCCGAGTACGAAAAGACCCTGCTGCGCTTCGAGACCACGCCCCAGCCGACGCTGGTGGACGTGAAGCTGAACCTCGATCTGCATCCGCACACGCCGCGTCTGGAGACGACCGGAACCTATGTGGTCGAGAACCGCACCGGGGCGCCGCTGTCGGAAATGCACATGCGCTGGAACGACGAGCTGGAGATGAAGACCCTGACCGTTCAGGGCGCGCGGATGGTGCGCGAATGGCCGGAGTTCGACTACCGCATCTATCGCTTCGACACCCCGATGGCGCCGGGCGAGCGACGGACGGTGTCGTTCGACACCGTGCTGGAACAGCGCGGTTTCAAGAACAGCGGCAACACCACCCGGCTCGTCGACAACGGGACCTTCGTGAACAACATGGAGTTCGCGCCCCTCATCGGCATGGATCGCTCCATCGGCCTGCTTCAGGACCGCTCGAAGCGTCGCAAACACGGTCTGCCGGCCGAACTTCGTCCGGCCAAACTCGAGGACATGACCGCGACGGGCCGCAACTATATCGGCGCCGACTGGGTCACGGCCGACGTCACCGTCACCACGGACGCCGACCAAACGCCCCTGGCGCCCGGCGAGGTCCGCAGCGACACGACGGCCAATGGTCGCCGCACGATGCGGTTCGTGACCGAGTCTCCGGTGCTCTATTTCCTGTCGGTCCAGTCGGCCCGCTACGAGATCGCGCGCCAGATGCACAACGGCGTGGAGATGGTCGTCTTCCATGACCCGCAGCACGGCCGGAACGTGCCTCGGATGATGACGGCGCTGGAAAACTCGCTGGACTACTACCAGGCCAACTTCTCGCCCTATCAGTTCCATCAGGCGCGGATCAGCGAGTTCCCCTACGGCTCGTTCGCCCAGTCGATGCCGAACACCTTCGCCTGGTCCGAGAACCTCGGCTTCATCGCCGACCTGAAGGACGACACCAAGATCGACTACGTCACCTACATCGGGGCGCACGAGTTCGCGCACCAATGGTGGGCGCACCAGGTGGTCGGGGCGAACATGCAGGGCATGACCCTGCTGTCCGAAACCCTGGCCCAGTATTCGGCCCTGATGGTGATGCGGGAGATGTACGGACCCGACAAGATCCGCCGCTTCCTGAAGTTCGAGCTCGACAACTATCTGCGCTCGCGCGGGACGGAACGGATCGAGGAGCTGCCGCTGAACCGGGTGGAGAACCAGCAGTACGTCCACTACCGCAAGGGCGCGGTCGTCATGTACCTGCTGGCCGACCAGATCGGCGAGGCGAACGTGAATCGGGCGCTGGCGCAGTTCCTTGAGGCGCACGCCTTCAAGTCCGCGCCCTATCCGCGTTCGACGGACCTGATCGACCTGTTCCGGGCCAATGCCCCGGCCGACAAACAGGCCCTGATCACCGACCTGTTCGAGAAGATCACCCTCTATGACGTGAAGACCACGGCGGCGACGGCGACCCGGCGTCGCGATGGGCGCTGGGACGTCACGATCACGGTGGAGGCGAGGAAACTCTACGCCGACGGCCAGGGCGAGGAGACGGAATCGCCGTTGAACGAGACGTTCGATATCGGCCTGTTCTCGGCCGAACCGGGCAAGGGCGAGTTCGATGAATCGAACGTGCTGTTGTTCGAACGGCGGGCGTTGCACTCGGGCACGCAGACGTTCCGGTTCACGACGGCGACGAAGCCGTCGTTCGCCGGGGCGGATCCGTACAACAAGTGGATCGACCGGAATTCCGACGACAACGTCAGAAGCGTCGATTGAAGCCACGTCCCTCTCCCCTTGCGGGAGAGGGAGCCCGCGCACGGCGGCGCTAGCCGTCGTTCTGGCGTGGTCGGGTGAGGGTGACATCAGCCTTCACGGGTGAGGCAGCACGATCCCTCACCCTTTTCGCGCAAGGCCACTCGCTTCGCTCGCGGGCGCTCAAGCCCTCTCCCGCAAGGGGAGAGGGAGGATGTCAGTGAATGCTCTCGCCGTGTTCGGAGTAGTCGAGGCCCTCGACTTCGCCGTCCTTGGCGGGGCGGAGGCCGGTGGTGAACTTGCAGACCATCAGCACCACGAAGGTGCCGACCGCGCTCCAGGCGATGACGGCCGCCAACCCGACGATCTGCTTCACCACATCCGCGCCTTCGGCCACGCTATTGATTGCCGTGGTGGCGAAGACGCCGGTCAGGATGGCGCCGACGATGCCGCCGATCCCGTGGATGCCGAAGGCGTCGAGACTGTCGTCGTACTTGAGGGCGTGCTTGAGCCAGACCGCGCCAGCGTAACACGCAGGCCCGCCGATCAGGCCGATCAGGAAGGCGCCCTTGGGATCGACGAAGCCCGCCGCCGGGGTGATGGCGACCAGACCGCCGACGATGCCGGAGAGAAGGCCCAGCAGGGTCGGGCGCTTCTTCTCGATCCATTCGATGATCATCCAGCCGAGCGCGGCGGCGGCCGGGGCGATGATCGTGTTAAGCGCTGCGACGGCCGCGATGCCGTCGGCGGCCCAGGCGCTGCCCGCGTTGAAGCCCAGCCAGCCGACGAACAGCAGGCCCGTGCCGATGGCGGTGTAGGCGAGATTGGCCGGCGCCATATTGTCCCGTCCGAAGCCGTAGCGCGGGCCGAGGACCAGGGCGCAGACGAGACCGGCGACGCCCGCGTTGACGTGCACGACCGCGCCGCCCGCAAAGTCGAGGACGCCCCATGAGCCCAGGTAGCCGCCGCCCCAGACCTGGTGACAAATCGGCGCATAGACGATCAGGTGCCACAGGCCGAAGAAGAGCAGGGAGGCCGAGAACTTCATCCGCTCGGCGAAGGCGCCGGCGATCAGGGCCGGAGTGATGATGGCGAAGGTCAGCTGGTAGGCGATCCAGAGATACTCGGGCAGGGCGGGCGCGAGGCTGTGGGCCGTATTGATCCGCACGCCGTCAAGGAGGACCGCCTGCAAGCCGCCGATGAAGCCGTTGGTCGCCGGGCCTGACGTCCCGAACGACAGACTGTAGCCGGCGATGAACCAGAGGATGGTCACCACCATCAGGGACGCCGTGGAGGCGGCGATCGTGGCGATGATGTTCTTTCGCCTGACCATGCCGCCGTAGAAAAGCGCCAGCCCCGGCAGGGTCATCATCAGCACAAACGCCGTCGAGACGAGGATCCACGCCGTCGCCGCGCCGTCGATGACGAGCGGCGCCTGATGGGCGAGGAGGGCGGGCGCGGCGAGCGTCATCGGCGGGGAGGCCTCTTGAACGTCAGGGAAGGCGGATCATGCTGGAACCGCTTCGCCATGGTCAAGCTTGCGCTCGGCTTCGGCGACGGGGATCGGGACGATGCGCACGAACCGCTTGAGGCTGTCGGACCAGGCGCCGAGCAGACGCCGCGCGAGGGGTGAACCGGTCGCGGCCGCATGCGCCTCGATCAAGGTCTTGAGCCGCGCGCCGGCCGCCTCGGTGACGGGGCAGAAGGCCGCGAGGTCGCCGTTGAGCGCCAACCCCGTCCGCCCCGCTTCGTCGAGCACGAACAGCTCGCCGCCCGACATGCCGGCGGCCAGGTTCCAGCCGACGGGACCCAGGATCGCGACGCGGCCGCCGGTCATGTATTCGCAGGCGTGGGCGCCCGCGCCCTCGACCACGGCCTCGGCGCCCGAGTTGCGGACCGCGAACCGCTCGCCCGCCGAACCGGCGACGAACAGACGGCCGGAGGTGGCGCCGTACAGGGTGGTGTTGCCGATGGCAGGCTGGTGCTCGCGCCACTCGATCGGCTTGACCACGATGTCGGCGCCGGACAGGCCCTTGCCGACATAGTCGTTGCCCTCGCCGGTCAGCTCGAGCTTCAGACCCTTGGCCGCGAAGGCGCCGAACGACTGGCCGGCCGAGCCTTGCAGCTTCAGCGTCAGGACGCCGGTCGGGCCGGTCGGGCCCCAGCGCCGCACGATGGCCGAGGACACGCCCGCGCCGATCGTCCGCATGACGTTGGAGATCGGATAGGTCAGCTCCGAGGTCTGGCCACGATCCAGGATGGCCCAGGCGTCGTTGAGGACGCGGGCGTCGAGGGTCTCGGGGACTTCGGCACGGCCCTTCTCGGCCCACAGCTTCTTCTCCGGCGCCTCGACGCGGACCAGCAGGGGGTTGAGGTCGAGGTCGTCCAGATGGGCGCCGCCGCGACGGACCTGACGCAGCAGGTCGGTGCGACCGACGATCTCGTCCAGCGAACGCGCGCCCAGCATGGCCAGGTATTCGCGGACTTCCTCGGCGATGAAGGAGAACAGGTTAACGACCTTATCGGCCGTGCCGGTGAACTTCTCGCGCAGGCGCGGGTCCTGGGAACAGACGCCGACGGGGCAGGTGTTGGAATGGCACTGGCGCACCATCAGACAGCCCATGGCGATCAGGGACGCCGTGCCGATGTTGAACTCCTCGGCGCCCAGGATGGCGGCGATGACGATGTCGCGACCTGTCCGCATGCCGCCGTCGGCGCGGACGACGACGTGGCTGCGCAGGTTGTTGAGGCTGAGCACCTGATGGGTCTCGGCCAGGCCGATCTCCCACGGCAGGCCCGCGTGCTTGATCGAGGACTGGGGCGAGGCGCCCGTGCCGCCGTTGTGGCCTGCGATCAGGATGGCGTCGGCCTTGGCCTTGGCGACCCCGGACGCGATGGCGCCGATGCCCGAGGCGGAGACCAGTTTCACCGTCACGCGTGCGTCGGGGTTGATCGACTTCAGGTCGTAGATGAGCTGGGCCAGGTCCTCGATCGAATAGATATCGTGGTGCGGCGGCGGCGAGATCAGGGTCGTGCCGGGCGTCGAGTGACGCATCCGGGCGATGAACTCGGTGACCTTGAAACCGGGCAGCTGGCCACCCTCGCCGGGCTTGGCGCCCTGGGCGATCTTGATCTCGATCTCGCGGCACTGGTTCAGATATTCGGCGGTGACGCCGAACCGGCCCGAGGCGATCTGCTTGACCGCCGAGTTCATGTTGTCGCCGTCCGGACGGGTGGCGTAGCGGTCGGGATCCTCGCCGCCCTCGCCCGAGACCGAGCGGGCGCCGATGCGGTTCATGGCAACGTTGAGGACACCGTGGGCTTCGGGGCTGAGGGCGCCCAGAGACATGCCGGGGGTCAGGAAGCGTTTGCGGATATCCGAGACGGATTCGACCTCATAGACCGGGATCGGCTTCAGTCCTTCGCGCCAGTCGAGCAGGTCGCGCGGGGCGTTGTCCGGCTGTTCGCGGACGGCCTCGGAGTACTGCTTGAAGCGCTTGTAGTCGCCGCGATTGCAGGCGTCCTGCAGCAGATGGATGGTCTTGGCGTCGTGGGCGTGGGCTTCCTGGCCCGCGCGGATGCGGAAGAAGCCGCCGACGGCGGGCGACGGCGTGGCCTCGGTCCAGGCCTGGGCATGGCGTTGCAGCGCCGCCCGCTCCAGACCCGCCAGACCGATGCCGGAGATGCGCGACGGGGCGCCCGGGAAGAACTCGGCCGTGACGGCGCGAGACAGGCCCAGGACCTCGAACTCGCAGCCGCCGCGATAGGCGGAGATGACGCTGATGCCCTTGCGAGCGAGGGTCTTCATCAGCCCGGCCTCGAGCGCGGCCTTGTAGTTCAGGCAGGCGTCGCGAAGGGCCAGCTCCGGATAGGCGCCGCGATCCAGACGTTCCTGGAACATCTCCTGCGCCAGCCACGGATTGATGGCCGTGGCGCCGACGCCGACGAGCACAGCGAAACCGTGGGGGTCCAGCACCTCGGACGAGCGGACGACGATGGAGACGAAGCTGCGCAGACCCTTGTCGGTCAGGCGACCGTGGGCGCCGGCCGTGGCCAGGATCATGGGCACGGACAGCCGGGTCTCCGACGCGCGTTCGTCGGTCAGGACGACGAGGCTGGAGCCGCCGCGAACGGCCGCCTCGACCTCGTCCTGGATGCGATCCAGCGCGGCGCGCAGACCGGCGCCCTGGCGTGCGTCGGCCTCGGGCAGCGGATAGGAACAGTCGATGGTCACGGTCGAGCCGGCGCCGACGACGTCCAGCATTCGCTCGTACATGCCGGTCGTCAGGACGGGGCTGTCGAGAACGAAGACGTTCGTCTGGGCCTCTTCCTCGGCCAGGATGTTGCCGAGGTTCTTGAACCGGGTCTTCAGGCTCATCGCCCCGGCTTCACGCAGGGGATCGATGGGCGGGTTGGTGACCTGGGAGAAGTTCTGGCGGAAGTAGTGGGCCAGGGGGCGCGGCAGGTCCGACAGGACCGCCGGGGGCGTGTCGTCGCCCATGGAGCCGACCGCCTCCTTGCCGTCCTTGATCATCGGATCGAGCAGCAGATCGAGATCTTCGCGGGAAAAGCCGGCGGCGATCTGGCGACGGATCAGGGCCTCGCCGGTGGCGGCGCGGGGCTCGGGTCCGGGGCCGATGATCGGCTCCAGATCGACCATGTTCTCCAGCCACTCCGTATAGGGGTGGTCGGCGGCGAGACTGTCGATGGTCTCGATCTCGTCGAGCAGGACGCCGTTCTGGAGATCGGCGACGATCATGCGGCCGGGGCCGATCGGCAGGCGACGCTTGATGCGGCTTTCCGGCAGGCCGGCGAGACCGGCCTCTGACCCGGCCAGAAGCAGGCCGTCATGCGTCTCCATGGCGCGCAGCGGACGCAGGCCGTTGCGATCCTTGCCGCAGACGATCCAGCGGCCGTCGGTGGCGCAGATGGCGGCGGGCCCATCCCACGGCTCCATCACCGCGTTGCAATAGGCGTAGAGGGCGCGATGCTCGGCCTTCATCAGACCCTCGTCGCGGGCCCAGGCCTCGGGGATCAGGAGAGCCTTGGCCATGGGGGCGGGACGACCGGCACGGACCAGAACCTCGAAGACGTTGTCGAGGGCGGCGCTGTCGGACCCGCCCGGCTGGACGACCGGCTTCACATCGCCGTCACTGTCGCCGAAGGCTTGCGCCGTCATGCGGATCTCGTGCGACCGCATCCAGTTCAGGTTGCCCTTCAGCGTGTTGATCTCGCCGTTGTGGGCCAGCATCCGGAACGGCTGAGCCAGCCGCCACTCCGGGAAGGTATTGGTCGAATAGCGCTGGTGGAAGATGGCGTAGGCGGACTGGAAGGTCGGATCCAGCAGGTCGGGATAGAGCTGATCCAGCAGCTCGGCGCGGACCATCCCCTTGTAGATCAGCGACCGCGCCGACAGCGAGCAGATGTAGAAGCCGGGCACGCTCTCGGCCGCGACCGCGCTCTCGATGCGGCGGCGAACCAGATAGAGTTCGCGTTCCAGCGCCTCGCCGTCGGCGACGAGATCGGCGGGGACGGCCAGCATGATCTGCTCGATCTCGGGCCGGGTGGCGTCGGCCTTGGAGCCGACGACGGCGAGATCGATCGGCGTCTGGCGCCAGCCGTAGATATAGAAGCCGGCGCGCAGGACCTCCGTCTCGACGATGGCGCGGGCGCGGTCCTGGGCGCCCAGGTCGGTGCGCGGCAGGAAGATCTGGCCGATGGCGATTGGGCCGGGCTTCAGCGTCTGGCCGATGACGCGGACCTGTTCGGCGAAGAAGGTCTGGGGCGCCTCGACCATCAGACCGGCGCCGTCTCCCGACAGGCCGTCGGGATCGACCGCGCCCCGGTGTGCGACGTTCTTCAGCGACTTGATGGCCAGCTCGACCACCTCGCGGCGCGGCTTGCCGTCGATGGCGGCGACGAGGCCGACGCCGCACGCGTCCTTCTCCGACGAGGGCTCGTAGGCGTGGGCGTCGATCAGGCGCTGTCGGTCTTCTTGGTATTTGGTGAGCCAGGTCATGCGGCGGCTTCTTCGGTCTGGGTACGCAGGTAACGGTCGATCTCGGCCGCGGCATCCTGGCCGTCGCGGACGGCCCAGACGACGAGGGAGGCGCCGCGCACGGCGTCGCCGGCCGCATAGACGCCGGGCAGGGAGGTGGCGAAGCCGGAACGGGCGGTGGCCACGGTGTCCCACTCGGTCAGGGACAGATCGTCGTGGTGGGCGGCGAACTTCTCCGGTTCGAAGCCGAGGGCCTCGATGACCATGTCGGCGGGCAGGTCGAAGTCGCCGCCAGGGACGGCGACGATGTCGCGGCGCTTGCCGAACTCGGGTTCGGACAGGGTCATGCGGGCGGCGCGGACGGCGGAGGTCGAGCCGCCCTTGGACATCAGGGCCTTGGGCGCGCCGAGCCATTCGAAGACGACGCCTTCCTCCTCGGCGTTGGAGACCTCGCGGGCGGAGCCCGGCATGTTCTCGCGGTCGCGGCGGTAGAGGCAGGTGACGGAGGCCGCGCCCTGACGGATCGCGGTGCGGACGCAGTCCATGGCCGTGTCGCCGCCGCCGATGACGACGACGTTGCGACCCCTGGCGTGATGCCAGGTGTCGTTGTCCGTCTCGCCGAGGTCGCGGCGGTTCTGGTGGATCAGGAACTCCAGCGCGGGGATGGTCGAGCCGGGGCCGACGCCCGGCGCCTGAAGCGCGCGCGCCTGATAGACGCCCATGGCGAGGAGGACGGCGTCATGCTTCTCGCGCAACTCGGCGAGGGTGATGTCGGTTCCGACGTCGCAGTTGGCGACGAACTGGACGCCGCCGTCGATCAGGCGGTCGACGCGGCGCTGGACCACACGCTTCTCCAGCTTGAAGCCGGGGATGCCGTAGGTCAGCAGGCCGCCCGGACGGTCGTGGCGGTCATAGACGGTGACCTGATAGCCTTGCTCGCGCAGGCGGTCGGCGGCGGCCATGCCGGCGGGGCCGGCGCCGACGATAGCGACCGACTGGCCGCGCTCATGCAGCGGGCGGATCGGCTCGACCCAGCCGTTGTCGAAGGCGGTGTCGCCGATGAAGGCTTCGACCGAGCCGATGGTCACGGCTTCCCAGCCGGACTGGTTCAGGGTGCAGGAGCCCTCGCACAGACGATCCTGCGGGCAGATGCGGCCGCAGATTTCGGGCATGGTTGAGGTGGCTGAGGCGATGCGCCAGGCCTCGCGCATCTCGTCCTCGGCGGACAAACCGAGCCAGTCGGGGATGTTGTTCTGGAGCGGGCAGGCTGTCTGGCAGAAGGGCACGCCGCAGTCGGTGCAGCGCCCGGCCTGGATCTCGACGTTCTCGGTGGTCGGTTTGACGATGATCTCGCCGAAATCTTGCACGCGCACGGAGGCTTCCGCCTTGGGCAGGCGACGCGGTTGAACGACGAACCCTTGCGGTCCGGATGGGCCTTTCTGTTGCATGGCAACATATAAAGCGTCGCCGGGCCGTCAGCGCAAATGATTTCCCCGTTCCGGGGTCAGATCATGCGTCATGAGCACGAAATGACCCCAATCTTAGAAGCATTCGCGGTTTTGTTCGCCTTAGCCCTGATCCCAGCCGCCCGCCAGCGCCTTGAACAGGGCGATCTGGTAGGTGGTGACTAGGGCATCCGACTGGGCCAGGGCCGCGTCTGCGGCGGCCTCGGTGCGCTGGGCGTCCAGCACGGTGAACAGGCTGTCGGCCCCGGCGTCGAAACGCAGGCGCGCCAGACGAGAGGCGTTGGCCGCCTGATCCCGCGCCTGGGTCAGGGCCGCACGGCGGTCCAGCTCGTTGGCGTAGTTGGTCAGGGCCGTCTCGGTCTCCTGCAGGGCCAGCAGCACGGTCTGGTCGAAGGTCGCCAAGGCCGCGTCGGTGCGGGCGTCGGCCGCCTCGATCCGGGCGCGCGCGGCCAGGATGTTGGGGAAGCTCCAGCTGATCAACGGGCCGAACGAGAAGCGGTACGACGTGTCGTCGCTGAGGTCGCCGGCCTCAAGCGCCGTCGAGCCGATCGATCCGCCCAGGGAGATGGTCGGGTAGAGCGAGGCGGTGGCGACATTGACCCGCGCGGCGGCGCCGGCCAGGGCGCGTTCGGCCTGACGGACGTCGGGACGACGGGCCAGCAGTGCCGCGCCGTCGCCGACCGGGATTGGCTGGCTGAGCTGCGGCGGACGCATGCAGGAGCGTGCGGCCTGGGAGGCTTCGGCCGGGGTGACGCCGGTCAGGGTGGCGAGACGGTAGAGGGCGCCGTCGCGGGCCGCTCGCAGGCTCGGCAGCTGGGCGCGGGTGGAGGCGAGCAGGGACTGGGCGCGCGAGGTGTCGAGGCCGGTGCCGGCGCCGCCTTCCAGCAGGCGCTGGGTCAGGTCGGCGGTGTTCTGCTGGAGGCCGATCGTACGTTCGGCGACCGCGATCTGAGCGTTGGCGGAACAGGCGTCGGCATAGGCGCGGGCGGTCTCGGCGGCGACGCTGACGCGGATCACGTCGAGCGCGGCGGCCTGGGCGTCGACGTCGGCGTTGGCGGCGCGAATGGTTGAGGCGACCCGGCCGAACAGATCGATCTCGTAGGAGGCGTCGAGGCCCACGTCATAGACGTCAACCTCGGGCGCATCCTGACCGGCGGGCAGGCCTTGCACGGTCGCGGCAGACGAGCGGCTGCGGGTCGCCGAGGCCGAAGTGTTGGTCGTCGGGAACAGGCCCGACCGCGCTTCCGACAGGCTGGCCCGGACGGCGCGCAGGCTGGCGACGGCGGCTTCCAGCTCGTTGTTCTGCGCGAAGGCCTGTTCGATCAGGCCGTCCAGCGTGGGGTCGGCATAGAGCCTCCACCAGTCGCTGCGCGCCTCGGCCGTCGAGGTCGCGCCGTTGGCGGACCCGAGCGGCGAACTTACGAAGGCGCCCGACGCGAGGGGGGGGAGAGAGGCGTCGGGCGCCCTCGGCCCGACCGCGCAGGCAGCCAGCAGGGCGGAGGCTGCGCACGCGGTCAGGAGGGGGGTGAGGCGGTTGGTCATACGACGTCTCCCGTGCGCGGCGCGTTGAGCGCCGGCGTGGGCTGGTTGTGGATGGCGTCGTCCGAAGGCGAGGCCGTCGTCGGGGTGACGCTCGGGGCCGAGGGACGCTGCGGGATGCGCGAGGCCAGGCCCCGGCAGATCACGTAGAAGACCGGCGTGAACAGCAGGCCGAAGACGGTCACCCCGATCATGCCGAAGAACACCGCCGCCCCGAGGGAGCGACGCATCTCGGCGCCGGCGCCCTCTGACAACACCAGGGGAAGAACGCCCAGGATGAAGGCGAACGACGTCATCAGGATCGGGCGAAGACGCGTTTGGGCGGCGTGGACGGCGGCGTCCCAGCGATCCATTCCCGCTTCTTCCTCGTTCTGCTTGGCGAACTCCACGATCAGGATGGCGTTCTTGGCCGCCAGCGCGATCAGCACCACCAGTCCGACCTGGACCAGGATGTTGTTGTCCAGCCCGAGGGCGTTCACCCCCAGCATGGCCGCCAGCAGACACATCGGCACGATCAGGATCACGGCCAGCGGAAGCGTGAACGCCTCGTATTGAGCGGCAAGCACCAGGAAGACCAGCAGCACCGCGACCACGAAGATGATCGTCGCGCCGCCCGAAGCCGACTTCTCCTGGAAGGCCAGGCCGGTCCATTCGTAGGAGAAGCCCGGCGGCAGGGTCTGGGCCGCCATATTCTCCATGATGCCGATCGCCGTGCCGGACGACACGCCGGGCGCGCCCTGACCCTGCAACTCGGCTGCGGGGAACAGGTTGTAGCGCACGATCCGCGACGGGCCCGAGCTCTCGCGCAGGGTGGCCACGGAGCCCAGCGGCACCATGGCGCCCGAGGCCGAACGGACCTTCAGGTTGCCGATGTCGGCCATGTCGTCGCGATAGGCCGGCTCCGCCTGCGCCGTCACCCGGAAGGTGCGGCCCAGCATGTTGAAGTCGTTGACGTAGGAAGACCCCAGATAAATCCCCATCGTCTGGAAGACATCGGAGGGCTGGACCCCCATCATCAGGGCGCGGTCACGGTCGACGTCGGCTTCGACGCGCGGCGAGGCGGTGTTGTAGGTCGAGAAGACCTGCGTGACCTCGGTCGGCGCCTGGGCCGCGGCGCCCATCATAGCGAAGGTCGCGCCCTCGAGCGCGCCGTAGCCCGACCCGGACGTGTCCTGGATCATCATCGAGAAGCCGTTGCCGGTGCCCAGGCCCTGGATGGACGGCGGGGCGATGACGAAGATGTTGGCGTTCTGGATGCCTTGGGCCGCGCCGGTGATGGCGCCGGCCAGAGCGGCCGCCGTCGTCTCGCGCGTCTTGCGGTCATCGAAGTCGTTCAGGCGGACGAAGATGGTCGCGGCGTTCGAACCGAACGAGAAACTGGTCCCGTCCAGGCCGGAGAAGGCCACGGTGCCGTCGACGCCCTCGGTGTTCTCGATGATCTCGCGGGCGCTGGTCATCACCGCGTTGGTGCGTTCCAGCGACGAGCCGGCGGGCAGCTGGATCACGCCGATCAGGAAGCCCTGGTCCTGGTCGGGGATGAAGCCCGACGGGGTGTCGATCAGGCGCCAGGCGGTGAGACCCAGCAGGCCGACGTAGACGATCAGGACCATCATCACCGTGCGCACCAGGCGCGCGGTCACCCGGCCATAGCTGTGCGACAGCCAATCGAAGCCCTCGTTGAACTTCCGACCCGCCCAGCCGGCGTAGTATTTCGCCTTGCCGAAGGCCGTGCGCGGACGCGCGGCGGTCTCGTCATGGTGCGCGTGCGGCCGAAGCAGCAGAGCGGCCATGGCCGGCGACAGGGTCAGGGACACGAACAGCGACGTCACCGAGGCCGCCGCGATGGTCACTGCGAACTGGCGATAGAAGATGCCCGGGATGCCTGGCACGAACATGGTCGGGATGAACACCGAGACCAGCACCAGGCCGATGGCGATCAGGGCGCCCGACACCTCCTGCATGGATCGATAGGCGGCGTCCTTGGGCGACAT
>Ga0247737_1000346_pt1 | contig 17975 bp, 18 predicted proteins | sample UWRJL028104C2_FD_180937 | JGI IMG/M metagenome (GOLD analysis project Ga0247737, IMG submission 180937) | Plant litter microbial communities from Arlington Agricultural Research Station in Wisconsin, United States - UWRJ-L028-104C-2 | ecosystem: Environmental > Terrestrial > Plant litter >...
CGCCCAGCTTCCCCAGACTGTTTTCCAGCACGGTGAACCATGTCCAGGATGTCCTGCACCAGCGTGCACTCCGCCAGCGAGAGCTCGGGGTTCCAGCCCGCCGAACTCGTAGGCGTACTCATCGGTGAAGCCGCGCTCCAACGCTTTGATCTGACGAGCGTGGTCCCCGGTCTCGCCGTCGGGGTCGACCCGGGCGAGGATCTCGTGCAAGAGGGTCAGCGTCCTGCGATCGACCATGGTCATGCTGCGGGGGGTCTGCTCGCGGGCAAGGTCACGGCGGGTTCCCAACAGGTTCGCGATCGCCTCGCGCAGCAGTTCGCTGACCGAGGTGTCCCGGGTGTGGGCGAACCGCTCCAACTCGTCGCGGGTGCTGTCGTCCAGGCGCAGCGTGATCATTGCCATCATCAACTCCGTAATACGGTAATACGACTGCACTACATGTATTACATGTGTGATCATCTGGCGAGCACCCGCGAAGGACTCATGCAGAAGCGCTTGGTTGCGACACACTCCGAGTGCCGGCGACGCTCCCATGCCGGCTCGGTGATCGGAAACTCTGACCTGCCCGCACGGGGTACGCGGTGCTGGACCCCGGGGCGTCAACCGGTCACGATGGGGTGATGGGTGAGGTGCGTCCCCGGTGGGCGAAGCTGCCGCCGGCCGAACGAGACCGTCGTCTGGCGCAGAGTGCCGCGGATCGCGCTCGCGACCGTGGCCCGGCCGTGCCGGCGCCGCTACTTCCCGAGGGCGAACGGCGGCACCGGCAGTCGCAGAGTGCCGCCGCCCGTTCCCGGGCCGAGCGATGGGCTGACCTTCCGGAGGACGAACGGCGCCGCCGGCAGTCACAGAGCGACGGCGCCCGGGCGGCAGCCGCTCACGAGGCCGCGTTGCCCGAGGACGAACGACGCCGGCGGCGGGCGCAGCGCGACGCGGACCGGGCCGAGGCCCGGCGTGTCCAGCGACCTGTCCGAGGTTCTGCCGCCGAGGTGAGCGAGTTGGAGGGCGACGAGACCCTTCAGGCGATGTGGAACACGGTCGAGAACGGCGGCTACGACTTCATGACCAAGGACGACTGGTAGAAGACCTACTGCTCGGCCAGGTCGGGCCGCCACATTTGGATCTGAGCGTCGAGGTCGCCGTCGCGCAGATCGTTGAGTGCGGCCATGTAGCCGATCTCGCAGGCGTTGACCAGCATTTTGATGACTTCGGTGGGCGCGTCTTGGTAGCCGTAGGCGGACCAGAGGTTGGCGATCGCCTCGTACGCCTGGCGGCCGTCGCCCGGGTCGTGCTCGGTGTTGGCGTGCAGGCTCGCGATCGCGTCGGACCATTGATTGACGTCGTACTCCGAGTAGGACATGACGGCAAGTATGCGCGAGGTTACGCAGTGCCCAGGATTCTGATCTGAACGAGGGCCGGCGGCCCTTGCGGCGCGGTGGGGAATGTCGTCACGCGGCCCGGTTCTGCGCGGTGACCAGCCGGAACGGGTAGGTGTACTCGGCGCCGCAGCCGGCGCACCAGGCGCGGAACAGCGCGCTGGTCGGGCTGTCTGCCACGGCTGGCTCGACCTCGTACCGCACGCCCTCGATCAGCACGTAGAGCCGCGGCCAGCGGGCGAGGCAGATGCACGCGCTCATGCCGACACCTCGCCTTCACCGCCCTCGATACCACCACCCCCGGCGGCCGGCTCGTCTTCCACGTCTTCGCCGCGCTCGCCGAGTTCATCCGTGAGCTGATCATCGAGAACACCCGCGACGGCGTCGCCGCCGCCAAGGCCCGCGGCCAGCGCCTCGGCCGGCCGCCGGCGATGACCCCGGAGCAGATCGACCACGCCCTCGCCCTGCTCACCCAGCCCAAGGCCAGCGTCAAGGCGATCGCCACCCTGCTCGGGGTGTCCCGCTCCACCCTCTACACCCACGTGCCCCAACTCGCCGCGATCCGCGCGAAAGCCCGCACCGACACCGCCGCGGTGGTGCCCGCGCCGCGGCCTCCGATGACCCGCGATCCCGGCGCCTGGTGGAAGGACGGCGACTTCACCCTCGACCACACCAGCACTGGCTGGCAGCTGACCCACCCGCGCTACCCGGCCGGGCCCGGCGAGGTCATCCCCGTCGACGACTACCCGCCCGGATCGGCCCGGCTGCGCCGTACGATCCTGGCCGCCCAGACGGCGGCCGCGGCCGCCGTCACCGACCTGACCGGCCGGGCCGTCGACGTCTGGGAAGAGGACGAGGACGGCGCCGGCGATCCGTACTGGACCGCCCTGCTGGTTCAGGACGCAGCCGGTGACGGCCAGGCGGTTGTTTGACCGGCCTGCCTACCAACCGACGCAGCGGTCGCAGAGCCCGTGCGATTCCTTCGGCCGGGGCCGGGCCTCCGGCAGGTCCGTGCCGTCCAACCGGTCCGCGAGACGGCACAGGGCGGCGAGCACCACCGTGTCGCGGGAATAGTCCCGGTACGGGCTGGTGCCCGGGACGCCGGTGCGGGTCGGTGACCGCCTCCAGGTAGCCGTTGGCGTAGGCGGTCACCAACACAACGGTCAGCGGCAGCGGCGTGGGCCGCTCAGGAGTCGGCTCGCGAAGCCGTGCCGCGAGCTGGTCGACGTAGCTGTTCAGGACCCGGTCCAGCTCGGGATCCCGAGCGGCGTCGTCGAGCACGTTGGACGCTACCGGTCCGTAGCGGCCAGCCGGATCGGCCGGGCGGGCGGGAACGACTCAGGCGACCAGACGATCAAGTCCATGATGGAGTCGCCGCGTGACGGCCCTCCGAGCGCGGGTACCCGACGGCCACGTGCTGGCCTGCGAAAACTCACCCCGCGATCACCCTACTGCCTCTTTGGGCGGACCCTTCGACTATCCGTAGTCGTCTTCACTGCCTGCCAGAGCCCCAACGCGTTTGCCCTGGTCAGCCATATCCGTTGATTTTTCCGCCAGGACTACGGGAACCCCTAGTCGTCCAGAGCGCGCCCCGCCGCGCCGGACGTGCCGCACCCAGCGCCCGCTCGACCGCAGAAGTCACCACGGATCAGCTCATTTGGGTTCAATGGTGTTCGTGATCAGCAGCCCCATCAGGACGAGACCCAGCACGACCCGGTACCAGATGAAGATGCTGTACGAGTGCCGCGAGATGAACCGCAGCAGCCAGTTCACCGAGAAGTACGCCACCACGAAGCTCACCAGCGTGGCGATCAACGTGTTCGGCCAGCCCACGCCGGCCGAGATGTTCCCGGCCTCCTCATAGCCCTGCAGCACCGAGGCGCCCAGCAGCGCCGGGATCGACAGGAAGAACGACAGCTTCGTCACCGTCACCCGGTCGAAGTCGCGCAGCAGACCCGCCGACATCGTCGCCCCCGATCGGGACACGCCCGGGATCAGCGCCAGGCACTGCACCGTGCCGATGATCAGCGAATCCTTCCAGGTGACGTCCTCCTGGTGCCGCACCTGCGTGGCCGCGTGATCGGCGAACGCCATCACCCCGCTCCACAGGATCAGCGCCCCCGCCACGAACCACAGGCTCCGCAGCGTCGTCTCGATCTGGTCCTTGAACAGCAGTGCCACGATCACGATCGGGATCGCCCCGAGCAGCACCGCCCACCCGAACCGAAAGTCCGGATTGTCCCGCTTGGACTTGGTGAACAGGCCCGCCAGGAACGCCGGAACCACCCGCGCGATGTCCTTGCGCAAGAAGATGATCGTCGCCAGCACCGCACCCGACTGGATGATCACCGTGAACGCCGTGATCGCCGGATCGTCGATGCGATAACCGAGCAACTTCTCCAGAATCGTCAGGTGGCCGGTGCTCGACACGGGCAGAAACTCGGTAAAACCCTCAACAGCGCCGAGCAGCACCGCTTCGAAGATGTTCAAACCCCGACCGCCTCTTTGATCCGCTTTTGCCGCCGACGAGCATAGGCGTCGCGGTCATCCCCCGGCGCGGCGGGCACGTGCCGCCGCGATCCGGTAGGCGGGATCACGATCCAGGTTGTGCCGATCCCGGTCGTAACGGCGTGTCGTCCGCGGATCGGCGTGCCCCATCGCGTCCTGCACATCCTCCAACGCCACCCCCTCGGCCCGCGCGGTCGTCGCGAACGCGTGCCGCAACGAGTGCGGCGACAGCCGCTCCGCACCCGGGATACCGGCCTTCGCGGCCAGCCGCCGGATCAACCGGAAGATCGCGTGCCGGTCCAGACGCGCCCCCGACGACGTCGTGAACAACGGCCCCGCCTGATCCCCCCGCTCGGCCAGATAGGCGTCCAACGCCTCGGCAGCGCTTCCGGTCAGAGCACGCCGGCGCGGCTTGCCACCCTTACCGACGAAACGGACCGTACGGTGGCCGCGCTCCCACCCCAGATCGACCAGATCCAGCCCGACCAACTCCCCGACCCGCAGCCCCAGATCGGCCAGAATCGTCAACGCGGCGAACGAACGCGGCCCCGCCTCCGCGGCGACGGCCAACAGAGCGTCCACCTCTTCCGGACTCAACCCCACCGTCGACGAATGATCCCGCGACACGTACGGCCGATCGGCGCCCCCGACCGGGTTGCCCTCCACCGCCCTGATCTTCACCAGGAAGTCGTACCAACTCGACAGACCCGACAACTTCCGGGCCACGGTCGACGCCGCCAGCTTCCGCGCCTCCAGACCCCGCGCGTACGCGTTCACGTCCAGGAACGACGCCCGCAGCGGCTCCACCCCGCGCTCCGCACACCACGCCAGCCACACCCCCACATCCCGCCGGTACGCCGTCCGGGTGTGCTCCGACAACCGCCGGTTCGCCAGCCACGCCTCCGTAACCTGCTCGGCCGCCCCGACGACCGCCAGCTCACCGCCCTGCCCCGAACCCGCCTGCCTCCGACCGTCCGGACTCAGACCACCCTGCCTCGGTACCACGTGCATGGCGCCATCGTTTCAGCTCTCGATCACCGCACCGCCCGCGACATGCCAGCGCCGCCCGAACCCGACCGCGTCCGCGAAGAACCGGTCATGCGTCACCACGAGCAACATCCGCCGATACCGCCGCAACGCCTCCTCGACCACGTCCAGCGCATCCAGATCCAGGTCCGCACGACGAGCCCGCCGCCGTGCGGCTCGCCCATTTATCTGGTGAGAGCGCGTCCAGCCGGGCCTGTCGTCCCATTCTCCCGGTCGACAGAACAAACTGTGCGACCCTCCGCTACGGCCGAGCGCTGGCCGACCGCTTGGCGTGACGGCATGCACGTCGGCCGGCGTGTCCGATCGGGATACTCTGGGCCATGATTGACTGACCTTGATCTTGGCTGTCTTTATGTCCTACCGGCGGGCAAATGAATGATGTGTGGACGGTCTCCGCGAGCGATGCCGCGGAGACGGTGAAGCTGACGTTGCACCTCGGTCCGCCCCGGCCACTGGTGGCCACGCTCAGCAAGACCGAACTTGCCCGCGTCACGGACATTCTGGCTGCCGTTTCCAGGGCCGTACGGCTTGGCGAGTTCAGCCGGGTCCAGCTGGGGACGAAGTTTCAGGCGGCGATCGGCCGAGACCCGTTCAAACAGGTGACGGGCGCCGCACGCCGTCGCGGCTTGTTCCCGTGGTGGGCTGGTCTCGCCAACATCATCATCGGCTTGAGCTTCGCCGCTCAGCACAGCACGTTGTGGCTACGCGTCGCTGGCTGGGCGCTCGCGACTGTCGCGCTGACTGATCTCGTCGGACAAGCCTGGCGGTGGCTCCGCCGGTCTCCACGGTAAGGGCCGCAAGGGGTGCCATCGTTTTCAGTGACGAGCGGATCGCAGATCCGGTCGCCGGCCCTCGCAGAAGGCGGGTCACAGCGTAACGACGCCCGAGCCGCCCTACTCTTGTCGACGGCGGGCCGCTGCGTGGACGTTAAGCCAGCTCACGCAGCAATCAGGGCGCGACGACGACTCCCGCTACGTAGAACGTAATATTCTATACTACTTCGTATGGAGAGCATCGGCGTCCGAGAACTGAACCAGAACACGAGCCAGGTCCTGGCCCGTGTGCGCGGCGGTGAGACCATCGAGATCACCGATCGCGGCCACCCGGTCGCCCGACTCGTTCCTGTCGGCGACGACAGGACATCGTTGGCCAAGCTGGTCGCGGCAGGAAGGGCCGTTGCCCCCACGAGCACCGGCCCCGTTCCCCTGCCACCGAAGCTCGGCGAGGACAATGTGGACGTGGCCGCGACACTGGCTTCGATGCGCGATGAGGAGCGCTGGTGATCTACCTCGATTCCGCCGCCGTCGTCAAGCTGGTGCGCCAGGAAGCAGGTAGCACCGAACTGGTCTCCTGGCTGAATGCCCACGCCGATGTGCCGCTGGCTAGTCTGGGGTGACGCTGACCGCCTTCGTCACCTACGACCGACGGCTACTCGACAGCGCTAAGGCTGCCGGACTACCCACGGCCAGCCCAGGGCAAGACTGAACTTCAGGGCCGAGCCACCGACCAACGGGCGGACCTCCCCGTCGCCGGACCATGCACAGCGGGTGCAACGACAAACATGCGCTCGAATCGCTGGCCCAGCCACGATCGGAAGGCGGGATGTCGTTGATTCCTTCTGCTTTTCAGGGGGTTTTGTGCGCCGGCGGTGGGGCGCACATTGCCTAAGCCGTCCTAGGATGGTGATGTGGTTACTGCGTTCTCGCTCACGCTGCGGCTCCCTGGGTGGATCCTGTTGCGCCGGTGCGGAGAATTGTGATGTGCCGCGATCTTCAGAAAGCGCCCCGCCGAACCAGCACACCGTCGGTCCCCTTCGGACACGTGAGGACCTGGCGGTTCTCCGGCCCGACCTGATCGACCGTTACGACGCGGAGCTTCCGGGAGCCCGGGCCGCCGTGCTGGCCCGCCTGCTCGGCGCGATCGACCGGGAACCGCTCCCCGGTCTGGTCTCGCGCCACCCGGGCGAGGCCACGTTCACAGCAGCCGACTCCCGCACCGTCCTGAGCCGCCGCCCCGCAACAACCCCGGGCGACAAGTCGTCCTTCCCACGGGTGGTTCTCGAGGGAACCACCCGTCCGGGTTCCGAACCCGACCCGGTCGCCCAAGAGGTGACAGTTCGCTACCCGATCGAGGCCGCGCAACCCTTCGCCGTCGCCGAGGCCGGCCTGACCGCCCGCGTCTCCGCCGCGGAAACCGCCAAGCCGCACACCGCAACAGCCGTCGACGCGCACTCCGCGAATGGCGCCGACGCGCACGCCACCCGGGTCTTCGTCGAAAACGCCGCACGCGAAATCGCCGACCCAGCAGAGCTCGTACGCCTGCTCTGGGGCAACGTCGCTTTGGCCGACGAGATCGACAACAGCGTTGCCAACCTGGCCCTGGCCCGCGCCGACCGCCCCCCGCAGCACCTCCCCGTCCCCGGCGACCCGGACGCCCTCGGCCTGATCGAACAGCTCGTCACCGACGGCCATCCGCTGCACCCCTGCTGCCGCACCCGCGGCGGCATGACCGTGGCCGACGTTCTCGCCTACGCCCCCGAACACTCCCCCGTCATCCGCCTGAAGCGGCTCCGGGTCCCCCGCGACCGCTGGTACGGCACCGCCGCCCCGATCCTCTTCGCCCACCCGTGGCAGGCGCAGCGGCTCCTGGCCCGCCACCCCTGGCTGATCCCGGACGGCGACTCCGTCCCCGTACGCCCCCTCATGTCGCTACGCACCGTCGCCCCCGTCGACGGCGGCCCGCACATCAAGACCGCCGTCGACGTGCAGATGACCAGCGCCGTACGCACCGTCTCCCCCGCCGCCGTGCACAACGGGCCGATCCTGTCCCAGCTGCTGCGCCGCCTCACCGCCGACCAGCCGATCGAGATCCTGGCCGAGCTCGCCGCCGGCGCCGTGATCGTCGACGGCGTCCCGCAGCGCCACCTCGCCCACGTCATCCGCGAGGCCCCCCAGCTCGGCCCGGACGAGCTCGCCGTGCCCCTGGCGGCCTTCGCGGCCCTGCCCGCCCTGCTGCGAACCGTGCCCGACCCGTACGCCTGGATGGATTCGCTCGCCGAGGTCTTCTTCGCCCCCGTCACGCGGGTGCTGGCCCGCGGCGTCGCACTCGAGGCCCACGGCCAGAACTCTTTGGTCGTCCTCGCCGCCGGCCGCCCGGACCGGGTGCTCTACCGCGATCTCGGCGGGGTCCGGGTCAGCGCCGCCCGGCTGCGCGACGCCGGCATCGACCCGCCCGAACTCCACGGCGACCTGTCCAGCGACGACCCTGGCGAGTTGCGCACCAAACTGGCCGCCGCCGCGTTCGGGACCGTCGCCGGTGAACTGATCGCCGCGTTCGCCCGCACCCGTGCCGCCGACCCCGACCGGCTGTGGGCCGTCGTCGCCCGCGCGGTCCGCGCCACCGGCACCGAGGACGCGCCGTACCTGCTGAAAGAACCCCTCCCGGTCAAGGCCACCACCGCCATGCGGCTGGCCGTCGACCCGCTCGACGACCGATGGGCCCTGCTCCCCAACCCGATGGCGGCACACGCATGAACAAGACCCTGCGCCCGGAACGGATCGCGCACACCGAGGCCGCCCTGGCGGTGCACGCGCCCGAGTTGGTGTCCGGTTTCCTGGCCGCGCTGCCCGAGGCCGCGGACACCGTCGGGCGGCGGTTGCGCGGCGCCCTCGTCCGCGAAGGCCTGCGGGACACCGGCCCGGGCGAGCGGCACGGCTTCGGGCGCGTCGAATACCCGTCCGCGGGCGTCTCCGACCCGGTGGATCTGCTCGGCGAGATCGACGCGCCCGGTTTCGTGGCCGAGATCCGCAACGCGGTCATGAATCTGGCGATCGCGATGGCCCGCCCGCCCGCGAAGGTCGGCGACGACCCGGACGAGCAGGTGATCGGTCTGGAACGGCTCGCGGTCTCCGGGCACAATCTGCACCCCTGCGGGCGTACGCGTCTGGGCTGGGACACCGGCGACGTGCTCGCGCACGACCTGGAGACCGAGAGCACCCGCCTCGGCTTCGTCGCCGTACGCCAGGAACTGCTGGTCGGCGACGACGTCTTTCCCGAGATCGACAAGCCGGCCGGGTACGCCGTGCAGCCGGTGCACGCGTGGCAGCGCGACAACGTGCTGCCCGGACGCTACGGCGACCTGCTGCGCTCCGGTGACCTGCGGATCCTCGACGAGGAACGGGTGGTGATCCCGACCGCGGCGCTGCGCACGCTGCTGCTGCCCGGCACCGGCCAGTACCTGAAGGTCTCGCTGGACATTCAGGTCACCTCGACGCGGCGCAGCATCAGCATCGCCAGCACCCGCAACGGCCCGGCCGTGTCGCGGTTGCTGCACCGGCTCGTCGACGACGACCGGCTCCTGCTGATGGCCGAGACGGCGGGCGCGGCTGTACCGGTCGGCTCGGGCCGCGACCTGTCCGCGATCCGCCGGGACGGGCTGTCCGGCCGCCTCGAACCCGGCGAGCGGGCGATTCCCGGGGGTGCGCTGCCGCTGCTGCTCGACGAACTGGTTCGCGGCGATCGGGCCGAGTGGCTGCGGGCGTACGCGAACCTGGTCGTGCCCCCGCTGATGCGGCTCACCGCCCAGGGCGTCGCGGTCGAGGCCCACCTGCAGAACTGCCTGCCCACCTTCGTCGGCGGCCGGCCGCACCGCCTGGCCCTGCGCGACTTCGCCGGTCTGCGCCTGCACCGGCCCCGGCTGGCCGCCGCGGGGCACCGGATCGACCTGTGGCCCGGCTCGGTGGTCGGCACCGACGACCTCGGCGTGTTCCGCGCGAAGATCGGCTACACGCTGTTCCAGGCCCACCTCGGTGAGCTGGTGCTGCGGCTCGGCCTCGACGAGGACCGGGCCTGGCGGATCATCCGTGCGGTGGTCGACGAGCACGCCGCCCCGGCTGACCACGCCGCGTTCACCGCGCCCACCGTGCCGCACAAGGCCCTGGTCCGGATGCGGCTGGCGGGCACGGGCGACATCTACGTGCCGGTGCGGAACCCGCTGCATGCGCCCGCCTGAGCACGTCGTCCGGGCGCTGCGCGCGCTGCCCGGCCAGGCCTGCGCCTACGTCTATGACACCGCCGCGCTGCGCGCGCGAGCCGAGTCGGTCCGGCGGAGCCTGCCGGTTCCGGCTTCCCTGATGTACGCCGTGAAGGCCAACGGGCATCCGTCGGTGCTGGCGACCCTGGCCCGGGAGTGCGACGGCCTCGAAGTGGCGTCCGGCGGGGAGCTGGCGCTGGCGCTCCGGGCGGGTGCGCGGCGCATCGTCTTCGGCGGGCCGGCGAAGACCGACGCGGAGCTGGCGACCGCGCTCGACGCGGGCGTGCAGCTCAACGCGGAGAGCGTGCACGAATTGCACCGGATCGCCGCGGTGCGGCCGGGTGCGGCGGTGGTGCTCCGGGTCAACCGGCGCGCGAGCACGTTGACGGGCAGTCACGCGATGACCGGCACGCCCACCCCGTTCGGCGTGGACGAGGCTCAGCTGGGGGAGGCGCTGGCGGTTCCCGGCGTACGCGTCGTCGGGTTCCACCTGCACGCGGTCTCGAACAACCTGGACGGCGCCGCGCACGCGTCCTTCGTCCGGGAGGCTCTGGACTGGTCCTTGGCCACCGGCATCAACCCGCGCGTGGTCAACGTCGGGGGCGGCTTCGGGATCGACTACCTCAGCGACGCGCGCATGGATCTGGCCCCGCTGCGCTCGATCGCCGTACCCGCCGGGGTGGATCTGATCTTCGAGCCCGGCCGTTACCTGGCCGCGGACGCCGGCTGGTACGCCGCCTCGGTGATCGACGTGAAGACCACCCACGGCCGTACGTTCGCCGTCCTGCGCGGCGGCACCCACCACTTCCGGCTGCCGGCCGCGTGGGGTTACGACCACCCGTTCACGGTCCTGCCCGTCGACGACTGGCCGCACCCCTACCCGCGGCCGTCCGCCGCCGGCACCGCGATCGACGTGGTCGGCGAGCTCTGCACCCCCCGCGACGTGCTCTGTCGGGGCCAGCACGTCGAGCGGGTGCGAGCCGGGGACCTGCTCGTCCTGGGCCGCACCGGCGCCTACGGCTGGGACATCTCGCACCACGAGTTCCTGCGCCACGACCCCCCGTCGTTCGTGATCCTCTAACGGCGCCGCAGGCCGTCGAGGAAGACCGCGACGACGCGCTGGTTGTGCTCGATCCCCCGGCCCGGCACGGGCTGGGACAGCTGGGTGATGGCGTGCAGGAGATCCTCGGCGCTGATGTCGTCGCGAACCGCTGTGTCGTTGCCGAGCAGGGTCTTCAGCGCCGGGCCGAGCCGCTGCAGGAAATAGCCGGGCAGCCCCTCGAACGCCGGATTGCCGGAGTGCAGCGCCGTGGCCAGGCCGCGCTTGGTCGAGAGCAGGACGGTGAACCGGCGTACCCACTCGGCCAGCGCCTCGGCCGGTGCCAGCGTGGCACTCAGTGCCGGTCCGGCGTCGGCGACCGCGTCGATCCCGCTCTCCACCACGGCCTTGACCAGGTCGGAGCGCTGCGGGAAATGCCGGTAGAGCGTGCCGACGCCCACCCCGGCCAGGTCGGTGATCTCCTTCGCCGGCGCGTCCACCCCGGACGTGGCGAAGACTTGGCCGGCAGCCTCGAGCAGCGCGTCGACGTTGCGTCGCGCGTCGGCCCGCCGAGCCTTCTCCCGAGTCACCCGGTCGCCCCCTTGCCTAAGTGGAATAGCTTTCCGTATGGTTCCGGAAAGAGTCTCCGGTTAACTGAGACTAGGGCATCCGCGAGGAGATCTCCATGCAGTACCGCACGCTCGGCCGCACCGGCATCCAGGTCAGCCCCTACGCGCTGGGCACGCTGATGTTCGCCACCACGATGGGCAACGCCCCCGCGGAATCGGCCCGCATCCTGCACAGAGCGCTCGACGCGGGGATCAACTTCGTCGACACCGCCGACGCGTACGGCGACTCGGAGGAAGTCGTCGGCCAAGCGCTCGCGGGCCGGCGCGACGAGGTGGTGCTCGCCACCAAGTTCAGCCGCCCGGCCGGACCCGGCCCGAACCAGCAGGGCGCCTCCCGCCGCTGGATCGCCACCGCCGTGGAGAACTCGCTGCGCCGGCTGCGCACCGACCACATCGACCTCTACCAGCTGCACCTGCCCGACCCGCACACCGACATCGAGGAGACCCTCGCCGCGCTGACCGACCTGATCCGCGCCGGCAAGGTCCGGGCGATCGGCGCCTCGCACACTCCGGCCTCCGGCATCGTCGAGGCGCAGTGGGTCGCCGAACGCCGCGGACTGGCCCGCTTCCACACCGAACAGCCGGCCTACTCGATCCTGACCCGCGGCATCGAACGCGAGATCCTGCCGACCACCGAACGCTTCGGCCTGGGCACCCTGGTCTGGGGCCCGCTCGGACAGGGCCTGCTCACCGGCCGCATCCGCAAGGACCAGCCCGACGACGTACGGCGTACCGGCCTGTTCCGGCACCTGCGTGACGAGCAGCGCCTGGCCGCGGTCGAGAAGCTCGTCCCGCTCGCCGCCGAGACGGGCCTGCCGATGACCCACCTGGCGATGGCGTTCACGATCGCGCACCCCGCCGTGACCAGCGCCCTGATCGGCGTCCGCACCATGCAACACCTGGACAGCCTGCTCGCCGGCCTCGACGTGACCCTGCCGGACGACGTCCTCGACCGTATCGACGAGATCGTCCCGCCCGGCACCGACATCGGCACCCTCGACCAGGCCTACCAGCCCCCGGCCCTGCGCGACCCCGCGCGGCGGCGCCGCCCCCTGTCCGCCCGCGCCGCCGCCTGAAGCATCAGTCGGTCTTGCTGCGAGGCGCGTCCCGTGAGAGCGCCCGGAATCCGAGGCCGGAGCCTCGAGGCGGACCGCCAGGTCGGTGCTCGGCCACAGCCCACGCGCCCTGGGGATGCCCCGGCGGGCGCCCAGCATGAAGGCGACCGTCACGGTCGAGCAGCGAGGGCCCGCCTCAGGCGCTGCCGCTGCCGGGCGGAACCGGGCGGACCCGGCGCAGCTCGCGCAGGGCCTGACGGCGGACGTCGCCGGTCAGGGTGTCGATGTAGAGGATGCCGTCGAGGTGGTCGGTCTCGTGCTGCAGGGCGCGGGCCAGCAAGCCGGTGCCGTGGATGACCAGCGGGTCGCCGTCGCGGTCGAAGCCGGTCGCGGTCACCGACATCGCCCGCTTGGTCGGGAAGTAGAGGCCGGGGATCGACAGGCAGCCCTCCTCGTCGTCCTGTTCGCCCTCGAAGTCGGACAACGTCGGGTTGACCAGGTGGCCGATCGTGCCGTCGACGTTGTAGGAGAAGACCCGCAAGCTCACGCCGATCTGGGGAGCCGCGACACCGGCCCGGCCGGGCTCGCGGACGGTGTCCTCCAGGTCGTCGACGAGGGCACGCAGCTCGGCGTCGAACGAGGTGATCGGGTCGGCCTCGGTGCGCAGAACCGGGTCGCCGAAGATCCTGATGGGCCGCACAGTCATGCCTCGAAGGCTATCCGGGCGGTCGCCGCCACCCGTCGACCGGGCCGCGAATCAGGCGGCACTGCTCAGGTCGGCACTGCTCAGGCGAACAGCGCGAGCTGCTCCTCGGCGAGCAGTTCGCGCAGCTTGGCCAGCGAGCGGCGGGTCTGGCTCTTGACGACACTGACCGGCAGCTCGAGCACGTCGGCCACCCGATCGACGCTGTAGTCCTCGAAGTACCGCAGAACCACTATCGCCCGGTCCCGCGCAGGCAGCCGGGCCAGGGCCTCGAGCATGGTCAGGCGCAGCTCGGGGCTCTCCCGGTAGGCCGGCTCGGGCAGCACGGCGATCGTCGACTCGGTGGACGAACGCAGCCGCCGATGATCGAGGAAGACCCGGAGCAAGATCTTTTGTGTGTACGCCACCAGGTTGTCCGACTGCACGGCCCGCCGCCAGCTCAGAAACAGTTTGGTGAGCGCGTTCTGGGTCAGGTCCTGTGCCAGGTGCCAGTCGCGGCACAGCATGAACGCGGTCGTGCGCAGGCGTTCGGCGTGGGCGGTGGCGAACTCGGCGAACTGCTCCTCGTCGGTCATGCGGTGAACACCGGCACCCGGCCGAACTCTTCGGCGCCGGCGTCGACCAGCGACGCGTCCATCGTCAGGGCCCACCGCGGGTCGCTGGTCAGCTTGACGGCCTCGCCGACGGTGATCGGCGTCCGCCCCGACGGGGTGGTTCGGCCGTCCCGGACGAGGCAGGAGGCGACGTCGGCCCGCACGGTGGTGCCGTCGGGCCAGCGGGAGACGACCACCGTGTCCCGCACACAGTCGCCCGCCGGGTGACTGATCGTCACCCGGGCCGTGCCGCCGCGCGCGGGGCGAGGCCCCTCGGTGGCGGCCTGGGCGAGGGACAGCCGCACCATGCCCGGTCCGGCGCCGCGGTCGAGATAGAGCTGGACGTGCAGGTCACCACCGTCCGCGACGGCGGCGGCACTGGTCTGCCCGGCCGGTAGGAGCTGGGTCAATAGGCGAAGCATGGCCCCTGTTGTCGCTTTCTTCCGCGGTCCCGTGGCAACGTGCGTGCCGCTGTGGATCGCCAACGTACGCTCCGGCGCGACCGCGGTGGAGGCGGATGAGCGGAACGGCACAGATCCGGGAGACACCGGCGCCTTCTGCGCCGCCCGGCCCGGCACCGCTTCCGAGCGGGCCGGGACCGGAACCTGGATCTCGTCGGCGTTCTCGGCGACGAACCCGCCGGGCCGCGGCTCGGAGCGGACCGCGAGACCACCGGCGAGCAGGAACGCCACCACGCCGAAGGCCGCGACGGCCGCCGCAGCCGAGCGGCGGCGGCGCCGGATCCGCAGCCCCGCACGCAGCGCGGCGCCGACGACATCACCCAGCGGCGGCGGCCGCTCGTCGTTCAGCTCGGCGCGCAGCAGAGCACGCAGGTCTTCGGTCACAGGCGAACCCCTTTCCGCAGCCCCTTGTCCGCGGCCCCTCAAGGGGATAGACGAGCCGGCCGGGCCGTTCGGTGACCGGCGTGGGGCAGCGGCCGGGATGGCCCAGGTCGCCCGCCCCGCGCGAAGGGCCCCTATCGTGCCTGTTCAGGCGAAAGCGACCGAATAAGGCCGCGAACGACGGCCGGATTCAGTGACCGGCCAGGGCGGCCTTGATCGGGGCGAGTTTGGCGGCGGCCTCGGCGACCTCGGCCCGCGGGTCGCTGTCCCAGACGATGCCGCCGCCGGCCCAGCCGTGCACGCGCGAACCGTCCACCGCGACGGTCCGGATGGTCAGGCCCAGGTCGAGGTGGTCGGGGCCGACCCAGCCGACCGCGGCCATGCTCACGCCGCGACCCACCGGCTCGAGCTCGGCGATCCGCGCGAGGGCGGCGATCTTCGGGGCGCCGGTGACCGAGCCGCCCGGCAACAGCGCGCGCAGCAGCGTAGCCAGGTCCAGGTCGCCCACGATCGGCGCCGACACCACCGACTCGGCCTGCCACAGACCGGACCACCGGCGTACGGCGAAAAGCCCCTCGACCTCGACCGGGCCGACACCGGGCAGCCGGGAGAGGTCGTTGCGCGACAGGTCGACGATCATCACGTGTTCGGCCCGCTCCTTGGCCGACGCGAGCAGTTCCCGGCGGCCCTCGGCGGTGGCCGGGCGGGTGCCCTTGATCGGCCGGGTCAGCACGCGGCCGTCGCGCACCTCTACGAGCGTCTCGGGTGACGCGGTGGCGAGGGCCCAGCCGGCGCCCGCCAGAACGCCGCCGTAACGCGCACCGGGCAGGGCGGCCACCCGGCCCAGGGCGGCGGTGGGATCGCCCTCGTACGGCGCGCTGGTGTGCCCGACGACGTTCACCTGATAGACGTCACCGCGCCCGATCGCCTCGCGTACGGCTTGGACGGCCGCCGCGTGCCGGGCCGGGGACCAACTCGGCGTCCACGCCCCCAGCGACCACTCCCCCCACGACTGCTCCCCCACCGAGGCGGCGCGGATCCCGGCGGGTGGAGTAGGAGCAGGGGAAACGGGGAACTCATCGGGTGCGACATGGTCGTGGACGACCGCATAGACATCGGGGATCGACGGGACCGGGGTCGGGGCGGCAACGACGCCGCCGGCGATCACGCAAGCGGCGTCGGCCGACACGTACAGTGCCGCTCCGCAGACCGATCCAGGGCCGGTCGGATGAACCTGGGGGGCCGTTCGGCCAATGTTTCGCACGCGCAGTCCGTTGTCCGCGAGGAAATCGGAGACAAGCTCAGCGGGGTCACCACCGTCGGATCGGTGCCAGGCCAACGAAGTTGACGCACGGTGACGGCCCTGGCAGGACGCCGGAGCGCCCGGCGGCGACGCGGAAGGAGGTGTCGGGAAGTGGCCGAACGACCGGCTTCCGTGGACCATCGGAACCGAGGATTCTGTCAATGGGGACACCGTCACCCGTCCGATCCATGCTCGTTCGATCTGAGGTAGCGTCCGTCACCGTCGTTGTGAGTCATCACACAGCCCCCCGACCGGAGAAACACCGATGTGCCAGCACACGAACCCCTGTCCCAATGCCGAAGCCGTCGATCGTGAGGCCGCACGCACCGTCGCGACCTGCCGCGAACAAGGCTGGAGCCTCCTCTGCAACGGTGTCATCGTCTTCGAGGACACCGGCGAGATCCTGCCCGACGGCACGATGATCGAACCCCACCGCGGGCCCGCCCGACACTGCCTTGCCGCCTGACTGGAAAGTCGCTGAAAGCCGACAACGCATCCGAACGATCCCGATACCGAGCGTAACCAGCTCGGGGGCGGAACGGGAAGGGGCGGCAGGCGGGGGCCGGTCCGGCCCCCGCGCCAGAAATCAGTCCTCGAACGCCTCGGGCGAAGGGCACGAGCAGACCAGGTTCCGATCGCCGTAGGCGCCGTCGATGCGCCGGACCGGCGGCCAGTACTTCGCCGTCCGGTCCACCCCCGCCGGGAAGCCCGCCACCGACCGCGGGTAAGCGTGCTCCCACTCGTCAGCCGTCACCGCCGACGCCGTGTGCGGCGCGTTGGCCAGCGGATTGTCGCCCTTCGGCCACACCCCCGCCGCGACCTGGTCGATCTCGCCCTTGATGGCGATCATCGCGTGGACGAACCGGTCGAGCTCCGTCAGATCCTCGCTCTCGGTCGGCTCCACCATCAGCGTGCCGGCCACCGGGAACGACATCGTCGGCGCGTGGAACCCGTAGTCGATCAGCCGCTTCGCGACGTCGTCGACCGTGACACCGGTCGCCTTCGTGATCGGCCGCAGATCGAGGATGCACTCGTGCGCCACCAGGCCGTTGTTGCCGGCGTACAGGACCGGGAAGTACTCCCGCAGCCGCGCGGCCACGTAGTTCGCCGTCAGCACCGCCGTCCCGGTCGCCGCGGCCAGCCCGTCCGGGCCCATCATCCGCAGGTACGCCCACGAGATCGGCAGGATCCCGGCCGAGCCGTGCGCCGCCGCCGAGACCGCGTGGTGATCGCCGGACGACAGGGGGTCGCCGGGCAGGAAATCCGCCAGGTGCGCCCGCACCGCGACCGGGCCCACCCCCGGACCGCCGCCACCGTGCGGGATGCAGAACGTCTTGTGCAGGTTCAGGTGCGACACGTCCGCGCCGAACTTGCCCGGCCGGGCGAAACCGACCAACGCGTTCAGGTTCGCGCCGTCCACGTAGACCTGACCGCCGGCCTCGTGCACCGCCGCGCACAGATCGGCGATCGACTTCTCGTAGACACCATGCGTCGACGGGTACGTCACCATGATCGCCGCCAGGTTCGCGGCGTGCTTGTCGATCTTGGCATGCAGGTCGTCCAGGTCCACGTTGCCCGCCTCGTCGCAGGCCACCACGACGACCCGCATGCCGGCCATGACCGCGCTCGCCGCATTCGTGCCGTGCGCGCTCGACGGGATCAGACACACGTCACGATGCGCCTCGTCGCGGGAACGGTGATAGCCGCGGATCGCCAGCAGACCGGCCAGCTCCCCCTGCGAGCCCGCGTTCGGCTGCACGCTCACCGCGTCGTACCCGGTGATCTCGGCCAGCCACCCCTCCAGCGTCGACACCAGTTCCTCGTAACCCGCGGCGTTGGCGGCCGGGGCGT
>Ga0247737_1000349_pt1 | contig 17950 bp, 21 predicted proteins | sample UWRJL028104C2_FD_180937 | JGI IMG/M metagenome (GOLD analysis project Ga0247737, IMG submission 180937) | Plant litter microbial communities from Arlington Agricultural Research Station in Wisconsin, United States - UWRJ-L028-104C-2 | ecosystem: Environmental > Terrestrial > Plant litter >...
GGCTCAACCTGTCGGGCGAACGCGATATCCTGACGATCCTGTCGGGTCGCGAACGCACCGTGCGGTTGCTTGACGAGATCCGTGCGGAAAGCGGCGACGATCCGCAGAGCTGGATCCCGCGCCTGCTGGAGCGCGCCTGATGGCATGCCCGGCTATCTCGCCCGGCGGCGCATTCCTCAGCGGGGTGCTGGGGTATGTCGATTGCCAGGCGCAGGCGATCGGGCAGGGCGGCTATCAGGCGCTGACCGCGCCGGGGTCGATCGTGGCGGTGCTGCTGACCGGGCTGCTGACGATCTTCGTCGCCTTGTTCGGCTATCGCATGATCCTGGGCCAGACGCCGGGCACGCGCGAGGGTGTGCTGGCGGTGGTCAAGATCGGCGTGGTGCTGGCGCTCGCGACGAGCTGGCCGGCGTTTCGTACGCTGGCGTATAATGTCGCGATGCACGGTCCAGCCGAACTGGCGGCAAGCATCGGTGGTTCCGCGGGCCTGCCTGGATCGGGTGGTGGCCTGGTCGCGCGGTTGCAGGGCGTCGACAATGGCCTGGCCGAGCTTCAGCGCATCGGTACCGGCAAGCCGCTGGATGCCGACGAGATCGTTGGACCGACTCAGCCGCTGACGCCGCAGCAGCAACAGCAGCAATATCAGCGGTTGCAGCAACTCCAGCAAAAGCCGCGTTGGGACCCGACGCGCGACGCAACGATGCTCAGCCAGTCGCGCACCCTGTACCTGACCGGGGCGATCGCGTCCTTCGCGTCGGTGCGCGTGGTTGCCGGCTTGTTGCTCGCGCTTGGGCCGTTGTTCGCGCTGTTCCTGCTGTTCGATACGACACGGGGCTTGTTCGAGGGATGGGTGAGGGGGATCGCCGGCGCGGCACTGGGCGCGCTATCGACATCGATCGTGCTTGGCGTCGAGCTGGCGCTGATGGAGCCATGGCTGATCCAGATCCTCGAATTGCGCCGCCAGAATATCCCGACCCCGTCGGTGCCGACCGAGTTGCTGGCGCTGACCCTGGTGTTCGTACTGACTCTGCTCGCGGCGCTGATCGCCACGGCGCGGGTTGCCCAGGGGTTCCGCATGCCGGCTGCCATGCGCACCGCGGCGTCCCGCCTGGCCGAAACCTTGCGCGAGCGGGCGCCGCAGGCGGCACTTGCCGGTGCCGAGCAGCACGAAATCGCCGATCCGCGCACGCGCGCGCATTCGGTTGCCGATGCGGTTGCCGCCAGCCAGCGGCGCGAAGCGGGTATGACACCACCGCCCTCGGCGCAGCTCGCCCATCAGGGAACGACCCAGGCCGTATCGCGTGATATTCCGGTGGCGGCACCGGTGCCGCTCGGCCAAAGCTATCGGCGCCGCACGCGCGGGCGCGTATCGGCCGGCGCGTCCCGGCGGGACAGGAACGCATGAAGAAGACCTCACGAGACTCGCTCGACGCTTATTATCGCGAGGCGGAAAGCTGGGCGAGCGACCGGCAGGATCTGCTGCGCGCTTCGCGGCGCAACGCCTGGATCGTCGCGGCGGCGGCCGGTACGATCGCGGTGTGCGAGGCGATCGCGCTGATCGTGCTGATGCCGCTCAAGACGGTCGAGCCCTATACCTTGCTGGTCGATCGCCACACCGGCTTCGTCGAGGCGCTGAAGCCGCTCGATGCCAACAAGATCGCGCCGGACGCGGCGCTGACTCAATCCTTCCTCGTCCAATATGTCATCGCGCGCGAAAGCTTCGACATCGCGTCGTTGCAGGCCAATTACCGCAAGACGACCCTGTGGTCGGCCGATCCCGCCAAGGCGCAATATGTGTCGAGCGTACAGGTGTCGAACCCGGCAAGCCCGCTCGCCCGGTATCCGCGTACGACGATCGTCAGCACGCGGGTCAAGAGCGTGTCGCCGCTTGGCGGTAATTCGCAGCTGGTCCGTTTCGACACGCAGCGTCAGGATGCGGGCGGCCGGGTCCTGCCGGCACAGTCCTGGGTCGCCGTGATCCGCTATCGCTTCTCCCGCGAGCCGTTGACGCGCGACGACCGCTTCGTGAACCCGCTCGGTTTCCAGGTAACCAGCTATCGCCGCGACGCCGAAGATGTGACGCCGGTCGAGCCAGCCGCGCCGGGCACCGAGGTGATCGATTCCTCGACCACGACGACCACCACCACGACGGAGGTTCCGCTGCAGAACGGCGTGCCCGCGGCGGCGCCGCCCAATTTCCCGCCCGCGCAGCGCTCGCCGAACCGGCCCTCGCGTCCCGAGGTCGAGCTTTGAGGCTCCTGCTGGTCCTGCTTGCCTTGCTGATGCCGCTCGCGGCAACGGCGCAGGTGCGTCCGACGCCCGGGCCGGGCGATCCGCGCATCCAGACGGTGCTCTACGATACCAACCAGGTCGTGCAGCTCCAGGTCGCGACCGGTTACCAGCTTACTGTCGAGTTTGCGCTCGACGAGCGGATCGAGAATGTCGCGGTGGGCGACAGTGGGGCGTGGCAGGTCACCGCCAACAAGCGCGGCGATCATCTGTTCATCAAGGCGGTTCAGTCCGGCGTCACCACCAACCTGACGGTGGTGACTGACGCGCGCAGCTATATGTTCGATCTGGCGCCGCTCTACGGGCCGCTGCCCGACATGGCCTATACGGTGCGTTTCACCTATCCGCCGACAGCGGTGGCGAGCGTCGCGGATGCGGCGGTCATCGTCGAGCCGGGGCGCTACAAGCTTGGCGGTACACGCGCGATCCGCCCCTCCCAGATCGATGACGATGGCGAGAAGACCTATATCGTCTGGCCCACCGACAAGCCGCTGCCGGCGGTGTTCGCGATCGACGAGAAAGGGCGGGAGATGCTGGTCGACGGCTATATGCGCGACGGCCAGTATGTGATCGACAGCGTCAAGCCGAAGCTGCTGTTCCGCCTCGACAAAGATCTCGCGAGCGCTGTGCGTGTGAAGCCGAAGGCGAAGCGCTGATGGCGACGTCGCTCCCCGCCGATGGCGGCGATCCGCGTATCGGACCCGATGGTGAAACCAGCGTCCGTCCGGTGGTCGCCATGCCCGCGGCGGGGATGCCCTGGTGGGTCTTCGCGATCGGCCTTGGCCTGTTCGCGATCATCCTGTTCAGCGTGCTCGACACGCGTCGGCGCGCGCTGACGGCGCCGCCGATCAGGGCAGGCTTTGCCGAAAATCTCGGCGGGGCGTCGCCCCAACCCGCGCCGCTGTTCATTCCGCCGGCGCCGGCGCCGCCGCCGGTCGTGGTGGAAACGCCGCCGGCTCCGCCGCCGCCGCTGCCGCCACAACGGGTCCAGCCGCCGCAGATCATCTATGTGCCGCAACAGATGCCGCAGCCGCCGGTGATGAACGAGCCGCCGGCGCGTGCGCGAGCGACCGGCGATCCGGCGCTGATCATCGATACGACGGCGGGCGAGGTCGCCGGATCGCCGGTCGCGGCCGATGGCGCGGCGGGCGCCGGCGCCGCATCAGCCGATGGCGGCGGCGGCGCTGCAGTGGCGACGCGCGCCCGGGCGGGCGTCATGCGGCATCGCCCGACCACGGTACCCCAGGGGACACTGATCCCAGCGGTGCTCGAGACGGCACTCGATTCGACCCGGCCCGGTCTTGCCCGCGCGCTGGTCCAGCGCGACGTGCGCGGCTTCGACGGCAGCAAGGTGCTGATCCAGCGCGGGAGCAGGTTGATCGGCGAATATCGTGCCGATCTCCAGCCGGGCCAGAACCGTGCGACGGTAATGTGGACCCGGCTGGTGCGGCCCGATGGCGTGACGATCGCGCTCGGCTCGCCCGCCGCCGACCCGCTCGGTCGGGTCGGCATCCGGGGCAAGGTCAACAACCACTTCTTCGAACGCTTCGGTTCGGCGATCCTGCAATCGACGCTCGATGTCGGCGTGAACCTCGCCTCGCGGATCGGCAATTCCAACTCGCCGGTGATCGTCGCGCTGCCGGGCACGTTGCAGAATGCGACGGGCGGGCTGGCGCAGGGGCAACAGATCCAGCCGACGCTCAAGGTGAAGCAGGGCACCGCGATTAGCGTGTTCGTCGCGCGCGACCTGGATTTCACCGGCGTCGAGACGAAGCGGTGAGCACGCCCGCGCGGGACGACCGCCCGGTCTATCTGCACAGCTATCTGGCGCCGCTCGCGGGCATGCTCGAGCGCCCCGACGTGACTGACATCTATGTCAACCGACCGGGCGAAGTGTGGGTCGAGACGACCAGCGGCACGATCGAGCGGCACGAGGCGGCGGGGCTCGACGAGGCGACGCTGTCGCGACTTGCGCGCCAGATCGCGGCGCTGTCGCACCAGGGTATCAGCCGCGAGCATCCGTTGCTGTCAGCGACCTTGCCCGACGGTGCGCGCGTCCAGGTGGTCGGGCCGCCGGCGACGCGGGGGCCGCTGGCGCTTGCGATCCGCAAGCATGTCTCGCCCGATCTCGCGCTCGGCGATTATGTCGCGAGCGGTGCCTTTGCCGACACGCGGCATGGCGAGGAAGATACGTCGGACATCGACCGCGCGCTGGCGATGATGCTTGACGCGGGCGACATTGCCGGGATGCTCGCCAAGGCAGTGAGGGCGCGCAAGAACATCCTCGTCTCGGGCGGCACCTCGACCGGCAAGACGACCTTTCTCAACGCGCTGATCCGTGAGATCCCGGCGGACGAGCGGCTGATCCTGATCGAGGACACGCCCGAGCTTCACTTGCGCCATGACAATGCCGTCGGGCTGCTCGCGGCGCGCAGCGCGCTGGGTGAGGCGCGGGTGAGCGCCGACGATTTGCTCGGCGCGTCGCTGCGCATGCGGCCCGACCGGATCATCCTGGGCGAGCTGCGCGGCGAGGAGGCCTATGCGTTCCTGCGCGCGGTCAACACCGGCCATCCCGGATCGATGACCACGGTGCATGCCGACAGCGCCGAGCGCGCGGTCGAGCAGATCGCGTTGCTGGTGCTGCAGACCGGTACGCGGCTGAACCGGGACGATGTGCTCCATTATGTGCGCAGCACGGTGGATGTGTTCGTCCAGCTTGCCCGGGCGGGCGGGCGGCGGCATGTGGCCGAGGTGGTGCTGCGCCGACGGGGGTGAGGGTCAGGGTTCGCCGGCGTCAGGGGAATTACGATGGGTATCGTTGACGAGCCGGTCATCTGTATCTGCGGACACGCCGGTGTCCTGCGATGTGAGGAAACCAACAAGTTCAGCTCTCTTCGCGAACGATGCTGGTTGATCGGCTTCGACTCGCATCCGTTTACGGTTTGCAGCACCGCCAGGAAACGCTCCGAGTCCGAGCGCGAGAGCTTGTTGATGGCCTTCAAAGCCGTTTGTCCGAATTGCGGCACGAAGGGCGCTCTGCGCTACACATAGATGCCCGGATGGACTGGGTTCGGCGGGCCCCCGTTCCGTTCATGTTGTGGTCGGGTTACGCTGGTCTATAAGGCAGGGATGACCCGTTTGACCCCGCTTCGCTTTCGCGCGCTCCCGATCGCGCTTGCCCTTGTTGCGGGAGCATCCTGCCTGCCGACGGCATCCTTCGCGCAATCGGCGCCAGCTTCGGCCGCGGAACCGGCGCCTGCACCGACGACGATTGAGCCCGCGCCGCCCTCGACCAGCGATACGATTCGCCTGACCGACGCGCAGCGAGACGCGATACTGAACACCAATACAGTCGAAAGCGCCGCCGCCGCGCGCGGCGAACTCGCGGACTCGGAGGGCCCCGCGCGGGGAATCCATGGCGAGGTAGGTATGATGATCGGAACCCAGGGTGCGCGCGGCGTCTATGGCACTGCGGATATTCCGCTTGGTGAAAATGCTGGGGCCACCGTGTCGTTCGAAAGCAGCAGCTTCGGAAATCGGCGTAGATAGGCTCCAACACGCGGTAGCCGAGCCTTGTCTGCCAATCTCAGCACCTGGGTCGGCCAAATTCCCTGTTATTGCCCATTAACAGGGAATTTGTTTTTTCTTCGCCCCATTTCGCCGATATTGATGGCGTATTGCTGTGATTTAACAGCGTTTTAGCTCGGAATTCCCTGTTATCGAAGAACAGGGAATTTCGGTTCGGGAACAGGGAAATTTCCCGCTGAACAGGGAAATTTCGATTTCGATCGCGACGAGAAAGAGCGTGGACGCCAGCGCTCGCCCAACATCATATTGCATCAGTTTCGAAGGATTTGAATCGACCTTCCGAGAAAGAGCCGGGATCAGGTTTCGGCGCGGTTCCGGCGAGGGCGCAGCAAGGCGCGAGGGCGCATGATATGGGCGCAGGCGGCGTGGCTGTTCGCCTTGGCCGGATCTTCGGGCGGAAACTGGCCGGTGTCGGGAAGGGCGATCCAGGAGATACCTTCCGCCGTGCAGAGTTCGACGAGATGCTGGCCGGGGCCAGCGGCCTGTACCGGCGAGGCCGACAGGACAAATAGGGCGGGCCCGATCAGCAGGACACCGACCCGCTCGCCGGAGAGGCGGCGGCGAGCGCCGACCACATCTTCGTCCTGGGGCGATATCCCGGTCGGCACGCACAACCCTTTCCAGTAAAAGAATTTGGCGATCCGCAACACATGAACAGGCGGCTGTCGGTTGCCATCATGCAGCGCTTTGCGTGCTTCTACGACCGCAAAAAGCCCCGATATGGCGTCAACATCGCAGCGGTCGAGCCGGCAACGCGTTATGCTGTGCCGGGCAGGGTGGAGGATGCGGGCGTGGACGCAAAGGGCAGCAAGCCGATCATCGGCATACCGGTATATGATTCCGTCGACATGCTCGACGTGAGCGGTCCGTACGAGATGTTCACCTGGGCAGGTTTCGAGGTCGAGCTGGTCGCGGCGGAAAGTCGCCTGCACTGCTTCCGCGAAGGCTTCCGCTTCGAAGTGATCAAGAGCTTTGGCGAGGCGAGCCCCGACTATGCCGCCTTATGGGTGCCGGGTGGCGACCCGACCGCGCTCAACAAGCTGATGAAGGACCAGACCTATCTCGGCTTCCTGCGCGACAAGGCGGCGGTAACGCCGCTGGTCGCCTCGGTATGCGAGGGCGCGATGCTGCTCGCGGCAGCGGGTCTGCTCGATGGCTATGAGGCGACGACTCACTGGGCATTCATCCCATGCCTCAAACGCTACCAGAAGGTGAAAGTAGTGGAGGGCCATCCGCGTTATCATCTCGACCGCGACCGGCTCACCGGCGGCGGCATCTCCTCGGGAATCGACGAAGCGCTGCGGCTGATCGAACTGCTAATGGGCACTGCGAAAGCCCAGCAGGTCCAGCTCACGACTCAATATTTTCCGTGCCCGCCGGTCAGCGGCGTGATCCCGGATACCAAGGATTGCCCGCTCGATGAGGCCGGCGACCAGGTCCCGCTCTGCATTCCCTGCTGACGGACTTGCCGCCGGCGCTTGCGCGCCGCATCTAGCGTTGATGCGAACCACCTCCGACAGCGTGTCCGTGCGCCTGTATCATTTGTCCGACGGCCATGACGGGGGAGGGGCGTCGACCCTGTTCTACGGCCCGCTGAGTGAGGCCATGGTCATCGCTGCGGCGCAGCCCGAGGAAGTGCAGGAGGGGCTGTTCCTGGCGACGGACAATGACGTGGTGGCGTATCTCGACCTGATCGAAGGCTAACGCCAGACCCGCACGTCGAACCAGTCCGCTGCGTCCTCGCCGTAAAGCAGCAGGATGGCGAGCGCTTCCACGGTCAATTGGATGAGCGACGCCGCCATGGCCGCGACGCCGCCATCGTTGACCGGATCGACGATCCCGATGCTGCGCAAAAAGGCGACGCTCGTCACCACGCCGAGCACCCAGCGTGCCGCCAGGGCGCCGCGCGCGGCGCGCGACTTGAAGAACACGATCAGGACCATCAGCGACAAGGCGAAAGCGACGCCGAGCATGCGGATCGCGAGGATCCGGCCAGCGAGAGTCGCCGCGGCCTCCGGCGTGATCGGGAAGCCGAACGCCATCGATCGCGCCGTGTAAAACGCAAGCAGCGCGGAGACCGCGATTGTGAAGCCGAACAGCACCGCGAACAGCCGGATCGATACTGGTTGTGGCACGATATTTCCCCGCCTCGATCAATCGCGTCAGTTTGGGTTCGGTTCGGTCATCATCGAGCGCAGGCCAGGTGCGGCGGCCCTATAGGTGGCATCGGACTCCTGTCCCGCCTTGCATTCGTCGAACAGCTTCAACGTGGCGGTGCGATCCTGCGAGGCTTCCATCGCGGCGCCGATCCGCATCATTTGGGGCGCCACTTCCTTGAGCCACGCAGGGCCGCCATGTTGTTGGGCGATGTACAGTATCCGGGCGTTGAGATCGCCGACGGCCCGCTGGTCCGCCTGCCTGTGCAGGACACCGCTGGTTGCGGAGAAAATCGTGAGACAGTTTAGCGGATCGGCGCTGTCGTAAGGATCCGCGTCGGCTTTGCCGCATCCAGCCATGGGCAGTAGGAGAAGTATCGGAAACAGCATTCGAAACATTGGCGGACCCCTCTATCTCGCTGCGTATCCGGAGGGGGTTAAGGGCTTGTAAAAAGGAGGCTGTCTGAATGCTGATGGAATGGTTGAGCCCTATACGACCACATCGGTCACGACCCGACCAGCTTCCCCGAAGACCCGCAGATAGCGCGCGATCTCGGCCGGATCGCCGGTCGCCTTGGCGGGGTTATCGGAAAGCTTCACCGCCGGATGCCCATTGGCGCTCGTTACCTTGCACACCAGCGAGATCGGCTCGAGTCCCTCATTGCCGTGCGGATCGCAACCGCGGAAATCATTGGTAAGGTTGGTGCCCCAGCCGAAGCTCATCCGCACCCGGCCGTGGAAATGGCGATAGGTCCGCTCGATCGACTCCACATCCATCCCATCGGAGAAGATCAGCAGCTTCTCGCGCGGATCGACGCCGTGCCCGGTCCACCAGTCGATGATCTGCTCGCCCGCTTCGATCGGCGGTGCGCTGTCCGGCCGAAATCCAGTCCAGTCGGCGACCCAGTCCGGCGCGTCGGCCAGGAACGCGGTGGTGCCGAAGGCGTCGGGCAGCACGATCAGCAGATTGCCGGCATAATGCTGGCGCCATTCCTCAAGCACGCGATAGGGCGCGGTGGCCAGTTCCGCATCGTCGCGGGCGAGCGCGGCGGCGACCATCGGCAATTCATGCGCGTTGGTGCCGATCGCTTCCAGATCGGCGTCCATCGCCAACAGCACGTTGGACGTGCCGATGAAGCGGTCGCCAAGCCCTTCCTTCAATGCCTCGACACACCAGCGCTGCCACAAATGGCCGTGGCGCCGTCTCGTGCCGAAATCCGACAGGACGAGATCGGGCAGTTGTTTCAGCCGCTCGACCTTGTCCCATAATTTCGCCTTGGCGCGAGCATAGGTCACGTCGAGTTCGAAACGGCCGTGATTGCGCAGCGCCGCGCGCGAGCGGAGTTCGTTGATGATGGTGAGCGCCGGGATTTCCCACATCGTCGTATGAGTCCAGGGCCCGGAGAAGCGGAGCTCATATTGGCCGTCGACAATGTGGAGCTCATAGGGCGGCAGGCGGAACTCGGCGAGCCAGGCGATGAAGTCTGGCGCGAACATGCGCTCGTTCCCGTAGAAGCTGTTGCCGGCGAGCCAGATCAGCTCCTTCTTGCCGAACCGTACCGTCCGGGCATGGTCGAGTTGGGCGCGCAGCTCGCCTTCATCGATCGTGTCGGCGAGCCTGACTGTCCTGGTGCGGTTGAGGACCGAGAAGGTGACCGCTACATCCGAATGGAGATGCCGGATCATCTGCAGCATGAGCAGCTTGTAGAAATCGGTATCGAGCAGGCTGCGCACGATCGGATCGAGCCGCCAGCCGTGATTATAGGTGCGCGTCGCGATGTCTGTCAGGACCATGGACATGCTTTTCCCGGCAAATGCGCCAGGCGTCTACCCCAATGCTGGAGCATGAGATGAAGAAGATCGTGATCGTCGTGGATACCCAGGCCGACTTCATGAACCCGGACGGCGCCCTTGCCGTGGGCGGCGCCGATGCGCTGGCTGGCCCGATGGGCGCCTGGCTAGGCGCATTGCGGCCCGACGACACGGCTGCGGTGCTGTTCACCTTCGACACGCATTTCGCGGATACCTATCCGTTGTCGGAAGAAGCGAAGGAGTTCCCGATCCACTGCGTTCGCGAGACGGCGGGCTGGCACAATGTGCTCGACGCCGCGCAGATCGACCCGGCGATCCCGACCTGGCGCCTGGAGAAGGGCGTATTCGCAATGTGGCAGGAGGAGGGGCTGACGGTCGAACCGATGGGTGGTGGCGCACCGATCGACCGCGACATTTTTTTCAGCGACCTCAAGGCATCCGGCGTCGAGGAGGCAATCGTGATTGGCGTGGCGGCGGATTATTGCGTGCGCTGGGCCATTGACGGGCTGGTCGAGCGCGGGTTTCGCGTCACCGTGCCACAGGCGCTGACGCGCGGCATTGCCAGGCCGATCGAGCAGGTCATCGCCGAGGATTTTGCGGGGCGGGACGTGGCGCTGGGCTAAGCCGGACGCCAGTTCCCCTGCATCGTTTCGGACGCGATCGTACCGCTTTGGGATGGGTGAGACGGGTAGTTGGCCTTTGAGCGATCGCGATGCCCGCGCTATCATGTGGTCCTAATAATCGCGGTGGGACGACCCGACCGCATGAGGGACGCTACATGAGGCTGGTCAGTGAACGCTCCGAAGCAGCCATCGCGCAGGAAGCCGCCGGAACCGCCGTCGCCACGGCGATACGGGAATTGACGGCAAATCTCATTCTTGTGTCGCGCGGCGCGGGGCAGGCGAACGATGTCGGCAGCCAGGCCATGGCGCTGATCGAATCCTTCCAGGAATATCACGACGCATTCGGGCGCTTACCTGGACAGGAACTCACCGAATTCCTCGATCACGACCGGTTGTGGGGCGATGTCGACTGGTCCAGGTTCGACGACGATTATGCCGACCGTCACTTCGCCACGATCAAGATGGTCCGCGGCGCGCTGCAAATGACCGCGTCGAGCCTGCAAGGGCACCGTGGCGACTATATCGCCGGCGAACGCGAACTGCATGACGGCAGTCGCGCGCGCCAGGATACGTTGGCCCGGGCCAGCGCCGCCCCGGACAAGACCCCTCGCTGGCCGCTGGGCCGAAGCGCCAAGTAACGCCACCAACGACCGTGTGGAACCCGATCGGGCATTACCGCACCCCCGTTATCGATGTCGTACCGCTGCAGCGCGTGTTGCTCGGGCCGGTATAGCTGAACGATCCGCTGCCCGAAATCTGCGAGCTGTTCGGGATGTCGGCGTTTACCGTTTCGGTCGTCTTGCCCGGGCCGTCGTCATAGGTGACGGTGGTCGTGCCGCGGAGGCCGGCCGGATCGTCCTTGCTCGACATGGTCAAGGTGATCGGGAAGCCCTCATAGGAAGTCGTGTACTGGGTGTCGGATATCTTGCTCACCATGATGGTGAAATTGTTGGTCTCGTTGGGGCAGAGGCCCGCCTGGGACTGGCTGGTCGTGGTCGAACGGCTGGTGATCTTCCACGCGCCATCGAACTTGCGATCGATCGTGACGAGCACCGTGGCCGCCGCCGAATAGCCATTGGCGTTCTTGCCGCGATAGGTGAATTTGTCGGCGCCGAAGGACTGGCCCGTGGGCGTGTAGACGAAGCTGCCACTGGTTTGCAGCGTGACGGTGCCCTTGGTCGGCCGCTCGACCAGCTCGAGCGAGTCGGCGCCGCTCACCTGGACGGTGGACGATGTCGGCTGACCCTGGATGACGGTGATCGCGGCATCGGCCACCTTCGGGAGCGCGAGGGTGAGCGTGGCCTCCACCGGAAGCGGCTTGCTGTCCGCGGGGGTCAGCGTGAAGCCGAAGTCGATATTTTCCTTGTCCGGATTCACTGCCTTGAAACGCAGGGTCAACACGTCGCCGCTGCCCGATGCCGACCCGGTCACGCCGGACGTGATTCCGCTGAGGGCGACGGACGATGCCGGCAGGTTCTCGTCATAGCCGCCGGCGCGATTGACCATGGTGACGAGCGCGGCCGGCGTGTAGTTGTTCGCCACCGCGAGGGCGTAGAGTTTGTCGGCGGACGCCTTGATCATCGCCGCGACATTCGCGAACAGCGATCGATGCTGCTGGACCTGGAAGGTCCTGGGTACGTCGTTGGAAAAGCCGACGCGGGTCGTCGCCGTGGTCGCGGTGACGTAGCGCAGCCTTTGGCCCGCCACGACCGTGCCGCTCGGCTGGTAGTTGTAATTGGAGAGACCGAGCTTCTCGACGTCGAAACAATAGTCGGCGATCGCATCGAGTGACTTGAGTACGCCCTTGTCGAAGGCGAGATAGGTCAGCAGCGCACCGCCCGCGAAGACGATCGCGCCGAGGCCGGTGCCGATCCCGGCCGCCGCCAGGGTGGTGACCTTTGCCGCCGCGATCGTGGTGACCACGCTGTAGATGAAGATGTCGGCAGCCGCGCTGCATTTCCGTTCGTCCGCGGCCATCCGCGCCGCGGCAATGGTCGATGCGCCGGGGAAGGGATTGGCCTGGATGTAGATTGCCGCGTTACGCAGATCGTCGGCCGAAAAGCTGTCGATCGTGCTGATGCCGGTCTGCAATTGGGCGATCTTCGTGTTGATGTCGGCCTTCGCAGCGGTGCTCAGCGTCGCGCCGGCCGATGCCAGGAAGGCCTGGGCTTCGTTCCGGCGTGTCGTCAGATAATCGAGCACCACCGCGCGCGGGCTGGCGACATCGGTCGCGGCCGAAATCTGGACGGTAAAGCTGTAGCTGCGGGTGCCGATCGTCACGGTCATCGTCTGCGCACCGGCCGGCACGCCGGTCGGGGTAACGAACACCAGGGTCTTCGCATCGTCGCTGCGATAGAGCGTCACATCCTTGCCGCCGAGCTTGCCAGTATAGCTGGCCTGGTCGAGCGGCAGGTTCTCGGCGAACAGCGCCCCATATTTGCCCTGGGAGAGAGTGGCGGTCCCGGGCGCCTGTTTGAGCGACGACGTGCTGGGCTGGACGCTGATCGAGGCGGTCGCGCGACCGGTATTGCCCGCCGCGTCGGTCGCGGAGGCGGTGCAGGTGATCGTGGTGACGGTCGCCACGACGGGCGTGACCAGCATGGTGCCGGTCAGCGTGCCGCCGGTGCAGGTGATTGTCGGCGTGAGGCCGCTCGTCACATTGTCCGTCGCCGCCGCGGTCAGGGCGATGGTGAGACCGCCCTCGACCGTCGATGGCGCCGCGAGAGTCACGATCGGGGCCTGGGTATCTGCGGTCGAGCCGCCGCTTCCGCCACCCGTCGGCGTGGTGGAGTCGCCCCCGCTGCATCCGGAAATGACGCCAAGGATCATCAGGCTGGCCAAGGTGCGACGCATGTGAATTCCCCGATTTAGTGATGTCTTGAAAAGGCCGCGCGGCGGCCAGGAGATCAGAAGGTGAAGCGCAGGCCGGCGCTGCCGCTGTTGGTACGGATGTTGCCGACATCGGCTCCCGAGACCGCGTCATAGGGCAGATTGCCGCCCTTGGCCTGGCGATGACGATAATCGACCGTCAGCGCGATATGATCGCTGAGCCGGATCGCGACGCCGGCGCCCAGTTGCCAGGCGAAGCGTGCCTTGCCCTCGCCGTCGATCTCGAACCCGGCCACGCCGGCACCGCCGCCGGCATAGGGTGTGATCACGTCTCCGATCGGCACATCGATCCAGATATTGGCGAGCGCCGAAAGCTGGCGCACCCGGCCGCCTTCCTTGAAGGAAATGGTGTTGCCCGACAGCGAACAGCCGGTGGCTTCCAGATAATCGCAGACATCGGCCACATCGCCGGCATTCAGGGTGACGCTCGTACCGTTGAGCTTGTCGATGCTCAGCGCGCTGATCTTGTTGCGCTGATAGGCGATTTCCACATCCGTACGGATCATGCCGAAATCGTATCCAACCACGCCGCGGAACTCGGCGGCGCTCTTGGTGTGAATTCGCCCGTCGACGCTGTCCTTCGTCCCGGTGCCGCCAAAGGTGCCGCCGGCATCATAATAGCGGATGTCGGTTTCCTCCACGGCGGCGACCCCGCCCGCCAGGCCGATATAAAAGCCCTTGCCGCTGTCCTCGCCGTCCTGCGCATAGGCGGCGGTCGAGAGGGATGATGCGGCCAGCAGGCCCAATATGGTCGAGATACGCATGTGAACCCCCGTTTGAATATCAGTCGATCGAGCGATGCTCTGCTCCGGTGCGAGACAAGTCCCCGCTTGCTATGAAGAAAGTCATTGAAACTGCTCGTGAGTTGTTGATTAGACGGGCGACTTGCCCGAACGTATCGGCCAGTTGGCCGAACCGTGTGGCCGAGGCGCGTTTTGGGGGAATGACGACCGGATGGTATTGCGCACCTTGCCCGAACCCGGCGTGAAGCTGCGCCCCGAAGAGGTCGAGGAAATGCACGGCAAGGGCCGTACGACAATGGTGGGCATCGTCGTGCTGGCGAGCGTGCTGGTCTTCGTCTGGATCCAGTTCTCCGGAATTGTCGATCGCGCGTTGCTCGGGGGATGGCTCGCCTTCATGACGGCCAGCCTCGTCTATCTCTGCCTGCTGATGGCGGCCTTTGCCGTGCCCCGCTGGCGGGCAGCGCGATCGGCGCGCTTCTGGGTGCGCGCGACTCGTATCGTGACGGTGAGCTTCTGCGGCGGGATCGCGGCGAGCGTGTGGATCCTGCTGCCCCCGGCCGACAACGACCTGCGCATGTTCGCGATCTTCCTCTATGTCTGGTTTGTCGCGATGGTGATGATGACTGGTGGCGATATCCGATCGGCGCTCGGATGCCTTGCGTTGATCATGTCCCTGGCGTTGTTCGTGCTGGTCTATGATCTGCCCTATGCTGCGGCGTTGGCCGGTTTTCTCGTCATGGCGGGCGTGGCCATTGTGGGGATCCGCGGTCTGATCTGGCGTGCCGCGAACGAGGCGTCTGCCGCGCGGGCGATGAGTGTGCGCGCAGCGGAATCGCTCGAGCGCGCGCTGGCTATCGTGCGCGCGGAGCGCGACGCGAAGACTCGCTTCATCGCGGCGGCGTCGCACGACCTGCAACAGCCGATCCAGGCGGCGCACCTGTTCATGGATCAGGCATTGGAAAGCGACGATCGGGATGTGCGGGCGCGTAGCGCAAGCGGGGCAAGGAGCGCGTTCCAGTCGGTCCAGGCGCTGCTGGAGACGATGCTCGATCATCTGCGACTGGAGGCGGAGGCGGTCGTGGCGAAGATCGCCGATGTCGCCCTGGACCGGGTGGCGGAAGCGACCGTGACGGAACATGGCCCGGCGGCGCGATCGGCCGGTATCCGCCTGACGCTGGTCGGCAGCCGCATCGTCGCGCGGGCCGATGCCCGGTTGCTGCAACGTGCGCTGGGCAATCTGGTCGGCAATGCGATCCGCCATGCCCGGTGTACGCGGATCCTGGTCGGCGCGCGACTTTGCAAGGGGATGGTCGAGCTCTGGGTGGTCGACAATGGACGCGGCATTGCGCCGCGCGACGTGGCGCGGCTGTTCGAGGATTTCGCGCAGGGATCGGACCATGGTCTGGAGAATCGCGGTGGGTTCGGTCTCGGCCTGTCCTCGGCACGGCGTCTGATCGACCTGCAGCATGGCAGCGTCACGCTCGATCGCCGCTGGCGTGGCGGCAGCGCCTTTGTGATCCGACTGCCCCATGGTCGCCGCGCGCTGTTGAGGCCGACATCTGCAACTCAGCCGGAAACCCCATGCAAAGCTGCCTGATCTGCGACGATCATCAACTGGTACGGGAGGCGCTGGCAGGCGCGGTCGCCCGCCGCTGGCCGGGCGCGACGATCACCCAGGCAGCCTCGTTTCCCGAGGCGTGGGACAGCGCAGGCGCAGCGCCCGACCTGTGCCTGGCCGATTTGACCATGCCGGGCGCGGACGAGCGCGAGGGCATCGCGGGCCTGCGCCGCGCCGCGCCCTCCATGCCGGTATTGGTGATTACCGGATCGCATGACGATCGGCTCCTGCTCGATCTCATCGCTGATGGCGTCGCCGGCTTCGTGCCCAAGACGTCCGGCACCGAGATCATCCTGGCGGCGATCGAACTGGTGCTGGCCGGCGGTCGGTATATGCCGCCGCGCGTCGCGGAGCTCGCCGCGGAGATGCAGGCAGGTGTGGAAGCGCCAGCCGGCGCTAGGGCGCCAAAGCCGATGGTGACACCGCGCCAGGCGGAAGTGCTGCAACTCGTCGCGGGTGGTTATTCGAACAAGGAGATCGCGCGCGCGCTCGACCTGTCTCCGGCGACGGTCAAGACTCATGTTGCGCAGGCCATCGCTGCGATAGGTGCCGCGAATCGAACTGACGCGGCGATCCGGGCGAGGGCGCTCGGGCTGATCTGATCGCCTGTGGCAGCGACGGCGTGCGGATCGCGTGCCGCCGCAACAGCCCAGCTCACGACATTGCTATGCCAGCGCATTCTTGTCAGCTTGATTTGGCGCGCCCGGCAGGAGTCGAACCTGCGGCCTCAAGATTAGAAGTCTCGTGCTCTATCCAACTGAGCTACGGGCGCGCGATGGCGCGGGGATTAGCGCGGATTGCGCGGTGGCGAAACCGGCTTCATAAAAACGCGGGCAAGAATATGGGGGAGCCGCCATGGCGGAAGACAGCGAGCTGAAGGCGGTCAGGGCGGGCGCCGTGGCGGGGGGCCATTTTCGCTATTATGATTTCGTGATGGCCGCGTTCGTCGCGATCATCCTGCTGTCCAACGTGATCGGCGCGGGCAAGGTCGCGGTGGTGAACCTGCCCGGCATCGGTCTGTGGCCGTTCGGGGCGGGCATCCTGTTCTTCCCGATCAGCTATGTCATCGGTGACGTGCTGACCGAAGTTTACGGTTATGCGCGGGCGCGCCGGGTGATCTGGGCGGGGTTCGTCGCGGTGGCTTTCATGGCGTTCATGTCCTGGGTCGTCGTCAAACTGCCGCCATCGCCCGACTGGAAGAACCAGGCCGCCTATGAGGTGATTTTCGGCCAGGTGCCGCGTATCGTTTTCGCCTCGATGATCGCGTTCTGGGCGGGCGAGTTCGTCAATTCCTATGTCCTCGCCCGAATGAAGGTCTGGACGCAGGGCAAGCATCTGTGGAGCCGGACGATCGGCTCGACGATCGCCGGGCAGGGCGTGGACAGCCTGATCTTCTATCCGCTCGCCTTCCTCTTTGCCGAGGGCTGGACCAATGGGCTCGTGGTCAAGGTGCTGGTCACGCAATGGGTGCTGAAGGTCTCGTGGGAAGTCCTGCTGACGCCATTCACCTATCTCGCCGTCAATTTCCTCAAACGGCGCGAAGGAGTCGATGTGTTCGACGAGGGCACCGATTTCACGCCGTTCAAAGCACGTGTTTGATCATCTCAGCGCCTTTCAACAAGGCAAGCTCTGGCTGACCAATCTCACCGGGCTCTCGAAGGATGCCTTGCACGTCTATATCGGTCTGCTGATCCTGATTGGGGCGGCACGGCTGTGCAAATGGCGGATAGGGGACTGGCGTCCCTGGTTGGTCGTCGCCGCCTTTGCCGTGGCGGGGGAGGTCTGGGATATACGAGATGTCATCGTCGGCGGCTCGACGCCCGATCTCGCGGCGAATTGGCACGATATCTGGAACACCTGTCTTTGGCCCGCGGCGCTGTCGCTGTTGGCCCGCCACGCAACCATGTTCCGCGCCAAGGAATTAACCGAATAGGTTGTAAGTACGGGAATCCGAGGCCGGAATCGAGCCGGCTCATGGCGGATTTGCAATCCGCTGCGTTCCCATTTCGCCACTCGGACGCTGCTGCCCTCAGGGGTGACCGGCGGGATTTGCACCCGCTAGCATCGGAATCACAAACCGACCGCGCACTGTATTGCGTTCGGCCACACCTCAAGGCAGCAGACTTCTGGGGATTTCAGGAGTAGGGCGGTCACATTCGCGTCAGCGGAACGAGGCCCAGCCCCAGGTGCTGCGCCGCTGGAAAGCAGGCGCAGTTACGCGAGCTTCAATGT
>Ga0247737_1000350_pt1 | contig 17949 bp, 20 predicted proteins | sample UWRJL028104C2_FD_180937 | JGI IMG/M metagenome (GOLD analysis project Ga0247737, IMG submission 180937) | Plant litter microbial communities from Arlington Agricultural Research Station in Wisconsin, United States - UWRJ-L028-104C-2 | ecosystem: Environmental > Terrestrial > Plant litter >...
TTTTCACTGCGAGCCACAGTCCATTTGCGAATGAACCAAGCCGCAGCCGCAGCAACAATAACGCCCACAACAACGCCGACCGCAATACCGGTGGTACTGTTTGACGAGCTGGCCGCAGACGAGCCAGAGTTGCCATTGTCACCACCGCCTCCGCCCGTGGAACCCGGATTTGTGCCACCGGAAGAAGATATAAAGGGATTGGAGGTGTTGGAAGGATTGACGCCAAAAGGCCAGAAGTCTCCCCCATTGGGAGGAAGAACGCAAGTTAAAGAATCACCATCGGCAATCGACTGGAAATCTGATTGCAGACTCGTGGACTTCGTCGTACTTGGGTCAACAATGAAAGCAGCAGGACTTGGCACAACATCCTTGTCTTGACATAGAGGTCCACGAGAGCCAATGAAGGAGGTGTTACCGAACAAGGAGTTGTTCTGAACTTGGAAGTTCTCAGCAGAAGTTATGGCAATTCCGTAGGTAAACGCTCCAGTCAGCCTGTTGTTTCGCACAACACCGTTCTTGGACACGTTGTTGCCGTATCTGTCGCCGAACCACGTCCGAGGGCCAATGGCAATACCGATTCTATGAAGATTTATCAATATTGGAGGCTGTATAAGCGCAGGGAACCCTACTTGATAATGGCATTTTCAAAGTTGTTGCCTTTTGGGTCGTTGTCTATGTCGTCAGTTGCAAAACCACCAAGTATGGTGTTGTCGCGGACGATGGAACCAGTGTAGTCGCCCTTCCAGGGATCATAGTCCACCATGTTGATTCCACCGAGTAGAGTTTGCTTTAGAAATAAACAGTTAGCAGCCACCCGCGAAGCCGGAATGAAGAAACGCACGTTAAGAACCCAGATGGTGTTATTGAAAACTTGGGTTCCAGGCGAACCAAAGACGACGATACCACCGTCGGTAGCCCCTTGGATCATGTTATTCCTGATAATGGCATTCTTGCAGCTAACGCTGACCCCGTCCGCCCACTCTTGGAACTTCTCAGAACCGCACGGCCCAATGTCGTTGTTCTGAACGATGACACCATCACAAGAGAAAGGACCCTCCGCAATGTGAAGACATGACCAACTTCGGGGATCGTACGACCTAACAAATTCAACGAGCTGCTTGGAATTGTCACCGCCCATTTCAATATTGCCTCCGCCCTTCGTGGGTCCTCCACCTCGCCGTGTACCGTCAATCTACGAACAATATTGTCAGAATTGAGTGGGTAACGGAGGGAAAGTTCGCAAACCTGAACATTACGTAGCTTGACGCCATCGCAAGTACCGCAGGTTCCGTCTACAGCGGTGGTATGACCTTCGCCGTTTGCAACAGGGCCTGAAACAGAGAGCACCGCTCGGGAATTGTCCGTAGGATACCCAACAGTGCTTATCTCTTGGTTGGGGTGGGCATAGTGAATGGGCGCCTGAATGAGATAGACCTGGTTTGGGCAAAGGCGTAGAACATAACCATCTCCGTTGTTCTTGAGAAGGTTGTTCAACCTATTCGTGACGGTGTTGGCAGGATCTGCGGGTTCGCAGTCGGGTGCTCGCTCATCGAGGACTTCGAAGTCGCGCCTGTTGTCACTTGGCGTGAGTATTCGCACACAGAAGAGAGGTTATCAACACGCACCGTTCCAAAGCGTCGAGAGCGGCATGTCTGCGCGAGTGATCGTCCATTTCTAGTGAAAGTAAAGAGGGAGCCGATAAAGAGGTGCTTGAAGGCGTGGTTGTCTATATAGTGTAAAAGAGCGTGGTGTCCTGACTAGTCGATATGAAAATGTGCTAAAGTCTGCCTCCTGGATGAACTGTCAGCCACCGCTGTCGCTGTTGCGTTCCAGTAGTCCAACTTACCTGGAACGAAAGACCTGAATGCCTTACCCGACGACTCAACCTCTAACAGTCAGAGTAGAAAGAAAGAGAGATGCCTGTTCAACCTTAGCGACGCGTGAATATATTCCAGACAGGGCCATCATTCCGCGCAAAATTAAAGTAGGCTTGGCCGGAAAACATCGCAGGCTATTTACAGCTCTTTGCATACAAGCGACATATCAAAGGCAGGGCATCTATACGAAGGTATAAAAACCCTCTAAATAAAGGAATTTGCTCCCTCTCTCGCAATCTGACTGCATTGAGACGTTTGGCACAAGGGAGGGTCGGATCGTTGTCAGCGGCTCGTGTTCGCATTCGTAACCCTGCCATGACTTCTGCTCCATCCTGAATGGAAAATTGGCCTATGTGATGCCATTTTGACAGCTGCAAGCGACGAAGCAACGAATTGTGCGCTAGGTTATCGTCGAATGAGAGGCGAGGACGAAGAGCAGAGGGACGTTCAATCGCGTTCCTTGTGATCTCGTGAGCTCCTCCCATGCAAAGGACGCGCTCGAGAACGACCGTCTTCGTCATCCGAATATCGCGAGCGTTTCCTACGGTCATCAGCTTGGTAGGGCGACCTTTCTCGAGAGCGACTTGGCGACCGGTGTCTTGGAGGTCTTGGAGAGAGACTCCTGCGACTGCGATCAGGGGAGCGGCGCCGGCTCCCTTCTGCTGGTTCCCGTGTACGGGATGACCCAAGACCATGTCCTCCTCCCAAGCTGTTCAGCAAATCCTCCACTCCTTTCATTCCAGCCGATTTAGACTTCTTCGCCTTCTTCTCCTTCTTCCTAGCCTTCCTGGCGCGACGTTCCTCTGGCGTCTCGTCTTTGTGTTTCCCCTTCCCTTTGGATTTCTTGCTTTTCTTAAGAGCCTTTTCCTCTCTCCGCTGAGCAATCAAATAGTCTCCCATAGGATCTTCAGGGTCAATGTCTGCGCCAGTTGACACAGAGGAGTCAGAATCCGCTCCACTATCTACAAAAATTCATGAGTAGTGGAAGATGTCCGAGAAGTGCTAGCACTGTACCTTCAATCATCTGTGGTTTAGCGTTGAGACTCTGTTCTTCAGGCTCGATCCATTCACCGTCGTCGTTCTTGGACTTCGGCTGCTTATAGTTTTTTACGTGATCGACACGAAGGGTCTTCCCAAGGACTTGAGCTCCGTTGAGGTTGTCAACAGCCAATACGGTAGATCGCTGGTCTTCGTACATGAGGAACGCGAAACCCCTGGGCTTCCCAGTTTCCTTGTCCCGAGGCATGTTCGCGTCCATGACTTCACCATATCTATTCAAGTCAGATAAGTCACAGTAATCCACAGCATAGAGCTTACTGGGAGAATATGGTAATCACGTCGCCTTCTGTGAGGTCAAAGTGTAGTCCTCCAATGAAGACATAAGCTGAATCCCTGTATTCATCATGCCATGATGCGCCGCTAAGACCCAGGTCAAGTTCAGCCTGGTTTATCTTGTTGATTTCCTTCACTACGCTGCGAAACCAGCCAATCTGAGCATGCTTTCTCGTTGAACGAGATGGAGAACTCACTTCATTGCAGTTGGCCAGTAACAAGACGCATTTTCCCACGTTGCTGAATATCGCGAACTCTAAAATTTCGGTAACACTCATCTCGCACAAGACCAAAACCCAAAATGCCCTCATTCTCCCTCCCACCTATCCAGGACAATCCTGACGGCGCATGGGGTCCTTCAACCTCCAACATTCCAGATCAATTCAAATTTAAGGATATCCCTTATGCTCCCTATTCAAAATCCGACAAGCTTGGTAGATTTGCAGACTGGAATGATCTCTCGTCTGATAATCGTCAGAACGTAGCTGGGCTACCGTCGACGCAATCGAATCGTGGAGGAGGACCAGGTGGACGTCGTCGTGATGGAAATCAAGCATTCGGAAGTGGCACCGCTAGTGCATTCGCATATTTCCATGTCGAGGATGAATCATCTTTCTCTTTAGTCGATAACAAGGCTGCACCTGCTCGTCGTGGCACTGGATTCAATCGTGGACGGGGAGGCGGCGCCCGTGGTGGACCTGCATATGGGGCGAGAGGATCTGCAAGAGGAGGAACGCGTGGAGGAGCCTCGTTTCGTGGAAATGCAAACAACCGCGGTGGCCCTCAAAGAAGAGGCTGGAGAGATTGGGACAAAGTACGATCCTGTTGTAAATCCACGTCTCTGACTTTTCTAATTGTTCTTGGCAGAATAATAGAGCCAGAGAATCCTCTGTCGTCATTTCTCCTCAATGGAGCATGCTTGAAGAGATTGAATTTCATCGTCTCGCCAAACTGCGTCTGGAAGTGGACGATCCTGAAGAATTGTAAGCATAGGCCACTTCTCAACCATATTTCCCCGCTGATCACCTGCTAAGGGACTCTTATGGACGTTTATTCGCGTATGAAAAATCATATGATCGTGTAACAACCAAGAGCGAGAGACCTCTACAGCTTGTAGACAGGATCAAGTATAATACGACGACCTCGGATGACCCTGTCATCCAGCAGGTACGCACATCTTTCACTCTGCTTTGTATTGATTGCCGGCTGAACTGACCTTGTAGCTCGCTCAACAAGGAGTGGCAAAGGTTTACACAACTGATGTTATTCTTAGCGTCCTGATGTGTGCCCCCCGCTCTGTCTACCCATGGGACATCGTTATTGTCAGAGAAGGCGACAGCTTATTCCTAGACAAGCGCGACGGAGGGCCATTCGACACCGTTACCGTCAATGAAAACGCTGCTGATCCTCCTCAAGACCCTGCTCCCCCAAACCCCAACAATCCTAACGAAAAAGCAGCAGTCCCGGAGACAGCCGCCATAAACACTGCAACTTCCCTCTCCCTCGAAGCGACCTATATCAACCAAAATTTCGGCTTCCAATCCGTCATAGAAAATGGACCCCCTCCTCCAGTCGACTTTGCCCACCCGAACCCGTTCTACGGCCCAGAGGAGACCGAACCCCTTGCTTCATGCGGCTATCGCTACCGATTATTTGATCTGGGCATCACTGAAGATGAAGATATCAAGATTTGTGTCCGTACGGAAGTCGACGCCTATTCCCCTGGTCAAGGTAACCCCAAGGAGGGTCAAGGACTGGTCACGATCCGTGCGCTGAATGAGTTCGACCCTCGCTCTCAAGGCGCAGGAGGTGCGCCCGATTGGAGATCAAAATTGGACTCGCAACGCGGTGCTGTTGTTGCAACAGAAATGAAGAACAACAGTTGCAAGCTTGCTAAGTGGACGGTTCAAAGTGTTCTTGCAGGCGCTGACCTCATGAAGATTGGGTATGTCCTTCCCCTGATGCGTTCTCCGTTTCATCCTCCATTTGATATAAGATCCTGTTCTGCAATTGTTATTTTTACCACTATCCTCGATGATGCATGTTGACCTCTTTTTTCAGTTATATCTCCCGGGCCAACCCTCGTGACAATACTCGACATGTTATCCTCAGTACTGCATCGATGCGGCCTCTCGAGTTTGCCGCTCAACTCAACGTTGTCCTGGCCAATGGATGGGGTATCGTTCGGACTGTTACAGATATGTGCATGAAGATGCCAGAGGGCAAGTACGTACTAGTCAAGGACCCAAATAAGGTATGTAATTCCTAGCCAGAGGCTTCTATGTTTCAACTCAAGTTAACGCGATGTATTCCTTCCCGTAGCCGGTGATCCGCCTGTACTCCGTGCCTATGTCGACATTCACTGGAGACGATGAAGAGGGAGCCGGTGAAGGTTCGGGGGCTGAAGAGGAGTGAATGCGGGCGTCTGAAACATGTATCCTGAGCGGCTTCGAAGCTATACTATGTGAATATCGCATAACTCTATTACTTGTTCGTGAGACTAGGTTTGAGAAACGACAGGTAAGAGTGTTTCAACTGCAGCTTCGATGTTGGGACTGGCCAACGTGCGTTAATGAGATAAGAAAACATCAGTCATGAGGAACTTACCTCCGCTGCAAAGCAGCTACAACAACTTCTCGCTCCAAAGTCGGGAACATGGTTGTTACATGTGTGATCTCCGTCTCAGTTGGTACTCGGAGGCCTGCGTTCACTTGGTCTGCCCGGCCAGTCAGCTCGTCGACCCATTCCCGCATGACTGAAGGCGCAGGTGGCTGCTGTTCGGCTACGGAAGGACCTTCGCGAGTCCTAGATGTTATACCCCGCCTAGGAGTTCTTGCTGTGGTGATGACTTCGTCATTCTGCTGTCCGGGGTCACTGGAGCGAGGCGAGCCGCTCCTAAATTCATCAGGAAGCGCTCTATTGGATCTTCGGGGAGGACGAAGTGAGCCGATAATAGGACCAATGAATTGCACCGTAAAGCGAACGATTGATGGAGGAAGCCGGTAGGTATTAAGACTTGCCAAGTCTGACCGATAGATTTGCCCTGTTAGAATGCCGATGATGGCTACCGCGATCGAGGTTGGAGGTCGGCTGACAGCGATCTGGTGTGGACATCTCAGCATATAAACGAGAGAAAAAACTGAGGAGATTATTCTGAACATACTTGCAAACCAAGAAGGTAGTTCAGACTTTTGTTGCTCAGCGGGACTCCAAATATGCGGTATGTGTAGATGGGCGGTACGATGCGAGAGTATTGGTATAGAATGCTGAAGATAAGCGCGGCCGGGCCCATGGAGATATGGTTTATCCCAACACGATGGAAGAGGATGAGACTCATAAATTCCAGCAATGTCGCCACAAGCACTGAGACGAAAGTGAAAGACTAAGGGATAATGAGCGCATGGCACTTGAGTAAACGGAACAGACATGCCGCATATTTGAGGCTTCCAAATTGACGTTCAATGTGCACACCGACATTGTACAATATAAGCTCGGCGAGAAAAAGGTCGCTTGAGTTGGTGAAGGCCAGGTGATGCGTCAGCAGGCGCCAGTACTAGATATATCTAGATCAAACTCGCTGTCGTTCTCCACAAGGATTGCCGAGGCCATTACCTGATGATGTCTCGAAATATGCGGTACAAACTAGAGACACGTCAGAAAGACAGCTAATCGACAAGAGAGGACACATACCTGGATATGAAAATAGTGCTTCACATCGAAAATGCCAGCGACTATTGACGACAATGCAAGTGTGATTATCAGACCTGTATTTCGCGAGTCAGTTTCAATTTCATACTCCTGTTGTGGAAGGGCTAACCCTTAGAAAAGGCTGCATTCTCGAAAGACATTCTGTAGTCTTCGTTGAATCTCGGCTCGTTGACGCTTGGCTTGTCAATACAGCTCCAACCTAGTGATTGGGGAAATGTGACAATGCTGTTCCTATGTCCTTGATCCAGCGACTAAAGGGTGCTTTCAGAGATATAGATGAGCCATCGACAATAGTTGCGAAAGTATGGTGTGGGTGATGCACAATTTGAATCTGCGGTTCAGTTCTTCAAGTTCTCTGTATAATCACGTGATTTACTCTGTCACGGATCGTGACCCACAAACCCTCTGCTCAAGTAAACCTTGATAGAGGCCAGTGTTAAAGCTTAGAACCTCCGCCAAAGAGTTTCTGAATTTTGGGTGAGAATGTCACAATAAACGGTGTACTTATTCGTGACGATACGTTTATCCTCCGAGCCTAGGGGGGGAGAGGAGGGGGCAGCTGGATCGGTATATACGGTATAAACGGGCTACCTAAGTACTGTAATAAACATATCGGAATGGAAAGGGGGCATTGCGTATGCTCGCCTAATTCCAGAATTCCAACAGAGAAACAACTGATTAAAGAATACTTATTCGACTTGCAATGAGTCTGACCGTGACAAGCAGCTATGGCATCAAAATCCGTCCACAAATTAGGTACCAATCCAGCAATGCCTCTACACTTCCAGTGGCACTTGGGCCCGAGCTTCTTGGATTTTACTTGCTGCGTGCACTGCAGAATCTCAAAGACTGTGCACTCATGCGGAGCCCGAATTAGGAAATTGATTCCGGACCGGTGACGAAATAAGGTTGCCGTGACGGCCTGCTGTTGGCTTGCTGCCACATTTTGCTCGAAGTCAACTTCACGAAGGTTGTCATCCTACTCTTGCCCCAACACCGATCTCATCTTGAGAAAACAATCTTCCACCATAAAAACTTTGTCCCGCCTTTTGCTGGTTCTAGACCTGTCTTGATCTATAAACACCTGACGCTGACAATTCGGTGTTCTTTCCCTTCTTGGAATACTGAGACTCGGGGCCCCGCCAAGTACTGGTGACCAAAGAGGATGGCGTCCACGATGGTTCCAAATTTCGAAGAAGCGGCCACAGTGGCGTCCGAGTTCATCACTAGTCAGTATCTTTTTTCACACTCATCCGGGTATTTAGAATACCAAATCCATCGATGCGTACGTTGACTGGATATACTTCCGGGTACTGCTCACGTTACCTTGCGGAAGCATCGCTTTTAATCAACACGGCGCCTATCACTAATTTATGATTTGATTAGGCCTGGACAATCTCCCCAACGAAGTTCAGCATCTTCTGCAAGAAATAAAAATAAAAGAACAGAAATGTCAAGGTCGGTCATTAAGCCTGTATGTCACGAGGCGGCCCTGATCTCATCCCCCCGATGTCACAGAGCTTTTAAATGAGGCATCCACCTATCAAGCAAAGTACATTAAGTCTGCGCTAAAGACTCCCTCGCCCTCAATGGGTTCGACTGGAAACAAAAGCGCCACAGGATCTCCGACGCCGACTGTTTCCGGGAATTCAAAGGCCCACTACCCCGCTCGTATCGCAGAAGCTTATGCAGAGATTGACTTGCTCAACAACGACAAAATAGTACTGGCTAATCGTTTGGTTAACCTTCTAACTCTCACCCGGGCACGACTCGATGCGGATCTGACAAAAGTCCGTACACTCCAAGGGGAGTCTATCGACGATATTCGTGCCGCGTCGCTTGCAGCCGGGGGTCAGCTTGCAATATCTATGCCCCAGCCCATTAAGCGCTCTGAGGGGTCCTTACTATCATCAAACCCAGTTGTTCAAATCAACGAGAGCCTACGAAACGCAACAAGCGCGATGCAGGATAATATTTTGCCGCTCTCTCCTGCGCCTGGTCCGGGATACACGAAGAGTGAGTTGGCAATTGCAACGCTCTATTCGGAGTGAAACACTAATGGATCAATCTTCAGAGCGCCGCATTACGACGAACACGTCTATCAAGCTACCGAGTCCAGTTCCTACCTCAGTGGTTACTCAGACGACTTCTGGTTCCCGCTCACGTCTCGCTCGTCAGTCGACCACGGTACGCTTACAGCACCAAGAAGAAGATCTCGACGCAGATGCAGAAGGAGAAGAAGAGTTTGAAGGAGAAGACCCTGAAGAAGACCAAACTCTTTACTGCTTCTGCCAGAAGCAAAGCTACGGAGACGTACGTGTTACTTTTATTATTAGTACCGGCCACGCAGAAGTGGGAGGCCTTATCGCCCATCGGACATAGCTGATGGATCACTTGCTCACTATACCGTTACAGATGATAGGTTGCGATAATCTCGATTGTCCTTTTCAATGGGTGAGTACAACTCCGCACTATCTTCCCCACCCACACCAACTTAATGATACGATTTCTTGTTTAGTTCCATATTACTTGTGTCGGTGTCAAGACCCCTCTTCCAGATAAATGGTACTGTCCAGAATGCATCAAGAACAAGAGTGTAGCCGCGGAGAAACGCAAAGGACGCAAGAAATGAACGCCACATAATTGAGCCCAAATATCGACACCGTAAAGCAGCTCGGACTATTCGGCTTGCTTCCGCGTACTTTAGCCTTCGGTACCGCCACTTCCCCATAGGTAGATTGAATGAAACTGGCGCCTGCATTAAATTAGTGAACTTTCTGGTCCTGCCCCACCAGTAGCTAAGTTGACGTGTGGACAAAGAGATACGCCTTCTCCGCAGGTTTTGAAGGAGCTACCCAATACGTCATGAAACCGGTACCTCGATTGTTTCATGATCCGGACAGAGTGGAAGTATGACTGTGCCTCTGACTGAACTTTGTTATACGTTGGTATTCATTAAATTTCCACACCGATCAGCTCCCCACACATCCGAGTTGCTCGAAGACAACGTGTTTGTCACGATCGCTCATCTGGTTGTGTAGCAGAAATGAGCGACATCTGTCTATTGCCAAAGTGGAAATGTTTTGAGGCCACATATGTACGACAGATTCAGAGATATATGAGAGAGTTGGTTAATCTACCTTACGAATTAGACTCTCAGGACGTTCTAACTGATGCAGTCGCCAGCAAGAAGCGCCAATAGAGCGGGTCCGCGCTGGTATTACCTTCTTTGGTAATATGCCGTTACGCGGGCCGGGCTGAGAATCGGCGCCTATCTGGCGCATTGGGCGCTTGGAAATTTTCGGGCCAACACAAGTTGCAAATACTTCAATCCGTGAATTTAACAGTAAATTATCTCATTCTATTCATGATGACGACCATTTCAATACTTCACCAACCGAGAATTCCTCTGGATTGTTCAAGGGCCTTTGAGGGAATCCAATCTAAAAGCCTATGGTTTCCATATCCGTAGGAGAGTATCGCAACTTTATAGATAGCTAGGTGAATACGCAAGAGGACTCTCATGGACGGTACGGCACCTTTTGTATGAAACAAATACCATGTATTTGGGTGAACAGGACGAGGGCCAAGTCGGACACATTTATTTAGGAAGTGCTGAAAACAGGCACATCGGTAGGTTGCAGGTAGCCCGTCTCACTCCGCGAGTGAATTTGATGCTCAACATCCGACCATTAAATGGAAAGGAAGTAGTCGAGGGAGGTTCACACCGAGGTCACACATGTACAAAATTTAGTCTCTCCTACGAGGATCCATTTGCCAGGTGTAAATAAATACACACATTCTAATGACAACGCGTCTGGGATCGTTGTGGCGCACTCTTCTTCGGGTTCAATCTATGGAGATTCGAAAGACACAATGATGCAGACTGAACTAGATCTCTGGCCACCTCTATGGGAATATTCCCTTGCATGTACGAAGAAGTTTCATGTTGTAATTTAAGAGGATGTGCTTCGATTTTCTGCATGTAAACCAGTAATTTTAATCTTGGTCGTTCCATTGACTGAGGGGTTATATCTCAAAGCGATTTTGGATGGGAACCATGTTTCGAGTCTCGACGGTTATATGTTTGTGAGACCTTCGGTCCAGCTGTCAATTGGCCTGGGAACGGAATACCTACCAAGTCGCTTGACATATTTGGTGTGGATGGCGCACCGGCCTTTTCCGATTGGGGGTGAGAACTTGAGCCAGCACCTCAGTTCGGCCGGCATTAAGAAGTGAGAACTTGACTGCCGTTTACCTTGGTCCCAAGTGCTGTGCTGGACGATTGAATGAGACGCAAGATCAACTGAGATCCTATTTATACTCTCTCCGTGTCTTCTAAGGCGATATCCTTCGAAGTTTGAACTACTCAGGCAATTTCGCAAGAGCTGTGGACGAATGGGTTGCAGTAAATCAGGTACTTTACTGACTGCGGACAAGCAGGGTCGCTTTACGGGCAAAATCTCGCAGTTAATTCAGGTCCAGCGACGTAATCTTGCGTAATCTTCGAAAGCGAGAGTGTACAGGCATGGATCACAGGTGCCGCGCGCGCACCGTGACCGCATTGAACCACGCGCTCAACGCCTTACATGATCTGACAGCGGCGCAGCTTTCAAGGATGCGGATGGAAGATAGTCGGGCATAGTCCAAACCAGTCCATATATCTGTACATGTACAGGTCTGTATAGTTTCGTTGGACTTCAGTACGTTCAGCTGCCTCAGCAGTGCATTATCCGTGCAAACTGGATTTTCTGAACTGTCAGCGCCACACTACCGGCGCTAATTCGGAAACTTGGTATGCGTAACATGGTTCAAGTTGTGGTACAGGCTTGGCTTGGACAAAAAAGCCGTTAGATCAAGCAAGATCCCAGCACCTCGCCCACATTCTTTGAATTTATTAAAGCGGGCTACGTGCGCTCCCACCGGGCATGGAGAGAGCACATTTCCATACTCCACTAAATGAGATACCGAAGTGCGACGCAAGCAAAACCTCAACTGACTCTTAGAGGATGTCGGGATACGCCACAGAAATGCCTCTCCCTCTGCAGAGCTCACCTCCAGCTTCCCACTATGCGGCGCTTGGGAGCACATGTCCGGCTCGGGAGCCCCTGACCCGGAAAGCAACGGTTCTACGAATGACCCCGCGAGGGCAAGCTCATCTTAACGTATGAACGGTCCACCAGTTTGCTTTCTCAACATCTGAATATGGTCGCGATCACATTTAATCGTACAGATCAAGATTAGGCGTATAACTATAACTTCGTGTAGATTCAGATTCATAGATACTTATCAGCTTGAGATGTCTGCATGTGCACCATTTCTCTTGAATAAGGACGTTCAAGCCTGTTCCCAGGACCGTACTAGGAAACATGCATTTGCGATATCTGGGAGACAGATAATTTGCACCTAGAAGAATAGTTGATGAGTTGCAGTTCACGTCCCGCAAACTACAGCGTTCGATCGATTTCTTCGTTCGACGTCTCCTTCAAATTTAGATCATACTCCCGCGAAGAATTTGTTTCAACATCATATGTTTCTTGTCCGTACATGATCGTTAGATTCCCAGGTTTGTAATAACGAAGACCGACAGAATTTACGGACTACTGAAATGTTGCAGGTGGACAGAAGACCTGAAACTAATGTATCGTGAGCCTCAATGCCATTGGCCGACAGTAGTCCCAGGTCATGACTTGAAACATAAGCGATCGGCACACCTTACTCAGATAAATATAGGCAGCTATTCCAGAGTCGCGATGAGATGGAACAATGAATTGAGAGCGCCATAGTTGGTTAGGTTCATCAATAACTGATGGATCACGCTCTGAGCGCCCGACGGGAGTCCTAACAGAGGATATCCGCAAATGGGCAAGGATTAGCCTTTCTATCCTGGTACAGAGTGTACAATCGAGCAATATTTCTTCTTAATTGATAGGACGGGGCGATGCGTAGCTTGATGTCAGTGTGCAATGGCGAGAGAAGTCTACTGGTTGTGAAGCGTGTGCGTAAATACGCTATCACGATGACTCTTGACGACAGTATGGACAGCATCACGGAAAAATATAATCGTAAGTAGAAGTAGGAGAGGGAAAAGAACCAGTAAGTCTGCGATGACCATCACCATCGTAGTTGGAGTGGATATACTGGATTTGTGGCCTCCATCTTGCGCATATCAAACCTTGATAATGCCGTATTAGAGAAGCTGTGGGGATTGTGGAACAGTATTCGACGAACAGTCCGGCGCAACGACCAAATTTGAGCTTTGGTCAGGTCCATTGCATAACTGACGGTGATAAACGCATTGCTCACGTCAATCAATCGACTCAACTATGACTTGATCCAAATGATGGCAATGGCCATTATATGTCAGACAAGAGGTGCGAGCACCATAATTGGTTGAAACGACGCGATAGTACATTCCAAGGTATTCGTATTCAGCCATTACCACAGGCGGCAGAAGTAAAAGGACAGACATCATCAAGTGGGGTTCATATTGCAGACCAGCGAAATGCAGCTAGGTGACGGGCGATTGGCCTCGCAGATCAAAGCTGTAATTTATCAGCGCTTGAGTCTTTTGAAAGATGACCTCTCGGACATGTTGACATCGATCGAGGGGAACCAACTCCACCAAAGAAATTGTCAGTAGCTAGCAGTGGCATTGCGATGTTACCTGGGAGCGAAGCAAGTTGTTGGTAGCACCAGTAGATACGCCAAGACTCGTTCATCAACAGTCGTTGGCAGGTGTAGTCTGAGTGAGAGGGAAACAGTTCGCGTAATAAAAAGGCGGTGGGGAGAGAGACGAGAATCTATGCACCCGGAGGCCATCGTGTAGCCGAGGCAGTGATGATGACGGCGATGATCGTCAGCCCAGAGCGAGTTATCTGTTGTTAGTATTAGTGAGTTTGGTAATGGAAAGATAGACAGATCGTCCGACACGCTGCACCTGCCACACCTAAACGCAAAATCAACGGCCAAAGATAAGTATAAACGCTGATGAGAGGACGTCCAGAGTGGACCTATGCTGCATATAGCCAAGAACACTCAAGATAGCATGCATTTCATAACGCAAGGTTATCGATCCGAAATTAGTAGTAAGAGCGCATCATATCGATACTATATCGGCGGCCTCGGTTTGGAGTTTCAGGTATTCCGATATTCATTGATCCAGCGCGAAGTAAAGTCCCAATCCCAGAACTCGGTCGCAAATGGCAGCGAAGCGTTTCACGGTGGTTTGACAGCGAATGATATTGGGCCACTACGAGTCCCCTTAATGAAGGGAAGGAGTTGAAATTTGAGGAATCGATGCATCGAAGCGCAGAGTGAAGTAAAAGACCGCAGTGGTAGAGGCCCTTGAATCTAGAACTGTCAATTCTATCTGATTAGAGACTGAGCCTCACTTGGATGTGGTCGCACTAAGCTTTGACCAAGGGGACGTCCGATATCGCCACAAGAGTGTCATGAACTCGAAGGGGTAGACTCTTCACACTTCCTTGAGATATCTTCAAACCGCTACCAACACCGATCAAGTCAACGGATAGCTGCATTTAGAGGCCAGGTACATGTAAACTCACTCTTCCAACTTGACAATGCATACGACATTGATTGTCAGGAATAGCCTTCAGGTCCTTCTTCTGACCCTGGTCCCTGATGCTGGTCAAGTTGCGTTTGAGTCAACGTTTCGTCATTGACAAACATACATTACCTTTCGGACCGTGAGATGTCACGGACATGGGGACGGACGGTGCCATCGTTCAAAGGACGAATGTCCCATATCGATAGGAGTCCTGAACGTTGACTGCTTGGCGTGTTTGGAAAGGAACGTTCCGACATTGGCATCTATGTATAGAGCTTGAGATCAAGATCAGTGTCCATACCATATCGCGTGCGCCACAATGGGAAAGGACAGACCACTGACCAGACACCAGACACCCGACAGGACTCGGAGGTGGTGGAGAGAGGTTGGTGTTTCAAGTTTCTCGACAGGTACATGTTGAAATTGGTTATTTATTGACCACACCGATTCCAACGATATTACTCGTCATGGGAGTACCGAGGTTTGGCCGTTTGGTTGTTGACCTTCCCAATCTCCAAACCGATCGTAATAACCAAACCCAGATATGGGGGGCATTAAATCAATCTTTCAGCTGTCACCTCCGTTCATTTGGAGTCTCAACGGATCGTCTTCGTATATCCTGTAGACCCGAGAACCGTAATGCAGTGCCATTGAACTTGGCAATTGCCTCCTCGAGTGTTCGAGTTGTGGCCGCCGTCGTGAAGGAACGGTATCGACAGGTATTTTAGTCACCTTGCGTGTTTCAACTGGTCATGGCAGCCATGTATACAGGAGTTACACATATCGATATTCCAATAGTTATACACCAGTCTGCTGTTTGAAAGAGATGTGAAAAAGCTTGTCAAATTTGACATGAGATCCGCGAGGAAAGAGGAGGTCGAACCTGTCACACTTTGTCACACCATCATTGGGATTGGCGTCACGGTAGTCCTGCAACGCCAATCGTTGATCGAGGAAGCCCACACGAGTACCACGCCTACTGAATTAATTATTCATTCAGCCGAAGCACTGGAAGCGCGCACAGTGCCGTTTAAGAACCAGGAGACAGCGCCGTGGCCGATCACTTTAGCACCATGTTTAACACTCATTTCTTTGAAGCTTTGCAAGCTTTTATACAGGGCTGACTCGGACGCGGCGCCCGCCCGTCCGCTCGCGCGAACATTGCTTGCGTCGAAACGACTACAGTTTAATTTGTTTCCTAGTCATTAAAACGCTCGATTCTCGCTTAGATGGGCCGAATTTCCGGCTCATCCACGTCGAATTTGCATTTCAACGCCCACTAGCACGTGCACTCAGCATACCCTCCTCAGGCTTAAGCACACAATTGCAATCCACAGCAAGGCCCCATATGCAGTGCATCCGGGTATTCCGGGTCCTCAGTGTAATGTGAAATGAAATGGTAATTTTAACCATGACATTGGGCGTACCCCGTGGCCGACCAGGCAGGCATTTACACCGATCGAGTCGAGCGCTAAAAACTGATCACTGGCATAATCTGGCGGGATCGGCGAAATGGATTTTTATCTCCGTTCGAGTGCTTCCATATGGGCGTCAGTGATAATAATATTCAAATGGCCATGGCCTATTAGTTTCGAATGAGCGTTGACGTTGAGGGCATTATACTCATACTCACGACTGACATCGATCTAGGGGGCCATCTTTATTCTTGAACACCGGCGAATAAAAAACGTTTATGCTTTCCCATGTCGAACTGAAGGTTGTCCAGTAGTAAATTGTATTACTAACAGTTTACAAAATTTTGTCGAATCAAGTAGAAAGATTAGTACACGAAGAAAGGCTAAAATCAGCAATTTGTCAACGAAATCGACCTTTCGTAGTGAATTGTATTACGAACAGCTGTATTGGAGCCCCAAATGTTACCGTAACATCTACTCTCGCGATTCCTCCCCAACTCGGAAATATATGGAAAGAGCATTGGCGCTCAGGAGCTGGAGCCTGCCAGTGGCCATGGGGCAGTTGCCGTTCGACTTCTTTCGCCCCATTTCCTATTCTCTCATTATGCTCCCGTCCGCTTCGTTGACCCACTCCTTGTCATCATAATGTTCAATTTGAAAATCGACAGTCATTCGACCCCTACTTACCCCTGCCCTGGGCCTCCCAGTGCCGGTGCTCTGCGATATCGTTTGTGGTCTGAGTTCTTTACACTCATGCTTCTAATTCACACATGCCGTTCGCCTCGTTACCGTATGTATGCGTTCATTGACAGAGCTCATATAGGCGGTCCATAAATAAACATATGCCTCTTCTATAGTTCGTGAGTTCATATTCATGCGGTCACGGCCCACACATGGGTAACCTTGGCTGCTCATTGATATTTCAGAACGGGACCGTAGTGCCCCTTTTAAGTGTTGATCCGGGGGTAAAGTTTTCTATTAGAGTAATTATAGGTAGGAAGAACGGAACATCTGCACTCCGAGAATATTTGAGTCGGAATTCACTCAGTATGGGGCGTGTCTGTGTGCGTCTGTGTGCGAATGGATGGGTGCTTAGATACTATATTGAATGTAGCCTCCAAAGTAGAAATCAGAAACACCTGTGGTCTTGTTACCTTACTGTAAGGTAGTAATGAAGTATATGAGATGGGCGGATATACATGTATAGAGTGGTAAGCTTCCAATACAATGCAACGCGTTTCACGGCTTATGATTAACGCATAGATAAGGTCAATGAAACGAACGCTCAGTGGTGGTAGTCAAGGCTATGATCCATCTAGGTCAACTGACATTCTTTAACCCTCCAAACCTTCTAAAGTCGAATTCAAGTCGTAGCACTTCATGTGAATTCCAATTCGTTCATTCACTCCTAACCTCCTTTATGCCATCAATCCTCAATCCGACGTAGCGCCAGTGCAACCTCTTCGTCGAAGCTCGGATTGCGTCAGGAGAGTCATAACGCTACTAGCAACTGTCATGTAAACTGTAATATATTTCTTGACGTTTTCTACCATGCAATATGCCAGACCTCCAACCTCCTTACTACTCCACGTGTCGAATTTCATACAGTACACATGTACTGGCAGACCTATTCACTAGGAATATATTGAACACGCGCATGTGTATGTGGCGCCCGAGGCGGGACATTCAGGCCAAGGGCGTCGTGGAGTGTCAGTGTCACGGTGGTGAGTTGTTGACGCGTGGAAGCTAGGCACGCGTCGGCGCTTATATTCGAGCTATGATAAACCATGATAAATTCTTATCAAGTTATGACCCCGGCTATGAAGGGCTATGACCACTGGGTGAGTGCGGTACTGGAGCACAGCCAGGCACCGGTGTCCACAGGCCACAGGTCCAAGGACCAGGTTACGCTGGCGCCTGACCACAAGTGAGTCCGCGAGTCCATGAACAGCAGTCAACTTCCAGCTTACCTTTCAGCCGGGCAAGCGGAAACCACCGTACGCTAGGCACGCAGAGGATACTAGATACGGGAACCTTCTGATAACAT
>Ga0247737_1000351_pt1 | contig 17947 bp, 21 predicted proteins | sample UWRJL028104C2_FD_180937 | JGI IMG/M metagenome (GOLD analysis project Ga0247737, IMG submission 180937) | Plant litter microbial communities from Arlington Agricultural Research Station in Wisconsin, United States - UWRJ-L028-104C-2 | ecosystem: Environmental > Terrestrial > Plant litter >...
CGGATGCTTCGGGTACGTATAGCCTGCCCGCTGCGCGACGACGGCCATAAACAGTCCGCACCACGGGATACTGTCCGCGTTATAGCCGTCGCTGGCACGCAGGCCCGTTTCGTCCGCCCAGGCGAGTATCGTCGGGCTGTTAGCCGTACCTGCCCGCTCGACCGTGCCGACGAGCCGTCGCGCTTCGACGATCATGCGGGGAAGCGTGCCGATCGTGTCGAGCCAGTCCATATGTTGACCTTTCCGTCAATATCCGTTACTGACAATAACGTAACACAACGACAGGACTGCCGCCACATGACCGACCCCCGCAATACTGCCCGAGACGCCGCGATCCTGGACGTCGCGGGTCGCCTGGCGCTCGAGCATGGCTATCGGAACGTCACGCGCGACATGATCGCCGCGGCGGCCGGCGTCGCGTCCGGTACGGTCAGCAATTACGGCGGCTCGCGCTTCACGAACGGCGGCGTCCCGACCGGCTCGGCCATGGCCCGTATCCGAGAAGCCCTGATGCGTCGGGCCGTCGAGACGGGCGACCTGCCTATCGTCGCGCAGGGACTGGCGAACCGCGACCCTATCGCGCTCGACGCGCCCGAACAGCTGCGTATGGCGGCTATGGCAAGCGCGTGACTGACTCGTGGCAAAAGAACGCCAGCGGCGTTAAAGACGGCGCGGCCTGCTATCGAACCATCGGTGGCGTTCGCTGGCATTGGTACGCAGAAGACGCTGATATTTTCAAACGTGCAGGCGTGCGTCACCGGAAGGGACCGGGCGGCGAAGGTACGTTCGTGCATCCCGATGATGACGCAAAAGCCTCCGAAGCCGTCGGGTACTGACCGTGCTTGACGCTTGCCCGTAACGGGGAGTAGCAAAGCGGCGGGGCGACGCTTCCAACGTCAGTCCCCGCCCGACTTCAACGCTGTAAAGGAGCGTTCATGCCAGAACCTTTCATACCGTCCGAACCTCGCGCTTGCAACAATTGTAAGTTCTGGTCGAACGACGCCGCGATCGATATCGACGGCCCGACGTGCCGTAAGCGGTGCCCGCATCACACGCTGGGCTTCCCCGTCATCCAGGCGGACTGGTGGTGCGGCGAGCATAAGTATCGGACACCGGCTGCGTGAGCGGCTTCCATAGTCTGGCCGCCCGTGGCCTGTCCGTTTTTCCGATCATCCGACCGTCGAAACAACCCGCGCTTGACAGCTGGGCACCTCACCAGACCCGCCGGGCGACGCCTGAAGAACTGGCCGCGTGGGAGCCGTGCGGCTACAATACGGGCGTAGCGACCGGGATCGTATCGGGCTGTTTCGTGCTCGACCTGGACAATACGGACGCACTGCTCGACGCGATGCAGTTCGGCCTGCCGCAGACGTTCACGGTAAAGACGCCGCGCGGCTGGCACTATTATTTTCAGCATCCGGGCTTTCAGGTCCGTAATCGCGTCGGCCCAAAATGGACGGGCGGCATCGTCGGCTGGGATATCCGCGGCGATGGCGGATACGTTGTCGGTCCGGGTAGCCATTACGATCCGACGGCGGTCGAACTGGAAAAAGGGAAACTGCCGGGGGCCTATACGATCCAGACGGACGCGCCGATCGCCGCCGCGCCGGCGTGGCTGCTCGACCTGCTCCGCAAGAAAGTCCCGGTCGATACGCCCCTGGCCGCGTACCGCGTTGCGGAGACGACCAGCGCGTACGGCAAGCGGGCGATGCGGGCAGAGCTTAAAATCCTGTCCGAAGCGGCCGACGGTACGGTAAACGACCAGATTAACCTGTCCGTTTTTGCGGTCGCCCAGTTGGTCGCGGGCGGTGAGATTACCGAAACAGACGCACGCGAGGAAATCGAAGCGGCGCTCGTGACGCTTGGCGTCGCCGACGAAGAAAAAGCCCAGGGGACCGTGACGCGTGCCTGGTCGGCCGGTTTCGACCATCCTCGTGCCGCACCGCCCGTACCGTCCGCCGAAGATATCTACGGCTCGCGCGAGCCGCTTGTCCCCGGCGAAGCGCCCCCGCCGCCCCCGATTCGTAATCTCGCGCTGTCTGACGACGCTAAGGTCGACAAAGCATCGCACCTTGCGATTGAGTATTGGCTGACCGCTTCGGGCGCGTCGATCCGATATGACGAATTTGCCGGCGTCGTTCGCGTCAACGGCGAGGCCCTGACCGACCACGTGGAGCGGCAAATGTGGCTTAATCTCCGCGAAGTCACGTGGACGAAATTCCCGTGGGACCTGTTTGGCCACACCCTGCGCAATGTCGCCTGGATGAACCGCTATCATCCGCTCAAGCAGTATCTCGACGGCGTTCAGCAACGATGGGACGGCACGCCGCGAATCGATACGTGGCTTACCGATTATCTCGCCGTGCCGCTCGAGGAATACTCCCAGGCGGTAGGGGCGCTGTTCCTGACCGCGCTCGTGCGCCGTGTCCGCGAGCCTGGGGCGAAATTTGACGAAATGCTCGTGCTGGAAGGCCCGCAAGGCGTTGAGAAATCGTCAGCGCTACAAGCGCTCTGCCCCGACGAAAATTGGTTTACGGACGAAGTCGCGGTAGGCATGACGAGCAAGGAACTGCTTGAGATTACGGGCGGGAAATGGATCGTCGAGGCCCCTGAACTGAAAGGACTGGTCGGACGGGGCGTCGATCACGTCAAAGCTTTCCTCTCCCGTCGGCACGACAAGGCACGCATGGCGTTCGATCGCAACACGACGGAGCGTGGACGCGAATGGGTGGCGGCGGCCACGACCAACGATTCGCGCTACCTGGACGACCCGACGGGCAACCGTCGGATATGGCCTGTCGTGGTGCATTCGGTGCGCCTGGATGCTCTGCGTGCCGCTCGCGACCAGCTATGGGCGGAGGCGGCCATACGCGAGGCGTCGGGCGCTTCTATCCGCATGCCGCGGCATTTGTGGGCAGCGGCGAGCGAGGCCCAGGCCGAACGCGTGCTATTCAATTCGCTGAAGGAGGCGCTTGAAGAACTGCTCGGCGACATGACCGGGCGAGTACGTGGAAAGAACGTACTCGACGCTCTAGGTGTCACGATCGACAAGCAAGCGGCGCTGTCGCGGAGGTTCGGCGAGACGATGCAATCGCTTGGTTGGGAAAATAAGCCGGTTAAAATTGACGGTAAGCCCGTTCGTTTTTTCGTACGGGGAGATCCGGCCCGTTCCATAATTTCACTGGGGCGGGAATTAAAATACCAAGAGGCAGAACTACGCGTCGTGTAATTACTGAGCGCATTTCGAGGGTTTGAGGGGGCGGTGCGCTGTGATGGCGTAACCGCTTTTTTTCTGCGCCACGACAATGACTTAAGGTGGTGACGGTTACGGGGTAACGGGGTTACGGGGTATACGCGCAGACTCCCTGAACTGCTCTGGAGTACGTGCTTTATAATTACTGTAAATTATGTAATCCCATAGCTACGAAAAGCCTGATTCCTAGAGTTACTAACTATCTAGTAACCTAGTAACCTAGAGTCTTATAGTACTATAAGATACTGAAAAACCTAGCGAATTCCGAGTTACGTGGTCGGTTACGGGGTAGCCCTCTCGACAAGCGGCACGAACGTGGCGTATTACCCGTGACGATGAGCACGGACGCCAGCAGCCCCGACGACGGTCAGACTTCGCGCGCGAACGAACTGTCGCTGCACGACGAGCTTCTGGCCGACATGGTCGCTAACGGAACGACACTGATCGACGCGTGTCGCGACCTGGGGCTGTGCATGCGCGTCGTTTACCGCCGGCTCGAGAAGCCCGGCGCGTTCGCCGACGCCATGAACGAAGCGCGGCGGGTCGGCTACGACGTGATAGCGACGCGTACGCGGGCGATTATGCGCGGCGACCGCGCGGCCGGTTCGACTGGCGACCCGCGGCGCGATAAATGGATCGTCGAACAGGACATGAAGCTGCTCAGTAAATGGTCGCAGAAAACGTACGGCGAGAAACTGGAAGTCGAGACGCACAACCGCAACCTGGACGTCACGATCAGCGACGATCCGGTTGAGGCTGCGCGCCAGTACAGCGATTTTATGAAGGGCCGCTAAGGCGCGCTTGACACGCCCGTCAATAGTCGTATCGTCCGGTCAGTAACGACAGGAGCGAATCGACATGCAGCCTCGCATCACCCGCCCGTACGACCGTCCGGGCTCCCCGCCGCTCGTGCGTACCGAGCCGCCCCGCAGCGCCGCAAGCGGCCTGCTCTGGGCGTTTCCCGCCGCGCTGGTGCTGTGGGGCGTTATCTGGACGCTCGTGTCGTGACGGCGCTGCTCGCCGTCGGCGCGGCGCTGCTCGTAACGATCACCTGCTGCGCGCTGGCCGTGCTCTGGTCGTGCGAAGAGGACTGGCGGCCATGACGTGCCGGTCCGTCCGCAACCGTATCCCCGCAATGGGGCGCAGCGGGCCGATCCGTCACGGATGCGCCGAACATCGGCATATGCGGCAGGGCGACGAAATGGCCTGCGCGTGCGGCAAGCGCTGGCCGGTCGGGGAGGACCATCCGTAATGAGCGCCCCTTACGTCAAGTACCGCACGGACAAGACGCGTCAGGGTATGGACGATCTGGCCGAAGCCATGGCGAACGGCGCGCCGTCGATCAGCGCCGCCGCGCGCGAACTGCACCTGACGCAGAGCCGTGCCGACCAGCTTTGGCAGAAGATTCGCGCGGAGCTCGGATCGCAGGCGCAGTGATGCGCCCGCTCGACGATCGCGAATGGCTCGAACAGATACGCGTCGATATGCTCGGTCGGTCGCTGGCCGACTACGACCACGCTACGTCGCTGCTCGACACGCTCGACCAGTGCGAGCCGTGGCTTAACGGCGAAGCGATTGCCGCAGCGCAGGTACTGGCCGACGTCGATACCTGCACGAAATCCGCCGATATCCCAGGCGACGACCCGGCCGAACGTGTCGAGTGGTGCGTGGGCGAGCTAGAAGAAATGCGCGATCTGCTCGACTGCCAGAGCGTGGCGGGCGTGCAGCCGGCGGTTACGTCGCTCGCAGACCTGCGCGCCGATCTGCTCGTGCTGCTCGTCGACGCGGGCATTGCCGAACCCAACGTCATGCCGGACGACCCGATATCAATCCTGCGTATGTTCCTTCCCGTAGACTAGGAGACTGAGAGAATGCGAGGATTTATGCAACGGGACGGGACGGCTGCGGCGGTCGTCGGGTACGAAACGCTACCGAGCGGGCGAGAGTCCTGGGTGCAAGCCGCGTTTACCGACGACGAGCAGTGCCCCACGTGCGGCGCGGAAATGGACGACGGCGAGTGCGAGGAATGCGAGCGGGTCGCGCCGTTGGATTTCGATACGTAATGCGAGACGAGCAGAAAAGCGTCGAGCGGGTCGCGGCGATACGAGCCGGGCTGGCCGGGACTGATGACCTTTGGTATTACCGGGGCATGGCGGAAATGCGCGTCAAGGCGCTGACGGAAGACGGCGAAATGTTCGGATTGCTGCCTCATGAAGCGACGGAACTGGCCACGCTGAAAACGCTACTCGCTGCGTGACTGACGACCCGCCCGCCTGGGACTGGAAGCACCCCGACTACACGACGGTAATCCGCGCCCGAGCGGACCGTATCCGCCGCATGCGCGAACGGCCCGAAATCGTGCCGCAGCTGCGTCGCTATTACCGGGACAACCCTGCGCAGTTTATCACCGATTATGGCTGCACGTCCGACCCGCGCAATATCGACGTTGGACTGCCCGTCAATATTCCGTTTATCCTCTTCCCGCGTCAGGTCGAATGGGTCGAATGGGTGCTGGAGCGCTGGCGGAACCGGGAATTCGGCGTCAATCCGAAAAGCCGCGAACTGGGCGTATCGTGGCTGGCCGTATCGCTCGCTTCCACGCTTGCCTGCTTCTACGACGATATGGCGATCGGCTTCGGGTCGCGTAAGCTGGAACTGGTCGATAACGGCGCGGATCCAAAGTCGCTGTTCTGGAAGGTCCGTTCGTTCCTGGAAATGCTACCGGCCGAATTTAACGGCGGGTGGACGGCCAAGCGACACAGCACGGAAGGCATTATCCGCCTGCCCCATACCGGCGCGACGATCACCGGCGAGGGCGGCGACAATATCGGCCGCGGCGGCCGGACGACGCTCTATTTCGTCGACGAAGGCGCGTACATCGAACGGCCCGAACTGATCGACGCGTCCCTGTCCGCTACGACTAATTGCCGTATCGACGTGTCGTCGGCGCGCGGCATGGGCAATCCGTTCGCCGCGAAGGTTCATAGCTGGCCGGCGCACCGCGTCTTCCGTTTCCACTGGCGCGACGACCCGCGCAAGGACGACGCGTGGTACGAAAAACAGAAAGAAAATCTCGACCCCGTCACGCTCGCCCAGGAAGTCGATATGGACTTTGCGGCGTCCGTCACGGGCGTACTGATCGAATCGGCCTGGGTGCAGTCGGCGATCGGCGCCGCCCAGCGACTGGGAATTACCGTAACGGGCAGTCGCGACGGCGCGCTGGACGTGGCGGACGAAGGGGTCGACCTGAACGCGTTCGCGGCCAGCTACGGCATGGAATTGGCAGAACTGGAGGAGTGGAGTGGCAAAGGCGGCGACATATTTAGTACCGTGCAGCGGGCTTTCGCACTTGCTGACACCTACGGCCTACCGGGGTTCCGGTACGATGCCGACGGGCTCGGTGCGGGCGTACGCGGCGACTCGCGTGTTATCAACGAACAGCGCTCCATGCGCGGGCAGATTGACGGTGTGGCTGTTCGGCCGCTTGTCATAACGCCATTCCGGGGCAGCGGCGCGGTACTGCTGCCCGAGGCGCAGGACGTGAAGGGCCGCCAGAACCAGGATTTCTTCGCGAACCTGAAAGCCCAGTCGTGGTGGACGCTCCGCCGGCGGTTTATTGAAACGCACCGTGCGGTCAGCGGCGATACGTACGACCCGTCGTTGATACTGTCGATACGGCCCGATCTGCCGTTGCTGAGCAAGCTGACGATGGAATTGAGCCAGCCGACCTATTCGATTAACCTCACCGGGAAAATCGTGGTAGACAAGGCGCCGGACGGCATGCGGTCGCCCAACCTGGCCGACGCGGTCATGATTTTGATGGGGCGGCATAGACGGGCTATGGTAATCAGCGAAGAAGCGATGAGGGCGGCATAGATGGACAGTCACGCACGCATTTTTGACGTCGAAGGGTACGGGCAGACCCTCGTTTTCCTCGACGTTGATGACGACGGAGGGCTTCAAACCAAAATCCGCGTCTGGCTTGGCGAAACTGGACCGGCTGAAATTGTGCTGCGTCTCGCCTCCGGTGCGTCCGGATCAGCCGCTGTCATCTGGGACAACCCGCAGGAAAAGGCCATAGCCGAACTGACGGCGAACCGTTTGGGGGCCGTTCTCGCGATGGCCGGTATTCCGCGTGGCTAATCGCTTCCGTCAGTGGCTCCGCAACTGGCTGCTCGGCACGACCGCGCCGGCACCGGTCGCCCTGCCCGACCCGGCCGAACAGCCGCCGGGCATGTCGATCAGCTGGGCCGCCCAGATGGAAGCGCGCCGTACGAACCGGCCGGCGCCGCAGCCCGAGCAGATATTTGCCCGTCCCGTGCCGCCGCGTGGCGTACTGCCTGACGGCATGGCACTGGACAGTTGCGGCCTACCCGCCATGGCCGATATGTCCGCCTGGGCGTTGTCGGGCGTCTTCCACGAAGGGCTTGCCTTTCTCGGCTACGCGTATCTGGCCGAACTGGCGCAGCGGACCGAATACCGCCATATCTCGTCGCTCTGGGCCGAGCACGCCACGCGCAAGTGGATCAAAGTCACCGGCCCGGACGACGCGACGGCCAACGCCATCGCCGCCGAACTGGAACGGCTCGGTACGCGCGACATTTACCGCGAGGCGATCGAGCAGGACGGTCTGTTCGGCCGGTCGCAGATCTTCCTGGGCTTCGGTGACGAAGAACGGGACGCGGAGCTTGCCGTACCGCTGCGCGTCGTGCCCGGTAAAATCTCCAAGCAACGACCGCTCAAGACGCTCAAGACCGTCGAGCCGATGTGGTCGTACCCGGGCATTTACGGCACGACCAACCCGCTCGCGCAGGACTTCTACAAGCCGCGCCATTGGTTCGTCTACGGCAAGACGGTCGACGACACGCGCTTTCTGACGCTGGTCGGCCACGAAGTGCCGGACATGCTCAAGCCGTCCTATGCGTTCGGCGGCCTGTCGCGCACGCAGATGGCAAAGGCGTACGTCGATAACTGGCTGCATACGCGCGAATCGGTCAGCGACCTTATCAGTGCGTTTTCGCAGATGGTGCTTAAGACGGACATGGCGGCGGTGCTGACGGGGGGCGCCGGGGACTCGCTGTTCGCCCGGATCGATATGTTTAACCGCACGCGCAACAACCGCGGCACGATGGCAGTCGACAAAGACACGGAAGAACTCGAAAATATCGCCGTCCCGCTGTCCGGGCTCGACAAGCTGCAAGCCCAGTCGCAAGAGCAGATGGCCGCAGCGGCACGTATCCCTCTAAGCATCTACCTGCAGATCACGCCGCAGGGGCTGAACGCCTCGAGCGAGAACGAAATCCGGTCGTTCTACGCGGACGTGAAGGCGTATTGCGAAAAGACCGTACGCCCCGGCCTGCAGCGGCTGTTCGATATCGTGCAGTTGTCCCTGTTCGACGCGGCCGACCCGGCGTACAAATTCGAGTTCGTGCCGCTCTGGGAGGCGACCGACAAGGAAGTCGCCGAAACGGACAAGCTGGAAGCTGAGACCGACGCGTCGCTGATTGCGTCCGGTGTGGTCAGTAACGAGGAAGTCCGCGAGCGCATGGTAAACGACGAGGGCGGGCGGTATCACGGCCTGACCGGACCGGCGCCGGAACTGCCCGATGATGATACGGAGGATACGACCAGTGCTGACTAATACCGTCCTGCAACTGCTCGCCATCGCCATCGTGACGTGGCTGTGTCTGCTCCTGCCGACCCGTCCCGAGACGCGGACCGCAATCGTCGTGATCGCGCTACTGTTCGCCCTGGTCGTCTGTCTGCGCTTCGCGTTTCCGGGCGCGCTGGGGGATTTGTAATGGCACAGATTTTCGTCGCCGCAACGCCCACGTCAAACAGGCGGGCTGACCGTTCGGGGAAGCATACGTATCTAGCGGGATGCTTCGATAAAGGCGGCAAGTTCCGGCAATTCCTACCTGACAATTATGCGTGGTACGCAACTGCCCGTCAGTACACCGTTGGGTAAATACCAGACCGCTAACGTACGGGTATCGGCGTTCGGCCAGCGATTGCGCGCATCCGGCGCGAGCGGAACGCTTACCGCGATCCGCCCGTCCGCCGCGATCCGCATCGCGTACGATCGTAAACTCGCCGCACTGGTCGACGCGCTCGCGGCGGACATATCACGCGTGCTGCTCGCCGCGTACCGCGCCGACCCGCCGACGTCCGTCGTGCTGTACGGTCAGGACGCCTCGCCGCTGAAGATACTGCAAGCCGCGATGCGTGGTCTTACGCGCGACTGGCTCGCCCGCTTCAACGAACTCGGCCCGAAACTGGCCGAACGGTTCGCCAGCGACGTGCGCGACCGGAACGACCGGGCGATCGCCGCGGATCTGCGCAAGGCGCGCTTTACCGTCCGATTTAAAATGACCGTCGCCATGCGCGAGGCGTACGGCGCGGTGCTGTCCGAAAACGTGGCGCTAATCTCGTCGCTGCCTGCCGAGCACCTGGCCGCCGTCGAACAACTGGTAATGCGGTCCGTAGCGGCCGGCCGCGACCTGGGCACGCTCGCGAAGGGACTGGAGAAACGGCACGGGATTACCCGCCGACGGGCCGCGCGGATCGCTCTGGCGCAAAATAACAGTGCGACGGCGGTACTGGCCCGCACACGTTATCTCGAAATGGGGCTGACCCGGGCGATCTGGCTGCACAGTGCTGGCGGGCAAACCCCCCGACCAACACACGTGGCGTTTTCGGGTAAGACGTTCGATCTGCGCGAAGGCGTCGTGCTCGAGCCGGACGAAGGGATCGTATGGCCCGGCACGGCGATAAACTGCCGCTGCGTGATGAAACCGGCGATCGAAGGTATTGACTATTGACGAGACGGTCAGTACGACCGGGTTTTTCAGGAGTCTGCGAAATGACGACCACTGAACAGCGGGCGAGAGAAGTGCTGGCGGCGAAGGTCGGGAGGCTGAAAGCGCTGTCGAGCAAGGCGACTGACGGCGCGTGGCTGCACTACGACAAGATTTTCCGGAAGAAATTCGGGAATGGCCGGGTCACAGAAATTCAGCGCTACGGCGACGGGAAGGCTATCGTTAACTGGGGCGGGTTTGACGGCCTCCCCGACGTGACCGCGCGCAAGAAGAACCATAACGCCCGCTTCATCGTGGAACTGGTCAACTTCTTCCGCAAGCACGCCGACGAGTTGTCGCTCGCCTTCGCCTCACCCCCTACGACCGGGGGCGACGTGACGCAGGGGGAAGAGGCCGATCGGATCGCAGCGGCTGAATACGTGTCCAAGGCTTTCGGTGAGCAGTACCGCCACTCGGTGCTAAACGAGGGCAGGTGGCCCGACCTCGTCCAAGCTTTCCGCCGCCACCGCCTCGCCGCCCTTCCCACCGCCCAGGCTGCGGAGGGTCCCACCACCGACCCGGTGTCGCGGGAGGCGGCTGCGATCGAAACTGCCGCTATCCAGCTATGGCACCGTTTTGGGTCGCCCGATCAATTGGAATGGGAGGATGAGCCTCACAAGGCGGAATACCGCTTAGCTGCTGAGGATATTCTCCGCGCCCTTCCCACCGCCCAGGCCGTGGAGGGGTCATTCCAAGATCGCGTCCAGCCGTGGCCGATGGCATGCCTCGGCGAAATGATCGCGGGCGACAGGGAAGAGCGCAATCACCGATTTCTGGAAGAGGGGCTTGAGCTCGTCCAGTCCTGCGGCTGCACGGCCAGCGAGGCACATCAGCTTGTCGATTACGTGTTCGGCCGCGAGGTCGGCGAACCGGCCCAAGAGGTGGGTGGCGTCATGGTCACGCTCGCCGCTCTCTGCCTCGCCAATGGCCTCGACATGCACGCGAATGGCGAAACGGAACTCGCGCGCATCTGGACGAAGGTCGAGACGATCCGGGCAAAGCAAGCCGCCAAGCCGAAGCATTCGCCGTTGCCAGCTCACCCCACCACCGACCCGGTGTCGCGGGAGGCGGCTAATCCGCCCCTGCTCGGTGAGCAGGATATCGCGGAAATCGTGGCCAACTATCAGATCGGCGTCGGCTTAGACTTCGAAGCTGCTTGGGAAGACGCGTACGGTATCGCCCAAGCAATCCTCCGCGCCCTCGGCAATAGCGCCTAGACCGCCCCGCCCGTCTCGCGCTATACGTGGCGTTCCGTAGCTAGGGGGTCCGTATGCCGTCGTCGTCGCTGGTCGATCTGGTCAAAGTCGTAACGTCTACTGTCGGCACCGGGTCGTCGCTGGTATTCGGCGCGGCGGTTCCGAGCTTCCGCAGCGGTGCGGTCCTGACCGATGGCGCGACGTACAGCTACGCGATTCAGCAGGGCAGCGACTGGGAGTATGGCCGCGGCGTCTGGACGGCCGGCACGAGCCGCCTGTCCCGCGTACCGATCCGCTCGAGTAACAACGACACGCCTATCGCGCTGCTCGCCGGCGCGGAGGTAGCTATCGTGCTGCTCGCGGAGGATATCGACGATCGGGTAGGGATTCCAGCCGAGTTGGCGATTGGTAGCGTGACGAGCGGCCCGACGCCCAGCGTTACGATCAGCGGTACGTCGCCTAACTACGTGCTGGACTTCGTGCTTGAGCCCGGACCGGAGGGCGACATTACGCCCGCCCTCACCGCTCTTGCCGCTGGCGTGCAGACAAACGCGACGCAGGTCGCGGCCGACCGCGTACAGACCGGGCAGGATCGTGTCGCTACGGGGCAGGACCGCGTCGCTACGGCAGCGGATCGCGTACAGACCGGGCAGGACCGTGCGGTAACGAATACGAACGCGAACAATACCGCGGCGGATCGTGTCGCTACGGCAGCGGATCGCGTGCAAACCGGGCTCGACCGGGTCGCTACGGCAGCGGATCGCGTGCAGACCGGACAGGACAAGCTGGCGGCGGGGTATAGCGCGGCGGAAGCGGCCCAGTCTGAAGATAACGCGGCACAATCGGCCGTGCAGGCGGCGCAGGCTGCGCATGACGTCGCGCCTAATTCCCTGTCGATCGGCACGGTTACGAAGATCGCGGCGGGCGGAACGCCTACCGCCAGCGTCACGGGCGTTCCGCCCAATCAGACGTTGAGCCTTGGCCTCGTGACGGGCGATATTGGCCTGCCCGGTCCGTCCGGTCCATCCGGTGCGATAGGCCTTCCCGCTGCTTCGGGGCTGTCAAACACGTTCGCCAGTACCGCAGCAACTTACGTTCCGCAGGGCGCGACGGCCTTCGCGCTAACCCCCGGTTCGGGCGGAACGAACGCTACGAACGTCGCGGCCACGTTCGCCGGCGGCAATTTTACAGGCAACCCGACAATCCTTTTCGATATCGTCGGCGGCGCGGTGCAGAATGTGCGGGTCATCGATCCGGGCGTCTACATCGGCGCGTCAGCCTCGGTTCCGACGGTAACGCTACCCGGCTCGGCTGGCGGTGCCGCGCTCGTGCTGACGGCCGGTCCGTTGATTGGCAACGGGTCAGGCTACTGGGCTGAATCGGCGGACCGCCTCCAGCTTAACCGCTACGTGAATACGGCGGGCGCTCCGGTGCTCGATTCGAATGTCGCGCCGATCTTCCAGCCAGCAGGGCCGAAGGACGTAACGCTCGGTTTCGCGACGCCCCTTCTCGCCGGTAACGTCGCCTGGGCTGCAAACTCCACGATCTGGGCATTCACCAGCCCGAACGCCAGCACGCTCAAGTCGATCGCGACGCAGGTCAACGCGGTCAATTCGGGCGCCCTCAACGTCGTCATCGCAACCGGGACGCTCAACCCGACCGGCACGAGCTCCCTTACGTTCGTCGCGTCCTATCCGCTTACGACTATTACCGCGACCGGTATCAATACGTGGGAAGTCGGCACAGGATGGACGGGGACGATCGCCATTCCCGCCGGCGGTCACGTGCTGTTCAGCGCGCCGTCCGGCGGGGCTGACCTTCAGCAGCAGACCGGGCTGACCGGTTTTACCCGATTCACGAGCGCTACGCCGTTTACCGGCGGGACGGCGACGTTCACGGCCTTCGCGAATACTGCTATCCGAGCGCGGGGCGTAGTCACGGAAACCGTACTGCAAGTGCCGCGCGCCGGCCTTGCCGATGCAACGACGGTCGCGACGGCGGCGTCCACCTCCCCCGCTGCGGTCCGCGTCCTTAACCCGAGCGTATCGACACCTTATGGCTCTACGTTGACGGAAAGCGGCACGATCAGCCCGTTTATCGCTAACCAGATCGCAACAATTGCCACTGTCACGGCCAACGGCGTTCTAGAAACGCTGACGATCGATGTCCTGACGGCGAATAGCGGCGTACTAAACATGGTCGTGCTGAACGGCACGCTGCCTGTCGTTGAGAAGGTCAGCACGACGGCCCTGACCGTTGCGGCTGGGCGTAATGTTTTCACGTCGGCAAATTTTGGCACTGTCAATCTTACCGCCGGTCAGACGGTCGCGCTCTTGTCGCCCACGGGTGGTCCGCTGCTCGCTCAGTTCGTCAAGCTCGACGGGAGTTTTTACTACCAAGGCGCGGCAAACCTTGCGAGCGGCGCGGGTACGCTAACTATCGTTCCGAATTTCCAGATCCGCGGGCAGATTACGGTCGCAACGCCCGCCCTGGTAATGCAGAAACAGAACCTCGGGAGCGAACTGCGTGGACTGTCCGACCTCGCGACGCCCGATAAGCCGATGGGCTGGGCAATATTTATGACGGCCGGGCAATCGAACATGCAGGGCGCTAACCCGCAGATCAACCCGGAGACGATTCCGGCGGGCTATGCGTACCAGTGGTATAATGGCGCGATGACGCCCGTTACGGCCGACCCGATTGGTAACGCCGTGGTCAGTTCCATTCTTCCGTCTTTCGTTAATCGATACATTGCGATGGGCTACGAGGGAGTCATCCTCGTACCGTCGGCGTTGGGCAGTTCCGGGCTCGCCGTTAGCGGCTCAACGGGTAACTGGTCGTCAACCGGGGCGTTACGTGGGACCGCGATTACGAACCTCAACGCAGCCAAGGCAGCGGCGGCGCTGACCGCTTCGTTCACAGCTTCGATTGCCGGTACGACGATGACCGTTACAGCGGTCGGTTCCGGCACGATCTGCCCGGGACACCTGATTTCGGGTACGGCAGTCATGCCGGGGACGCGTATCGTTGCGCAGCTTACTGGGACGGCCGGGAGTACGGGAACCTATCAGGTCGACTATTCGCGGACTGTTCCGTCTACCACGATCACGCAGGCCCCTATGGCGTTCCGCGTCGCCGGCATCCTGTGGTCGCAGGGGGAAACCGACGCCGATACGATCGATGCGGGCGGAAACGCCCTGACGGGTGGCCCGATGACCGGCGCGAAGTACGAAACGGAATTCGGCCTGCTCAACACGTATTTTCAGGCGCAGGCAGGCGCCGGCATTCCGATCATTATGTCCCGCACCGGCTACAAGTCGACCGGCGACACGGCGGGGTACCAGGCGATTCGTACCGCGCAGGAAAATATCGTGCGGGCCAATCCTAACGTTTTCATGGGATACACTGGCGCGATCACCTGGACCGCCCGAAGCGAAATCCAGTCGACGTATCACGGCACGACTCTGGCGTACGCGGAAATGGGCAAGACGATGGCCGTATGCGCGGCGTACAAGTGCGCTGGTCGTGTCTGAAATTATCGGTTAACCTCGCCTGCCCCACAACCGGAGTATGACCCGATGACTCATTGCACTGACCTTGCCGCGCAGATCGCGGCGGAAACCGACCCGGCGCGCAAGGCCGAACTGCAGGCGCAGTACGAGCGCGAGTGCCCGAGCGGCCAGCCCGACGGCGATAGCGGTAATAACTCGCCGCCCCCGCCGCACCCGTAACGTGACGCTGTTCCTGGCATCGCTGCTCGCTCTTTGCGCGGCCTCGTGGCTGCTTGGGAACGAGCGCATGCTGGGAACAGCGATCGTTCTGCTCGCGAACTGGGCGATCAATACGGCCACGACTCAAATATTGCTCGTTCCTTCCGACCCGTACGCCTATCCGTGGGCGTGGTATCTTGCGACTGATTATCTCTCCGGTTTCGTCCTAGTTGCGCTCGCGGGTCGCCCTGCAATGTGGCAAGTAGTCGTCACGGTCCTTTACGCTTTCGAGTGCGTCGCGCACGGAGCGTTCGGCCTGACGAGCAGAACGGCATGGACCGAATATTACTATTGGCACGTACTGAGCAAGACCGCTTGGCTGCAGGTCGCCGTCGTCGGCGGCTGGGCGCTTTGTGAGCTTGCTGGGCGTCGGAGCGGGACTGCTCGCGGCGTATCATCTTCTATCGCTGGCGTGGACCGCGATAGCTCGGCGCATCCAGAACCGTGACGTTCGGTGAAGCAGCCGTAGCGGTAAAGTCCACGACTGGCGCGCTGACCGCTGCCGGCGTCTGGACAGGCGTGATTATCGCCTCGCTCGCCCTGCTCGGCTATATCGTCAAGGTCGCTCCATCGTGGCGCAAGATAGGTGTCGAAGAGCGGCAGGACGACCTTGACCGCCTGACGGGCCGTATCGACAAGCTGGAAACCGCCGTGAAGGAAGCCGAGACGCACGCCGCACGAGCAAACGAGCAGGCCCATAACGCCGAAATGTCGATGGTTACGCTGGTCGCGGCGTTGCAGCTGGTCATGGGCGAAGTCGAAAAGCTCGACCCGGGCAACAAAGTGCTGATACAAGCGCGGGAAATGGTAGCGGCGGCACGAACGGGCGATTTCGGAATGAACCAGGCGATTAACCGACTATCGATGCTCAACGGCGTGGGGGAACGGTAATGAGCGAGGATATTCGAGCAATCGGCCTGAACGCCGACGGCACGTACGACGGGACGAAAGTTCTGTCGGCGCTGAGCGGCGGCAAGCTCTCCCCGATCGATGTCAAATCGATTTTCGAGGAAGTGAAAGCTAATATCGCGGCGTGGGATAGCTGCCCGGCGCCGCATCACGTTATTGAACAGATCGGCGACACGCATCCGATGAAATTTCGATGCGTCCACTGCGGCGGGACAAAAGGCACGGAAGTCGTCCAGTATATTAAGGGCTTCGAAGCGAACGGCGGCGATGGCTCGGCGATCTGGTCGGAGTGGGGCAAGTGATTCTACTCGCCATGGACCGCGCGCCGTCCGTTCGCCGCTTCGACGCGCAGGGCTTCCTGCACGTCGATACGAGCGCGATCAGCAAGGAACAGATCCGCCCGTACTATGGTCGTGAGATTCCCGGCTGGCAGTCGCTTGGGCTGGACGCCTCGCGCGTCTACCGCCTGTACTGCCCGGCCGAAGAACTCGCCGCGGCGGCCGAGACGTTCAATAACCTCCCGCTCCTGTCCGAGCACGTACCGGTCGACGCGGACAATATTCCCGATCACCTGATTATCGGCTCGACCGGCTCGCACTGCGCCATGGACGGCGCGTACCTTGCGAATAGTCTGGTCGTGTGGAAGCGGCCGGCGATCGACGGCGTGCTGTCCAACCGCAAGCGGCAAATCTCTTCCGGCTATCGCTACACGCCTGTCATGACGCCCGGAAATTTTCAGGGTATGCAGTATGACGGAATTATGCGAAACGTAATTGGCAATCATGTAATTCTGTGCGTCGAAGGGCGCGCGGGTCCGGACGTTACCGTTGGGGATGAAATTATGAAACTCAAGTCGCGTACGGCACTGATGATCGGCGGGGCGCTTGCCGCATCGATCCGACCGCTGCTCGCCGCAGATGCCCGCGTCGATATCACGGACGCGCTCGGCAATGTGACCGCCGCCGGCATGGCCGATACGACGCTCGGCATGGACACGCAGATCGCGGATGCCGTGCTGGCTCTCGTGACGCCGCACCTCGCCGCCGACCAGGCGCTGACCGCCGACGATATCCGCGCGACGATCGCCACCGTTCCGGTGCTGGCCGCCGACGACGAGATTGCCGACGCCGCACCGGTCGTTCCGCCCGCCGTCACACCTCCCGCCCCGCGCGCGCCGACGGTCGTACAGCCGCCCGTTACCGGTCTGGACAGCGCCGCCGTGCAGGTCATGGTCGACAAGGCCCGCAACGACGCGCTGACCGAAGCGACCGCCATCCGGCAGGCCGAGCGCGACGTATTTCCCGACGTGGGCGAAGTCCCTGCGATGGACAGCGCGTCGGCCTATTACAAGCTGGCGCTCGACGCGCGTAAGGTCGATCTGACCGGCGTCGATCCGTCGCTGTACGGCTCGCTCTACCGCGCGCTGCCCGCCGCGACCGAGGCGAAGCGCATCGCGCAGGACGCCAAGCCGTCCACCGGGCTGCTCGCCAAGCTCAACCCGAACGCTACGGCGAACCTGGTCCTTTAAGGGGGTTACGACAATGCCATTTCAGACCAGCGTAAACGCCAATCCGGCACCCGGCCTCGAGGGCGGATGGGCGAGCGGCAATCCCCGTTTCTCCCTGCTCACGCCCGGCAACGGCGACCCGGCGCTGCAGACGTACGCCGCATGGACCGCCGGCCCGTCCGGCGTGATCGTCGGCCGTTTCGGCTGGGCGAACACCGCGACCGGTGTCGTCACGTCGGCGCATCCGGGCGTTTCGACCGTCCGTAACGGCTTCGTCCATCGCTATCACCCGGTCGTCATTACGACCTGGCTCGGCGAAACGTCGATGCTCCTGACCGCCGGTCTGGAAGTCGACATTATGGACAGCTGCGACGTCTGGGCGAAATTCGCCGCGGGCGCCACGGTCGGCCAGAAAGTCTTCCAGTCCTACGCGGACAGTTCGGCCATCGCCGGTA
>Ga0247737_1000352_pt1 | contig 17936 bp, 15 predicted proteins | sample UWRJL028104C2_FD_180937 | JGI IMG/M metagenome (GOLD analysis project Ga0247737, IMG submission 180937) | Plant litter microbial communities from Arlington Agricultural Research Station in Wisconsin, United States - UWRJ-L028-104C-2 | ecosystem: Environmental > Terrestrial > Plant litter >...
AACAGCCCCGCCGCCGCGACCGGCGCGATGCCGTGATCGCCGCAAAAGGCAATCATATGCGTGCCGACCAGCCCGTTGGTGGTCAGGCCGCAGACGAAGAAAGTGCCGAACAACAGCCAGAAGATCCGGGTGCGGGCGGCGCGGAACAGCGCGTCGAACGCGAGCATCGGCGTCGCCGCCTGCTTGAGTGGTGGCGGCGGTTCGCTTTCGTCGGTCTCGCCGAAGCGGCGAATGCCGACATCCCCCGGCCGCTCGGGCACGAACAGCAGGACGAGCGGGATCAGCGCCAGGCACGCGACGCTCACCGCGATCACCACTGGCCGCCACGCGCCCGCGCTCGACAACCAGGCGAGCAGCGGCAGGAACACCAGCGCGCCGGTCGCGGTGCTCGCGCTCAGCATGCCCATCACCAGTCCCTGCCGAGTCGCGAACCAGCGGTTCACCACCGCCGCGCCCAGCACTGACGCCACCGCTCCGCTGCCTACGCCCGACAGCACGCCCCAGGTCAGCACATAATGCCACGGCGCGGTCATCCAGAGGCTGGCAAAGGTCGCGGCGGACATTAGCGCAAGGCCGCCGAGCATCGTCCGCTTGATGCCCAGCGTCATCATCAGCGCTGCGGCAAACGGCCCCACCAGCCCGTACAGAAAAATCCCCACGGCCGCCGAAAAGGAAATGGTCGCCCGGTCCCAGCCGAAATGCAGCTCGAGCGGCACCATCATCACCGCGGGCGCCGATCGCAGCCCGGCCGCGATCAACAGCGCAAGGAAGGTCACACCGACCACGATATAGGGCGCTCGACCGGCCAGTCGGGTCAGGGGCATCCGGGTTCCTCGCAGGTCAGTCATGGGCGGGGCCGGCCACATCGACCACGCCGCGCAACAGGCTTTCGAGCCGGGTCCACGCATCTGCGCCGAAGGTACCGATCAGCCGGTCCTGCGCAGCGCGCCACGGGCCAGTCGCACGCGCCATCGCCGCGCGTCCCGCCTCGGTCAACGATGCGATCCGGGCACGCCCACGCTCGGCTTTTTCGATCCCGATCCAGCCTTGCCGTTCGAGCGGCGCCAGCGCGCGGTAGAGCGAGGTCCGGTCCATCACCAGCGCCTCGGCCAGCCGGCTCAGCGGCATCTCCCCGCCCCGCGCCACATGCCGCAGCACCGAAAATTGCGCGATCGTCATGCCGGTATCACTCAGCGCCTCGTCATAGACTCGCGACACAGCCCGCGATGCCTTGCGCAACGCCGTGCAGGCACAGGGAGAATCGGAAGGAACCGAAGCGGTCACGGTAATGATGTATATGCATCATATTGGCTGGTCAACGTCGTGAAATTGCGGGCAGCTGGCCTGTCCAGCCCGGTCGCGCTGTGGCATCATCGATCCAGTACCGGGGGAGCGTATATGACCGATCGACCAGCCAGCATGCTGTGGCTCTATCTCCGCAGCCTCGCGGCCGTGCTGACGGGCTTCATCCTCATCGTCATGACGCACACCGGCACAGACGAGATCATGCATAGCACCGGAGTCATTCCGCGCGGGGCCATGTGGAACCCGTGGCACAATCTCCTCGCTTTGGCCTATCGCTGCCTCTTCACCGTCGCCGGCGGCTTCGTCACCGCCTGGCTCGCCCCTCGCGCGCGGATGCGCCACGTCGTCATCCTCGCGGTGATCGGCACCCTTGGCGGCATCGCTGGTGTGCTGGTCAGCTGGGACCTCAACCTCGGCCCGAAATGGTACCCGATCGCGCTGGCGGTGACGGCCTTCCCGACGGTGTGGCTCGGCGGCCGGCTCTATATGCGGCGCTACGCGCGGGCCTGAACAAAGCCGCTCCCCTTCAGGGGAGGGGCTAAAAGGCAAACCGGTCTCGACAGAAACCACTGTTCCAGACCCGTCCTGTTATGCCACATGACCCAATGCAAGCATCCACAACCCCGGCTGCCCGTCCGCTCGCCGAGCTGACCATTCGCGGCATCATCCTGGGCGGGCTCATCACCGTCCTGTTCACCGCCGCCAACGTGTATCTCGGTCTGAAGGTCGGGCTGACCTTCGCGACGTCGATCCCGGCCGCGGTCATCTCCATGGCGATCCTGCGCTTCTTCAAGGATGCCAACATCCTGGAGAACAACATCGTCCAGACGATCGCGAGCGCCGCAGGAACCCTGGCCGCGATCATCTTCGTGCTGCCGGGCTTGATCCTGGTCGGCTGGTGGACCGGCTTCCCCTATTGGACCACTGCGGCGGTCTGCGCGGTCGGCGGCATCCTTGGCGTGATGTTCTCGGTGCCGCTGCGCCGCGCGCTCGTCACCGGATCGGACCTGCCCTATCCCGAAGGCGTCGCCGCCGCCGAAGTGCTCAAGGTCGGCGCAGCCGAAGATGGCGACGAGGAGAACGCCAAGGGCCTGCGCGTCATCGTCCTCGGCTCGGTCGTCTCAGCCGGCTTCGCCCTGCTTGCCGCGATGAAACTCGTCGCTGGCGAAGCCGTGAAGAACTTCCGCATCGGCGGCAGCGCGACCGGCGCCTCGACCAGCTTTTCGATGGCACTAATCGGCGTCGGCCATCTGGTCGGTCTGTCGGTCGGCGCGGCCATGTTCTTCGGCATGATCATCGCCTGGGGCGGGCTCATGCCCTATCTCACCAGCGGTGTGCCGGGCGAGCTCGACACGGTGGTCAGCACCGTGTTCCGCAGCGAGGTGCGCTTCATCGGCGCCGGCACGATCGGCGTCGCGGCGATCTGGACTCTGCTCAAGATCCTCGGCCCGATCGTCGGCGGCATCCGTTCCGCCATCGCGGCGTCGCGTGCGCGGCAGGCGGGCTCGATCCTCGAATTGACCGAGCGCGACCTGCCGATCGGCGTGGTCGGGCTGTCGATCCTCGGCACCCTGCCCCCGATTGCCTGGCTGCTGTGGACCTTCTCCGCCGGCGGCCCGATCCATGATCACGGCTTCACGGTGATCCTCGGCACAATCCTCTATATCCTGGTCATCGGCATCGTGATCGCGGCGGTCTGCGGCTATATGGCCGGCCTGATCGGTGCGTCGAACAGCCCGGTCTCGGGCGTCGGCATCCTCGCCGTCCTCGGCGCCTCGCTGCTGCTTGTCGCGATCTACGGCCACAGCACGGACGTCGCGCGCACCAACGCGCTGATCGCCTATGCCCTGTTCACCACCGCGATCGTCTTCTCGGTCGCGACCATCTCCAACGACAATCTGCAGGACCTGAAGACCGGCCAGCTGGTCGGCGCTACGCCGTGGAAGCAGCAGTTCGCGCTGGTGCTCGGCGTGATCTTCGGCTCGCTGGTGATCCCGCCGGTGCTCGACCTGCTCAACACTGCCTTCACCTTCCAGGGCGCGCCCAATGCGAAGGAAACGGCGCTCGCCGCGCCTCAGGCGGCGCTGATCTCGTCGCTCGCCAAGGGCGTGCTGGGCGGCGATCTCGACTGGCGGCTGATCGGTGTCGGTGCCGGCATCGGCGTGGTGGTGATCTTCATCGACGAGATGCTCGGCCGCGCCGGCAAGATGCGCCTGCCCCCGCTCGGCGTCGGCATGGGCATCTATCTGCCGATGGCGCTGACCCTGCTCATCCCGGTCGGCGCGCTGATCGGCCATTTCTACGACAGATGGGCGAAACGTCAGAGCAACCCCGCCTTTGCGGAGCGCATGGGCACGCTCGCGGCGACCGGCCTGATCGTCGGCGAGAGCCTGTTCGGCGTTACCTTCGCCGCCATCGTCGGCGCCACGGGCAAGGATGCGCCACTGGCCTTGGTCGGGCCGACCTTCGAAACAATCGCGATGTTCGCGGCGCCGGTGGCGTTCGCAGGCCTGATCTGGCTGCTCTACAATCGGACCAAATCGATGGCGCGTTGAGCTTCTAAAGCCCCTCCCCTGAAGGGGAGGGGAGGTTACTACATCGCCGCGAGCAGCACCTTGATATCGATGAACGCGAACGCGACCGAGCTGTCCGCCACGCCGTACGGCACGAACAACTTGTCGCCATGCCGGATCGCGCCACAGCTATAGACCACGTTCGGCACATAGCCCTCGCGATCCTCCTGCGCTGCCGCCAGGATCGGCTCGCGCGTGCGGCCGAGCACCTTGGACGGATCGTCCTTGTCGAGCAGCACCGCACCAATCGAATATTTGCGCATCGCACCCACGCCGTGAGTCAGCATCAGCCAGCCCTCGTCTAGCTCGATCGGCGGGCCGCAATTGCCGATCTGCACCAGCTCCCACGGGTAATGCGGCGTCAGCAGCTTTTCGCCCTCTTCCCAGTGCGTGAGCGTATCGGACTTGAGCAGGAACAGGTTCTCGCCGTCCTGCCGGCCCATCATCATATATTGCCCGCCGATCTTGCGCGGGAACAGCGCCATGCCCTTGTTGCGTGAGGCGGGGCCAGTCATCGGCACCAGATCGAACGCGCGGAAGTCGCGGGTGCGCATCAGTTCGGACTGGATCGCCGAACCGTTATAGGCCGTGTAGGTACCGAGCCACTCGGCCGAGCCATCGTCGTGCGTGAACTTGACGAGGCGGAGATCCTCCAGCCCTTTCGACTGCGCCGCCGTGATCGGGAAGATGACCGTGCCCGACAGCGTCGAATCGCGATGGCGGAAGACCGTGATCTCGCCCTCGGGCAGTTCTTCCTCGTCCATGCCGACCGCGTCGGTCGCCGTGGCGAAGGGCGGCTCAGGCGCCAGTTTCAGCTCGTTCTTGCTGGTGATGATGCCCTCGCGGAAGGCGACCGAAGAGATATGCCCCTCGCCCACCGCGCGTAGCGACATCAGGATGCGCAGCGACCCTTCCGGCATGCCGGTCTGGTCGAAATGCGGCACCGCGCTGGGGTTCATCAGCGCCGCGGCGGCATAGCTGTATTCGTGGCAGAAATAGGCGCCAATCAGCTGGCGTTTCTCATCGCCGATCTCGCTGCCGTCGAGACCGAGCATTTCCTCGATCTCGTCATAGCGCGTCATGAACACGCGCCGCGTCTGCCAATGGCGTGCCTCGAAATCCTTCAGGACCAGTTCCAGCTCGGCGCGCGTCGCCGCCGTGTCGAGCTCCATCACTTCCCGCACCAGCCGCTCGGTGCGGCTTCCGCCGTTTCCGGCCCAGGCAAGATGGAAGGGGCGCACCACTACACGGGAAGGATCGGCATGCAGCCGCAGCGCGTGGTGAAACAGGTCGATCACGTATGGGCCTCGCACTTATGACGTCTTGGCGACGTCACTAGCGAGGCTACGCGACGGCGCGCTCCGGTCCTGCCACGCTTTCGACTCGCTTTGAAAGCCCCGAAATGGCGCAAGATGCCAATTGCAGTGCCAGAATCGACTCGGCGCCCTGATTACGGTTCAAACCGGTCGGCATCAGGCCATCGAAGCAACCTCCGTCCTGCGCTGTCGCCAGCGGCATATCGAGATCATTCTGGCCGAGGTACCAGCGATAGGCGCGTTGCGCTTCCTCGACCCAGCGCTGATCGCCAGTCGCCCTGAACGCGGCAGAGCAGGCATCGATCGTCGCCTGCGCCTCCAGCGGCTGCTGGTCGAACGGCAGCGGGTCCTCATAGGCGCGGCCGAAGCTCTCCGTGCCGATCGCGCGGAAACGGCCCTCGGGCGAGGTCTGCTGCGCTACGATCCAGCTCAGGGTCGAAAGGCCGCATTTCAGCAGGTCCTCGCGACCGAGCATCATGCCGGCGCGGATCAGGGCCTCGGGCAAGCGCGCATTGTCGTAAGCCAGCACGATCTCGAACCATTCCCATTCCGGCCGCCGCGCCTCCTCGACCAGCGCGAGCAGATCGTTTGAGAAACGCTCAAGAATGTTGAGCGCTAGCTCATGGCCCGGATGCGCACCAAGCATCGCCGCAGCACCGAGCATCGCAAAAGCCTGGGCGCGCGGGCTCTGCAACTCGAAGGCGAGCGACGCGGTCTCGTCGAACAGGCGTACCGCCCAGTCGCGATGCTTCACCAGCGTCGCGCGTCGCGCCGTGACGCCAAGCGCCCAGATCGTCCGACCGTTGGAATCCTCCGACCCATATTCCTCGCACCAGGTGCGATCGAAGTTCATGAAGTTACGGAAACGACGCTTGTCGGGATTCCAGGCATATTGAATGAACGACGCATAGATGGTCATCCACTTGTCCCGAACGCCCTCGTCGAGCGTGTCGATCGCGGTCATCAGCATCAGCGCGCGGACATTGTCGTCGATGCAATAGCCGTGACGGCGATCCGGCACCGAATAGATCGAATGCTGGAGCATGCCGGTCGAATCGCTCATCCGTTCGACCGCGGCGATATCCGGCTTGAGTGGCGTCAGGCGCACTTTGGTCGCGATCCGGCGCGGCTTGGTCGCGACCATCTCGACGATCTCGCCCATCGCCACTTCAGCAAGCCGCGGCCAGATCATCGTCTGCCCGCGCGCATAAGCGCGCTGCGACAGCGCAATACGGTTGCGGTCGCTGCCCAGCAGTCCGTTGATCTCGCGCGCGAACGCTGCGCTGTCGCCGAAATCGACCAGCACACCATGCCCGTCGGCCAGGATCTCGGTCGCATGGACATAGGGTGTCGAGACGACCGCCTTGCCCACGCCCACCGCATAGGACAGCGTGCCCGAGGTGATCTGCGCCGGGTTGTTGTACGGCGTCACATAGATGTCGGCCGCCTGCAGATAGTCGATCAGGTCGTCATGCTCGAGGAACGCGTCGATGAACGCGACATGTCCTGCGACCCCGTGCTCCTCGGCTAATGCCTTTAGCCGATCGCGATAGGCTTCTCCCTCGTGCGCGACGAGGTTCGGATGGGTCGCGCCAAGCACGGCGTAAAGAACGTCGGGATGCTCGGCGACGATCGCCGGGAGGGCGTCGATCATGGTCTCGATGCCCTTGTTGGGCGCGAGCAGGCCGAAGGTCAGCAACGTCTTGCGCCCCTGCCAGCCGAACTTCTCCTTCAGCGTCTCGGGGTCGACAAAGTCGCGGTCGGGCACGCCATGCGGGATCATCACGACCGAGCGCGGGTTGGCGCTATAGACACGCTCCAGGATCTCGCGGCCACGCTCGGCCATCACCACGATCTTCGCGGCGCGACGGAGGAGACCCTCCATCACCCGGCGCTCGTCAGCGCTCGGCTTTTCCAGGATGGTGTGGAGCGTGACGATGACCGGGATCGACACCCGGTCGAGCAAGGCAAGGAGATGCTCCCCCGCCGGCCCGCCATAAATGCCATATTCGTGCTGGACCCATAGCGCCTGCGCCCCGCTGCGTTCGATCGCGCGGGCTGCCTCGATATAGGCGAGTCGATCCTGGTCGGGGATACTGGCGGTGACTTCCGGCGGATAGTTATAGCGGCCGGGATGATCGTCCATCGCATAGACGTCGATCTTCAGATCGGGGAACCGGCCCTTCAACGCGGTGAACGTATCGGTAGTATATGTTGCAAGGCCGCATTTCCGAGGGAGGAAATTGCCGATCAGCGCCAGGTGATCGATCGGAGTCATTGCCTTTACCGAAAGAACCATCGCTTGAAACCTCATGTGAAACGGGGCTGGGAGCCCCGGAATTGCCTCCCACGAACGGCCAAGTTTCAATATGGTTGCACTGATGCTGCAGTGCAATAAGAGATTCGCGATGATCTAGGTCAAGATTAAGCCCAAATGAACGGCTCACCCTCTTCCACGGTACCCCGGCACGTCCTGCGCGGGCAGCCAAAGGCCTTCCGGCGGTGGGCCTGACTGCCAGAAAACGTCGATCGGGATTCCGCCGCGCGGATACCAATATCCGCCAATCCGCAGCCACACCGGCTTCATCTCCGCAGTCAGCCGCTCTCCGATGCCGACGGTGCAATCCTCGTGAAACGCCTGGTGGTTGCGAAACGATCCGAGAAACAGCTTCAACGACTTTGATTCGACGATCGTCTCGCCCGGCGCATAGTCGATCACGAGATGCGCGAAATCGGGCTGCGACGTCACCGGGCAGAGCGACGTGAACTCGGGCACGGCAAAGCGCACCAGATAGAGCCGGCCGGGGCGCGGGTTGGGGACATAATCGAGCACCGCCTCTTCGGGAGAAGCGGGCAACGCGCTGGACTGGCCGAGATGCATTGGGGTCATGGCGACGTATTTAGGGTGGCGGCGCGCAAAATGGAACGGATCGAGGAATCGCGCTGCCTTCGGCTCGACGCCGTCGTCGCCACTGGCTAGAGATAAGCGCAGGAGATTCCTTTCCTTCCGCCCAGTGCCTCGGCCTTGGGTCGTTCTTCCTCCCCGGGACGGTGGACAGAGAGGATTCCCCGGATGCTCGACCCGAGCGGACTTGTTAGGAGGAACACATGGACTCGCTGGTTACGACGGAATGGCTCGCGAACGAGTTGGGCGCGAACGACCTCAGGATCGTCGATGCCACCTATTTCACTACCATGCCCGGCGAAGCGCCGCGCGATGCGGCGGCTGAATATGAGGCCGCGCACATCCCCGGCGCCGTATTCATGGATCTGGCGGATCTTTCCGATACGTCGAACCCGCTCCCCTCAATGCTACCCCCGCCGGAGAAATTCGCCAGCCGCATGCAGTCGCTCGGCCTGGGCGATGGTAGCCGCGTCGTGTTGTACGACAATGCCCCGCACCACACCGCCGCCCGCGCCTGGTGGATGCTCCGCCTGTTCGGTGCGCATGACGTGGCGATCCTCGATGGCGGCCTCGCCAAATGGCAGGCCGAGGGCCGGGATGTCGCGAGCGGCAAGGAAAGCCTGCGCCACCGCCACTTCACGGTCTGGGCCGACGACAAGAGCGTGCGTAACCTGGACCAGATGAAGGCCAATCTCGACAGCGGCGCCGAACAGGTGCTCGATGCCCGCTCCGCCGCGCGCTTCTCGGGCGAAGAGCCCGATCCTCGCCCCGCCACGCATGCCGGGCACATACCGGGGTCGAAGAACTTGCCCTATGGCCGGCTGTTCAACGCCGACGGCACCTGGAAACAGGGCGAGGCGCTAAAGGCGGAATTCGACGCGGCCGGTGTGGATCTGGCCAAGCCGGTCGTCATGACCTGTGGATCGGGCATCACCGCATCGGTCCTCGCTTTCGGCGCGCACCTGCTCGGCAACGAAGCCGCCGTCTATGACGGCAGCTGGTCCGAATGGGGCGCGGACCGGTCAACCCCAAAGGCAATGGGAACAGCGTGAGCGTAGCGAATGAGTGAAGAAGACGGCCACCCAAAGGGCGACGCGACCCGCGTCGTCTCGGCCGGGCGTCGGCCTGAATGGACCCAGGGGATCGTCAACGCGCCGGTGTGGCGCGCATCGACGATCCTCTACGGCTCGGTCGCCGAACTCCGCGCGGCGGGCGGGCGCGATACGCATCACCGGCTGTTCTACGGCCGGCGCGGCACGCCGACTCAATGGTCGCTCGCCGACGCGTTGACGGATCTGGAGCCGGGCGCCGAAGCGACATTTCTTTATCCCTCGGGCGTCGCGGCGATCGCCGCGGCGCTGCTGTCGGTGCTGTCGCCCGGCGACGAGTTGCTGCTGCCCGACAGCGCCTATGATCCGACTCGATCGATGGGCACCGGGCTCCTCAAGCGCATGGGTATCGTCACCCGCTTCTACGATCCGCTGATCGGCGCCGGCATCGCCGACCTGATCGGCGACAAGACGCGCGCGATCCTCATGGAGAGCCCCGGAAGCCTGACCTTCGAGGTGCAGGACATCCCGGCGATTGTTGCCGCGGCCAAGGCGCGCGGCGTCGTCACGCTGCTCGACAACACCTGGGCGACGCCGCTGTATTTCCCGGCGATCGAGCGCGGCATCGACCTGTCGATCCTCGCATGCACCAAATATATCGTCGGCCATTCGGACGTGATGCTCGGATCGGTTACCGCCGCGCCGGGGCATTTTGCGAAGCTGCGCGACACGAGCTTCCAGCTCGGCCAGATCGCCAGCCCCGACGATTGCTGGCTCGGCTCGCGGGGGTTGCGGACGCTCGCCATCCGCCTCGCCCAGCATCAATCGAGTGCGCTCAAGATCGCTCGCTGGCTCAAGGAGCAGCCTGAGGTTGCGGCGGTATTCCATCCCGCTTTGCCCGATTGCCCTGGCCACGAGCTGTTCCTGCGCGACTTCAAGGGATCGACCGGCCTGTTCTCCTTCACGCTGAAAGACGCGACCGAGGATGCACGCTCAGCGCTGATCGACGGGCTCGAGCATTTCGGCATCGGTTATAGCTGGGGCGGGTTCGAGAGCCTGGCGCTGCCGGTCGACCCGGCACGGTATCGCACTGCCACCAAGCGTCGTGATGCGGGGCTGCTCGTGCGGCTGCAAATCGGCATCGAGGATCCGGACGACCTCATCGCAGATCTCGCCGCGGGCCTTGAACGCTTCCGGATTGCCCTGGCGTGAAACCGCTCGCCACCTGGCTGCAAGCGCAGGGGCTGGCGACCGTTTCGCAGACCATGCTGATAGAGGCCGCGGTCGCAGGCAGCCTGGTGATTGCTGCGCTCGTCCTCGGCGTGGTGGCCGGCCGAATGCTCGGGCCCGTGGCCGAGCGGGAGTGGAAACGACGCCTGGGCAACAATGCCGAGGGACTGGGTGACCGGGTCCAGCGGATCATCCGGCACGGCACGGCCGCGCTGCTGCTGGCAATCTTGGCCAATGTCACTGACTGGGCTCCGCTGGCCGGCGCGCCGATCGGCCTCGCGCTCGGCGCGGCGACCGGGATGACCTGTGTCGCTCTCCTGCGCGGTCTCGGCCTACCACGCTGGATATCCTGGGCGGTCGCGGCCATACTGTTCGTCGCGATCTTTAGCCATGCGGTCGGCGGGCTTGCGCCGATCACCGGCACGCTGGAAAAGATCGGGTTCGATATCGGCGCCCGGCGCTTCTCGTTGCTTTCGGCCGTCACGATCGTCGTAACGGCTACCGCCCTGTTTGCCGGCGTCCGCCTGATCAACCGCGTGATCGCCCAATGGGTCAGTTCTTCTCGCGGCATGGACGCGACGCAGAAGCTGCTGGCGCAGAAACTTGCCGCCATCGCGGTCGTCGCGGTCGCCTTCTTTTTCGGCATCGACCTGCTCGGCATCGACCTGACCGCGTTCGCGGTGTTCTCCGGCGCGTTCGGCCTGGCGGTCGGCTTCGGCCTGCAGAAGACGATCGGCAACCTGATCGCGGGAATCATCCTGCTGATGGACCGCTCGATTAAGCCGGGCGACGTCATCGTCGTCGGGGAAAGCTTTGGCTGGGTCAACCGTATCGGCATCCGCGCCGTCTCAGTGCTGACGCGCGACGGCAAGGAGCATCTGATCCCGAACGAGAACCTCATGACCAATGAGGTCGAGAACTGGTCCTATACCGACCGCAATGTGCGCGTGCGCATTCCGGTAACGGTGGGTTATGGCTGCGACCTGAAGCTTGCCCAGGACCTGATGCTCCGCGCCGCGACCGAGAGCCCGCGCGTGCTCAACAGCCCCAAGTCGAATGTCTGGCTGACGGGCTTTGGCGAGAGCGGGGTCGAACACGATATCCTCGCCTGGATCAGCGATCCCGAAAGCGGCGTCGGCAACGTCCGGTCCGACGTGCTCAACCGCCTGTGGTGGCTGTTCAAGGAACATGGAATCCAGATCCCGTTCCCTCATCGCCAGATACATATCAGCAACGATTCGTAACCCGCGAACTCGTTGCGCTGAGGTCCCTATACTGTTGCGCAGGTGCAACATGCTCCGCAAACCGGCGGGCGTGTTACAGAATTATGTTGTGCGCTGCAGCGCGTTTCGGCAATATTTCCTTACCGAACGGAAACATTGGCACGGGGTCGTTACACGGCCCTCATAGATGTCAGGTTCGATCGGCCGCAGGTGGGGACCCTGTTTTCATATCGAAAGGGACACCCATGCGCTTCTCAACGATCAGCCTCAGCGCGCTGATGCTTGCCTCCGCCACGCCGGCCTTCGCGCAGGAGGAAACCGCGCCGCCGCCGCCGATCACGATCAATGGCAGCGCCACCATCGTGACCGACTACCGCTTCCGCGGCATCTCGCAGACGGACAAGAACATCGCCGTTCAGGGCGGCATCACGATCAGCCACGAATCGGGGTTCTACGTTTCGGCCTGGGGGTCTTCGGTCAGCAACTATGTGACCGCGGCGTTCACCGGCACGCAGGAACTCGATCTCATCGCCGGCTTCAAGAAGACCTGGAACGGCACGACCTTCGATATCGGCGCTCTCTATTACGTCTACCCCAAGACGAAGCTTGCCGGCGACAAGAGCAGTTCCGACTTCATCGAGCCGTATGTCTCGGTTGCGCACACCTTCGGTCCGGTCACGGCCAAAGCGACCGCGAACTATGCGCCGAAGCAGAAGGCCCTGGCACTCGACCAGATCAGCCCGAAGGAAGACAATCTCTATCTCGCCGGCGATCTGTCGGCCGCGATCCCGGGCACGCCGATCGGCCTCACCGGTCACCTCGGCCACACCTTCGGCCCGAGCTGGCTGTCGATCGGCAAGGAATATACGGATTGGGGCCTCGGCGCGACGGTGACCTACAAGGCGCTGACCTTCGGCATCCAGTATGTCGACACGGACGGCGACTTCATCACTCCTACCGGCAAGAACGCCTCCAAGGCCGGCGTGGTCGGTTCGGTGGGCGTCAGCTTCTAAGCGATCGTCATGGGTGGAAGGGGATGGTAGGCGCCATCCCCTTTTGCTTGTCCACTCGCGGCGATCAGCGCCTTCGCCGCGGCCGATTGCGGCGCCGTGACGATCGTCTCCGACCTCCCCGCCTCCACGATGCGTCCCTCCTCCATCACCGCGATCCGATGACATAGCCGGCGCGCCACCGCGATATCATGGGTGATCAGCAGGATCGCGAGCCCGCGCGTGCGTTGCAGCCGCTCGAGCAGTTCCAGGATCCGCCCCGCCACCAGCACATCCAGCGCTGAGGTCGCCTCATCGAGAATCAGCAGATCGGGCGACGCGACCAGTGCGCGCGCGATCGCGACGCGCTGCGCCTGCCCGCCAGACAGGCCGGCCGGGCGACGGTCGGCGAAGGCTGCGCCCAGTTCGACCGCCTCAAGCACTTCGATCGCGCGGACACGGCGCTCCGCCGCGGTCAGCTCCGGCACCAGATGGCGTAGCGGCTCGGCGACGCTCTGCGCGACCGTCCATTGCGGGTCGAGGCTCGCTAACGGATCCTGAAAGACAGCCTGCATCCCGGCGCGATGCTCGCGCCGCATTGCCCGGCGTGGGGGCAATTCTTCTCCGCGCCATGTCACCGTTCCGCCGTCGCACGGCCCGATCCGCCCGATCGCGCGTGCCAGTGTCGACTTGCCCGATCCCGACGCCCCCACGATCGCGAGCGCTTCGCCCTCCGCCAGCACGAACGAGGCGCCATCGACCGCGGCGACACGTCCGCCGCGCCAGCCCGGCGCGCGAAAGCCGACTTGAATCCCATGTGCTTCGATCAGCGTCCTGCCCGTCGCTGGCAAGACCGGCGCGGGATCGTGGAGTTTGGGGCAGGCAGCGATCAGTGCCCGGGTAGTATCGCTCGCGGGGCGCGTCATGACGTCATCGGCAATCCCCGATTCGGCGACCTTCCCTCCCTCCAGCACCACGATCCGGTCGGCATGGCGGGCAACCAGCGCGAGATCATGACTGACCATCAACAGGCCGAGCCCGTCGTCGCGCAGCCGTGCCAGCGCCTCCATGATCGCATCACGGAGATGCGCATCGAGCGCGCTGGTCGGCTCATCGGCGATGAGAAGCGAAGGCCCGTGCGCGATCGCGGCCGCAATCAGCACGCGCTGGCGTTCACCGCCCGACAAGCGGTGCGGATAGGCGTAGAGCTTTGCCTCGGGTTTGCTCAGTCCGACCCGGTCGAGCATCGCCGCCAGTGCGGCCCGATCCGGGCGTGGACCACCGAGTGCCATTGCCGCTTCGGTCATTTGCACACCGATCTTCAGATGCGGCGTGAGCGCAGTTAGCGGATGCTGGAACACAAAGCCGGCGCGGGCGCGGATCGGGCGAAGATCGGCTTCGCTCAACCCGACCAACTCATGGCTCGCGAACCTGGCGGATCCGCTCGTAGCGCCCGCGCTCAGGCCGAATGGCGCGAGGGAGGACAGGCTCTTGCCTGATCCCGACGCGCCAACCAGCGCGGTGCAGCGGCCCGGCTCGACGACGAAGCTGACGTCATGAACCAGCGAGATATCGCCGATCGCCACACCCAGCCGCTCGACCGCATAGAGCGTCACCGCGCCAGCCAATCGCGCAGACGCTCGCCGAGCGAGGTCAGGGCGAGAACCAGGGCAACCAGCACGCCGCCCGGCACCAGCAGGGCGAGCGGCGCGACGTCCATGTCCTCGGCGCCATCATGGACGAGGATGCCGAGCGAGGTCAGCGGTTCCTGCACGCCGAGGCCGAGAAAGGACAGGAAGCTCTCTACCATGACGACCTGGGGCACGGTGAGCAGCAGATAGGCGAGCGCGACACCGGCGACATTGGGCAACACATGGCGCAGCAGGATCGCGCGATGCGGAGCCCCCGCCGCCTCCGCCGCGAGCACGAACGGCCGCTGGCGCAGCGCCATCACCTGGCCGCGCACCACCCGCGCCATGGTCAGCCATTCGACCGCGCCGATGCCGAGAAAGACCAGCACGATCGACCGGCCGAACACGACCATCAGCAGGATGACGACGAACATGAAGGGCAGCGCGTAGAGTGCGTCGACCACGCGCATCATTGCCTCGTCGACCCGCCCGCCGACCCAGCCGGCGATTGCGCCCCATGTGGTTCCGATCAGCAGGGCGACCAGCGCCGCGGCGCCCGCGACCGTCAAGGTGATGCGCGTGCCGATCAGCGTTCGGGCCAGCAGATCACGCCCGACGCTGTCGGTGCCGAGCAGATGGCCGTGCGCAAGCGGGGCGGCGCGAACGCCGTCCCAGTCGATCTGGTCGTAGCTCCACGGCAGCACGAAGGGCAGCAGCAGTGCCGCCAGCACCACCGCTATGATGGTCCACCCGGCGACCCTCATCCGCGCACGCGCGGATCGAGCCAGCCATAGGCCAGATCGGCGATCAGGTTGAAGAACAGGATCAGGCCCGCATAGAGAATGACCACCCCAAGCACGAGCGGGTAGTCGCGGTTGAGCGCGCCCTGCACGAAATAGCGGCCGAGCCCGGGCAGGCCGAACACCGTCTCGATCACCACCGCCCCCGTCAGCAGTCCGGCGGCGGCCGGCCCGAGATAGCTCACCACCGGCATCAGGGCGGGCCTGAGCGCGTGCCGCCACAGGATCGTGCGCGGCGTGAGGCCACGCGCCCGGGCAGTCAGCACATGATCCTGCGCCAGCGCGACCGCCAGCCCTGCGCGCGCCAGCCGCGCGATCGCGCCGGCAACCGGCAAGGCCAGCGCAATCACCGGCAGCACCAGCGATGCGGCACCGTCCAGGCCCGATACCGGCAGCACCTGAAGCCACAGCGCGAAGACCAGCGCAAGTGCGGGGCCAGTCACGAAGGTCGGGATCGCCGTCAGCAAGGTCGCGATGGTCATGATCGCCCGGTCGGCCCAGCCGCCCGCATGAGTCCCGGCAAAAGTCGCTGCACCGATGCCGAGCGCCAGGGCGAGCACCAGCGCGAGCCCGCCCAGGGTGAGCGACACGGGCAGCCCCTGCCCGATCAATGCGCCGACGGTGAAGTCCTTATAGACCAGTGACGGCCCGAAATCGCCGGTCAGCACGCCGCCGAGATAGCGCGCGGCCTGTTCGGGCAAGGGCTTGTCGAGTCCATAGGCGGCCGCGAACGCGGCGCGGGTCGCGGGGTCGAGCGGCCGCTCGCTATCGAATGGGCTACCCGGCGCCGCACGCATCAGCACGAACGACAACAGAATGACCGCGAGCAGCGTCGGGATCGCCGTCGCGAGCCTGCGGATCAGGATCGCGCGCATGGTTCGGGCGCAGCACTACTCCCCTCCCGTTTACGAGTTTGGGGTCGGTCATGCCCCCGGCATGACCTGAACGACGTGGGGCGCCGTTCACCCCAAACTGAGTCGGGGGAGAGCATGTCCGCAAGCGCGCGCTCGATTTCTCCCACCACCCCCTCAATCTGCTCCAGAACCTGGTTGTTCCAGAAGCGGATGACTCGAAAGCCTTGCGCTTCAAGGTATCCTGTTCGTACGTCATCTGCGGCCGCATTTGAATCATGCTGCCCACCGTCAACCTCGACGATCAGCTTCGCGGATCGCGATACGAAGTCGCAGATGAAGGGCCCGATCGGTACTTGCCGGTTGAAACGAACACCGGCGACCTTCCGCGCGCTAAGATAGACCCACAACAGGCGTTCGGCATCCGTCGCGTTGGCGCGCAATTCCTGCGCACGCTGCGTGGGTCTGCCGTAGCCTTTGTCCAACAGGCCCTCCCCCGCCCCCTCCCGCGAGCGGGAGGGGAGTTTATGTCAGGGATTCGCCGTTGCGGCGCGGGCGTCCTGGCCGTCGCCTTCGGGGGCGGCGACGATGTCGCGGGTGGTCGAGCCCTTGTCGACGACGGCGGTGCCGGGATCGCCAACAGCCGAGCGGATGCCCGGATCGGCGACTTCCGCACCGGCCGCGTCGATCGTCGCGCTTTCCGACGCGCTGCGGGCCGACTTGCCGCCGAACAATGCGTCGAGCGCCTGGGCGTTGGGGCTCACGTCATTGGCGCGCGCCGCGCCCGGCCGAGGCGGGGTCAGCGCGAAATCGGGCGGGATTACCAGCGGCGCCTGCCGGGCGACGGCGAACTCGTCGGGGCGGGTCCGGTCCATGCCGCCATGGCCGCAACCGGCGAGCAGGGCTGCCAGGCCTAGCCCGGTTGCGATCGACACCAACTTACGCATTTATATTCTCCACTGGATCTCGCCCTGCCCGCGGCTTGTCGCGCACCAGGAGCGCTCGCACAAGCAGGATGAGCACCCCTATCGTAATCGCCGCATCAGCGACATTGAAGACCAAAAAAGGGCGCCATGCCCCAATGTGGAAATCCGCAAAGTCCACGACATAGCCGAACCGGATACGATCGAGGATATTCCCGACCGCGCCGCCGAGCACCAGGCCGAGCGCGATCTGGTCCTGCTTGTTGGGCTCGCGCAGCATCCACACCAGCACGCCGGCCGCGATCGCCGCGGTCAGTGCAACCAGGCCCCAGCGCATCGCCTCGGTATCGGCGTGCAGAAGGCCCAGCGACACCCCGTGATTGGCGACGAAGCGCAAGGTGAAGAAGGACGTGATCTCCCGCCCCAGACTGGACGCGTCGAGGCGAAGCACGTCGGTGATGCCATATTTGGTCGCCTGATCGATCACGAACAGGACGGCGCCGGTTAGGAGGCCGGTGACCGGAAGCTTGCTCATCGCGAAACGACCTTTGCGCAACGATCGTCAAGCGCGCCATCTTCCGCGACGTCGGGCAGGTGGCGCCAGCAACGGCCGCATTTGTGGAAAGCGGTACGAGTGACCGACACGGCATCGCCGGTCGTCACTTTCGCGACGATGAACAGTTCGGCCAGAGCCTCGTTCGACAGCGGCGATTTCGGGACGACCACTTCGGCCTCGAGGCTGGAGCGCACAATCTTGTCGCGGCGCAGCGGCTCGATCGCCTCGGTCACCTGGACACGCAGCGCGCGCACATCGGCCCAGACGGTCGCGACCGCATCGTCACCCGGCAGCGCGGGCAGCACGGGCCATTCGAGGAAATGCACCGACCCCTGATCGTCGGGATAACGCGCCTGCCACACTTCTTCCGCCGTGAAGCAGAGGATCGGCGCGGCATAGCGCACCAGCGCGTGGAACAGGATGTCGAGCACCGTGCGATAGGCACGGCGCTTGGCGTCGTCCGGCGCGTCGCAATAAAGGCTGTCCTTGCGGATATCGAAGAAGAAGGCCGACAGGTCTTCCTGCGCGAAATCCGTGAGCAGCCGTAGATAGCGGTTGAACTCGAAATTCTCGGTCGCCGCCTTC
>Ga0247737_1000353_pt1 | contig 17929 bp, 18 predicted proteins | sample UWRJL028104C2_FD_180937 | JGI IMG/M metagenome (GOLD analysis project Ga0247737, IMG submission 180937) | Plant litter microbial communities from Arlington Agricultural Research Station in Wisconsin, United States - UWRJ-L028-104C-2 | ecosystem: Environmental > Terrestrial > Plant litter >...
AGCAGCCCGGCGGGCAGCGGGAGGTCAGCGTCGGCGGGCAGCATCCCCAGGATGGTGGCGTGCCCGGTGGAGCGCAGCATCCGGAACGCTTGGGTGGCGGTGGCGATGGTTCCGACGGCTTCGATGCTGCGGTGCACGCCGCCGTGGCTGAGTTCGGTGGCCGCGGCGACGGGGTCGGTGGTGTTCGAGTCGATGACGTCGGTGGCGCCGAGGGTGGCGGCCAGTGCCCGGCGGTGGGGTTGTGGGTCGATGGCGATGATCTGGGCGGCGCCGGCGATGCGGGCGGCCTGGACGGCGGCCAGGCCGACGCCGCCGCAGCCGATCACGGCGATGCTGGTGCCGGGCTCCGGGCGGGCGACGTTGAAGACGGCGGCGGTGCCGGTGGTCACGCAGCACGACAGTAGGGCCCCTGCGTCGAAGGACATTTCGGCGGGCAGGGGAATGAGGTTGGCGGTGTCGACGAGCATGCGCTCGGCGAAGGACGACACGCCGAGGTACTGCCGGGCCGGGTGGCCGTCGATGTGCATCCGGCGGCGTTGCCGCTGTTTGGGGCCGGGGTCGGTGCAGTAGACCATCTGTCCGGACAGGCAGTTGGCGCAGCGGCCGCAGAAGCTCTGGTCGCATACGATGACGCGGTCACCGACGTGCACGTCGTCGGTGCCGGGGCCGAGCGCTTCGACGATGCCGGCGGCCTCGTGGCCGAGCACCGTGGGAGCGGGATAGGGGTAGCGGCCGTCGGCGAAGAACACGTCGGTGCCGCAGATCCCGGTGCTCATGGTGCGGACGAGTGCTTCGCCGGGGCCGGGGTCGGCCAGGGTGATCGTTTGTAGCTCGAGCGGTTTCCCCGGGGTGTGCATGACGGCGGCGAGCGCGGTGTGGGGCACGGAAGTCTCCCTCGGTCGGCGGGTTCAGAGGTGGTGGTGCAGGCAGGCGGTGAGCGCGGCGGCGACCTGGTGCATGTAGTCGGCGGCGGGCACATCGGGGATCTTGACGAGGACGGTTTGCCGGCGGGCCTGCAAGTAGCCGGGGAACGCGTGCGGGTCGGGCGCCGTCCACGGGGTGTGCCTCACGTGCGGAAACGCGGACCGCAGCAGGGCGGGGTCGGCCAGCAGCGGGCTGGTCAGCCAGTCGTCGTAGAGCCGCCGCACGGGTAGCCGCGCCGCGGTGAAGGCGTCGTACAGGGCGTCGGGGTCGGTGACCGGCTCGGTGATGATCAGCGGGGTTCCGTACCAGCCGCGGACGGAGCCCGGCGCCAGGACGGGGGCGCCGATCGGAGTGCCGGTGGCGGCGTGCGCGGTGGTGAGGTCGGCGAGGTTGGACTCGGCGGCGGCCGCCCGGGCGGGCAGGGCGCGCAGTTGGGTGTGGGCGATGGCGGCGGCCAGGGTGGGCATCCGGGTCTTGTAGCCGAGTCCGGTGCCGGACAGCGCCAGCAGGTCGGGCTGGGTCAGTTCGGCGGCGAGGCGGTGCGGGTGGTGCCCGACGGTCATGGCCCGTTCGTAGACGCACCGGTCGTTGGTGGTCAGGATGCCGCCTTCACCGGCGGAGACGGGTTTGCGTTCCATCAGGGAGAAGCAGCCCGCGGCGCCCCAGGACCCGAGCGGGCGGTCGGCGTAGCGGGCGCCGTGCGCGTGCGAGCAGTCCTCGACGATCGGCTGGTCGGTGGCGGCGAGCAGGGCGTCCATGCGGGCGGGGGTGCCCCAGGCGTGGGTGACCAGCACGGTGCCGCAGCCGGCCGGGATTGCGGCGGGGTCGAGGTTGACCGATCCGGGTTCCACGTCGGCGAACACGGGATAGCTGCCGGCGTGCAGCGCGACGAGGATCGCGGAGATCCAGGTGAGCGGGGACATGGCCACGCCGGCGTCGGGCGTGACGCCGACGGCGTGCAGCGCCGCCTGCAGGGCTGCGGTGCCGGAGTTGAAGGACAGCGCGTGCCGGGTGCCGGTGGCCGCAGCGAAGGCGCCTTCGCAGGCGGCGATCGTCGGGCCGCGGCCGGTGTCGGAGAGCCTGCCCTGATCGAGCAGGGCGGCGACGGCGGCGTGGTCGTCGGGTCCGTACTTGACGGTCCGGGGGAACGGCAGGGTGACCGCCGGGATCGTCGGGAGATGTTCAGGCATGGCTGGACTCCCGGTCGACGGTGACGAGGTGCTTGGTGGCCTGCTCCGTGGTGCGGTACAGGTGGGCGCCGCTGACCCCGTCAGGCAGCGGCGCAGTCCACCAGAAGACGAGCAGTTCCTGGCGCACGGCGACGATGTCGTGGTCGGTGCCGGCGGGGGTGTGCAGGATGTCGCCAGCGGTGACGCTCACCTGCTGGTCGCCGATGGCGACGGTGCCGGCTCCGGCGGCGACGAACCAGAGCTCCGCAACGTGGTGGTAGTGCCGGTCGAAACGGGCGGTGCCGTCGGTGCGGATGCGGAACCGTCCGACAGAGGAGGCCGGGTAGCCGGGCGGCACGGTGTCGGCGGTGAGCCGTTCCCGGTTGCTGGTGCGGATCAGCAGCATGAGGTCACCTCACAGTTGAATGGCGGTTCGGGACAGATTCGGGGTGCCGTGCGCGGGGTGCCGCGGGCCAGGTCTTCGAGGTCGGCGCGCAGCTGCCGCGCCCGTAGCATCGTGCGTACGGTGTCGTTGCCGACGGAGTGGACGGCCAGCAGGCTGGCGGCGATCCGCAGCCGGTAGAGGGTCAACGCGGTGCGGGCGGCCTCGTCGGGCGGCGTACGGAAGTAGCCGGCGAACAGGGCGCGGGTGAGTGCGGCGGATTCCTGCAGGGACCAGGCGGCGAGGTCGGTGAGCGGATCACCGCCGCGAACGCTGGCCAGGTCGACCAGGCCGGTGACCCGGCCGTCGGCGGCGATGACGTGCCGGGCAGCCCAGTCGCCGTGCAGCAGCCGCGCCCCGGCGGCAGCAAGCCGGCCGGCGTGCTCGGCGAGGGTGTGGTGGACCTCGTCGAGCAGCGCCCGCCACGACGTTGCCGACGCGGGCGGTGGACGCCGGTCGAGCAGCCAGGCCCGCAGATCCGGATGGGTGCCCCGGCCGGCGGCGTCGAGCCGCCCAAATCCGCTGACCGTGATGGCATGCACACGCCGCAGCAGTGCCCCGGCGCCCGCGGCGACGGCACCTATGACCGGCAGGTCATCCATGGTGTCCAGGGCCCGACCGGGGCAGCGGGTTTCGACGCAGACCCGAGACGTATAGCCGAGCACCCGCGGCACCGGGATGCCGGCGGCGGCCAGGGTAGCGGCGGCCCACGCCGCGGCAGGAAGCCGGCCCGGGCCCACCGCCACGGTCTTGACCAGCAGCCGATGCTTGGGCGTGCGAGTGGCGTACACGGTGTGGTCCAGGCCGCCGTGCCGGGCCACCAACGGCGCATGCCCGGCGCCAAGGCCGGCCGCCTCAAGGATGTCGGCGACGGCGGCGTCGATGTCGCCCGGGCCGATGCCGCCGGGGTCGGGGGCGGTCATGGCCGCCTGCTGCTGGTGGGTGTCGGCGGCTGGTGCGGTACGGCTGCCACGGTGACCGGACGGCCGGTGGCGGCCGAGCGGCGGGCGGCGTCGAGCAGGGCGATGGAGCGCAGGGCGGTGACGGGCCAGGCCGCCGCGGCCGGGCCGGTGTGCAGCATGTCGATCATCGCGGTGATGCACCGCTGGTAGCCCGGCGTCGCGTCGGGCGTGCTGACCGGTGGGTCGAGGGGTGTGCCGTGAACCTGCCAGGTGCCGGTGGCCGAGGTGGTCAGGCCGGGACCGGTGAAGCCGCCGCGGTAGCCGAACACCGAGCCGTCGGCGAACGTGATCGTCATGGTGGCCAGGGAGGCGTGGGCGCCGATGAACGGCAGCGCGGTCTCGGTGCAGAAGACCTGGACCGGGGCGGCGCTGATCAGAACTTGGATCTGGTCGAAGGCGTGCACGGCCAGGTCCGTGGTCACCGGGTAGGACTGGGTGCTGCGGAACCCGGGGTCGGCGAGGCCGACCAGGACGTCGGCGGTGACCGCGAGCGGTCCGCTGCGGCCGGCGCAGGCGGCCACGACCGGCTGAAACTGCGGGTCGAGGACGCGGTTGTGCATGACCGCGAGGACCCGGCCGCTCGTGCGGGCCGTCGTGACCAGGTCGACGGCGTCGGCGAGAGTCAGCGCGAGGGGCTTCTCCGTCAACACGTGCAACCCGGCCCGCAGCGCGTGGCGGGTCACCGCGGTGTGCGCAGCCGGTGGGGTGAGGTTGACGGCCACCTGCACCGCAGCGGCCGAGGCCGCCTCGGTGAGGGTCGCCGCGGCGCGGGCTACGCCGTAGCTGGCGGCCAGCACCCGCGCCCGAGCGAGGTCAGGGTCGACGACCGCCACGACGCGGATGCGCGGGTCGGCGCTCAGGGTTCGCAGCCAGCGCGACGCGATGACCCCACAGCCGATGATCACCGCGTTCATGCCGGCACCCCGGGCAGGCGCGCGGCGATGACCGTGGCCGCGTGCTCGGCGACCTGCTCGGCGGCGACGGTGGCGTCCAGCCAGTGACAGTGCCCGGTGAGCGGCCGGGCGGCGAAGTGGTCGTAGAAGCCAGCCGCGAACGGCGCGGCGTAGAGCATGCTCGGCATGTCGACCCGGCTGGCCGCCCGGGCGGCCAGATCAGCGGGCGAGGCATACAGCAGCAGGGTCACGTCGGGCACCGTGAGCGGGCTGGCCAGCACGAGATCGCGGGCGGCGGCGTCGCAGTCGAATCCGGCCATCCGCCCGACGGCGTGCGCATGGGCGAGGATCGTGTCGACGGTACGGTCGAGCACGACGTGCCGGCCCTCGGCGGCGGCCCGAGCGGCCCGGCGGTGCCGCAGCGCTTCCAGCCGCATCAGCATCCGCACGTTGGCGAGCTGGGCGGGGGCGGTGAACGCGTCCAGCCGAGGTCGCCACGACGGGTGTGGGGCGACGTGGTGGTAGCAGGGCACGGTCAGCACGTCGCCGAGCTGGGCGGCCAGTCCGGCGGCCAGGGTGCTCTTGCCGACGCAGCTGACCCCTTCCAATCCGATGATCATCGCGGTTCCTCAAGGTCGGCCCGGTGGTGGGTTTTCGGTGACAGCGCGACCGGCCGGCGATGAACGGCCGTGCTGAGCGCGGCGAGCGGACCGGCGCTGCGCAGCAGGTACGCGGCATAGACCTCCCCACAGGCGGCGGCCTGTCGCAGCAGACCCGCCGGAACCTGGCCGCCGCCGGTGCGCCGGTCGTGCGCGGCGAGCATCCGGGTCGGAGTGACGCAACCCAGCCACAGCGCGGCGGCGGCGACGGCCCGGACCCGCGCCGGGGTCCGCGGCGTCACCACGGCGACCGTGCACGCCACGGTCGCCGCCGACACGAAAGCCCAGGCGGCACCGCGGTACGCGGCCACGCTCAGCGCCCCGGCCCGCCCAGCAGGCGTGCCGGCCCGCTCGGCACGGGCCGCGGCGGCGCAAGCCGGATAGTCGAGGTAGTTGGCGAACCAGCGGCGCTGCTGCCCGACCAGGTCGCGGGGGTGTTCCGGGGCCGCGGCTGTGGCCAGCGCCGGGACGACGTCGACCGGGATGTTGTCCACGGTGAGCCGGAACCCGAACGGCAGGTCGTCGAGGGTGGTGAACTCAGGCAGCCCACCCGTACGAAGCAGGATGTCGCGGCGGATCAGCAGGCCGTGCCCGACGGTCTGGGCCAGCCCGCGCCGCAGCACCCCGAGCATCGGCCGGTCCTGCCGGGTGACATGCGCGTACCGGCGGAACGACGGGATCTCGCGGCGCAGCGTCCACAAGGTTTGCAGCCGGGCACCGCCGCGGCACACCGCCCGCTGCCAGCCCCGCCCGGCGGTCCCGGCGGTGACGAACCGGGCCGACTGCTGCACGACACACGGTAGCTCCCCGTCCACCGCCGCGCGGTGCGCGATGAACCCGGCTGTGCGCTGCAACAGTGCCGGGTCCGGTCGGGAATCGACGTCGTACACCGCGATGAAGTCCCGGTCGCCGGCGCCGGTCAGCCGGGCCACGGCCGCGTTGACCTGGGCCGCCTTGCGGCCCGGCCCGTCGTAACGGACGTGCCGGATCCGGGTGGAGTCGAACGCGCCACCGGCCAGCAGGGCAGCGACCACCTCACCGGTGCCGGGCATCCGCTCCAGCACGGCGGCGGCAGCCGGCCGAGTCAGGACGCCGGCCTGCTGCGCCGCCTGCAGCTGCTTGAGGATCGTGTCGTCCAGGTGCGGAAAGCGGGCTGCGGTCACCGGCCGCGCCGGATCCGCGGTCAGCTGATCGAGCAGCACCGTCCGCTCGCGGTCCTCCCGGCTGCTGCTGACCACGGTCAGCGTCGAACCGGGCAGCTGCGCCAGCAGGTCGCCGAACCAGCGCAGCGCCGGGCCGACATGCTGCTGTTCCCACAGCACCGGAACGACCATGTGCAGGGTCACCGAGCCGAGTGCCCCGTCGGGGTCCGCAGGCGGGTCGGCGGGCCGGGAGTCCAGGTAGGCGAGGGTACGGCGCAACTGCCACGCCCCGGCCGCATGCCGGGCCGCGGTCGCGGCCACCGCCCACCACAACGGGCTGCGCCACAGCCGGCTCATCGCGCACCTGCCGACGCCGAGTCAAGGAAACGGCGGTAGCGGTCGCAGGCCGGGCCCGGCGGGTAATCGTCCTGCCAGGGCTTGACCGGGCCGGCGAAGTGCAGCACCGCTGCGGTCTCCTCCTCGACGATCAGTTGCGGCACCGGCAGCCGTCGGCCGTCAAGCTCATGCATGAAACCCGGCAGCTGCGACAGGCCGGAGAACGCGAAGGTGTTCCACCGCCGGTCCAGGCGCGCCCACCGGTCGCCGGCTGCGACGTTGAGCGCGTCCTGGTCCCACAGCCGGGCCTCGTCCGGATGCTCCGCCAGGAACCGGCGGGCCCGGCCGAAGAGGTCGTCGCGGGCGCACGCGACCAGATCCAGTAGCAGCACCCCGGAGTTGAAGTAGTCCCTCCCGTACGGCAGGCCGAGCCGCTGCCAGCCCGGCAGCGCGATCCCGGAACCGATTGTGGGATTCTGCGGGTCCCGGACTGCGGCCAGAGCCGTGTCGTCCAGCGGGTGCCGCAGCAGCGGCCGTAGGTCATCGAGCACCAGCGTGTCGGTGTCCAGGTACAGCACCCGCGGTTCTCCACCCAGCACCTCCGGAATGGCTAGCCGCAGATAAACCGCCGCGCTGACCCACCCCGACAACGGATACCGGTCGCCGGCCTCGGCCGCCGACCGGACCTGCACTGCCAGCCCGAGCTCGGCTGCCCGGCGCACGATCATCGCCCGATCGGCGCGGCCCAACCCGTGATGCAACACGATCAGGCGCAGCTGCGATACCGCGCCGGGGTGCGCGGCCGCGATCGACGCCATCAAGGTGCCCAACGCGACGAGATACCGCTGATCGACACCGCAGACGATCGGCGGCAGCCGGTCTTCTGCCGCCGTACCCACACCGGAATCCGATGACATGATCGATACACCTGCCCGTCGCAGACGAACGTCGGCGCGAGCAGATCCGCCCGGCCGGGGAACGTGCTCAGCCAACCGTCCACAGCCGCCCATCGGCAGCGGTGCGCTCGGTGCGGATCGGTGCCCTTCAGTGTCTGCGGGTGCCCACCACAGCGACCAGACGGTTACTGTGCGTGGAAATGCCCGCTACAGGGACGGTGACGACGATGACGGTGGCGTCCACCCCGTTCGCACGACTGCTGGCGGAGATCGGCTGGAAACCGGAAGCCCTGGCCCGGCGCCTCAACCGGTTCGCGCAGCGTCAGGGCCGGCCCGAACGGGTCCACGCGAAGACCCCGTACAAATGGCAGAGCGGCGACTGCCCCCGCCCGCCGTGGCCCACCCTCATCGCCGCCCTGCTCAGCGAGCGCCTGCAACGCATCATCACCCCCGCCGGCCTCGGCTGGCCGGACGACGGCACCGAGCTGGCCCCCGCCACCGCAGGGCTCGTGCTGCCCTGGTCCGCGGCCGGATCCTTGCGGGCAGCCCAGATCGTCACGGAGGCTGGAGGCATGTACCGGCGGATGTTCTTGACCGTTCTCGGCTCGTCCATGACCTCACCCGCGCTGGAATGGCTGATCGCCCACCCGGTCGGCGACGTCACCAAGACCGCGGGTCACCACCTGCCGATGGACGTCGTCGATCACCTCGACACCATCACCGACAGCCTGCGCCGCATGGACGACCACCTCGGCGGCGCCCAGGCGCTCGGCCTGATCCGCCAGCACCTGCGCACCGTCATCGACCTCATCGAACAGCGCCGCTATACCAGCCTCGTCGGGCTGCGCCTGCACGCCAGCGCCGGTGAACTCCTGCGCCTGGCCGGCTGGCTCAGCTTCGACTCGGGTCTGCACGCCCAAGCCCAACGATTCTGGATCGCCGGCCTCTACGCCGCCCACGCCGCCGGCGACCGCGCCCTCGGCGCGAACATCCTCGGGTTCATGAGCTGCCAAGCCAAAGACATCGGGCAGATCCGCGAAGCTGTCACCCTCGCCGAGACCGCCCGCACCGGATACCACGCCAGCTCACCGCAGGTCGCCACGATCCTCGATCTGCGGGCCGCCGAAGCCTATGCCAACGCCGACGAAGCCGACCGCTGCCGCGCAGCCATCGACAGCGCGCTCGCCCGCTTCACCGACACACCCGCCAGCACCGGCAACCCACCCTGGTCCTACTGGATCACCCCAGCCCATGCCGACGCCCAGGCCGGCTACTGCTACCTCAAGCTCGACAACTGGTCGCAGGCACGCACCCACCTCGCCCGCTCGCTGCCCGAACACACCCAGCAGTCCGCGCGAGAAGGCGCGCTGCACAACGTCCTCCTCGCCACCACCTACATCCGCCAGGACAAGCCCAACCTCGACCGGGCGATCGAACTCGGCGACCAGGCAGTACACACGCTCAGCGGTCAAGTCAGCTCCACCCGGTGCGTACGACACGTCCGCCGACTCGTCGACGACCTGACCCCCTACCGCCGAAACCCCATGGTCCGGCGCTTCTGCAACGACGCCACCGACCTGCTCCAAACAGTCAGCACGTAGCCAGCCGGTCTGCTCATCTCCCGTAAGAGTCTCCGCCGACGTTCGCCCAAACTTACCCGTCAGTAACTTTGCGGCTGGTGACAGCTACCCAAGCGCGGGGCCGAGCCTCCCGCCAGATCAGCGACCAGGTCACCGCCACTCTCGCCACGATCGCGTAACCCACGGCATCCCGAGGTCTGTACCGCCCGGCCGGGTGACCGTCTCCCCACGCCGAAACACGGCCCGCCATGATGCCGGGATGGGAAACGAGGACGAGCCGCTGTGGACACCGCCGAAGATCCGGGCGAACAAGTTCGAGCGGACCATCGCGATCAAATGGGCGGGCCACGGCGGCCGGTGGTGGGTGATCAGCCCGGACGATCCGGAACACGGGCGCTGGGACGACGGCCCCGACACCAACTTCGACCGCGACGAGTGGATCGATCCCACCGTCTGCCCGCACGAGGACATCGGCGGCCTGACCGCCGCGATCCGCCGGCACCACAGCGACATCGAACAGATCCTCAAGGGCTTCCAGCGCCTCCCCTGGGGATGACCACACCCGGCCGCGAGCCGGCACCGTTCACGTCCGCGGACGTGAACGCCGGACGCCCCACGGGGGAAGGGCATCCGGCGCGATCACTATAGGGAGAGCGGCAATCCGGCATCCTCGCCGCCCGCGGCGAATCGCACCCGGCTCACCTGGTCCGGCCGATTGGCCCAGATCCCCGCCATCACGCACCGGACGAGCGCAGCGGGCGCAGGCCGTGTTCGTCGAGTTTGGCCAGCTCCGCCTCCACATCGGCGCTGATCGTGCCGAAGAAGTTGACGTTCTCGCTGTGCGCCGGGGAGATGTGCGCCAGCAGTTCGTCCGGGATGTCCCGGCCGTCGGCGCGCAGCCGATCGACGGCCATCGCGTAATACTCGGTGGTCCAGGTGATCACGGCGTTGGTCAGCGCGGTCAGGCACCACGCCTGCTCGGTCTGCTGCTCCAGCTGCCGGCGGCGGACCGTGCCGTGGTTGGCGTAGTGCAGGTCTCGGCGCAGCGCGTGCAGCGACTCGCCCTTGTTGAGCTGCCGCGAGATCTTGCGCCGGTACACCGGATCCGACAAATATTTCGCCGAGTGGATCGTGCGCCGCAGCGTCCCCCACACCTTCAACGCGGTGGCCAGGGTGTTCTGCCGTGACGCCGCCGACCACTTCCCGACGATCAATGACGCGGTGGCTTGGCCGAACTTCAGCGACCCGGCCATCCGCAGCAGATCCGGCCACACCTCGACGATCAAGTCTTGGTCGAGGCGGTCGGTCAGCAACGACCCGGCGTGCGGATAGCGGGCGTTGACCACCGTCGGGGTGTCGTCGCGGCACAGGGTGACTTTCCCCAGGTCCCGGATCCGCGGGGTGAGCGCCTTACCCACCAGGTCGAACAACATGAAGTTGATCAACGTGACGCCGTGGGTGTCCGTGGCGTGCTCGGCGATCGGCAGGTCGGTGGCGTTGCCCGGGAAGTCGTCCAGCACGTAGTGGGCCGCGCGGGTGGTCGGCACGATCACCTTCGTGCCGTAGGTGGAATGCTGGTCGGACACGTGGGTGTAGGTCGACAGGCCCTCGTCGGCGAAGAACGTGTTCATCGCCCGTGCGGTCAGCGACTGCCCCGGGTCGGGAACCGCTGCCTGTCCGACGACATCGTGCCCCCACCGAACACCCTCGCGAAAGCGAGGCCGTGGTGATGGTTGACGATCATCGTGTTCGCCTCGCGCAGGGTCTCCTCCCGCACGTACCACTCCTGCGTCCAGGCGAGCACGTCGTAGGGCACCCCGCACGCCTCGGCCATCTTCACCAGACCGAGGTTGGTGGTGTTCGCGATCAGTACCGCCAGGATGTTGCGCTTGAGCTCAACGGCAGCATCCCGGCCAGTTCCTCCTTCACCGCGGTGGCCTCGGCCGGCACGTCCTCGGCCGACAGCTGCGGGATGACCAGGGTGCCCTGCTCGTCCAGGCGTACCGACCCCACCTGGTCCGGGCCCGTCGACGCGAGCACCTGCTCCAGGTCACCCAGGGCGGTGTGCAGCTCGTCCAGGCCCTGCTCCAGGCCGACCCGCCCGTCGGCGGGCTTGCCGACCAGCGCGCAGAACTCCTCGCGCCGCGGCTCCCACGCCTGCGGGGGTGAACAGGTACGAACTCGGGTCGGCGTACCGGCGCGAGCCCGGCACGAAAACATCACCCGAGCGCAGCCCGTCATCGTGGCCAGGAACCGGCGCCGCTCGGCGGCCGGCATCGACAGGTCGATCAAATGGCCGTCCATCGCGCGTACCCAGGTCAGCTTCTCGATCGACGTCTTGATCGACGTCGCGGTGGCATCGGCCGCCGGCTTGGTCAGCTACGCCAACCGGGTCATCCCCAACCCGACGTCCACCCAGGGCAGCAGGTCCAGATCGGCGGTCATCTGCCCGGTCAACAGCGGCGCGACCAGACCATGCGTCAACGTCGGGGCCGTCGTCCGGGCCGTGGCCACCATCTCCAGCAGACTGACCGCCCCGGGCCGCACCGTCCGGTTCGCGATCAGGTACTCACAGGCCAGATGGAACAGCGTCGTCGGCGAGTCGTGCTCCATCGCCCGGCCGAGCAGGAACTCCTCCAACTCCTTCATGACGACCCCACCGGTGGGCGCGGTCTTCCACCCGAGGTAGTCACACACCAGCCGCAGGTGATCCGTACGGGTCTGCGGACGCTCCCCGTAACCGGCCAGCGCATCAGGATCGACACTCAGCCGACCGGCCAACCGCATCACCGCCACCGGTGGTGCCGCACGCACCTCGTCCGGCACGAAACCCAGCCACGGCAACGTGCACAACTGCACCGCCAGCCCGAGCCGGTCCGCTGGCCCCCGGCCCCGGCCCGGATCGACGAACGCCGCATCCGCCGCGGTAAGCGTGAAAAACCGGATCAACTCATCCTTGCCGATGTCCGGATACGACTTCAGCCGCTCCATCTGCTCATCGGGGAACAACCGCGTCGCCATCGACACTCCCTACGTCACCAGCCGAACACCAGCCGTGAACATAGTGGAGAACATCGATACGACGATCATGGACCCCCATGTTTCCGCAGGTCAGCCATATCCGTTGATTTTTCCGCCAGGACTACGGGAAACCCGACTACGTCGAGGCGCAGGTCCACGGCAGGGTGACGCTGAGCGAGCATGTCACGGCCGTTGTCGCCGACCCTTCCTTCCGGGGTACGCCCGCCGCTTCTGCAACGACGTCACCGACCTGACCGAAGCTACAGACCCAGCGCCGCCCGGACGAGCGCGAGTGCCGTCTCGGGCGGCACCCCCAGCGCGCGGGTTTTCTCCGCGTACAGCTCCGCGGCCTTCTGCGCCTGTGCCGACGTGCCCGCCGCCCGGGCGGTGACGACGGTGCCGAGCCGGCCGCGGGTCTCGACCAGCCCGGCGATCTCGAGTTCCCGGTAGGCGCGGGCCACGGTGTTCGCCGCCAGCCCCAGCCCGGCGGCCAGGGCGCGTACCGGAGGCAGTTTTTCACCCGCCGCCAGGACACCCCCGGCCGCGAGCTCCGCGATGCGCAGCCGTACCTGCTCGTAGGGGGGTGTCGGTGACGACGGGTCGATCGGGATGTCCATCAGATCAGTCTGGGGGGTGTGTTGCCCGCCGCCGTGATGGCGCGGCGCATCGGCACCAGAGCGAGCAGAATTCCACCCACCACGAAGAACACGACCAGTGAGATGATGCCCAGCCGGTAACTGTCGGTCAGCTGGAAGATCACTCCGAACAGTAGCGGCCCGAGCCAGCTGGTGCCCTTGTCGCTGATCTCGTAGAAGCCGTAGTACTCGCCCTCCTTGCCCCGCGGGATCAGCTGCGAGAAGAGGCTGCGGCTCAGGGCTTGGCTGCCGCCCAGGACGATGCCGATGCCCGCGCCGAGCAGCATGAACTGCAGCGGCTCCCCGGCCGGCAGCCAGTACGCGGCGACGATCACGCCCAGCCACAGCACCAGGCTGAGCAGCACCGTGTTGCGCGCACCCAGCCGCGCGGCCAGGGCGCCCAGGGCCAGGGCGCCGCCGAACGCGAGGAACTGCACGATCAGGATCGTCACGATCAGCGTCGACTGTTCCAGGTCGAGTTCCTCGGTGCCGTACTGGCCGGCCAGGGCGATCACGGTCTGGACGCCGTCGTTGTAGATCAGGTAGGCGAGCAGGAAGAACAAGGTCAGCGGGTACGCCTTGAGGCTGCGCAACGTGTGCCCGAGCTGTTTGAACCCGTCGGTGAGGACGTTGCCGCGCGTGGCCGCGGCGCCGGCGGCGGGGTGTTCGCGCAGCCAGCGCAGCGGGAGCAGGGTGAAGACGGCCCACCAGACGCCGGCGCTGACGATGCAGAACCGGGCGATGTCCAGGGTGCGCTGGTCGTCGCCGGTGACCGACAGCAGGGTCACCGCGACCAGGTTCGCCGCGAGCAGCAGGCCGCCGCCGAGGTAGCCGATGGCCCAGCCGCGGCTGGACACCTTGTCGCGGTCGTCGGGGCCGGCGAGCTGCGGCAGGAACGAGTTGTAGACGACGACGGCGGCGCCGAACGCGATGTTGGCGATCAGGAACAGCAGCCCGCCGAGCCAGTACCGGTCGCCGGTCACGAAAATCATCGCGATGGTGGCGGCGGCGCCGAGGAACGCGGCCCCGGCCAGCAGCGGTTTCTTGCGCGGGGCCCGGTCGGCGACCGCGCCCATGATCGGCAGGACGAAGACGGTGAGGAAGACCGAGAGCGAGACGACGTACGGGTAGAACGAGCCGGCGGCGATGCTGAGACCGAACGGGTGGACCCGGCCGATGCAGTCGTCGGTGCCGAGCGGGCACCCTGCGGCGATCTCGGTGACGGTGGTCAGGAAGGGTCCGAGGAAGACGGTCAGGACGGTGGTCGAGAAGGCCGAGTTGGCCCAGTCGTAGAAGTACCAGCCCGTGCGTTCCCGGCGGCCGGCGGTGGGAACGCTGAGATCAGTGCCGGGTGCGGCCATGTGCGTCGCTCCAGATGTCGTTTCGTGGCGGGCGAAACTATGCCATCCGCGGCGACCGGGCGGGGACCGGGCGCGTCCTTGGTTTCCCGCTCAGTTCTCCTGCCACCAGCGGGCCAGGGTGCTGGTCGCCGGGTCCTCGGAGCCGGCGAGCGCGGCCCACGGGTCCTGCGCCTCGGGAAGGTCCAGCCCGGCGTACTCGGCGAGCTCCTCCGGCCGTACGGGATCGGTTGTCTCCGCGGCGGCGGCGTGGACGACGCCGAGGCTGCCGGTGTCGATCCACGGGAAGCCGTCGACCGGTTCGGGCAGTTCACCGACGTCGAGGGCGGGCGGGAACACCTCGACCGGGTCGGCCGTCTCCACGACGTGGTCCTCGATCTGCGGGTCGCCGACCTGCGGATCCTCGACGGCGGGCGGCTCGTGGTGCTCCTCGAAGGGTCCCGGCTCGAAGTGTCCCGGCTCGAAGTGTCCCGGCTCGAAGACTCCGGGATCGTGGTCGTCGGGCTCGTACAGATCGTGCTGGTGCTCCTCGAAGCTCGGCTGCTCGTCGTGGCCGGCATCGCCGTGGTGTTCGTCGAAGACCGGGAAGTCGTCGTGGTCGCCGAAGTCATGGTGATCCGTCATCGGTCCTCCTCGTCGTCGTCGTGCGGGACCGGGGTGAGCACCCTCGTCCTGGACAGCGCCACGTCGGCGGCGCGCAGCTTCACGCGTACCCCGTCGAGCTCTTGTTGTGCCGCGGCTCGCCGTTTCGCCCGCCCGGCCGCGTCCTCCGCGGCGGCGGCGTCGATCTCGGCGATGTGGGCGTCGAGGTCGCGGAGCCGTTTCTCGACGGCGTCGTCGACCGCGACACTCAGCGCGTACTGCAGGTCGGTGAAACGGTTGGCGATCTCGTCGGCCAGGGCGGCGCGGGCCTCGCCGAGGACGTCCCGCAGCCAGATGCGGGCCTGCTGCCGGTCGGTCTGCACTCGCCGCCGATACAGCACGTAGCCGCCGGCGGCCAGGCCCAGCCCGATCCCGGCGACCGGCACGAGCAGCCCGCCCCCGACGGCCAGGACGGACGCGCCGAGGATGGCGCCGCGCCCGGCCATGAACGCGATCCCGCCGGCGGACAGGGCGATGAGCAGGTTGTCGGCGGCGCCGTCGCGGGGCGGGGTGGTGTCCATCGCGTGGCGCAGCGTCGCGTTGAGCCGTCCGAGCATCTCGGCCCGCTCGTGCTCGTCGAAGACGGTGGCCAGGACCTTCTCGCCGACCTGGGCGAACGTCTCCTCCAGGCGCTGCGACAACTGCACGGCGACGGCCTGCAGCTCCGCGTCGAGCTGCTCCGGCAGAGTCGACAGGACCTCGCCGCGTCCCGTGTCGATCCGCTGGGCGAGTTCCTGCTGGGCGGTGGCGATGCGGGTGCGCAGCTGGCCGACGGTATCGACGCGGGCACGCTGGGTCTCGGTGCTCAGCAGCAGCGTCCACTGCCGTGACTCGGTGCGTTTGCGGGCGGCCAGGGCGGCCCGTTCGGCGCGGACCTGCGCGGTGCGGGCCGGGTCGGCGTCCGCCGCCCGTACCCGGTCGGTCGCGGTCGTCTCCAGCCGGGCCAGTTCACCGCGGGCGGCGCGCAGCACGTTCGCGAGCTGCAGCTGGTGGCCGCGCCCGGCCAGCTCGACCAGGGCGTGCTGCAGCTCGGCGATCTTCGACGCGTCGACCAGGGCGGCCTGCTCGGCGGGGCCCGCGTCGACGGCCAGCTCGGCGAGCAGGGCCGAGACCGCGAACCAGGCGGCGTCGGCGAAGCGCGGGGCGTGCGCGCGGAGCAGGGCCCGGTTGTCGTCGAGGATGCGCCGCCACCCCGGATATCCGTCGATCTTGGTGAGGGCGAAGACGACGGCGTCGACGCGTTCGCTGGCGGCGACCAGAAAGTCCAGTTCCGGGCGGGACAGCGGCGCGGACGCGTCGGCGACGAACAGCAGCGCGGTGGCCCGTTCGACCGCGGCCAGCGCGACCGCGGTGTGGGCCGGGTCGAGGCCGCCGACGCCGGGGGTGTCGAGCAGGCTGACGTAGCGCAGCAGCGGTGCCGGGTGGGTGACCTCGATGCGCCGGGCCTGCTGGGCGCCGGTGGCCCAGTCGGCGAGGTTGTCGATCGTGATCGGGTCGGCCGAACCGGGCAGCCAGGCCCGCGCGGCCCGCTCGCCGGGAACGAACTGCAGGTAGGTGGCGGTGGCGACGGCGGCGTCCACGGGGGACAGGCCGGGCACGCCGAGCAGCGCGTTGATCAGGGAGCTCTTGCCGCGTTTGGTCTCGCCCACGACGACGACCTCGGGACGGGTGAGCCGGCGGCGGCGCAGGTCGGCCAGCTCCGCCCCGGCATCCGGGTCGGCGCCACGTACGTACGCCAGGGTGTCCTTGACGGTCGTGTCGAGCAGTGCGGTCAGGTCGGTCATCCGCGGACCTGCCGGGCGGACCGGACCTGCTGGGCGAGAAGGTGGAAGCCGCGGTGGGCGACCTGGGCGACGCGGGACTGGGCCGGTCCGGCCCCCGCGACCGCGTAGACCCGCCACCGGTTCGCCGCGGCCACCGCCGCCGTGGCGAGCTCGTCGGTGTTCGCGTCGGGCAGCCGCAGGATCCAGCGCGGGTCCTCGGAGGTGGCCAGGCGGGTCAGTTCGTGCTCCCAGTCGACCGGCAGCGGCACGGTGCCGGTGGCGACCCGCTGGGCGGCGTCGAGCAGCCGCAGCCGGTGATAGGCGGGGTCACGCAGCAGCCGCTCCACACCGTCGCGCAGCTTCTCCCGGTCGCCCTCGTCGCGGGTGTGCCCGGCCAGGCGCTCGAGCCGGGACAACGCCCAGCCGGCCTTGATCGCGTCCGACCGCCAGCGGAACGACTCCTGCAGGATGTGCAGCAGCCGCGGATAGCCGGACGCGGCGACCAGGCGACGCACCAACTCCCCGGTGGACAGGCCCGGCTCGGCGGCGAGCTGGGCGATCGCGAACCCGATCCCGTACAGGTCGAGCAGGGTCAGCAGCCGTTCCCGCTGCTCGGCGGCGACGGGGGCGCGGGAACGGAACAGGTCGACCGAGGCGAGCAGCAGGCGGATCTCGCCGGGCTCCAGGACGGCCAGACGCTGCAACGCGTCCCGGTCGGCGGCGGTCAGCCGGCCGGCCTCCCCGGTCTCGGCCAGCAGACCGACCACGGGGACGACGTCGGCGACCGTCCGGGCGAGAAGCGCGGCCTGCTGCTCGGCCAGCGGCGCGGCGACGGGCCACGGGTCACCGGCCCCGCCGACCAGGGTGTCGACCTTGCCGAAGACGCCGAGCGCGTTGATCGGGGACGACGCGAGCCGGGCCGAGGCGTCCCGGAAGGCGTTCAGGGCGCGCAGGTCGTCGGCCCGCACGGCCTGGGTGAAGACGTAGACGACAGCCTCGGCGGCGGCGACCTCGGACGCGGAGTCGGCGTCGATGTCGGCGTCGAACGGGGCACTGCCGACGGCCTCCTCGGCCCGGGCGCTGACCACGGTGTCGGTGGAGGCGAGGCCCGGGGTGTCGACGACGGTCAGGTCGCGCAGCTTCGCACTGGTAAGGGTGACGTCGACGTACGCGATCCGGCTCGCCGGGACGCCGAGCCGCTGCGGAATCATGCCGTCGTCGTCCAGCGGCAGACTGCGGCGCACCCCGTCCCGGCACACCACGTCGACCCGGTCGGCCGGTCCGTACCGGAAGCGGGTGACCACCCGGGTGCACTCACCGACCGCCGTCGGCGCCACCCGGCGCCCGATCAACGCGTTGACGAGTGTCGACTTTCCGGCTTTCAGACGACCCGCGATCGCCACCCGTAGTGGCTCGCCGAGACGGTCACGGATCTGAATGAGCTGGCCACCGGCCTCTTTCCCGACACGAGCGGCCATCTCGTCACAGAGCGTGGCTACGCTGGCGC
>Ga0247737_1000355_pt1 | contig 17894 bp, 20 predicted proteins | sample UWRJL028104C2_FD_180937 | JGI IMG/M metagenome (GOLD analysis project Ga0247737, IMG submission 180937) | Plant litter microbial communities from Arlington Agricultural Research Station in Wisconsin, United States - UWRJ-L028-104C-2 | ecosystem: Environmental > Terrestrial > Plant litter >...
ACGGTTGTCTTCGCAAACACCATGATCACCAACAGGCCACACCCGTCCTACACGGACCCCGGCCCCGCAGCACGCCCACCCAAACCCGCAGCTCACACACCCCTCAACCGACTACGCAATAGCCCTGTACGTTAGCTCCGGCGCGCGGACGCTTCCGGGTCCTTGCGCGCGATGGGGTGTCGTCGGCATCGACGGAAGGATGAGCCCCATCGAGCCCCGGCCAGGGGAATGGCAGCCCGGTTAGTCGAGACGGAAAGCCATAAACAATCGTGACAATCACTCAGCATCAAGGCCAAAGTTTTCCCACCCTGCTACACGCCCAGTGGGCATTGTTCTTCGACGACCTGCTCATTCCGTGGACGTTCCGGCCAACAAATTGCACCCTGAGCGGCGGCTGCGAGTTCGTGCCAGACTTCTGGTTGCCCCGGCACGAGCTGTGGTTCCAAGTGGGTGGCGAAGAGTGGGACCGAGGTGACTTTGAGCAGTGGCAGGAGTTCGCCGCCGCAGCAGACGGGACACCCTGCACCGCCCACATCAATTTCGTTTCGGGGATGGCATGTGACTGGCATGGCCGGCATACGATCCCTCCGCTGCAGGAGGAGTGGCGGGCCAGGGACACCCTCTACAGTGTCGGCACGTTACCGGCGCCGGAAGGAATAGGAGAGTCTGGGCCATTGAGGCCGGTCCACGACTCGATACACAATGCTCATGACGAAGAATACCAATGGACCAGTTGCCCAGCCTGTGGTTTCGTCGGGGCGGAGTTCGATGGGCGGGCCGACCGACTAGGGTGCGGACACGGTGACCAGCAACGTGACAAGAATTACCGCGCCAACGATCCGCGAATATTGGCAGCTTACCGGTTGGCACGGCAGACGACGTCGGCGCGGATGCAGAGCAACTGCGCGCGATGCGAGGTCACGCTGAGCCCGGGCGACCTGATCGCGGCCGGTCGACCGGTGGCACGGCGACGCTGGTACCACGCCGACTGCCTGCTAGCCAGCAGGAGAGAGCGTTACCCGTCCCCGGACTTCAGCCGGGGGCTGACATCGACCGGCTTGCCGGGTGATCGGCGGGCTGGTGCAGGCCGCGGACCTGGTCAAGGCTGCCGCGATCCGGCTGCCGTTGCGTCTTCTGGTCGCCTCGCTGGCTGACGCGCACCGCCGACCCAGTGGACCTGCCGCTGTCCTGGCCCGGTACATCGACTCACGTCGCGGGCCGGTCGCTGGGTCGTCGCTGCGCAGCATCAGTCAGGACGGTGACGACTACGACCGCGGGTCCGATTCGCGGCTGGCGGCGATGACTGACTCAGTGGTTGAAGCCCTTGCCGCGCATCGGCTGGTCGTTGCCAACTACCCGTTGCTGATGAGTCGTCCGGACGAGTTCGAGGACAGTACGTTGCTAATCATCGACGAGGCACAGGCGCTCGAGCAGGAGGTCACCGGTGCGGGCAGCGTGGTCGTGGAGTACCAGCTGCTGGAGAACCTTGCCGCGGACCTGCGTCGCCGGGCCGACGAACAGTAGGCGTCCCGCCCGTGTTGCGGGCGGTGACCGCCGACTGGACGGTCACCTCTACACGGAGATTCCCACGAGGCGGCTCGGGGTGTGTTCGACACCGCGGGTGGTGATCCGCGGCGACGTTGGCAAGTCCGTTCGGTGGGCTCGGCACCTGCTGGCGCGGCAGGACACGATCGCGGGAGTCGCGAAGCAGGTGCGCCGGCAGATCGCCACTGACACGAAGTGAGGGTGGCGCGTCAAGAATGAAAGGGTAGGCGACAATCGGCAGCGAACCTGAGACATCCGTTTAGCCGTGTTGTCTTTGCATGTCTCCGAACATGTCGCACGGACCCTCAGGCGTCACCACCAGGCCTTTAAGCGCAAGCCTATGGTCGGCGAGCGGATGAGGCCGCGGCCGGACCGGGGCCGTCTCCACCGTCGCGCAGCTTCTGGACCTCCTCGTCCAGCTTCTGCCGATCCTCCGGTGTCAGCTCCGACTCCCACCGCCGGTACCGTTCAACGCCCGCCGTGAGCCCATCGGCGTAGACCTCGGTTGTGGCGAGGTCGCGCAGGCGGATACGTCCTTCGAGCAGATCCCTCGACATCTCCGCCATCTCAGGGCCGGCCTCGCCGTCCCGCATCCGCCGAAGGCTCTCCTTGACCTGACTGGCGATCTCCGGACGGCCCGACAACGCCTCAAGCTCACGGCCGATGGACTCTTCCCCGCGATCTCTCACGTCAGGCTCCCGGAGGGGCGTACGCCGACGACGGCAGCGGGATGGAGTCGAGGCTGCCACCCTGATAGGCGATGTCCATCGCCAGGCCGAAGGACCCGAAGATGGCCATCATGGCGGTCTGGATGATCACCGAGATCTTGTTGGCGATGACCAGCATGTCCGCGACGATCAGCGCCACGGCCACGTATCCCGGCCCGCCCACGACGGCACCCACGCCCGTGGACATCAGGGCCGTGCTCCCACCCGCGATGACCCCGGCCAGGATCGCGCTGTCCGCCAGGGCCTGGATGAGATTGCCGAGCTGGTTCGCCAGGCCCCACGCCCCGTTCGCGGCCTTGTGGTACTCCTCGCCGAGGTCGGTCAACTTGAAGCGGAGCTCACTGACCGACGACGACAGCGACGTGAAGTAGTTGTACGCGGCATCGTTGGCTGTGCCGTCCCAGCCGGAGTCGAGTTTCAGCATCCCCTGCTGGAGATTCACGGCGAGCTGGTCGGCGCACGCGCCCATGCTGATCAGCGCGTCGCCGAACTTGTAGATGGCTGCCCAGTCTCCGCCGACCCACTGTGTGCAGTACTCGATGGCGTTGAAGCCGGTCAGGCTCTCGATGACCGCGTTGATCCACGCCGTGGGCGACACGTAGTTGAAGAGCGCGCCAGGGTCGGGAAACCCGTTGGCCATCGACGCATCAGGCTCGCCCGGAGGCGCCAGAGCAGCGGTCAGATCCACCATCTCAGCTCCCCGCCGAGGTGATGGGCCGCTGCACAGCCGGGTAGGTCGCGTCGATCTGGGCGGCGGACTCAACGTCCGTGCGCGTGTACGTCGCGGCCAGACTCCGCAGGTTCATGGCCGAGGTGTCCAGAACCATCGCAAGCTTGATCAATGTCTCGTTCAGGTCCTCCATGAAGTTCTCGTGCCGCTGGGTCACCTGGCCCAGGATTCCCAAGTCGTGCGGCGTGAGCGACCCCCAGTTGTTGGCGTAGCTCCTGGTCACCTCGGCAACGCCGGCTGAGTCCGCCAGCTCGGCCGCGTACAGCGTCAACGACTCTGGCTCTACCCGGAACGTCATCAGTTGATCCAATCCACGACGAACGACGCGATCACCAGCAATGCCATCCCGGTCAAGGCCAGAAGCCCGCACCGCTTCCAGAGCTTGCTGAGCCTGTCGGGCTCGCGGGTCCGGTGCAGATTGACGGCATCCACGACGGCCGGCACGAACACAGCACCGGCCGGCACCAGCAGCAGCCACGTGCTCACCGGTACCTCATCGCCCTGCAAGAGCGTGACGAAGACACCGAGGAGCGCCAGCACATAGATGAACGCGAAGAGCAAGGCGAACTTGCCCACCACCCGCTGAAGAGTCAGCTTGGCGTCCTCGACACTGCGGTTCATGTCACTCCTCAGCACTCCCCCGTCGCAAAGCCCGACAACCGTATCAACGCCCATCCATGCCGTGGGGGTTCAGTCAATAGGTGTCGCAGAAGCGACAAGATCCTCACCAGCAGATGCCGTCAGAGCGGCGGCTTTTTACTCTCGACCAGGGAGCGCGGTTTGCCGACCACACGATCAGCCGTCTCGTGAAGCATGACGATCTCCTCGCCCGCCTCAATCCGTCCGGGCCGCAGGGCACCCTATAGAATCCCAGGGGCTGCGGCTCGAACTGGAACGATCTACCGTGATCCGTACAGCTCCACGGCGAAGTAGCACATGCTGATCGTGATAGCCGCAGCCCGCTGTTCCTGACGAAGATCGCAAGCATCGACATTGAGGCGCTTGACGGAGATCTTCGGCCACTTGGCCTGGAGCGTGGAAATCACAGGCTGATGAGGACCGTGTGACAGGTGCATTGACGTGGTGGACATGAATGCTCTATCGACCGACACACGAGCGATCGAAGCGATCGATCTGGCGAATCTTGTTCGTTGGGACACTGCGGCAACTCCGGCGCACCGGGGCCGAGTGCCTGGTTGTAGTCAGCGATCATGGCCGGGTCAGAGACCCAGGTGTAGATCCGCGTCGATTCCGGGGAGGCGTGGCCGAGTCTCTTCTGCAAGGTCAGCTCCCGCATGCCGCCCAGGGGGGCGGGCGAGTGTTCGGGTATGCCGAAGGCAACGCCGGGGCGGTTCAGATGATCGCCGGGTGGGACAAGAGGGCCGCGTGTACGTGTTTCTGTGTGCGCTCGAGCAGTTCCACCAGCGGGGGCCAATTGCAGCGACATCTTCGCCGCGGTGTCGGGTCCGCCATGCGTGCCACGACGGAAAGCGAATGCCGATTGCTTCAGCCATTCGGATTCGACAGTGGCGGCTACCGTCCGAGTTGGGCACTCGAAGGGAGGGTGGCGGGGCGGACCGACCGCGGGGTACGAAAAGGCGGGCAGCACGTCGAACGTGCAACCGACCGCCGGCCCCTTGCCAGGAACGGTGGCCGATGCGCTACGCGCGAGACCCGTGAACGACGGCGAATAGGTACTCCTCGGCGGTGGCCAGATCTCCGACGTCAAGGCGAACAAGGTCTTGGGTCTATGCCAGCAACTTGGCACTAGACGAAACACTCACTGACAGCAAGGCGATAGGTAGTTACATCAAGCGAGATGCAAGCACTGACAGCAACCGAAACCGTGCCCCATAAGCGTGATATGCCTCGTTGACTCTACATTCCTAGTGGCTACCATTCGGCTCCAATGATGATCTCGGCTCCCGGTTTGTCAAGATCAACGGCCTGCTTTGCCTCAATTGTCTTCAGTATCCGAAAAGGCCGTGCCAATGAAGTGAAAATGCAGGTGCCGAAAATCTGAGAGTCGAGCGCTGACAGATTACTGAAACCTCACACCTTTCCCCTGGAGCCCACCCCTATCCACGTGTCCGACGAGGTTCTCGATGACCTGCGCACCAGGCTCACCTTGACCCGTCCGCCGCTGGACGAGGGGAATGGGGACTGGTCCTACGGCGTCCCCGACAGCTACCTGCATGAGCTGGTCGACTACTGGCGGGATGGCTACGACTGGCGCAAGGCCGAGGCCGCCATCAACGCCTACGAGCACTACCAGGTGAGCGTCGCCGGCGTCCCGGTGCATTTCCTGCGCAAGCCCGGCCGCGGCCCCCGCCCGATCCCGGTGATCCTTACCCACGGCTGGCCGTGGACGTTCTGGCACTGGTCGAAGGTGATCGACTCGTTGGCCGACCCGGCCACGTTCGGCGGTGACCCCGCCGATGCGTTCGACGTCATCGTGGCGTCCCTGCCCGGCTTCGGCTTCCCCGGCCCGCTCACCGGCTTTTCGGACGTCAACTTCTGGAAGGTCTCCGACCTCTGGCACACCCTGATGACCGAGACCCTGGGGTACGAGAAATACGCCGCCGGGGGCTGCGACATCGGCGGATCGTCTCCAGCCAACTCGGCCACAAGTACGCCGACGAGCTGTACGGCATCCACATCGGCTCCGGTCTGCCGCTCGACTTCTTCACCGGCCCCCGCGCCTGGGACTTCGCCCGGAATCGGCCCCTCACCGACGACCAGCCCGCCGATGTCCGCGCCCGCATCATCGCGCTGGACCACCGCTCGGCGTCCCACCTCGCCGTGCACATGCTCGACGGCGCCACCCTGGCCCACGGGCTGAGCGACTCACCCGCCGGGCTGCTCGCCTGGCTGCTGGAGCGCTGGAACGCCTGGAGTGACAACGGGGGCGACGTCGAGTCCGTCTTCACCAAGGATGACCTACTCACCCACGCCACGATCTACTGGGTGAACAACTCCATCGCCACGTCGATGCGCTACTACGCCAACGCCAACCGCTACCCTTGGGCCCCCGCCCACGACCGCACCCCGGTCGTGCAGGCCCCGGTCGGCCTCACCCTCGTCACGTACGAGAACCCGCCCGGCATCCACACCGCCGACGAGCGCGTCCGGGCGTTCAAGACCGGCCCGCAGGCCGATTGGTTCAACCACGTCAACGTCACCGCCCACGACCACGGCGGCCACTTCATCCCCTGGGAGAACCCCGATGCCTGGGTGAGCGACCTGCGCCGCACCTTCCGTGGCCGCAGACCCTGAACGACTGTGCGGGCTCGCCCGGCGACGGGGCCGCGCCGGCGGTGGGCACGATCACGCGCCATGCCGGCCCTCTGACAGGCAGGACCGTTCAGGCGCCGGAGTGGATGGGATCCTCGGTAGGAGTCGACTCGAGCGAGGACAGGTAGTCCGCGAGGCGGGCTGAGCCGGTGAGCATCGCCCGACCGCGGGCCGTGACCCGCTCGCGCCACTGCTCGATCGACGCTGCCAGCGGGCCCGGGCCGCCGGCAGCGTGGACTTGCTCGATCACGGCCGCGATGTGCTGCAGCGGGTAGCCGCCTCGGCGCAACAGATGAGCGAGTTCGGCGTCGCGCACGTCGTCGGCGTAGTAGGCGCGCGTGGTCCGTGACCGGGCTGGGGTCAGGATGCCGGCTCGTTCCCATTTGCGCAGCGCGGCCGGGGTGACACCGAGGCGATGGGCGAGGATCCCGATCGAGACGGGCTCCTCGGAGGCCAGCGTGGCCGGCGGGCCAGAGGCGAGCAGGACGACCGCTGAGGCGACTCGTTCCACGGTTTCTCGGTCACGGTGAAGCTGTACGTGAGCGGTGTCGAGCACGGCCAGCGCCGTCGGGAGGTCGCCGCGGAGCACAGATTTCATAATCTCGCCGGCGGCGCGGTAGCCGTATCCCGCGATGAGCGCGACGTAGGCGGCGAGCGCGCCCACGTGGTCATCGGTGTAGACCCGGTAGCCGTTCATGGTGCGGGCGGCGGGCGGGATCATTCCGGCTTGCTCGTAGTTGCGGACCGCCTGCGCGGACAGCCCGTGTGCCCGGCCCAGATCCACGGGTCGGTACCTCGCGGTTTGAGGCTTCAAGTGCAGGCTCCGAGGAGAATTGTGGCGAAGGCTCACACGCTGGTTCAACGATACGGTTGAGGTCATGGCTTTCGACACCGAGTTGCTGTCCCTTGTCTGCGCCCGCCGGCCGCGCCTTCTCGCGATCGGTGAGCCCTACCACGGTGAGCCGGCGTTCCCCCGCCTGCGTAACCGGATCCTCGAAACACTCGCCGGGCGAGGTTTCCGGTCGATCGCGATCGAATCGGATCGGGCCGCCGGCCTCGCCGTCGACGACTACGTCCAGGGCCGCAGCGACGAGGTGGACCTGAGCACCGGCATCAGTCACGGCTGGGGTGCTCACCCGGCCACCCGCGAGCTGGTCGACTGGCTACGCGAACGCAACGAGAAACTGCCACCCACAGAGCGCGTCACCTTCCATGGCTTCGACGCCCCAACCGAGATCACCGGTGCGCCCAGCCCCGGCCCCGTGCTGCGTGAGCTGTGCGAATACCTCGGCGCAGCGACGACCGACCTGGAGGGCCTCATCGGCGGGGAAGACCGCTGGACCGCGCCCGAGATCATGTACGACGCGTCGCGTTCACCAGGCCGCTCGCCCGAGGCCGCCGCGCTACGCGGCCTCGCCGAGGACCTGCGATCCCAGCTTTACGCCGACGCGCCCCGCCTCATCGGCGACAATTCCACCGAGGCTTGGAACCGAGCCAGAGTGCTCGCCACCACGGCGATCGGCCTGCTCACCTACCACGCCGTGATGGCCGAGCCGGGCACCCAGTCCCAACGGATCGGCCGCTTGCTCGCGGCGCGAGACGCGCTGATGGCGCAGAATCTGCTCGACATCCTCGCCCTGGAACGCGACCGCGGACCGGTCCTGGTCTCCGCCAACAACGCCCACCTGCAGCGGCACCCGAGCCGGTGGGACACCCATTGGCAAGGTCAGGACCTCGCGGCACAGTGGAACGGCGCCGGCTCCATCGTGTCGCCACTGCTCGGCGACAAATATCTGTACGTCGCCGGAAGCCTCGGGGCGAGCGGCCCGGTCGGCCTCGGCCAGCCCGAAGCCGGCACCTACGAGGAACGCCTCGGCCCGTCGACCGGCATCTTCGCGCCGCCCGTCGGCAGCGACCTGCGCCCACGCGTGACGGACCTGCTCGGGTACTTCCCGCTGGACACGGCCACGATCGAGACCTGCGACGCGATCCTGCACATCGGCTCCGAGCCGGGCGCGGCTGACGCAGCCCGGATCGCTGGCCGTCCCGCAGTGACCGAGACCCGGATCGAACCGGGCTCCGAGATGCCGTCCTACACCTGGGGCGACCGGTTCTTCTTCGCCGGCGAGGACCGGATGCGACCGTTCGCCACGATCGTCGGGAACGACGTGCCCGGTTTCGACGAACGATCCCGGTTGTCCGAGCCCGGACGATACCGGCTCAACATCGAGGTGGGGCGCGCCGAGTTCCGCGACCTGTTCGGCTACGGACCGGAGGAGTTCGCCGCGCACAGCGACAAACTCGACTTCGCACAGGCCGACCGGCTGATGCCCCATCCTGCCTACGCCGTGCAGGGCTGGGCCAGCGTGGTCAACCCGGGCTCAGCCACCGCGGACGAGGTAGAACGGCTGCTGACACGAGCTCAGACCCGTAGTGCCGACCGCGAGCGTCGCGGCAGCCGGCGCCAGTAGTCGAGCCGGCATGCCGGAAGCTCAGCGTCGTTGCAGCCGACCGCACCTATCTCGTCGCCGGCAATCGCCGTTTCCTGGTTCCGGCCGACCGCTATCAGGAGACGCTGCGCGTCGAGCGCAGATTCGCGCGCCTGAACCCGGTCCCCGCGCGCAAGGTGCCCATCCTCATGGCCGCGGACGGGCGGAAAGCGCTGCGGCTGGTCGCACGGTACGCGGACCTCTGGCAGACCTTCGCCGATGACGACGCCTTCAGCGAGAAGTCGCGCCAGCTCGGCGGCTTCTGTCACGAGTTGCGGCGCGACCCGGCCGCGACCGCGGTGTGACGGCTTGGGACGTGCTGCCGGTAGGGAATCCAGGTCGTCGGCGGGAGCGGCGTCGGTCACCAAGCAGCCTCGCGGTGCGTCGAATCAGCGGAGAGCGTCGGCCCTCGGCAGGTCGAGCACGGTACTGATCTCGCCAACCAGGGCCGCGACGTCTGTTTGCCGGTCCGTCTTGACCATGATCTTGGCCGCGACACCGAGCGGCTCGGCTTCCACCTCCCATCGGGGCCAGGACGCCACGAGGTGGCGTTCGTCGTCATGAAGGGCGGCCCGGCGGCGGGTCCGGAAGCGTTCCCGCGCCAGCGCGGCGGGGACGTCGCACCAGATCTCGACGGCCGGGCTCGCGCACCGGCGAAGACCGTCCTGCACGTAGCCGAGGTCGCGCGGTTTGAACCACCAGGATTCGAGGATCACGAGGCCCGGTGTGGCCGCGGCCAGATCCCACAGGGCTTCGCCGGCCACGGCGCCGAAGGCCGTCGTGGGGATGCCCGGCAACGCGGCGGCCATCGCCTCCTTGAGGACGTCTTTGCAGATCACCGGGACGTCGAGGGCGGGGGCAAGCTGGTTGGCCAGCGTGGTCTTGCCCGACCCGGGCAGGCCGTTGATCAAGACGAAGTAGTCCGCCATCCGGGCATGATTCCACACTCCGCCGTCGAGCTCGGACGCGCCGGCTCGCGGTGCTCGCCGTCCATGCCCGCCCGCGCGATACCGTCACCACCAGGTGTTGCTGCGGCACAACAAGGACGGGCTCGACAGATGTCAGATTTCACGACCATGGCCGACCTCATCCGCGACTGCGTGCATCATCAGGAGTTCCAACGCGCCGTCCTCAGCGGAACCGCTCACGGCGCGGAAAGCCCGTGGCGCCGCGTCGTCATCCGCAAGGTGATGCTCCGAGAGGCGGTGCAGACCCAGGTCACCTGGCACAGCGACAAGGCGGCGACGACGCGCAACTACCACGGTCCGGAAGCGCTCGTTGACGAGTTGCGCGAGGTCCCGTTCCGCAACGCCCACATTGAATTGCGATCGGCCACCATCGAGGCGCGCGTCGCCAAACGGGGCAAGCTGCTGATCTCCCGGCGCGCGGACGCCAATGTCGCCGCGTTGGCACACGACCGTCAACGAGATCGTCCCATTCCTGAAGACGCGGCCTTCCTGGAGGTCCTCGGCGTCAGCCGCGACGGCGTGGTCAAGCCGACCGGGCAGCGCAAGTACCGGCAGATCAACGAGTTCATCCGGATCCTGAGCGCCACTCTGAACACCGGTCCTGCACTGGCCGGACCGCTGCGGGTACTGGACCTCGGCTGCGGCAACGCCTACCTGACGTTCGCCACCGCGCACCACCTGCGCGAAAGCGGCATCGCCGGCACCATTGTCGGGGTCGATCGAGATGGCGAGACGATCGCCCGCAACAACGAGCGCGCGCTCCGACTCGGCTGGCAGGATCACCTCGGCTCGGCGGCGTACCGCAGCCTCGCGTCGGCTCCTGCGGCGAGCGATCCGGTGACCTGGGCGGGGGTGAACGTGTCGGCAACCGTCACCGCCGTGCCGGCCAGCAGCTCGCGGGCCTGGGCGTACGGGTCCTGGTGGCCAGCGTCCGGCCGGACGGTGAGCAGGCCCCAGTACTCCGGCCACAGGGTGGCCAGCACGAGCACCGGCGTCCGGCCGGCATCGTGCAGCAGTGTCCGCAGCCCGGCCGCGAGCCGTTCGCCCAGGCTGGCGTCAGGCGGCATCAGGTAGTTCTGGGCCTCGTTCAACCACACCACCGTGCGTGCGCCGACCCGTTCCAGGTCGGCCACGACGGACTGCGGCCGGGTCGGGTCGTACGGGTGCCACACCCGCCAGCGTCCCGGCTGCCGCTGATCAAGGTAGCGGGCCAGTTCCCAGCAAGCCCGGGTCTTGCCGGTTGATGACCTGCCCACCAGCGTCACCAACCGCGAGGACCCGCCGTCGAGCAGTCGGTCAGCGGCGTCGCGGAGCATGGTGTCGTGTACTCGCGGCACATATTTGGGCCTCATGATCGTGTTCGACGGTGGCCGGCTGTCACCCGAGCAGGTCACGGCCATCCGCCTGCCGCCCGATGAACTGCGCAGTTGGGCGTGGTCGACGCCACACGAGCAGGAACAACGACTCTCACCACTGCTCGCGCGGCGAGCCGCCGCCAGTCGCCGGGCGTGAGCCGAGGGACAGACCGCCTATCTCGAAGATGGCTACGCGGCGTTCTGAACTCTTGATCACGCCTCGCGATGGTGTGACATCGACTGCACCGGGTTCGTGGACCTGGCTGCTCCATCTCGCGGGACACCTGGTCGAAGCCGAGGTGGTCCTCTTCTACGGTCCCTACGTCGACATCTCGGTCGTTCGCTCTAAAGGCTCGGAGGACGAGTTATACATTGGCGGCGAACGCGACATCACCGCCTTCTCCGCAAGCGGATTCTGCTGACTCCATGGACCGCGGACCGAATCACAACACTTCATCGATGATCGGCGTCACGACCGCAGTCTTGCCGTCGGTATATGCCCTCCGGTCGACGGGTCTCTGCTCAGCCAGTCTCAGCTTGACCGCTTCATAACGTTCCCGCGCCTGCGAACTGCGGCGAAGGACCTCACGAAAGTGCAGGTACGCTCGCCATTGGTCACCGTCGTGGTCAACCACGTGCAGATGGGCGACTCGATGCCATGGTCGGCACTCAAGAACGAAGACGTGGCCTCCTTGATCGCCTGCGTCGCCTCGATAGATCCACCCCGCGGCCTGCAGCTTTGCCGTCACCGACGACAGTGGCTGCTCGCTGGTGAGGCCGACAGCCAGGTCAATGATCGGCTTGGCGAGGAGACCGAGAACCGACGACGAGCCGACAGGTTCCACCTGCGCTGCGAGACCGTCGAGGGCTTCCGCCACTTGCGTCCTCAGCTTGTCGCCGGCATCCAGCCACGCTTGGGTCGTTCTACCGAATCGGAGATCGCTGTAGTCCAACCCCAGGCCAACCGCGGTCAGAAAGCCCACGGCCGGATCGTCTCACAAGAGTGGTGGCACAACGGAACCGGGGACATCTTCACTGAGCCCCCGTGGCCGTCCGCAAGTGACCGATCGCCTCGGCATCGACAAACCTGTGCAAGTGGGCGTGGTGGCCCAACGACTGCAGGGCGTTCGCGCGAGTCTGCGGGCTCCGTGACCATCGCCTGCTTGACGCGCGGCAGAATGATGTTCGGATCCTCATGGTTGAGCACCTGGGCGAGCAGCGCGATCGATGCCCTGTGGTTCGCCGCCAAGCTCCTGGCCGCGGCCGCCGGAGACCTCGACTCCCGGGACAAGCCCGCCGCCGAGCAGCACCGCGAACGGTGGGAAGAGGTCGCTGCCGACGCCGCGATCGTCGCCAACAAGGCGCTCACCGCGGCCGCCGACGGGCTGAGCCTGCAGCAGGCCAGCGAACGGCTGCTGAACCAGGACTCGGTCGAGCAGGACGTGGCGGACTGCGCCCGTGCGTATGCCGGCACGGTGGATCTCACCCCGCCCGACTTCATGGAGACCGAGCGGACCCCCTGACCGTGACCATCAAGGCCGACCTGCACCGCAGCGTGCTGGTCACCGCCGACCGTGGTGCTGCCCCGCAACCGCGCGAGCACACCGCCGCGACCCTGTTCCGTGCCTCGCACCACCTGCATCAGCTCGGCAAAGCGCTCGGCGAGGTCGTCCTGGAGCCGGTCCCGTACGGCATCCCGATGTGCGGGCCTGTGATCTAGGGGCGTACCTGGGAGATCGCATCAGGATGTCGGCTCGCCGGAGAGCTGCTCCGCCGTTTCCCGTGGTTCCGGCATGTGGGATGCCTCCGGTTCTACGACGATACGGCTTGGAATGAAGCGGGCGGGGTGCTGATTGCGGCGCCCCGCCCGGAGACTTGTCTTCTCACTCGGTCGGTGGGGTGGGGGTGCTGACCACGGTAACTGCGAAGGTGCTGAGAGTACCCGCCGGTAGCACGGTATGTAACAGTCCGTTCATCGAGTCTGATTAGGGTGACCGAATTATCCCACTCCTGCGGGATTCTGCTTTCCACCCAGCAACAGCTCGGAAGGGACCCAGATGCCTACGCCGGACAAGACCGACGTAGATGTGTTTCACCGCTGGCAGACGCTGTTCCGGCACGACCTGCCCGCATCGATCGTCGTCTTCTTGATCGCCATCCCGCTGTCGCTCGGCATCGCTGCGGCCTCGGGTGCCCCGCTCATGGCGGGGCTCATCGCCGCCGTGGTCGGCGGCGTCGTCGCGGGTGCCCTCAGCGGCGCCCCGCTCCAGGTCAGCGGGCCCGCCGCCGGCCTCACCGTGATTGTCGCCGGGACCATCGCCGATTTCGGCTGGGCCGCCACGACCGCCATCGTCGCGATGGCCGGACTGGTGCAGCTCGCGCTCGGCGTCTCCCGACTCGGGCGGGCCGCGCTCGCCCTGTCGCCGGCCGTCGTGCACGGCATGCTCGCCGGCATTGGCATCGTCATCGCGCTCAGCCAGGTGCATGTGCTGCTCGGCGGCACTCCGCAGAGCTCGGCTTGGGCCAACGTGCGGGACTTGCCGAGGCAAATCATGGACAATCACACGGCTGCCGTCTTCATCGGCCTGCTCACTATCGCGATCCTGCTGATCTGGCCACGTTTCGTGAAGATCTCCCTCTTACCGGCGGCACTGGTCGCTGTCGTCGTCGCCACCGTCACCGCGAGTGTGGGCGGCTTCGACGTCGCCCGGGTCGACCTGCCGCCGAACCCGCTGGCGGAGATCGCTTTCCCGCGGTGGCCGGACGGCAGCGTGTGGCAGATCGCCGTTGCCGTGCTCACGATCGCACTGGTCGCCAGCGTCGAGTCGCTGCTGTCCGCGGTGGCCGTCGACCGGATGCATGACGGCAAGCGCGCCAACCTGAACAAGGAACTGCTCGCCCAGGGCGCCGCGAACACGGTGTCCGGCGCGCTCGGCGGCCTGCCCGTCACGGGCGTCATCGTGCGCAGTTCCACGAACGTGGCGGCGGGGGCGCGTACCCGGATGTCGGCGATCCTTCACGGTGTCTGGGTCGGCGTGTTCGTCCTGCTGTTCGCCGCGCTGCTGGAGCAGGTCCCGCTGGCCGCGCTGGCCGCCGTGCTGGTCGTGGTGGGGCTCCGGCTGGTGAGCCTCGCGCAGATCAAGGCGTACACGCGGCACCGCGAGCTGCCCACCTACCTGGTGACCGCGCTGGGCGTCATCTTCACCGACCTGCTGACGGGTGTGGCGCTGGGCATGGCCGCGGCGGTGCTGTTCATGCTCGCGCGGCTCGCCCGGTGCGAGATCACGCGTATGTCGCCGGCCGAGGGACGCTGGACCGTGGTGATCACCGGGACGCTGGCCTTCATCGGCTCGGGCCGCCTGGCCCGGGAGCTGTCCGCGATCCCTGAGGGCCACCGGGTCGAGCTCGAGCTGCACCTCGACTATCTCGACCACGGTGCCTTCGAGACCGTGCAGGACTGGCGGGAGGCGTACGAGCGCAGCGGCGGCCACGTCACCGTCCGCGAGATCCACGACAGCTGGTTCCACCGCGCTATGTCCGGCCGGCTCGGCGGCGCTCGGTCGCAGAGCCGCGTACCCCGCTTGCTCGGGTCGTGGTCGCAGTGGGCCTCGATCGACCAGCAGCGCCAGGACGCGATGCGGGCCGGTATCGACGAGTTCGAGCGCAGCGTGGCGCCGCTCGTCCGGCCCCACCTCGCCGACCTCGCCCGCGACGGGCAAAGGCCCGAGCAACTCTTCATCACCTGCGCCGACTCGCGGCTGGTGCCCAACCTGATCACCGCGAGCGGTCCGGGCGACCTGTTCACGATCCGCAACGTCGGCAACATCGTCCCCGCGTACGGATCCGGCGACTCATCGGTCGGCGCGGGCATCGAGTACGCCGTCGACGTCCTGGGCGTCTCCACGATCACCGTGTGCGGCCACTCCGGCTGCGGCGCCGTGCGGGCGATGATGGGCGGCGCCGCGGGCGAACCGTCGGCCCTCGGCTCGTGGCTCGCCGCCGCGGACCTGACGGTGATGGACGCGTCCGAGGAGGACTGCATCACCGCCAACGTGGCCCAGCAACTGCGCAACCTGAGCAGCTATCCGAGCGTACGGCGGGCAGTCGGCGAGGGCCGGCTCACGCTCACCGGTCTGTATTTCGATCTCGCCGAGGCACGCATGTACACCGTGTCCGGCAGCGAACGCCAGCCCGTCACCGCGCCGTGACCAGGCGCTTGAGGACTAACGTTCGGGAAAAGTCACGTTGAGCGTGATCTTGGTGTCGGTGGTCGGCATAGCTTCTGACTGTCGATCTTGCGAAACTAGCGGCAAGGCTGGCCAGAGACATGTGGCTGGGCCTGTGTAAGCGTGGTGCTCCCGTCGGACCGATTGATCGATCTGGTGTGATGGGCGGATGGAAGCCGAAAGCGACAGCCAGCCGAGCATGCCGCGGGCGGAAGGAGTAGAGGCCCTGGCCGCGGGAGCTTTGGACTGGATGATCGGGGCAACGCGTAGCACCGATGCTGGCCTGACGTGGGCGAGCACCGCGACCGGTGATGAGGCTGACCACTCGCTGTACAGCGGCGGGGCGGGGATCGTGCTCGCGTTGTTGGAAGCCCGGCGCCACTTCCGGGACGACCGGTACGGCGATGCCGCTCTACGTGGCGCGGCGGCGTTGGCCGTCGCTGTTGATGGCGAGGAAGATTGTTCGCTGTATTTCGGTTTGACCGGTACGGCGGTGGTTCTGCGCGCGGTTCACGGCCTGCTCGGTGATCCGGCGGCCGACCGGGCAGCGGCACGGGCACTGATCCGGGTGCGTTCGCGTTTCGACGGGCGGCGCTGGGGTGAGATGTTCGAGCTGCTTTTCGGCAACGCCGGCATCGCGCTGGGCGCGCTGCACGCCGGCGACCTCGACCTCGCTGTCCTCGCCGTGGAGCCCTACCTTGACACCGCGGACTCGACTCCCGGCGGAGTCAACTGGGCGGTTCGCCCCAGCCCTCCGCGCTCGCATCACATCGCGCACGGCACGCTCGGCATCGTGCACGCCCTCGCGGCCGTGGGCGCCGCCGCCGGCCGCGACGACCTGATCGAACTGGCCCTCGCCGGAGCCGCCGACGTCGTGTCCCGTGACGAGGCGGGACCGGCGGGCTTTCTCGTCCCGCATTCCGACCCGCCACACCGACCGGAACTGATCGAGCGCTACAGCTACGGCTGGTGCAACGGCCCAGCGGGCGACGCACAGGTCTTCCGACTGCTCGGTGCGCTCACCAAGGACCCTGCCTGGTCCGCTCTGGCCGACCGATGCTGGCACACCGTCACCCGCAGCGGCCTTCCGCTCCGCGTGCGCCCCGGCTTTTGGGACAACAACGGCCGGTGCTGCGGAACCGCGGGAGTCCTGGCGCTGGCCTGCGACCGGCACGTCGAGCAGACGGAGCCGCTTGACTTCGACGGCGTGCTGGTCGACGACCTGATCACCCACGCGACCGTCGATGCAGACGGGGTGCGCTGGTCAAATCACGAGCACCGGGCGACGCCCAGCACGCTCGAGCCCCACGTCGGCTGGGCGATGGGCAATGCCGGCATAGTCCGTGAGCTGTTGCGCTTCGCCCGGGCCGCAGCCGGCGCCGATCCCGCGTATGCCGTGACATGGCCCGACCACCCGCAGGCTGTGCGCCGGGGAGTGTGACGTTCGAGCGCGATTGGCCCTGCCGGTTCTCGCAGAAACGGAACGAACGAACAGTTGCGAGAGTTCTGCGAGAACCCGGATAGTGGGCACGTTTCCGCAGGTCGCTGGTCGCAAAAGCCCTCTCAAAACTCCCGCTTTGTGCGAGACACTGCTGAGATACTGCGGGCATGAATCTGACGCCCGATCGGGCCGCGACGGCGGTCGAACGCCACGACTGCCCGAACTGCGGTGCGCCCGCCGGCAGCGCCTGCCGCACCAGGGGCGGCAAGACCACCGCGAAGTACCACACCGCGCGATTCGGTCTGGTGCCCGCGCTGCGCGAGGAGCTCGACGTGCCGGTGCCCGCCGATCGCAGGCCCGGTCGGACCTGGCACCAGGGCCCGGCCCTCGCCCTGGTTCCGGCGCCGCGGACCGAGCGGGCGATCCGGATCGGGTACGCGCGGACGTCGACCGCCCGCCAAGAGCTGGCGAGCCAGCTCGACGCGCTGCGCCGGGCCGAGTGCCACAAGATCTTCCAGGAACAGATCAGCACCCGGGTCAAGGTCCGGCCCGAGCTGGAGAAGGCGCTCGCGCTGGCCCACCAGTTCAAGGAGGCCGCGCCCGAGACGCCGGTGATCGTCACCGTGCATGAACTCAAGCGTCTCGCTCGCAACGCCGCCGAACTGATGACGCTGTCGGCCGACCTGCAGGCCGGCGGTATCCAGCTCGAGCTGCTGACTGGCCCGCTCACCGGCGTCTACGACCCGAACGGCATGGGCGCCATGTTCTTCGCCGTGCTCGCTGTCGCCGGGCAGATCGAACGCAACTACATCCGGGAGAAGACCCTGGAAGGCCAGGTCGCCGCCGCTGCCAAGGGCAACCATGTCGGCCGGCCGAAGGTCATCGACGACGACTCGCTCACCTTCGCCCTCGCGCTCAAGGCGAAGGGCGTTCCGGTCCCGGACATCGCGAAGAAGCTGACCATCAAGACCGGCAAGAACGTGGGCAGCCTGATCGACACTCAGCCGACCGGCCAACCGCATCACCGCCACCGGTGGTGCCGCACGCACCTCGTCCGGCACGAAACCCAGCCACGGCAACGTGCACAACTGCACCGCCAGCCCGAGCCGGGCCGCCGG